>JAABUZ0100004736.1_pt1 | contig 18498 bp, 16 predicted proteins | sample 5562091 | NCBI WGS metagenome assembly JAABUZ01 (sample SAMN12813069, study PRJNA571459) | rock metagenome | isolation source: Antarctica rocks | place: Antarctica: Victoria Land, Linnaeus Terrace sud | collected 2015-12-21 | reverse complement strand
GTGAAGAACGTCGGAGAGCCGTGTGCGGGAGAACCGCATGCACGGTTCGAGGTGGCGGCGGGAGGAAACCAGGCCAGTCGGGCGAGCACACGCCGCACGGCCCAGGCGCCTCCCGCCGACCCTACATGAAGCAGCCGCGGCCCCGGTGGTCGGGGCCGCGGAACCGTCCGCCTGAGCAGGGATTCTTCTGGTTGCTGAAGGCCTGAAGGACCGACTCGGGAGGATCACCTTGAAGGTGACACGCGATGGGCGCCGATTCACGGTAAAAGTCTCGCCGGACGGAGAGGGGTTGTCTCGCACGCGGGCGCCGCGCTGCTGGCCGAGGCGGCCGACCGACTGGGGCTGACGGCGGCGCTCTCGCGGGGGTTGGCGGGGATGCGCGAGCGCCGCGGCCGTCACGATCCCGGTCGTGTCGTGCGCGACTTGGCGGTGATGCACGCCGACGGCGGCGACTGCCTGGCCGATCTGCGCGCGGTGCGCCCCCGACGGCCAGCTGCCCGAGCGAATCGTCGTTGACATCGACGCGACGTTGATCGGCGCGTACTCTGAGAAGGAGGGCGCGGCGGGCACCTTCAAGGGCGGCTTTGGCTTTCACCCGCTGCTGGGCTATCTCGACGAGACCCGCGAGGCGCTGGCCGGCGTGCTGCGCCCGGGCAACGCCGGCGCCAACACCGCCGCCGACCACCTCGAGGTCGTCGAGCGTGCGCTCGGACAACTCCCGCGCGCGCTGACCGACCTGCCCGGCGGTCGAGGGGGCGCAGATCCTGGTGCGGGCGGTGGCAGCGAGGCGAGGCGCGCGAATGCGGCGGTCAGCGCGCCTCGGCCACCCAGGCGTCCTCGCGCGGCTCGCCGTCCTGGCCGGTCGCCGGCTGCCATGCCGCTTCGGGGAGGCTGAGAACCGCCCGAACGAACGGGCTCGGTGAGATTGAAGGCTAGACTCGTCTGGTGGTTCGCCTGAGGCGTGTGACTCGGCGTCTGAGATCAGATGGAGACGTCGGATCTCTCGCACCGGATCAGGTCGACGAAGGCCGTTCGGGAGATCTCGATCGATGCCTCCGCGAGGTCATCCTGATCGCCGCAAGCGGACTGGCGATGCTGGGGCTCTTCCTGCTTGTCCGCGGCAGCCTGATCGATGACTCGTACATCACGCTCGCGTACGCGAAGAACCTGGCGCTCCATCTGCACTGGGGATTGATCCCGCAAGAGTTCTCTAACAGCGTCACCTCCCCGCTCAATGTCGCGCTGCTCGGTGCGCTGAGCGCGTTCACCAGGGTCCTCGGCGGCGTGCATCCCGTGCTCGCGCTGGGCATCCTGTCGGTCGCGTCGGTGGTGGTGATGGCGTGGGGATGGACCAGGATCACCCGCGTATTGCAGCTGCCGATGTGGCTGGCCGCGTTGGGCGTGGCGGTGGTGCTCGTCAACCCGTTCCTGCTCTCGTCCGTCGGGCTGGAGGTACTCCTCATCCCGGCGCTTCTCATCATGCTCCTGGCAACGGCGCTGGAGGAACGACCGGTCTGGTTCGGCGTGATCGCTGGTCTCACTCTGCTCTGCCGGCTTGACCTTCTGGACTTCGTGGTGCTGCTCGCCGCCTCCGCGCCGATCGTGCGCCGTTGCTGGCAGCGCAGCTTAGGCGTTGCCGCCGTGGTCGCCGCGCCCTGGTTCCTGTTCAGCTGGATCTTCTTCGGCTCCGCTGTCCCCGACACCCTGCTGATCAAGACCGCATCGCAGCAGCACTGGTTCTCCTTCAGCTTCATCGTCAGTCCAGTTCTGTACTTCACTCGACGCGAGAACATGGTCGCGGCTGCTTTCCTGCCAGCGATCATCGGCGCGTTCATCCTCGTGGTGTGGCTGGTCGCGCGGACGTCCGTACGCTGGAAGCCACCCCACCGGCTACCGGCGATCGGGCCGGCGCTGGCGCTCGGCGCCGGAGGAGTTGCGTACTACCTCCAGTTCGCGGTGCTCGACGTCCCTCCCTACCACTGGTACTACGTCCCGCCCATGGCCTCGCTGTCGATGTTCCTCGTCATCGCCGCCGGCGTCTGGCTGAAGCGAGCGCGCGAGCGAAACCGGTTGCGTCCCGCGATCCCGGCTCTGTTACTCGGAGTAACAACCCTGTTGGTGGGCGCGAACCTAGCGCGGGACCTGACGCAGGGCGTTCCCTGGCCCGCACCAGCTATTACCACCAACTTCGCGACCGCAAGCGAATACGCCCGGGTCGGCCTCGCGCTGCGCAAGCAGGTCGGCAACGCCACGGTGGAGAACGACGGTGAGGTCGGTACCGTCGCCTATTTCTGCGACTGCGCCCTTGTCGAGCTGTTCTCCGACCGCGGGCACGTGATCCCGTTGATCAACGAGCGCATCTCCAAGGCCGGCCTGCTGAGCCGGCTGGTGTACCGGCTTAACTACCTGTGGTTGAATCGCGACGAGAAGCCCGCGCGCGCCAAGTACCTCCTCCGCTTCAGGTTCGGTCCCGCGCCTCGTGCCGGACCCGACGTCTGGCCCGTGTACTCCCCATCGACGTTGTTCTTCGAGAAGGTCCCAGGTCACATAACGCTCTCACGGCTTCCGTGAGATCTGTGGTGGTGCCCCGAGAGGAGTCTACACCCAGCTCATAACGTCACAAGCTCCTCGTATGCCGCCTCGGCCGCAGGCAGCAATGGCGCGTGCTCGTGCACGAGCCACGCATGGGCGCCGAACTGCTCCCCCGGTCGCACACCGATCACGAGCCGTGTCGCAAGGCGCCGCCGGGCGAGCAGGACTGTCAGCGTGACCATCGGAGCAGACAGCGCGAATCCACCGGAGAGACTGCGAGTGTGCGCGCAGTCACCCTCGCTAGGTGTAGTTCCTGATCACGTTGTTCCGGTCTGAGAGGTAGGCCATCCGGTGCTCCTTGGAGGCTGACAGGTGCTCAAGCCAGTCAGTCCCAAGGAGGACACCGGATGAAGACGCACGCTAACGCCAGGCTCAGTCGCGCAAGTGGATCGCCCGTCACCGGACGGAAGGGCGTAAGGGCCTGTTGGATCGCTCCTCTGCCCCCACGGTCGTCGCGAACCGGACCGAGGGTCACCGGGTCGAGGTGATCGCGGCGCTCAGACGGCTACGGATGACCGGCGCGGAGATCGCCGAGACACTCCACATGGCGCTCTCGACCGTGTCCGGGATCCTGACCAGGATCGGGATGGGCAAGCTTGGCCGGCTGGGCCTGGAGCCCGCACAGCGCTACGTGCGGGCTCGTCCCGGCGAGCTGATCCACATCGACGTCAAGAAGCTCCGACGGATCGCCCGGCCTGGGCACCGCGTCCTGGGCCGCCAGAGCGCCGGCGGCCATCACCAGGGCCGCTACCACCTCGGCTGGGAATTCGTGCACGTCTGCATCGACGACGCGACTCGCTTGGCCTACGTCGAGGTTCTCTCAGACGAGAAGGCGAGCACCGCCGTCGGATTCCTGCGTCGCGCCGTCAAGCATTTCGCCAGCTACGGCACAACATCGAGCGACTGATCACCGACAACGGCAACGCCTACCGATCGACCATCCACGCGATCGCGTGCCGCACGCTCGGGATCCGCCATCTCCGCACCCGCCCCTACCGACCCCAGACCAACGGCAAAGCCGAACGGTTCATCCGCACCATGCTCGGCGGCTGGGCCTACGGAGCCATTTACCGCGACAGCCACGAACGCAATGCCGCCCTCGCCGGCTGGCTTGACTTCTACAATCGCCGCCGACCACACCGCGCCCTCAGCCACGAGCCACCTATCGCCCGCCTCACCGAGCTCAACAACCTGCTCGGGTCCTACAGCTAGCCGGTCGGGTCTGGCGCAGGTCTGGTGGGGCGCACCGCGATGGTCATGCGCGTCAACGCACACAGCCGGCCGTTGTCGTCTGAGATCTCCACGTCCCACACCCAGGTGCTGGCGCCCCGGTGCAGACGGCGGGCGCGGGCGTGGACGGTCCCCTGGGTGATCGGGCGCAGAAAGCTCGTTTGATTTGACAGCCCCATGGCGCTCTGGCCGTCACGGGCGACGGCGAGGTGGGTGGCCATCGAGCACATCGACTCGGCCATCGTGGCGTAAAGGCCTCCGTGCACCAGGCCCATGGGCTGTTTGACCTCGTCGCCCACGACCACCTGGGCCGTCACCCGTTCAGAGGAATGCTCGAGGACCTCGAGGCCGTAGAGGGCATCGAAGCCTCGGGGGGTGGGAGTGGGCTCGCCGACGCTCACGCCGCCGGCACCATAGCGCCGGCCCGTACCGACGGCGCCCTGCACTACCCTGTCCCCCCCGTGGCTCGTGTCGATGACCTCCCGCCCGATCAGCGTGCCGTGTGCTCGCTCATCCTGCGCCAGGGACGCACCTACGACGAGCTGGCGGGGACCCTGCGCATGGAGTCCGATGCCGTGCGCGAGCGCGCCCACCTAGCTCTGCGCGCCCTCGGTCCGCGTGACGGGATTCCCCCCGAGCCCGAGCGTCAAGCCGATATCGCTGATTTCCTGCTGGGTCAGCAGCCCGCCTCCCGGCGGGCGGGCACCCGCTCCTATCTCGAGCGCTCGGGCCCCGGACGGGCGTGGGCTCGCGTCGTCGCCGACGAGCTGCGCTCCCTGGCCCCCGACGGCGTGCCCGAGATTCCCGCCGAGGCCCGCGGGAACGTCGCGGCCGTGGCCACCAGGACCGATGAGGCCGCTCAGACCGACGCCGAGCCCGACCAGCAGGCCGAGGAGTCCACCGATCCGAGCCCCCGCGGCAAGGGCTCCCCGCGCAGCTCGCGGCGCGGTGGCGCCCTGCTGCTCCTCGCGCTGGCCGCCGTGGTGGCGGTGATCGTGGTGCTGATCGTCACCTCCGCCGGCGGCTCCAAGAGCGCCTCGACCGGCCCGGGGGGCAGTGCGGTGGCACCCTCGACGACCTCCGCGACGCCGCCTCCCGCCGCCAGCGCCCCCACCTCCACCACCCCCAACATCGTCGGCCAGGTCAACCTCAGCCCGCCGCACGGGGGCGGCCCCACTAAGGGCATCGTCAACATCCTGGCGGCATCCGGTCAGCTGGCCATGGCGATCCGCGGGCAGTCCCTGCCCGCGTCGAAGGGCGGCTACGCGGTGTGGCTCTATAACTCACAGTCCGATGCCCAGCGCCTGGGCTTCACCCAGGCGGTGGGAAGCGATGGCCGACTGGCCGCCGAGGCCACCCTGCCGGCCAGCGCCCCACGGTTTCACCGCCTCATCCTCACCCGTGAGACCTCCGCCTCACCGACCCAGCCGGGGACGATCGTGCTCAGCGGTGCCCTAAACCTGAGCGGCCGCTAGCGCCGGGCACACGCTGCCGGCGGTCAGCCGGCCAGGAGCTTGCCCGGGTTCATGATCGCGTCGGGGTCAAGCTCGGCCTTGAGCGCCCTCAGTGCCGCCAACCCCCGCCTGCCGGTCTCCGCCTCCAGCCAGGGGGCGTGGTCACGGCCGACACCATGGTGGTGGGTGATGGTGGCGCCGGCCGCGACGATCGCCCGGCTGGCCGCGGACTTGGCCGCGCGCCACTGCTCGAGCTCCTGGCCCTCCTGTTGTCGCGCGAGGAAGGTGAAGTACAGCGAGGCCCCCGAGGCATAGAGATGGGAGATGTGACACCCCACCAGGGGTGGGGTGCCCCGGTCTCCCAGGGACCGTCGCAGCGCGTCGGCCACCGCGCCGTGAAGCTCGCCCAGGGTGCTCCAGGGAGCCGCGGTCTCCAGGGTCTCCACCATCACCCCGTGGCCGAGCAGGTCATCGCGCAGGTAGGGAGCCGAGAAGCGCGAGCGCTCCCATGCCTCCCCGGGACGTCGGCCCAGCCTGAGTGCGCCGTGGGCCAGGAGCACCTCCATGGCCTCCGCGCGCAGGCCCTCGACGCGCTGGGCCGAGCCCTCCCAGCCCACGATCACCAGGCAGCCCCCGGAGTAGCCTCGAGCACGCAGGTAGGCCCCTCCCAGGCGAGCGCTCAGGGTGCTCTCTCCGGCCAGGGCGAGGGTCAGCCGCGTCTCCTGCTCGTCAGACAGACGAGCGACGTGGGGGGCGACGTGAGCCTGGACGGCGGCGCGCAGGGCGTCGGCTCCTTCGGCGAAGGAGGAGAAGAACATTCCCTCATAGCGCCTCACCGCCGGGCGAGGGCTGACCTGAAGCGAGACCTGGGTGATCACCCCCAGAGCTCCCTCGGAGCCCACGAGGAGCTCGCGCAGGTCGGGACCGGCGGCGCTGGCCGGACGGGAGCCGAGCGCCAGCTCCCCCGTCGGGGTGGCGCAGCGCAGCCCGAGCACGAGGTCGTCGATGCGTCCGTATCCGGTCGAGGCCTGCCCGGCCGAACGGGTGGCCACGCAACCCCCGATGGACACGTACTCAAAGCTCTGGGGAAAGTGGCCCAGCGTGAGATCCTGAGTGGCCAGCAGCTTCTCCAGCGCCGGGGCCCGGGTCCCCGCCGAGACCACCGCCGTCAGGGAGCGCCGGTCGACGCCGACCAGGCCCTGCAGACGACTGAGGTCCAGGGCGATGACCGAGCCACAGGCACCTCGCAGCGGTGCCACACCGCCCACCACGCTGGTGCCCCCTCCGAAGGGGACCACCGCCACCCCTTCGCGAGCGCACACCGACAGCACGGCGGCCACCTGCTCGGCGTCGGCGGGAAAGACGACGGCGTCGGGGGCGCCCTGGGGCCGTCCGGAGCGCAGGCCCAGGAGATCTGAGTAGGACCTGCCCGCGCAGTGGGCCACCCGGCAGGCGTGATCGTCACGTACGCCGTGGCGGCCCACCCTGTCCTCCAGGCTGCGGCGCGCCGGCGCCGGCAGCTCGCTCGCCGGCAGGCGGACGGCTTGGAGGGCCACCGGAGGTGCCCGACGCCGCCCGGGCCCCAGCTCCTCATCGAGGAAGCCCAATGCGTGAGCGGGCAGCACCGGCGCATGCCCATCGGCTCCCCAGCCCCACCAGCGCATGCCCGGGACGCCTCGGTCAGCCACAGATGCGCTCGAGCCCGTCCAGGGCGGTCTCCAGTTGGCGCCGGCCCGCCCGGGAGACCATCAGTGACCCCAGACGAGACATTCCCCGCATGGCCTGGCGCAGCTCGAGGGTGACCTGGGTTCCTCCCGAGTCGGGGACGAGCTCGACCGCGGTCTCCGCGGAGCGCAGGACGCGGGCAAACGGGGTGTCGTCAACCTCCTGGGCCCAGCGGCGCCGGGCCGGTGAAACCGACTCGAGGACCCTCTGATCCACCCGCACGGGCTTGCCCTTGTCGGTGGTGAGCACCAGGGTGAAAGTGCCCCGGTGAACCTGCTCCACCCTAGTGGCTCGCGGCCACCACCGCGGCAGGTGGTGGGGATCTCCCACCACCGTCCACACCTCCTCGGGTGTGGCGGCGAGGCGACGGGTGCGCCGCGTGGTGGGCATCAGTTGACCCCCGGGGCCGATGCGGCGGGCAGGCGCAGCAGCGACTCGACCTGACGTCCCGCCAGGCGCCGTCGACCGCCCAGGCCGTCGAGCTCGATGACAAAGGCGCACCCGACTACCGTTGCGCTCAAGCTCTGCACGAGCCCACACAGGGCCGCAGCGGTGCCACCGGTGGCCAGCAGATCGTCGTGAACGAGCACCCGCGGGGAGCCGGCCAGGGCGTCGACGTGCAGCTCGAGTTGGTCGGTCGCGTACTCCAGGGCGTACTCGGCCGACATCGTCTGGGCGGGAAGCCGGCCGGGCTTGCGCGCGGGCACGAAGCCCGCCCCCAGGGCCACCGCCAGGGCGCCACCGAGCATGAAGCCCCGCGCCTCGGGTGCCACCACCAGGTCCACGTTCAGTGCGTGGACGCGGGTGTGCAGGGCATCCACCGCCTGCGCCAACGCCGAGGCCGACGCCATCAGCGGGGTGATGTCCCGAAACAGGATCCCCGCTTGGGGGAAGTCGGCCACGTCGCGTACGTGAGCGCGAAGGTCGACGGCCATCAGCCGGCGACCTTGCGCAGGTCGCGGATGAGGAGCAGGTGCTTGAGATGGGTGGCGACCGCGGCCAGGTTCTCCAGCGCCTGCAGGGCCTCCTTGCGCCGCTCGGGATTACGCGAGCGCAGGGCGGGGGCGAGAATCTGCTGCAGCAGCGCCGACTCCCGATCGGCCGAGGAGCGAAACACGCGCAGGTTGCGCCCCCCGACGCCGTAGCGGGCCAGCTCGGTCACCGCGCGGATGATCTCGCGCTCGGTCTCGTCGTAGTGGCGCCGGCCCGACCGCAGCTCGCCCTTGACCACTCCGTACTCCTCAAGCTCGCGCACCAGCTTGGCATCGGCGCCGGTGTCCTCGATGACGTCGTCGACCGAGTACAGCGCTCCCGCATCGCGACCGCCCACGCTGGGGCGCCAGTTGCGCTTTCGTTCACCCGCGGGCGCCACGAGCTCGGCCTCGGCGGCGCGACCGGCCGCGAGCTCCTGGCGAATGACACGCAGGGGCAGGAACTCGTCGCGTTGCAACCGCAGGATCGTGCGCAGGCGGGCCACGTCACCGGGGGAGTACAGGCGATATCCCCCGGGGGTACGGCGGGGGGTGAGCAGCTTCTGATCCTCCAGGTAGCGGATCTTGGAGATCGAGATGTCGGGAAACTCCTGGACCAGGCCCTTGCACACGGCGCCGATGGTCATCGCCTTGTGGCGTGGCCCGACCCGATCGGGGGCGTCATCGGGAGGCTCTGGGTCCGAAACGCCGGAGGCCATCGATGCGGACCGTCACCGAGCCAGGAAGGTGAGCTTGTACTTGCCCACCTGCAGCTCGTCGCCATCTGACAGGCGATGGGACTCGATCCGCGAGCGGTTGACGTAGGTGCCGTTGAGTGATCCGCAGTCATCGAGGTGGTAGTCGCCCGCGCGTCGCACGAGTAGGGCATGATCGCGCGAGACGGTCACGTCGTCGAGGAAGACGTCGGCATCGGGCCGGCGCCCGATGGTCACCCGGTCGCCCTCGAGGGCAAAGCTCTCGCCCACCCGTCCTCCGCCGGAGCGGATGACCAGAGCGGCCCCCTGGGCGACGACGTCCTCAAGCTCGACGGGGATGAGCTCACCGGTCTCCCCGATCCGATAGGTGGCGGTGGTGGAGTCCTTGGGGGCCTCGGCACGCGTGAGCAGCGCTCCGCACTTCTGGCAGTAGTTGGAGCCCTCGGAGTTGAGGAAGCCGCATTCGGGACAGTGGTTGGCCACCACGTCCGGCTATTCGACGTCGGTGCCCGCGCGTCCGGCCAGAATGTCGGTCAGACGCTGCACGTCGGCGCCGGTGATGACATCCTCGCCGCCCTCGTGCTTCTTACGCAGGCGATTGACGAGCTCCGCGCGCAGGATGTCGATCTTCCCGTGCAGGATGCGCCGCCGGTAGGAGATGTCGACCTCCTCGGAGGTGAGCTGCTGAATGAGGTCCTTGAGCTCGGGATCTGACAACGAGCCAAGGTCCGGGACGGTCTCCATCTCCATCACTGGCGGTCTCCTAGAGTGGGGGCGCACGCTGCGCCGACGGGCTGGCGCAGTATAACCCGGCTTCAGCGAGGGTCAAGCTGAGCTTGACCCTAACCGGCGGTCGCGCAGCTGCTCCAGGCCCGAGCGCATGTACAGGCCGGTGGCGACCAGCGCCAGCCCCACCCCGGCGTAGAGAAAGAGCTCACCCGGCACCCGCCACCCCACCAATCCCAGGAGGATGCCGAGCATCGTCGGTCCCACCGCGATCCGTCCAGGCCAGTTGATGCGCAGCTCCAGGCCCCGCTTGATCCAGAAGCGTCCGACCACCAGAAGCACCAGCTCCCGTCCCAGGAGGACGGCGATCGCCCACCGCGGCAGCAGATCGTAGGACCAGCACACCGCCACCCCGCAGATGACGTGCAGGCGATCGATCACCGGGTCCAGGAGGGTGCCCAGACGGCTGTACTGACCGGTCACCCGGGCGGCCATCCCGTCGGCGTAGTCACCGATCCCGGCCAGGAAGTACAGGGTGGCGGCTGGGGCGCCAACCCCCCCACTCCCGCCATCGGAGTAGGCCAGCACCACGAAGGCCGGGATCATCGCCGCCCGCACGAAGCCGATGGCGTTGGGGACCGTCCACGGGTTCAGGGGCTGACCGGCCAGAGTCTGCCGTGGCGGTGGACCGGAGCGATCCAAACCCAGGAGGCGCCGGGTACTCAGACGTGCCTGGGCGACGCGCTCCTCGGCCCGGCCTCGGGCGGTCCCGAGACGGTCGCGGGCACCCTCGCTCGGGCTGCGACCCCGGCCTCCTAGGGTCGACTGGCCCACAGCGCCTCCACCCGCCCGGCCACCCCGTCACCGTCGAGCTCGACCGCCGCCAGGGACTCCTGTCCCCGTCGGCCCTGGGCCTCGGCCTGCCCGGACTGAAGCGAACGGCGCCCGACGGTGAGGCGCAGAGGGCACCCCAGCAGCTCCGCGTCGGCGAACTTCTCCCCCGTGCCGGCGTCGCGGTCGTCATAGAGGACGTCCAGACCACCGGCGCGCAGGCCGGCGTAGAGCCGTTCAGCGGCCTCGCGCTCGGGTGTGTCGGCGCGCCCCAGGGCGACGAGATGGACCTGGAAGGGAGCCAGCGCCCGGGGCCAGGCGATACCGGACTCGTCGGCGAACTGCTCTACGGCGGCGGCCACGATGCGGGCCGGACCGATCCCGTAGCAGCCCATCCACACCGGCTGCTCGTGGCCGTGCTCGTCGAGGAAGCTGGCCCCCAGCGCCTCGGAGTAGCGGGTGCCGAGCTTGAAGATGTTGCCCACCTCGATGGCCGCCTCGATGCGCAGCGCCTCACCCTTCACCGTGTCACCCGCCGCCACCAGGCGCACGTCGGCGGACTCATAGGCAAAGTCACGACCGGGGCAGACGCCGCGCAGGTGGGTGTCGGGCCGGTTGGCCCCGCACACGTACCCCCCGTTCATCCCCCCCGTCCCGGCGCCCGCCACCGCGCCGTCGAGAAGGATCTCCACCCTGCCGTCCAGTCCCACCGGCCCGAGGAACCCAGGGGGTCCGATCGCCTCAGCGATCTCGGCCTCGTCGGCGGGGTGCACCGCGCCGCCCAGGGCGGCGGCGAGCTTTAGGTCGTTGATGCGATGATCGCCGCGCACCAGCACCAGCACCAGCCCCCGGTCGAGCACCCTCACCGGGTAGGCCTTCAGCAGCGCCGCGGCGGGCAGCCCCAGCGCGCTCGACACGTCGGCCACGCTGGTCAGGCCCGGGGTGGCCACCTCCTCGGGTCCGCCCAACGACGGGGCCAGGTCCACGGGCTGGGCGTCGGCGCTGGCCACCTCGACGTTGGCGGCATAGCCCGGGGCCAGGGCCACCTCGTTCTCTCCGGCCCGACAGGGAGCCATGTACTCGTGGGCGCCCAGACCGCCCATCATGCCCACGTCGGCCTGGACCCGGTAGTACTCCAGGCCGCAGCGCTCGAAGATCCGATCGTATGCCCTGCTGTGTGAGGCGTAGCGCTCCTCCAGCCCCGCCGGGTCGCGGTCAAAGCTGTAGGAGTCCTTCATGACGAACTCGCGGGTGCGCATCACCCCGGCGCGGGGACGCGCCTCGTCGCGCTCCTTGACCTGCACGTGGTAGAGGATCAGGGGCAGGTCACGGTAGGAGCGCACGATCTGGGCGACGTGCTGGGTGACCGCCTCCTCGTGGGTCATGGCCAGGACCAACTCGGCGCCCTTGCGGTCACTGAGCTTGAACAGCTCATCGATGCCCGCCCGCCCCGTGCGCCTCCAGGGCTCGATCGGCTGCAGCAGGGGCATGAGCATCTCCTGGGCGCCGATGGCGTCCATCTCCTCACGCAGGATGGCCACCACCCGCTGGTGAACGCGCCAGCCCGCCGGCAGCCACGTCCACAGCCCCGTGCCCATCTGCCGGACGAGGCCGGCGCGCACCATCAGGCGGTGCGACAGGGCCTCGGCGTCGGCGGGCGCCTGGCGCTCGGTGGGCAGCAGGTAGCGCGAAAGGCGGGTCACCGTCGACAGGGTAACCGCCCCCTTCGCCGTGCCCGGCTGGGCGCCCTGAAAAGCCGGGTCGGGTCCTGCCCAGGCGCGTGCACCCGCTGACCTCAGAGGGATAGAGTCACGGGTCCCGCCCCAGCCGACAAGGAGCGCCGATGCCCTACGAAGTTCCCGCTCTGCCCTACCCCGCCGATGCCCTTGAGCCCCACATCGACGCACGGACCATGACCCTGCACCACGACAAGCACCATCAGGCCTACGTCGACAAGGTAAACGCCGCCCTGCAGGGCACTGACCTGGCCGACAAGCCCATCGAGGAGGTCCTGCGCAGCCTGGACTCCGTGCCCGAGGACAAGCGCAACGCCGTGCGCAACAACGGCGGTGGCCATTACAACCACAGCCTGTTCTGGGAGTGGATGAGCCCGCAGGGGGGCGGTGAGCCCGACGGCGCCCTGGCCGAGGCGATCACCTCGGCCTTCGGCTCCTTTGCCGATCTTCAGGCCAAGGTCAAGGAGACCGGCGTCAACCAGTTCGGCTCGGGCTGGTCGTGGCTTGTCCTCGACGGCGGCCGGCTCGCGGTGATGGGCACCGCCAATCAGGACAATCCCGTCTCGGGCGGCAAGGTGCCCCTGCTCGGAGTCGACGTGTGGGAGCACGCCTACTACCTGACCTATCAGAACAGGCGCCCGGACTACATCGACGCGTGGTGGAGCACGGTGAACTGGACCAAGGTGGCCGAGGGCTTCTCCATGCACTCCTGACGCGGGGGTGGGGGTGGCGCTAAGCGTGGCGCACGCTCGGCGCCGGCGGGCGCTCGGGTGCAGGCGGACACTCGAGCGCCGCCGCGGGCCTTGTCCCTCAACGCAACCTTCGCGTCATCGGCTCGTTTGCTCACCCAGGGCCCGACCGGGCTCTCGCGCCCGCTGCCCGACGAGGAGCCCAACATGAACCTGGCCCCGTGCGCCGACCCCGAGCGCTCCGCGCGGGCCCTGCCCATACCCGCGCTGCTGGTGGTGCTCGCCGTGGCGCTCAGCGTGGTCCTGGGCCTCGCGGGGCCGGCGCGCGCCAACGTGAGCCAGCTCACCATCCTTCAGGACGACGGCGCCCTGCTGGGATCGGCGGCGCGCCAGCAGCGCAGCCTCGATCAGGTGTCGGCGCTGGGCGCCGACACCATCCATTCGCTGGTGTCCTGGCGATCGCTGTCGCCCTCCCCCGCCGCGCGACGGCGCCCCTCGGTGGACCTGTCAGATCCCGCCTCCTTACTCGGGCTGGGATCGTTACGACGGACTGGTTCGGGGCGCCCAGGCGCGAGGACTCAACCTCATCCTCTCCCCCGCCAGCCCGATCCCCCGCTGGGCCTCGCACTGCGCTGGCGGCTCGGCGCACCTGCTGCGCACCTGCCGGCCCGACCCCGCCCTGTTCGCCCAGTTCGTCGCCGCCCTGGGCCGGCGCTACTCGGGCTCCTACGCACCTGCGGGAGTCACGGGATCGCCGCTTCCCCGGGTGGCCCGCTGGTCGATCTGGAATGAGCCCAACCAACCCGGCTGGCTCAGTCCCCAGTTCACCGGCCACGGCGCTCACCCCGTCCCCACCTCACCCGTCCTCTACCGCTCGCTGGTCCTGGCGGGGATCGGTGCGCTGCACTCGACGGGACACGCCTCCGACCAGGTCCTGCTGGGCGAGACCGCTCCTCTCGGGCGGCGCCTGGGCGGCCCTTCCGGGCGCTCCATGGAGCCCAGCACCTTCTATCGGGTGCTGCTCTGCGTGGACCCCCAAGGTCACCCCCTGGGCCGACGTGCGGGCCGGGCGCTGGGATGCGCTCACCCCCGTCGCCTGGCGGTGACCGGGGTCGCCCATCATCCCTACACCCGGGGTGTAAGCCAGCCGCCGACCGCACGCTCGGCCTCTCAGGAGATCACCATTTCCTCCATCGGTCGCCTGGCGCGCATCCTTGACCAGGCCGCCCGACGCGGGCGGCTGCCGCGCTCGCTGCCCATCTACTACACGGAGTTCGGCTTTCAGACCAATCCCCCCGACCGCCTGTTCGGGGTGCCCCTCAACCGTCAGGCCACCTACCTGGACGAGTCGGCGTGGATCGCCTACAACAATCCCCGTATCGCGTCGGTGGCCCAGTATGAGCTCTTCGACGACACGGGCCGAGGCCAGTTCAAGACCGGGCTGCGCTTCGCCGACGGCCGACCCAAGCCGTCGCTGGCCTCCTTCCCCCTACCCATCTGGGTGGTGCGGGCCGGCCGTCAGGTCAAGGTGTTCGGTCAGCTGCGGGCGCCCAGGCTGCGTGGGGCTGAGGTGCAGATCCAAAGCCAGGCGCGCGCCTCCAGCGCGTTCGTCACCGTCAACACGGTCAGCCACACCGGTCGGCGGGGATTTCTGCTGGTGACCGTGCCCTATCGTCGCGGGCGCTGGCGCCTGCTCGTGCGCCCCTCCGGCGCCACGGCCGGTCTCGTGAGCCGGGTGGCCCAGACCGCGCCGCGGTGACTGGCGAAGAGGAGATCAGGCGCGACTGAAGCGCCGGCCGGCCACCGGGGAGACGTCCTCGTCCAGGCGGGTCGCGGCGGCGGGCGTGGAGGTCGCCGGCGCGGGGGTGGTGGGGGCCTCGAGGACGTCCAGGAGGTCGCCCACCTCGTCGGCGTCATCGGCGGTCGCGGGTAGAGCGTCGCCGTGGGCCGCGGCCGCCTCCATCGCCGCCAGGCGCTCGGGGGTCAGGGCGGTCTCGTCCTCGTTGTCGGCCAGCCAGCGGGCCGCTTCGGCCGCCTGGCCCTCGTCGCGCACCACCCGCCGGCCCGCCGCGTAGTAGCGGTCGATCTCGGCGAACAGCTCATCGACGAGGCGGTCGGTGGGAACTTTCTTCAGGGGCTCGCCCTTGGAGTAGATCATCCCCATGTCCTTGGCCCCGGTGATGCCGAAGTCGGCATGGCGGGCCTCGCCGATGCCGTTGACCGCACAGCCCAGCACGGAGACCTCCACGGGGTCGTCGTAGGCCTCCAGGCGCCGCTCGACCTCGGCCACCACCGTGTCCATGTCGAACTGCAGCCGCCCGCAGGTGGGACAGGCGATGAGCACCGGTCCGCGCTCGCGCAGCTTGAGCGCCTTGAGGATCTCCCACGCCACCTTGACCTCCTCCTCGGCGTGGAAGGTCGACAGGGAGATGCGGATGGTGTCGCCGATCCCGTCGGCCAGCAGCGTGCCCAGGCCGACCGCCGACTTCAGCGAGCCCGTCCACTTCGTGCCGGCCTCGGTGACCCCGAGGTGCAGGGGGTAGGGGATGCGCTGGGCGAGCAGACGGTTGGAGGCGATGGTGTTGGGCACCGAGGTGGACTTCATCGACACCTTGAAGTTGGTGAAGTCAAGGCTCTCCATCAGAGCCACGGTCTCGGTGGCGGCGCTGACCAGGGCCTCCACCGGGTTTGAGTACTCGAGGTCGCGCAGGTGGGCGGGCAGGGAGCCCGAGTTGACCCCCACCCGCAGGGGCGTGCCCAGCTCGCGCGCGCGGGCCACCACCTGGGCCACCTTGTCGGGGCCGCCGATGTTCCCTGGATTCAGCCGGACGCAGTGAGCGCCGACGTCGAGGGCCTTGATCGCCAGGGTGTGGTTGAAGTGGATGTCGGCGATGATCGGTATCGGCGACTCGCGCACGATCGTGGCCAGCGCCTCGACGTCCTTCTCGCGGGGCACGGCGACGCGCACGATGTCGGCTCCGGCGTCGGCGACCTTGCGGATCTGCTGCATCGTCGACGCCAGGTTGGCCGTCTCGGTCTTGGTCATGGTCTGCACCGCGACCGGTGCGCCGGCGCCGATGGGGACCGCCCCCACGTGGATCTGGCGCTCTGAGGCCATAGGGCTGAGTGTAGGGGGAGGGCGCGGGGCTGCCACACCGCGTCTGCTGGCGCCCCGATCGCGCCGCGCCCGTTGCCGGCGACCGCCGGCCCGCGCGCTCCCGGCAGTGCGCGCCGGTCGCTCTAGCGGTAGAGGGCCTCGATCTGCTCGGAGTACTTCTCGGCGATGGGCTTGCGCCTGAGCTTCATGGTCGGGGTGAGCTCCTCGCCGCCGGGCAGCCAGTCCCCCGCCACCACCTCGAACTTCTTGATCTGCTCGACGCGGGCGAGCTTTGCGTTGGCACGCTCGACGCCCTCCTGGAGAGCCGCCACCATGTTGGGGTCACCGGCGAGATCCCCCAGCGTGCGTCCCTTCAGCCCGTGCTGAGCGGCCCAGGCGGGGGCGAAGTCCGAGTCGAGCACGACCAGCGCTGTGTTGTAGGAGCGCCCGTCGCCGATCACGCAGGCCTGCCCGATGAGGGGGCTCGAGGTCTTCAGGGCCGCCTCGATGTTGGCGGGGGACATGTTCTTGCCCGCCGCGTTGATGATGATCTCCTTCTTGCGGTCGACGATCTTCAGATACCCGTCCTCGTCGATCTCACCGACGTCGCCCGTGGCCAGCCAACCCTCGGAGTCGATCGCCTCCGCCGTCTTGTCGGGCAGGTTGCGGTAGCCGAGCATGACGATGTCGCCGCGGATGAGCACCTCACCGTCATCGGCAAGTGAGATCTCTATGCCGGGCGCCGCGGGACCGACGGTCCCGATCTTGATGCGCTCGCGGGGATTGACGGTTCCCGCTCCGCAGGTCTCTGACATCCCCCACAGCTCGGCCAGCGGGACGCCGATCGCGTGGAAGAACTCGAGCACCTCCACCGGCGTGGGGGCGGCGCCCACGTTGACGGCGTCGACCTGATCGAGGCCCAGCTGGGCGCGCAGCTTGGAGAAGATCTCCTCGTCGGCCCGAGCCACGGTGGCGGCGAGCTCGTCGGGCACCGGCTCACCCGCCTGCTCGAGGCGGACCTGTTCGATCGCCGAGGCCAGCGCCCGTTCGGTGGCCTGGCGCTGCTCATCGGGCAGCCCGGCGGTCATCGTCTCCAGGCCCGCCTTGAGCTTCTCCCAGATGCGCGGAACGGCAAAGAACCAGTTGGGGTGCACGTCGGGCAGGTAGCTGAGGACCTGGCGGGGGTCCGGACAGCAGGTCACCGTCATGCCGAAGACGATCGGCAGGTAGTGATGGGCGGCGCGCTCGGCGATGTGGGCGGCGGGCAGCCAGGAGATGACTCGCGCGCCCTCGTCGGGGAAGTCGACGAGCGCCTCGATGCCCTTGACCGCCGCGAGGAGGTTGCGGTGGGCGAGCTCGACGCCCTTGGGGGGCCCGGTGGTGCCCGAGGTGTAGATCAGCGTGAGCACGTCCTCGGGGCCGATGCGGGCCAGCGAGGCGTCGAGGTCGAAGTCGCTGGTGGCCCCCTCCACCTCGGCCAGCGAGACCGTGCCCTTCACCCCCTCGTCGGGAGCGTCGACGAGGATCACGTGCTCGAGATCGGGAAGACCCTGGCGCGCCTGCATGACGTTGTCGAGGAACTGGGGCTCGACGATGGCGATGCGTGCCCCCGCGTCGGCGATGACGAACTCGATCTGGTTGGGGGCGTAGGTCTGATAGATGGAGAACGGAGTGGCCCCGACCATCATCACCGCGAGGTCGGCGACGTGAAACTCGGGCCGGTTGGCGAGCATGATCGCCACGCTGTCACCGGCCCGCAGTCCCAGTCCGTAAAGGCCCGCGGCCAAGGCGTCGACGCGGTCACGCAGCTGGGTCCAGGTCAGCGTCGTTTCGTCGCCCCTGGTCCGAATGGCCACTGCGTCGGGGTGGGCCTGCACGGTCAGACGAAAGGCCTCGGCCATGGTGCTGGCGTCGATGGCGCGACGCGCGGGTGCGCTGGTGGTGCTCGACATCTGCCGTCTCCAAGCCGTGGGTGACCCTGAACGGCGAAATCTAGCGCAGATAAACCGACGGCGAGGGCGTTGAGGCCCAGCGCTCAACGCAGATTGAGTCCGCCGTGGTTGAGGCTGTGGATGTCGTTGGTCAATCCGATCAGCGCCACGAAGATCACCAGCACGAAACCGACCGCGCCGGTGCGCTCCATGAGCGCGAAGGGGATGGCCCGACCACGCAGCTTCTCGGCCACCGCCCAGAACACGTGCCCGCCGTCCAGGGGAAGGAAGGGAAAGAGGTTGATGATGGCCAGAGACAGCGAGATGAGGGCGAGGATGCTCAGGGCGGCGGTGGCACTGAGGTTGATGGCCTGGCGCGTGTACTCATAGTTGCCCACCACCCCATGCACCTGCTTGCGCGCCTGGGAGCTGTAGAACAGGCGCCCCACCACGGACACCGTGCCCGTGGTCACCCGCCACATGTCCGAGACGCTGTGGCCGGCGGCGCTCACTGGCCCCGTCGGGTGGTAGTAGTTGCCAAAGGCAAAGCCCAGCCGAGTGCGCATCACCATGGGCGTGGCGTCGAAGCGGGGGAAGATCGACAGGGTGAGCGGGTGGCCGCCGCGGATGACCTTTATGTGGACGGGCGTGGTCGCCTGACAGCCCGCCACCGGCGCACCGGCACAGCGATGGCTGGAGATCTGGGTGGGGAAATTGTCAACCTTGGTCACACCGTCGACGGACACGATGCGGTCGTTGGGTGCAAGGACCCCTGCCGCCGGCTGGTGGGCCTGCACCGA
>JAABUZ0100004735.1_pt1 | contig 18502 bp, 18 predicted proteins | sample 5562091 | NCBI WGS metagenome assembly JAABUZ01 (sample SAMN12813069, study PRJNA571459) | rock metagenome | isolation source: Antarctica rocks | place: Antarctica: Victoria Land, Linnaeus Terrace sud | collected 2015-12-21 | reverse complement strand
GGTCGGCCCAAACGACGAGATCAGGTAATCGGCATACAGATCGAGCAGCGACTTGTCCATACGACAAGTTTACCTGATTGGAATTACATCAACGCAACGCAACCACAATGTCTGCGTAACATCAGTTGGTAAGTGACTTTGCCTGTTCCATAACCAGTCGGTGGATAGTTAAGCCTATCGGGAGGATTATGGAATGCTACTTGATCTATGACTGTATTGTTAGCTTCCCATGTATTGTTGGTGGTATCAAAACCCAATGAAAGCCACCCTGTGACACTAGGGCCGTTCCTTCCCCCAATATGATAGTATCCAGCAAAACTTGACAAAAACCCCGATGCTATAGAGGGAGTACAGTCTGTTTCTCTGATTAGTACATTTTTGAACGAAACATCGTTCGGGGAGATGCAGAAGTAGGCTTGGAACCCAACACTCGCCTGGTTCTGCAAATGATAAACTGTGTTGTCTTGCCTTATTTCATATCCCAATGTCGGTGCGAATATCTGTCTCGTACAAACACCTAGCCCACCAGTAGAAGGCCCCGAAATAATCTTAACGGAAAGAGTTACCCCACCGCCATATGATGAGGCTGTATACGAGGCGTTGTTGTTACCAAAATTGGTTACGGTGCCGTCTCCACTCCGTGCCCATTGTGTGCCACCAATTTGGCTACCACTCAGCCCCGGTGGGCTTGTAGTGTATTCTAGGACAAGGATTTCCCCGACACCAATGTGACTAGGGTTGTGGTTAGGAACAGAACCGTCTAAAGGAATAGGATTTGGATTTAGGCTAAAGAAAATAGCGTTCGCGGTTACAGTATTGCCACAAGTCGCGGTAATTGTTTTAAAGTCACTTGTACTCGTAGAAAGTGTATAAGAACCTACTGTCGTCGTGGCTGAAGTGCCAGAGGCACCCGAAGTCCCTCCCCATACCGGCATTCCACTTGGGAAAGAAGCATCAGAAGGATTAGGCAGTGCCTTGAACGTAACCTTCTTTCCAGCTAGTATGAACATGGTTCCTGGAACAGCCGTCCAACCGTTTTGAGGGTCATTGTATTGCAGACTACCAACAGTAACAACCGCAATCACTAAGGTTGTAGAACTTGACGCCGAGAGTGGAGTCACAACCGGAGGGTTCGTACTGTTGTCAACTTCGTTAAAATTGTCTGTGGCTGCCACAGTGATCAGATAGTAGCCAGGGCTGGTCATTTAATCAGCCGTGGCGGTGACTTTGCTGGTTGCGCTGCCCGAAGTCGCGCTGACGGATGGGGGTATGATGCCGCTTGGAACTGCACCAAATCCCGCTTGACTGTTTGGCTCATACCCTGTCACCGAAGCCGACCAAGCCCAACTGTCTCCATTTTCTATAACCTCCGTGCTGTTGCTCTGGAAATTCAAGCTTCCTGTCAAAGAAGCGGTTGCCGTCACAGAGTTACAAATAGAACTCGGATTAAAAGAGCCGCCTCCTATGCTTACAGAGTAGGTCGGCGGAGGAGGCGTGGCGCTCGCCCGTAACGAGAGGCCAAAAACGCAAACCATCAACAGAAAAACAGATGTATTCAACTTGAACATTGCCAAACCTTTCGCCTTCATTCAGGCATCAAACTCCTATGGGCAGTTTATTTGCGGGCAGTTTATTTCTTCGGGGTCGATGTCAGTCGAACTCCATTCAGTGTCACTGTGTGGAACGAGCGGGCTATCGTCGCCGTAAACTCCTTCCGATCCTCAGCATTCCACATCTGCAAATGCCAGCGCCAGTTAGCCAAAAGTGACTGCTGACCGCCCGCCGCCTGAACCGCCCGGTAGGAAAGCAGGCGATAAGGCAGTTGCAGATTTGTTGCGCCTGCCAGGTTGTAGGAACCGTCCAAAGCACTCCAAAGGGCAATGGCAGCCGCGACGGGACGGTTATTGTTCTTTTTGACCTCTGGGGAAGCCGGGTCATAGCGCACATGGTTCATGTAAGCCAGCGGCTCCGAATCGGTTACGCTTTGTTCCCCCGCCAGTTTATCAATCAGAATTGCCGAAAGAATTGTGTTGTGGCTATAGTTTCTGCAAACTTTGAGGTAGTAATCTCCGGGGCTTTTCACGGCGAACTGCTCGTACACACCGCCCCAGAAGCTGCGGACGCGGGCCTGAGCCAGCGTCGGGGCCGCGTCTGCTTCTTCTAAGCTTTTTCGGTAGGGTTTGACTTGCACCAAGTAATCTCGATAACGGTTGTCTCCGTCATGTCCATCCTTGTTCATAAAATACAGGCTGATGCGATGCACATCCCCCTCAGAGAGCCGCACTCTGATCCAGAGGTCGGGACCAGCAAACGATTGGGGATAATCTTCCCCATGATCGTCCCATTCCGCTTGGCGGCGGGTTCCTATTACGGGGGTGTAGAGTGACTTTGGATTGTCTGTCTGCGCCCAAGTTGTCCACCAGCGTAATCCGTCGTTAGGCTTATGGTTATCGCCTATCAAGCCTTCGACGGAGTAAGCATCGGTGCAAGTCAGGACATGATCCATCGCGCAAAGCCGGGCATACTGCCGCCCGTACCGCCCGACCCAGTCCCCCTGTGTCCGCCAGTCTTCGCCGAGATACACCGCGCTCACGGCAGGCATCTTGCTGTGGAGAGACTTGACCTGCGCCAGCATAGCGTTAAGTTCCGCAGCCGTCGGCGGAGCGGCAGGCAGGGGCAGCGGCGGGGCATCATGGGGAGAGAATGAGGCCGGGGGCAGGGCGGAAAGCTCCGACAGAAGCGGCGTGTGGAGGCCGCTCCCGTAGACGCCGACCCAGCTTCCGGGGCCGCCGGGAAGGAGGCAGGAAGCGTCGCCGTCGCCCGCTACATGGCCGACGTTCAAGGGCAGCTGACGCCCAAAGTTGCGGTCGAAGAACTCGATCCCTTTGGCCCGGTGGCCGATCCAGAGCGAGCCGCCGCCGTCTTCCGCCAGACTGGTCACGTAATCTTCCGACAGCAGATCACCCTGCACATACCGCGCTTTTGGCGGAATGGGAGACGCCAGGCCGGCCAGCTTGTCCTTCCAGTCCGCGCCGCGCCGGAACTTCCACGTCCTGCCGTGGTCGCGGCTGGCGGCGATCCCGCACGGCGTTCCGGCATAGACCGTCCCATTACGCATGACAAAAAGGCAGTTGATGAGGCGGGAAGGCAGGCCAGGGCCGGTCGGCACATCGGGAAGCTGCCGGGGGCCAGTGACGACGCGCCACGTTCTGTAATCGTTTTTGGGGGAGCCGATAGCAATGCCGTCGCACTGCGTTCCAACGTACAGTGTTCCGTCAGAGGCAAAAGCGAGAGCAATCGCCTGGTCGGAAGGCAGGCCATCGGCGAGGGTGAAGTAAGTCCAATGGGAATGGGCGTAGCGGAACAGGCCGGTTTCGGTCGCGCCCCAAACGTCGCCATTGTTCGGGTTGACCGCAAGCGCAAACAGGCGGGTTCCAAGCGGCCCATCCGTGAGGCCATACTGCCGCCACTGACGGCCGTTGTAGACGGAGACGCCGGACAAGCCCCCGGCCCAGATGCGCCCGGCCTTGTCGCAGGCCACGGCGTAGATGTCGCCGGACAGGTCGGGAGAGGCGGGGAAGTGGGTCCATGCTTTGGCAGCGGGGTCATACGCCCACAGCCCCTGCCCATCTTCCGTGCCGACCCAGACATGCCCGGTCAAGTCCCGGCACAGGCAGGTGATGAACTGCCCCTGCGTATTGGCGTCCCAGGGAACGCTTTGAGCAAACGAGGAGACAGCGCAAAGCAGCAGAAGCGCAAGGCTAGAGATCAGCGCGAAAGTGTGGGCGCGAAAGTGTGGGCGCGAAAGTGTGGGCGCGAAGGTGTGGGCGCGAAAGTGTGGGCCAGGCATCCAGTCTCTCCATCTCGTACACGTCAGCAAAAGAACAACAGTCGTTGCGCGTCAGTGTACCGGAAATAACCGGCAGCCCTCAAAAGTACGGGCGAGTTCAGTATAACACGCTTACGCGGCAGAGTCAAGCGTTTTGCAAATAATTTTGCCGAACTTTCTGCTTGCTACTTGGAGCGAAGTACGGTAAAATGAGTGATGCGTATTGTTTCCGTGTCGGCGCAAGCCTGGACACTGCCGCTGGTTGCGCCGTTTGTTATTGCCGCCCGAACCGCAACCGAGGCCAAAAATGTCCGCATTCGGATTGAAACGGAATCGGGACACGGCGGAGATGGGGCGAGTGCGCCGGTCGGCTATGTCACCGGCGAGAGCGTGGAGTCGGTCTTAGAGGCGCTGAACGCCGTCATTCCAGCGTTTGTCGGGATGCCGACGGACCGTTTGGGGCCGCTGCTGGCGTTGGCGAACGCGGAACTTGCGGATGCCCCGGCGGCGCGGGCCGGGCTGGAAATGGCACTGTATGATGTCTGGGCGAGGGAGCGCCGCCTGCCGCTCTGGCAGCATTTCGGCGGAATGCAGGACCGGGTCACAACCGATGTGACAATCCCGATTATCGGCCCCGAAGCGGCGGCGGCTTTGGCATCGGCGGCATGGGAAGACGGATTTCGGGCGCTCAAAATTAAAGTGGGCGACCCTGACGGCCGCGGCGCGGATTTGGCACGGATTGAAGCAGTAATCAATGCAGTCCCCAAAGTGCGGCTGCGGATTGACGCCAACCAGGCGTTTACACCGGAGGCTGCGGTTCAATTCGCGCAGGCGCTGGCAAGAATAGGCGCGGCGGTAGAGTTGCTGGAACAGCCGGTCGCCAAAGAAGATGTCGCCGGGCTAAAATATGTCCGCGAGCGTATCCCGTTCCCGCTGTTTGCCGACGAGTCCGCCCGCAGCGTGGCCGAAGCCCTGCGCCTGCTGCAAGAAGACGCCGTCGACGGCATCAACATCAAGCTGATGAAGTCCGGCATCACCGGGGCCTTGCAGATTATCGCGCTCGCAAAAGCATTTGGCAAGAAGCTGATGCTCGGCTGTATGCTCGAAACCGGCCTCGGCATCGCCGCCGCCGCGCAGATTGCAGCAGGAACCGGGGCGTTTGATTACCTAGATTTGGACTCGCACCGACTGCTGAAGCCTATTTCGGACATGTCCGGCGGTTACACGATGAGCGGCGACGAATTGGTGATGGAAAACAGCGCAGGGTGGGGAGTAACAACGGCTCGGCAGTAACACGCATTGAAGAAATTGTTGGAACAAGGACTGCATTATGCTTCTTTTCTATCGTTTGATGGGCTGGGTCGCTTTTCTTTGTGCGCGGATGAGCCGTTACCGCGTGAACGGCATTCCCTCGCATTTTTGGATCATCATTGCGTGCCTGACGGCGCTCGGCATCGGCGGAGATGTTCAGCGGCGTGATGCGGCGGCTTATGGAAAACCGCCGGTTCCGATGACGCTCCCGCAGGCTTTGGCCGGGGGTGCGCTCAATCAGTATGTGACCGTCACAGGCTCCATCGACGGCAGCGCAACGCTTGTCAGCAGGGGAAACGGCGACCAGGAACTCTATGAGCCGATAGTTGACCCTAAGACCCGGCAGGCGCTCCTGGTCAAGCGTCAAGGGGCTGCGCTCACTCCCTCTGCCGTCACCGGCGTATTTCGGCAGGTTCCCTCGGACCTTTACGGCCATCTGAAAGACAACAACTTTCTGCTGGGACCTTACACGGTCAACACCGGGTTTGAGCTGGATGAAGGCGACAAGCCGATTGATCCGCGTTCCTATCTCATCACAGTTCTCGTGGCGGGCCTTCCACTGACGCTGATCCTTCTGAGCGTCGCGCAGAAGCATATCATTTTTCATCGAACGCCCCGAACATTTGGCGCCGCAGGGCGGGAGCAGGGGAACAGCGCCGTGCAGGAGGACGCTCTCTCCCCGCCGATGCGCCTGTCTGGCCGGCTGGCGCTGGGACCGAAGACGGCGCAGCGATTTCTTGAGGTTCCGGTAATGCTGGCGAGAATGGAAACGGGCAAAGAAGCGTTTGTTTCAAGGATCAATGCCTCCATCAAGCAAGCCAATGGCAGCATTCAGGACCGCATCGGGCTTTGGATCGCCGTCATAGAGGACGGCAGCCTGCGCGTGGAAGGCGAAGGCACGCTTTATCTGGGGCGCAGCATCCGGCCTGCCCTCCGTATCCGCTACACGGACATCTCAGCGCCCAAACCGGCTCAAGCCGTCGCCATTCTCTCATTTGAAAGCGAGGCGGAACGCGCCGCCGCGCTGGAGAAGCTGCAGGAGGTCGGGCGGCAGACTGCGCGGGCATGACGGCAAAGGAGACGCTTATGTCCTACGAGGCACGGGAGACGCTGATCCCCTATCATTTCAGTGGAAAATCTCCGGCGGCGGGGACCCTAGTTTTAATCGGTGTCGCGCTGCTCGGGTCGGTCTTAGTCGGCATACTTTATCAGGCGCTGACAAACTTCCTGGATATTCCGGTTCTGATGCCGGCCTTTGCCGGGCTTTTGGTCGCTCTGGCCGTCAAGTGGGGGGCGACAGTAGGCAAATGTCGCAGCCTGCCGATTATTGTTGCGACAGCGCTTTTTGCCGGAACTCTGACCTATGGTGTCCGTCTGGCACTGGACAGTCGGCAGATGCGGCCCGCTTTGGTGCAGGCGGTCGCGCACTTATTGGTACGGCGCGATGGCCTCTCAGCGAGTGCCGCACAGGGGGAAGCCGAACGGCGACTGATCCCCTGACGAACTCTTCACCTTTTTTTGCGTGTTCAGGCCGATGATGGGGTCACGCTGACGAATGGCTCCTCGCACAGCTATTCCGAGTCGGGCGGCACACAGCCGGCTGGAAATGCCGGTGGCCTGATTCTGAGCGGCGTCTGGTACTGGCTGCTGCTTCTGGCCGAGGCGGGGGTCACGGGGGGAACTGCCGCCGCCTTTGTGTGGCGTTATGGTCTGGTGGAACCCTTCTGCGAGACCTGCGGGCGCTGGATGCGCGGAACCAAAGTCGTCAAAGCCGCACCCCGGCAGGCAGGCGAGCTGGCCCGGTGTGTTCAAAATCAAGAGTGGAGCAGTCTCCTGAAGATCGTGCCGAACGGCAGCGTCGATTCGCAAAACTATGCCAGTGTGACTGTGTATCGCTGCCCTGCCTGTGCGTCAGGAACCGTTTCCGTGTTTGCCCAGCTCGGCAGCAATGCAAAGCGTCTGCTGCATGTCGAACTCAGTCCGCAGACAGCCAACTCTCTGTGCCGAAAATCCGATGAGAAATCGGGTGTTTCCGGGAACAATTCTGCCGGAACTGCCGACTAACAGCTAATACAGGAGGATGAAATTATGAAACGGACACACGCGGCGCTCTGCGCGGCATTGATTGCGCTGATACTCACCGGCATGGCCTCGCAATCGGTATGGGCAGATGGCGACAAGAAGAAAGACAAGAAGGGGCCTGTGGTGGTTGTGGGAACACCTATCGTAACCAGCGACCCGCCTAAGAAGAAATAACGGCTACGTCGCGCCCAAAAAACGCTGACGCAGGACTAATAGCGCAAACTGCGGCAGAGTCATCACTTTGCTGATTTTTTTGGGGTTTTGTATTAAACGATACAGCCACTCAAACCCAAACCGCTGCATAAACACCGGCGCACGCTTGACCCGGCCCGACAGCACATCAAATGACCCGCCGATGCCCATGAACACGGGAACGCCAAGCGCCGCTTTATGCCGGGCAATCCACTTTTCCTGCTTCGGAATGCCGAATGCGACCATCACAATGTCCGGCGCGGCTTCTTTGATCTGCGCCAGCACCGACGGTTCTTGGTCCGGCGAAAAGTAGCCGTCGCAGACCCCTACAATATGCGTTCCCGGCCACCGCGCCTGCGCCTTCGCGGCGGCTTCGGCGGCGACGCCCGGCGCGGCCCCCAGAAAGAAAATCCGGTAGCCTTTGCCCGGCGACAGCGCACACAAATGCGCGACTAAATCCACGCCAGACACTTTATAGCGCACCGGAACACCGAGCAGACGGGACGCAATGAGTATCCCCGCGCCGTCCGGCGTCACCAAATCCGCGCCTTCCACAATCGCGTGCAGCTCCGGGTCCTGCCGGGCAATCACGGCCATGGACGCATCGGCGGTGACAATCGTATGCGGCGTTTTTTCCGCAATAAAGCGGTCAATCACCGCCAGCGTCTCGTCCACCGAGACCCGGTCCACGCGCAGCCCTAAAATCGTCACACTGTCCATAGCCTTTATTATACCAGACAGAACCGCGCCCGGTGCATCTGCCGAGGGGCTTGTGCCTGTACGTTTCTGCCGTGGTATAATAAGTCATGCCCCGCGTCTTTCCGCTCCGTTCTCTCGGCCTCGCGCTCTTGCTGCTTCTGCCCGCCCCGCCGCTCGCCCTCCTCTGCCGGGGCCGCACCCCCACCCGCTTTGAAGCCCGCAACCTGCCTGCCTGGGAACGCCGGGCCTCTGTTCAGCATCATCTCCGCCGCGAACAGCATCGAAAGGGCGTCCTGCGAGCGACGCTGAGACGCAGACAAGAAGCCGCGTTCGGCTTGCGCCTGGCTTTGAGCATTGATTATTTGGCCTGAGCTGCCAGCGGTTTTGAGAGCGTTTGCCGCACTTGCGCGGCTTCCTCCGACGGACTTCTCCCAAAAAGACGCTTGAACTCGCGGCTGAACTGCGAGGCGCTCTCGTAGCCGACCTGGTGCGCCGCTTCCCCGGCATTTACCCTGTCCTGCACCATCAGCATCCGCGCTTTGTGCAGCCGGACGGCCTTCAGGTACTGGAGGGGCGGCGTGGAGGTAATCCCCTTGAAGCGGCGATGGAACACGGAAAGGCTCATGTGGGCCTCGTCGGCCAGCGCTTTCACTTCCAATGGCTGCGCGTACTCCGCATGAATGCGATGCAGGGCGCGGCTGATCTGGCTGAAGTGGCCGTGCATCGTCAGGGCCGCTTGGAGCGCCGTTCCCTGATCCCCGCAGAGAACGTGGTAGGTGATCTCGCGCACCGTCTGCGGACCAAGTATGTGCGCCGCCTCGGGCCGCGTGAGATGCTCCAGCAGACGCACGACCGCCTCGCCAAGCGGGCGGTCCAGCGGCGTCGCGCAAATCCCCATGGGCGTAGGCGCACCCGGCGGGAGCGGCCGGTCCATGCTCATCATCAGCTCCGAGAGGATGGAAAGGTCCGCGCGGATCGAGACGCCCAGCATCGGATAATCCGGCGTCGCCTCGATCTCGCATTCAAACGGCAGCGGCACCGTCAGCACCAGATAGTTGTTCGGGTCATACCGATAGACCCGCTCCCCGACGTACCCGGTCTTCCGGCCCTGAGCCACGACCACGACGCTCGGCTCGTACAGAACAGGCGTCAGCGGAGTGTATCGGTCAGTTCGCATTAGGTCAACGCCGTCAATAACGGTCGGCCGCATCCCCTCACCTATCGTCAGCTCCGTCAAAAGCTTCACCATTCGTTCGTTGATCGTGTCCACGTCCGGCCCACCCTTTCCAAATTCAGCTATTCCTACTAGCGTTATCGTACCACGCTCCTTCGGCTTCTCGCAAGCAAATCCCAACTGCACGACACGATTAGGCAAAACATCGCCGTTTTTGTGCCTTACATCAAAGACGCATGACCGGGTTTAATGTCTGCATCCGAAACACTGACAGGAGCCATCACATGACCAACACGATCCATGCCTACGCCGTGACCCAACCGGGCGGCGCTTTGGAGCCGTATACCTACGATGCCGGCGAACTTGGCGAGGAGCAGGTGGAGATCGCCGTCTCCTACTGCGGCATCTGCCAATCCGACGTTTCCATGATTGACAACCTCTGGGGCATGACCACCTACCCGCTCGTGCCGGGACACGAGGTTGTCGGCACGGTCGTGGCCGCCGGTGACCAGGTCAAGAACGTCACGGCCGGTCAGACCGTCGGACTTGGCTGGACCTCCGGGAGCTGCCTGCACTGCCGCCAATGCTTGTCTGGGAACCAGAACCTTTGCCCGGAGGCCGAGGCCACGATTATTGGCCGTCCCGGCGGCTTCGCCGACAAGGTCCGCTGCCACTGGGCCTGGGCCGTGCCGCTGCCGGAGGGCGTGGACGCCGCCAAAGCCGGGCCTCTCTTTTGCGGCGGCGTCACGGTCTTTAACCCTCTCGTGCAGTTTGGTGTCAAACCCACAGACCGCGTGGGCGTCATCGGCATCGGCGGCTTGGGACATCTGGCCCTGCAATTTTTCAATAAATGGGGCTGCGAAGTGACGGCGTTCACATCTAATGAAGCTAAAGACGAGGAGGCCCGGACACTGGGGGCGCACCATGTCGTCAGCACCCGCGACGACGGCCAGCTCAAAGAGATTGCCGGCTCGCTGGACTTCATTTTGTCCACGGTCAACGTCTCCCTGCCCTGGGATGACTACTTCGCCGCGCTCGCGCCAAAAGGCTGCCTGCACACAGTCGGCGTCACGCCGGAGCCGATCCCGGCCCCATCGTTCACGCTGATTGGCGGCCAGAAGTCCGTGTCCGGCACGCCCAACGGCAGCCCGACCGTCAGCGCCGAAATGCTGGACTTCTGCGCCCGCCACGCCATCGCCCCGATCACCGAGACATTCCCGATGTCCGAAGTCAACGCCGCGCTGGACCATCTGCGGGAAGGCAAAGCCCGCTACCGGATTGTCCTGACCAACGAGGGCTGAGAAGAAGTCCCTGCCCTGAACGGCAGGGCTTTAGAAATGCAATCCCCCGCCTGCGCGGGCGACCAACTACGTTGGCTTTGAATGCCCGCGAAGGCGGGGAATTGCACTGCTAAAGCACGGGGGTTCAGCCCCGTGTTTCCGGCCTGAAAAGAGTATCTTCATCGGCCATGACCGCCGCCAGGGCATTCACATACCCATCCCCTAAGTCAAGCATCGTGATGTCTTTGTACGCGAACTCCTGCTGTCCTTCCCAATGCCCGCCGACATCAACAGCTTCAATCACAACCGAACGCTTTGTATGCTTCACGAGCCTTCCAATAAAGAGACACCGAGACGCATCCTTCTCCGTACTGATTGACACCAGCGAATATCTCGGCTGCACCGAAGAAAGCAGCAGCCCCCACCCGGAAAGGTCAAACCCATCGGGAGCAATGGGAACTCTGCCAAGCAGGCGCAGGGCGCGATCAATGAAAGCCGCCTCATCAACACGGTAGGAATGGATGTCGGAAAGGCGCACAATGGAATAGCCGTTCAGCATCAATGTTTTGCCGTCAACAACGTGCAGGCAGAGCAGCTTGTCGCTGAAGCCGACAACAAAGCCGTCCAGACTGAAATTGTCAATCGGCTTTCGGTTCAATCGAACCATGACGTCCTGACCAACAAGCTCGGCGATGCCCGCAAGTTTCTTCTTCATAATGTTTCCTTTGTGAGATGATACAGTAAAAAGCCCCCGTTCAATAACGAACGGGGGCTTTTGTAATCATCGGAAGCAGGCGGCTTAGGTGCCTTCCTGCCAGGAGGCGAGGTAGCGGGCCTGCTCTTCGGTCAGGGTGTCAATGTGGACGCCGAGCGACAGCAGCTTCAGGCGGGCGATCTCGTTGTCAATCTCTTCGGGAACGCCGTAGACGCTCTTTTCGAGTGTCTTAGCGTTCTGGTTCATGTACTCGGCGCTGAGTGCTTGGTTGGCGAACGACATGTCCATGACGCTGGCCGGGTGGCCTTCGGCACTGGATAAATTAATCAGGCGGCCTTCGCCCAAGATGAACACTTTGCGGCCATCTTCCAGCACATACTCTTCCACGAAGTCGCGGACTTCGCGCTTAGAGGTCGCCATCTTTTCCAGAACGGGAATATCAATTTCCACGTTGAAGTGGCCGGAGTTTGAGACAATCGCGCCGTCTTTCATGGCGGCGAAATGCTCGGCGCGAATCACGTCTTTGTCGCCGGTGACGGTGCAGAAGAAGTCGCCGACTTTGGCGGCGTCGGCCATCGGCATGACGTGGAAGCCGTCCATTGTCGCTTCCAGTGCGCGGAGCGGGTCAATCTCGGTGACGATCACCTGTGCGCCCATGCCTTTGGCCCGCATCGCCAGGCCCTTGCCGCACCAGCCGTAACCGGCGACGACAAAGAACTTGCCGGCCAGCAGGACATTGGTGGCCCGAATAATGCCGTCAATGGTAGACTGGCCCGTGCCGTAGCGGTTGTCAAAGAAGTGCTTGGTCTGGGCGTCGTTGACCGCAACAATCGGGTATGCCAGAACGCCGTCTTTTGCCATCGCCCGCAGCCGAATAACGCCGGTGGTGGTTTCTTCCGTGCCGCCGATGATGTTCGGGATCAGCTCCCGCTTCTCAGTGTGGATGATGCCCACCGTGTCCGCGCCGTCATCCATCGTGAAGTTCGGCTTGTGTTCCAGAGCGCTCAGAATATGCTGGTAATAGGTGTCGTTGTCCTCGCCCTTGATGGCGAACGTGGCGACCCCATAGTGCTGCACCAAAGCCGCCGCGACATCGTCCTGCGTAGACAGCGGGTTCGACGCGCACAGCACGACTTTCATGCCGCCGGCTTTCAGCGTCCGCATGAGGTTAGCGGTCTCAGCGGTGACATGCAGGCACGCGACCGCCGTCAGCCCTTCCAGCGGCTTTTCCTTCTCGAAGCGCTCGCGAATGGATCGCAGGACCGGCATTTCGCGCTCGGCCCATTCGATGCGGCGCTTGCCGGCATCGGCGAGGCTGAGGTCCTTGACATCGTAAGCCGGCGGAGCCACCGGCATTTCCGGCAGCGCCGTCGGCGGCGCAGTAGTGAGGGTCATAAAGTAGCCTTTCCAGGGAGTGAGAGTGTGTGAAAAAAACTTAAACAGCGGCGCTGAGAGAACGTCCCGGCAGCCCGGCGCGGGCAAGATGCTTGTCGAGCGGCCAGTCAATAGGCGGCGCTGTTCGTCAGCTCTGCCAGACAGTCCCGTTTGCCAGCCATTCCCCGCGAAGCTCTGCATGGGTCCCGGCAAAGTCATCGTACCCAAATTGAGTGCCGCAGCAGGGACAAATCAGGTCGCCCTTCGCCGGACAGCGCAGTTCATCAAAGCCGCAAACAGGGCAGGAGTGGTTCATAGTAAGCACCGCCGGTGAATTAAGAGTGAACGGCGATAAGGTGTTCCTGACCGTCAAACTTCGGCTCAGGCAGCGGCGTTCCATCCAGCAGCAGCCCTTCCACATGAAACTCGATTGCTTCTTGGATCAAGCGTTCGGTTTCTTCACGGGTCACGCCTGCCGCAACACAGCCGGGCAAATCAGGAACGTAAGCCGACCAGTTTCGCGGCCCCTATTCCAGTACGGCAATATAGTTGTTCATGGCTTTACCATACCGTACCCGCCATGAATGGCAGGTCTGGAGGCCTTCGGCCAATCGCCCTGCGGGCGGAATACAAAAACGCCGCGCTTCTAATCTTCCGGTCGCAGATCGGTTGGCGCTTCGCCGCTAGACCTGCCATTCATGGCGGGGCGTCAAAACTTCTCTATTATACACCACAGCGTTTAAGAACTAGGCCGAAAATTCCATAATTCCCGCAATTTCCCACCAACCATCGTGCAGGGTCAGAGTGTAAGTCAAAATAACCATGCTGAAGACACCTGATTGTGAAGTGGCGGCTTCAATCTTTAAGTTGTTGTCATCAGTCCAGTGAAAAGCCGAGACTTGAAAACTAGTCCAATTTCGGCTGCGGCGAGAAAGCGCCGAAACGGGCCGAACCGGCAGCCTAGTGTTCTGCAGCCGTTCCAGAAGCGCCGGGCTGGGGTCTTTGCCTCCCTCCACGGAGAGGTAGCAGACGGAGAAACGCTTGGTCTTATCCTGACCGAATGGTTCTCTCGTGTCGTCAATGAAATACCGGAACGTGGCCTCCCGCAAAGCGTCTTCTTGTGCGGTGCGCCAGGCCGGACCGCTGCCGGGCGGAACCGGCGGCGTCAGCAGATATTCCGGCGGCGGGTTGACCGGGCGCGGAACCGGCGGCGCGGTAATTTGATAATGTGTGCCAGTGGCATCCTGCGTGGTGATATTAGAAGCGCCATTCTTTTCCAAAACGCAGACTAAACGGCAGGACGCATTCACGGACAATGTGATCGGCAAGGTCAGAGGAAAATAGCCCACCGGAGCCAGGCTGACAGTGTAGGGGCCGGGCGGCAGGCCCGTGAATGCCGCCGTGCCTTTGGCGTCGGTCATCACGATATGGCCCAGCAAGTGAAGGGTGAACCACACGCCAACAAGTGGTGTCCCATTTCTATCGCGCACCGTTACGGGCAGAGTGCAGGAAACAGGAACGTCGGCTTGGGACGGAGCGATATAGAAAAGCAGCAGACAGCAGAAAACGGCGGCAGGGAAACAGCGCATTGGGTTAGCCTCAAACGCAGTATACCTGTCCGCCGCACGGAATTGGTGACGGAATTGTTAAGCGTCGCGCAGATGCGGGCGCAGGGTGCGCCACATAGCAGCGGCGAAGGCTTGCAGGCGCTGATGGTCGCGCTGGGCCACGGCAGGGTCGGAACTCAGGGGCTGGATGAAGCGGAAGAAGTAGACGGGGGCGTTGTCCCGGCCAAGCAGTGCGCTTTCCATCAAGGCAAACCGGATTTCGGTCGGGCTACTGACGGGGCGGCCCTTGATAATGTAAAAGTAGTCGAGTGACGTATCGGGAGTGGGCGACACCGTGGCGGCTTCGTTGCGCTCCATCAAAAGCGGCGTGCCGGGGATCGGCTCGGTGCGGGCATTGGAAAGACGCCAGCCGGAGCCGGTGAGGCACAGGCGCGGGTCGTGCAAAGCGGTGCGTCCGCTGCCGCTGACCAGCAGGAAGTCAATCGTGTCGCTGCCGCTGCGGTAGGTCCGGCTGATGACCTGCGACCGAGGAATATAGGTTTCCGCCTGCGCTTGCCGCTTGTACGTTTCGGCGTTGTCCGGGGCCGACGCATATCCGGCGACCGACAGCGGCACTTCCGACGACGGAACCGTCACTAATGCGTTCGGCGCGGGCTTGAAATGCAGCTTGAAACCAAGCGCTCCGGCGAGCGTCAGCACTAAAATAAAGGCCATCCAGCGAACGTGCGGCATCCGATCCTCCGAGCAAGCCAAAAGAGGGCAGAAACGCCCAAAACCAAACTCAGCAGTCCATCCCAGTCATGGAAGACATGCGCGGTCTGCGAACCCAGGCATTCCCCGCAGATGCCCAGCAAAGTCAGGCGGACAATGTTGACCGCGACGGCAAGCGGGATCGAAAACAAAAACAATCCGAAACGGCGGGCCGGCAGGCCGTCGGTCAGGTACGCGAACGCGGCGCTGATCATCATCAGCGACAGCAGGTTTTTGAGACCCGAACAAGGAACGTCCACAAACAAATAGAAGTGGTCCATTTGTATGACGCTGCCGACGATGACCGGGTGAAACGAAAGCAAACCGAGCAGACGGGAGGCGGCTTGTGTGCAGAAATGCTGACTGTCATAGGTGGCATCGTTCATCAGCGGGCCAGGCAGCGGGGCCATCCAGACCAGAAACGCCAGCGGAAACGCCGCAACCCGCACCCACTGCGTTCCCAGCACCAGCCAGATGGCAGCCCAGAAGCTCAAAAGAAAGCTGAAGGACATGACCAAAGCCATCTCCTGAGCGCTCGACCAGACCAAGAGGCCAATCGCCGGCAGCAGCACGGCGAGGGCGGCGAGGGACGGAACGCGCGGGGCGGCCCGCAGGGCATCGCGCCGGTGCCAGAGCAGAAAACCGGCAATCAACGGAATGGCCGGCCCATACGCATAATAACTTTCGAATTCGGTATATTCGATCCATAAATGCTGCGGAAGCGGCCACGAAAGCGTCAGCAGCAGCCCCAGCGCGGCGGCCAGCAGTCCCAGCGTCACGGCATCCCAGGGCTGAGACGCCGCACCCGGCGAAGCGTTTTTTCTTGAGCCGCGCTGTTCCGGGTCAGGCTGTTTTAAGTGATGTTCTTCTAAAAAAATTGCCATAGATTACTTCAATCAGGATCAGCTCATTCGAGCAGGGCGCTTAGTGCAGGCTGGCCGTTTTCGGCACGGCGGGCGGCAGGGGAGCCTCCGCATTGGCAATGCCGGAGAAATAGGCGGCGTAGCGGTCAATGTCAAAACTCGGCGTATTGGATTTATACAGCTTTGCCAGCTCCGCGCCATCGGTCGGCGCTTTTTGCAGCTTCACCAGTCGGACCGCTCGGCCCCGCACTTCCGGGAGCGCCGGCAGGCTCCCCGGATGGCTGCTCAGGCACTTGACGGTCAAAAAGGCATTTCCTACCGGGATCACTTTGATCTGCTCCGGCTTCATCGCCAGCGCGGCGGAAACAACAGCCTGATGGGACGCCGGTGGAAGCGCGGACAGGTTCAGGTGAAACCCATTCTGGCCGTCCACTTTCATATCCGGCTCGGCAGCCATTTGCGCCGGAGTCTTGCCCTTTGCCAGCAGGCCCGCCGCCGTTTGAGCTAAGTATTCCCGCTGCGTGACGACCAGAATGGAGCTGACCTGGGCTGGCTGGGCAAAAGCGCCGGGGTGCTGCTGGTAGAACGCGGCTACTTCGGCGTCGCTTGCCCCGATCCCGGCAATCCGCAGGTTTTCCAGCGCCAGGTTCAGCGCCAGGTTTTCCCGGAACTCCGGGGAGACGCTTCCCGCCGGAGCCTGCCCCTGCCGCTGCATTTCCGCGATCCGGTCATTGATCTGCGCCGCAGTGGGAGTGACGCCCGCTTTCGACGCAGCCTGCTGGATTAACTCCGAAAACACCAGGCGGGTCAGCACCGGCTGGCCGGCGGCATTGTCCACCAGGGCGCGGTATTCGCGGTCATGGATGACATGATGCCCAATCGTCACCAGAGGCCGGGCGGGCGTGAACCGAAAGTACATCAGGACATTGCCGGCCACCGAAACCACGGCGACCGTTCCCAGCAGCAGGGCCGCCTGCCGCCAGCGTTTCTCTTTAGGCACGGCCAGAAAACCGGCGAACCGCTGCCGCAGCGCGGGCTGAATTCCGGCAGACAGGCGCTGCCCTAGAGTGACCCGCGCGGCTCGTTTCCGGGCGTTTGCCGCGCGCTGCTCGGCTGTCGGGTGAAAAGGCTTAAACGCGCGGCGATCAAAGGCGTCCTGCCAGTCGCGCCGAGCGGCCGCATTTTTCCGAGAGAAATTGCGGTACTTTTGCTGGTTCCGGCTCACAGCGTCGTTCAGCGATTGCTGAATATTCTTAACGAATGGTTTTTTTTGGGTGGGCATACAGATTCAGCTTCGGTTCTTAAAGTAATGAACGACAAATATGATAAATGCAAAAATCATGCCAAGCGAGACGCGCTTCACTTGACATACCTATTTTACAGCATATTTACTAAACCTGCCACTCTCTTATAAACCGCCCCAGGGCGATTGCATAGAGATTTTGGAAGGGGAAAGCACGGATAAAGAGGGCAGGCACGGGGGCCTGCCCCTACGATTTTGGCGACGATGGCGACGATTTTGGCGACGATGGCGACGATTTTGGCGACGATGGCGTAGGGGCGGCCCTCCGTGGTCGCCCTGTCTTTGCGTTCGCCGCCTTGTCTTGCTCTGCTCACGCCTCATATGCAATCGCCCTGTAAACCGCCCTGCTGACGCGGCCCAGGAACCGCCCGGCACGGATAGGTGTTGGAGCGGCATGAGTGAACTGTCCGACTTGCTGGCGCAGCGTTACGGGGCCGACATGCCGGAGTTTCCGACAGCAACTTTTAATGCCGACCCGGTGCTGACGACACTGCTGGCGCATAAGTCTATCCGGCGCTACAAGCCGGACGCCCTGCCGGCGGGAACGCTGGAACTGCTGAGCGCGGCGGCCCAAAGCGCGGCGTCCTCGTCCAACCTGCAAGTGTGGAGCGTTGTCGCCGTCACCGATCCCGCTCGCAAAGCCGAAGCCGCCAAGCTGTGCGGCGACCAGGATTCCATTCGGCAGGCTCCGCTGTTTCTCGTGTTCTGCGCCGATTTGGCCCGGCTGACGGCAGTATCGGAGCGCGAACACCTGCCCGGCGCGGCGCTGGACTACACGGAAATGCTGGTGACGGCAGTCATTGACGCTTCGCTTGCCGCTCAGAACGCCGCCGTCGCCGCCGAGGGGCTTGGCCTCGGCATCTGCTATATCGGCGGGGCCAGGAACCACCCACAGGAGCTGGCCGCGCTCCTGAACCTGCCGCCCCGCGTCATTGGGTTGTTCGGCCTCACCGTCGGCTGGCCCGCAGGCGGCGACACGGCGCAAATCAAGCCGCGCCTGCCGCAGTCCGGCCTTGTGTTCCACGAAACCTACGACGCAAATGCACGAGACGCCGCCGTCACCGCCTACAACCAGACCATGCACGACTTCTACGCAAGCCAAAAGATGATGTTCCCGGCGACTGGTCCCAGCATTCGGCAAAGCGCGTCGCCGGCCCTGAGTCGCTGTCAGGCCGCGAGGTTCTGAAACAAATTTTAGAAGATCGTGAATTTGGCCTGCGATAGGAAAGCTTAACATTTTCTTAACATCAGTTTCGCGGCTTGTCGTGCATAATCTTTGCAGGGCAAGTTACGCCCGTTAAAGTTACGCCCGTTAAAGGAGATTTTCCCTATGCTGCGTCCAGGTTCCGTCCGCCCGCGCCC
>JAABUZ0100004734.1_pt1 | contig 18502 bp, 14 predicted proteins | sample 5562091 | NCBI WGS metagenome assembly JAABUZ01 (sample SAMN12813069, study PRJNA571459) | rock metagenome | isolation source: Antarctica rocks | place: Antarctica: Victoria Land, Linnaeus Terrace sud | collected 2015-12-21 | reverse complement strand
ATCTTAGGAGGACTTCCCGTGCTGATCGTGTTCCTCTTCTTCCAGCGCCAGATCGTGCAGGGGATAGCAGGAACTGGTCTCAAGGGCTAAGAAGAGAACCATCGTCGAAGGACTCCTGAACAGGGCACCCACAAGGGGATGCCCCTCCCATAGGACGATGGGAGGGGCATCCCCTTGCGTGGCAGAAATGTCTGGGGAACATTTGCCCTTGCCCCTTCGGTGCCAAATTATGAACTCCACCCAATCAACAAAAATACTTGCCTTTTCCCTCACATTCCGCTATACTACGCGAGTACAAACAACATATATTCCAGCAGTGATGAAGAGGAGTAGCTCGTCAGGGATGACAGAGAGCCGACGGGTGGTGCGAGTCGGTAATCCACAACGGGTAAAGGGCGCTTTGGAGCTGGATGAAATGAGTGGCTTCACAAAGGTGAAGAAGCAGGGTGGAACCGCGCATCATGCTGTAAGTCGTTGTGGCCCCAGGCCAGCGCAGGCATGTTTTCGTCCCTGGGCGTGCGACGCCTGGGGCTTTTTTTATTCTAAAGGAGACCACTCATTATGACTCAGACAGAGCAAAAACCCGCTGCCAACGACACTCCGTTGGTTCCAATCGAAAAGATCGTCTCACTGTGCAAGCGACGTGGCTTCGTCTACCCCAACTCCGAAATCTACGGCGGGGTATCAGGCATTTATGACTTCGGACCCCTTGGCGTCGAACTGCGCAACAATATTCGCCGCTACTGGTGGTGGTCGATGGTACAGACTCACGATAACGTTGTAGGTATCGAAGGTGCCAACATCACCCATCCTCGTGTATGGGAGGCCAGTGGTCACGTTGAAAACTTCGTTGACCGCCTGGTCGAATGCAAGAAGTGTAGACGGCGTTTCCGCATTGACCATCTGCCAGCCGAAAATCTCGAACAGCGCAAATGCCCCGTTTGCGGCGGTGAACTGACAACGGAGCCGCGCGTCTTCAACCTGCTGATGGAGACCTACCTCGGAGTCGTCGAGGGCGACCGCATGAAAACCTACCTGCGCGGTGAGGCGTGCCAGAACATCTACCTGGACTACGACAACGTGCTCAAGTCTTCGCGTATGCAAATTCCCTTTGGCATCTGCCAGATCGGAAAAGCGTATCGCAACGAGGTCACGCCCGGAAACTTCCTGTTCCGCCAGCGCGAGTTCGAGCAGTGGGACCTACAATTCTTTGTACACCCAGGCGAGATGCAAAAATGGTTCGACTACTGGAAGCAATACCGCTACGATTGGTACATGAGCATCATCAACCACAAGGACCGCATCCACTTCCGTGAACATAGCAGCGACGAGCTGGCCCACTACGCCAAACAAGCCTTTGATATCGAGTACCAGACCATTCTCGGCTGGCAAGAGTGGGAGGGCATACACTGGCGACAGGACTGGGACCTCTCACGGCACAGTGAGTATAGTGGTCAGGACTTGAGCTATACCGATCCAATTACCAAAGAGCGGTACATCCCCTGGATCGTCGAGACCTCCGGTGGCGTGGATCGTACCTTCCTCAACCTGCTGCTCGACGCCTATGAGGAGGAGCCAGACCCCGCAGGCAAGGAGCCACGGACCGTTCTGCGCTTGCATCCGATGCTGGCTCCAGTTAAGGTAGCCGTGTTGCCACTACAAAAGAACAAAGAAGAACTGGTAACAACGGCGAAGGATATCCACAAGAAGCTGCAACGCCTGATGGTCTCACAGTACGACGATGTCCAGAACATCGGTCGCCGCTACCGCCGTCAGGACGAGATCGGCACTCCCTACTGCGTCACCATTGATTTCCAGACATTGGATGATCACACGGTAACAGTGCGCGAACGCGATCATATGACCCAGGAGCGCATCACCATCAGCGAATTGCCGATGTACCTGCTGGACCGCGTGACCTGGAACTAAAAGGCACAGCACAAAAAGAGCGGCCCTGATAGCGGTACATCGCTATCAGGGCCGCTCTTTTTGTGCTGTGCCTTTTAGTATTTTCTGCTCGTCTGATATAGTAAAAACAAAGACTACTTACAAATAAGGGGACACACACTGCATGACACGCATTACTTCATATAATATCCTTGCAGGCGGCTATGATCTGCGTAAAAACGGCACCATACCTCGCACACAACTACTTACCGCCGTTATCCGCTCAACACAGCCCGATGTTGTAGGGCTTGTTGAAGCTATAAATCCACAAATAACTCAGAGACCTCTGGTGGTCGAGCAGATTGCCGAGGAACTCGGTATGCAACTGGTGCTAAATGAAGAGCCTGGCAGTTACATCGACTACCAGCCTGCACTCCTCACGCGACTTCCAGTCGTCTATAAGAAGATGCACCCATGTCCAAGCGTGCTGACAAGACCATTGCTGGAGGTTTGCCTCGAAGAGACAAATGGACAACACCTTATCGTATTTGTCACTCATCTCTCAGCGGCCTTCAGTAAAGGTTGGGCAGGTAATGCTATTCGACAGCGAGAACTCCGGGAGATACTGAATATCGTGGCGCAGGTGAAGGACGCGCCGCATGTGCTGTTGGGCGACTTCAACTCATTGGCCCCTGGCGACCCCTTCAAGGCCAGTTTCCTGCTGCGCTACGTAGTACAGTTGGACAACAAAAGGCGCGCCTATTGCGTTGGTGATGGAAACCCATACCTCGATTTTGTCGTACCAGAACAGTTGCGTTTCCTCAATTCATTGTTACGCGTCATTCCACGCAGCACAGTATTAAGCTCACTCTTCGATCTCGCAGCCTCGCTCTATGCGCCACGTGGCAGCATTGCACTACTACAAGAGGCAGGATATGTTGATTGTTATCGACGTATTCATCCACATACATTCGGTTTTACCTGTCCATCAGCAGCACCGGCAGGCCGTATCGATTTTATCTTTGCCAGTCCGACGCTGGCACAACGGTTAGAGACCTGTTATACGGTGACAGATGGCGATGGAGTGCAGGAAAGTCAAGCTAGCGATCACCTGGCTGTGGCCGCTGAGTTCGGTCTTCCACTAGAGAATAATCAAGGGGTGGACGCAGTGCATACTGTGTCCACCCCTTGATTATTCTCTTCTATCCAGTACGGGCGCAATTGATTGCGCCCCCCCTCCCTATCCAGTACGGGCGCAATTGATTGCGCCCCCCCTCCCTACTATTGAAAGACATCTTTCGTCTTATCAAAGAGGTTGCGGAAGATGTTTTTATCGTTCTGTTCCATTTGCTCACGTTCGAGGCGCGCGAACTCTTCAAGCAGGTGTTTCTGCTCCGTCGTCAGGTTCGTTGGTGTCACAACTTTAACAACAACATGCTGATCGCCGCGCGCGTTGCTGTGAACCACTGGTACACCCATACCCTTGATCCGGAAAGAGCGATTGCTCTGTGTACCAGCAGGTATTTTGAGCACCGTTGTCTTACTATCGACAGTAGGCACCTCAACTTCGTCACCAAGTGCGGCTTGACTAAAGCTGATCGGCAGTTCGTAGAGGATATCGTTGCCCTGCCGCTTGAAGAATGGGTGCGGCTTGACCGTCAATATGACATACAGGTTGCCAGGAGTGCCGCCACGTGCACTTACCTCGCCCTCACCTGTTACTCGCACATTAATACCATCGTCAACGCCAGCCGGAATGTTGACTACAACACGCCGGTTGTTGCGCACACGTCCCTGACCACGACACTTTTCACAAGGTGTGGTAATAACTTTACCCTCGCCTCGGCAGCGTTCACACATCGTTACGTTAACGAATTGACCGAAGATCGACTGCTGTACGCGGCGAATTTCTCCTGTACCTTGACAGGAGGAACAGCGCGATGTTGAGGTCCCTGGTTGCGCTCCACTCCCTCGACAACTACCACAGGTCTCCCAGCGCGGAAGCTCAATCTCTTTTTGACAACCAAAAACAGCCTCTTCAAAGGTAATAGTAAGATCGTAGCGTAGGTCTGCCCCACGCTGAGTTCCTGATCGACGCTGCGTGCTGCCGCCTGCTGTACCAGAGAAGAAGGTTTCAAACAGATCATTGAGATTGCTAAAGCCAGCAAAGTCATTAAAGCCAGCACCACCACCTATACCGCTACTAACTCCAGCATGACCAAAACGGTCGTATGTGCTGCGCTTCTGTGAGTCACTCAAGACCTCATACGCCTCATTGATCTCGATAAAACGCGTCTCTGCCTCTGGCTCTTTATTCGCGTCGGGGTGATACTGTTTAGCAAGACGACGAAAGGCTTTCTTTACCTCATCCTCGGTTGCGGTGCGGGATACACCCAGTACCTCATAGTAGTCTCGTTTATTCGTCGCCATCGCCAAGGTCCTTTTCCGTCGTATACAAAGCGCGTCCGAGTCGCGCCACATGATAAAACACATTATAACATGTGCTTCTGCACAATACAGCTTCCTGCTGAAGCTGTATTGTGCAGAAGCACATGTTACTACATTTCCTTGTACTCGCCCTCGATGGTGTCATCGTTGGCTGGCCTTTGCTCGGCCTGTCCAGTGAAGCCCTCAGCACCACCGAAATCGCCACCAGGCGTGCCAGCACCACTCTGGCGATAGATCGACTCACTGATCTTGTAGAATGCCTGCTCAAGTGACTCGCGCGATGACTTGATGCGACTCACGTCATCGGTTGAAAGAGCAGTGCGAACATCAGCGATCTTGGACTCAAGCTCACCCTTCTGCTCAGAGGTAACCTTGTCGCCCAACTCGGCAATGCTCTTCTCAGCACGATAAGCAGCACTGTCAGCGAGGTTGCGCTCCTCGACCTCTTCCTTACGCCGCTGATCTTCAGCAGCGTGGGATTCAGCGTCGCGCACCATACGATCGATCTGATCCTTGTTCAAGCCGCTCGACGCGACGATGGTGATCTTCTGCTCACGTCCAGTTCCCTTGTCGCGGGCAGAGACAGTAACCATGCCGTTTGCGTCGATGTCGAAGGTCACTTCAACCTGTGGAACGCCACGTGGAGCGGGTGGAATACCGTCGAGAATGAACGTCCCCAAAGAACGGTTGTCCTTCGCAAACTCACGCTCACCCTGAAGCACATTGATCTCTACGCTCGGCTGGTTATCGCTTGCCGTTGAGAAAACCTGGCTCTTTTGAGTCGGAATCGTTGTGTTGCGCTCGATCAGCTTGGTCGAGACACCACCAAGAGTCTCGATACCCAGTGAAAGTGGAGTCACGTCGAGTAGCAGTACGTCCTTCACGTCACCAGTCAAGACACCAGCCTGAATAGCGGCACCTATCGCCACGACCTCATCGGGGTTCACACCACGGTTTGGCTCACGGTCGAAGATGCGCTTGACCATGTTCTGGACTGCTGGCATACGCGTCTGACCGCCGACCAGTACAACCTCGTTGATCTCACCAGGACGCAAACTAGCATCCGCAAGAGCCTTCATAACAGGACCTCGAGAGCGCTCAACCAGGTCCTCAGTCAACTGCTCCAGTTTCGAGCGTGAGAGTGACACATTCAGGTGCTTAGGACCACTTGCATCTGCTGTGATGAAGGGCAGATTGATCTCCGTCTGCATCGAGCTAGACAGTTCCTTCTTCGCTTTCTCAGCCGCTTCCTTCAAACGTTGAAGAGCCATACGATCCTGGCGCAGGTCAATGCCCTGCTCCTTGCGGAACTCGTCGGCCAGCCAGGTAATAATGCGCTGGTCGAAGTCATCACCACCTAGATGAGTATCACCATTGGTGCTCTTGACCTCGAAGACGCCATCACCAAGTTCCAGGTTCGAGATATCGAATGTACCGCCACCCAGGTCATAGACAGCGATCTTCTCATCCTTCTTCTTATCAAGTCCATATGCCAGCGATGCAGCAGTTGGCTCGTTGATGATACGCAGAACTTCCAGGCCAGCGATCTTTCCAGCATCCTTCGTCGCCGCGCGCTGCGCATCGTTAAAGTATGCGGGAACGGTGATAACAGCTTGTAAGACACGCTCACCAAGGTATGCCTCGGCGTCGGCCTTGAGTTTCTGAAGAATCATTGCAGAGATTTCAGGCGGGCTATACGTCTTACCCTGTACCTCAACCCATGCATCTCCATTATTAGAGCGTACAACCTTGTACGGCGTTAACCGCTTGTCGCGATCAACTTCAGGATCCTCGTATTTGCGACCCATGAAACGCTTGATTGAAGAGACAGTATTCTCAGGATTCGTGATGGCCTGACGCTTTGCTACCTCTCCAACGAGACGCTCACCGCTCTTGTTGATGGCAACAATCGAAGGCGTAGTACGCGCACCCTCCGCGTTTGGGATAACGACAGGCTCGCCGCCTTCCATCACCGCAACACACGAGTTCGTGGTTCCTAGATCAATACCAATAACCTTTGGCACAATTGCCTCCTAATAATAATTATGTTGTAGGGGCACGATATGTATCGCACCCGTTCTGTAAGTCCATGTAGCAGCCCGATTCATCGCGCCCCGCCAGCCTGATTTATCAGGCGTAGCGGCCCGATTTATCGCGCCCACCGTATTATTTAGTGGGCGTGTTTGTTTCTGTAGTAGGGGCCCGATTTATCGCGCCCGCTGCCTCAGATTCTAATCTCTGCGGTGCTCGAGCTATTTTCACAAGTGCAGGACGCAGGACCTGTTCGTTGAGCTTGTAACCACGCTGGAGTTCAACCGTCACAGTTTCCTCCGGGGAGTTCACCGTCTCCTCATAGGCCACAGCTTCATGCTCAATGGGATTGTATTGCCTGCCCTTCGCTGCATCGATTGGCGTTACACCAGCACGATGCAGGATACTGTAGAGTTGAGTTTGTATCAGGCCGATACCATCTACCCAGCTGAAGTGCTGAAACTCTTCTGGCAAGGTAGCGAAGGCACGATCAAAGCTGTCCAGGACAGCTAGCTGTTCATAGACAAACGACTTCATCGTGTCTCTCACTGCCAGTGTAAGGTCTTGTTGCAGGTGTTTACGCACGTTTGAAACCTCTGCCTGAGCACGTAGCGCACGATTCATGTAATCCGTCACCTTCTCGCGCTCCTCGGCAAGTTCCGTCTCTAGCGCTTCGATGCGTGTCTTCAGCTGACGAACCAGCTCAATTGGCGTTTCTTGAGGCTGCTGCTCGATTCGTTCTTCCTGCTCTGCCATACAACTCTGTCCTCACATATATACAAACATATGTTTTTTATTGTACATTCCCGCATCCGTGAGGGAATGCTCCTACGGGTGCTAGATGCCGTTATTCGTACCCATACATCTCGGCTAATAGTTCATTCATGACCTGAGTCATATAGCGCACTACAGCAATGGCGCGTCCATACTGCATGCGTGTGGGACCAATGACGCCTAGCAATCCCCCTATCTTACCCTCTTGTCCATAGCGTGCCACCACCATGCTTACATCCTTCATGTCGTCCCACTGGTTATCACCACCAATGATCACCTGCACACCGTCCGATGAGCGCAAATGTGATGCCAGGACAGGTAAGAAACGGTTCTGCTCTAGAACCTCCATGACTTTGCGCACACGCTCGTTACGCTCCTCTTCCGGTCCCATCCGGCTGTATTCCGGCTGTTCCAGAATGTTGATCACACCTTCACGGTAGAAGATATCGCCCAGCGCGTCACCGTGCTGTTCTAGAATATTTACGATGCTACTACCAATGAGCCGCTCCACAGAAGACAGTTCATGCTGACTGAGCAATGCGTCGATCTCCGTGTAGTTCTTATCCTGTAACAGCTTATTGAGCCACGCAGCCGAAGCACTCAGTTCTTCCTGCTGAATCGGTGTCTCCAACAACAAACGCTGCTGTTTCACCGTACCATCCATCAGAACTAACACCACGTATGCGGAAAGCTCTGTCACCGAGAGAACCTCAAAATGCTTGAGTCGTCCCTCTTCTGAACGCGGCTGCGTCATAACGGCGGCACTGTGCAATAGACGCGCCATCACCGATGCTGTAAGCCGTACCCACTGGTCTAGCTGGTCCTGTACCTGGTAGAATTGGTGCCGAATGAGCCGCTGCTCATCAAGTGATAATGCAGACTCACCCATAAGATACTCGACAAAATAACGATAACCCAGGTCTGTCGGAACTCGCCCAGCAGAGGTATGGGGCTGGTAAATGAGGCTCGCCTCTTCCAGTCCTGCTAACTCGTGACGCACCGTCGCGGAACTGAACTGTAGTCCATACTTACGTACAAGAGTCTCAGACGCAACAGGAGTGGCAGTTTGAATATACTCTTGAACCAATGCGCGCAAGATTTGCTGCTTACGCTGGCTAAGTGGTGTCATAGTATTCTGTCCCTTGCCGTCCTCCGTTGTCCTCCTTACCAAAGCACCAACGCTCTGCTAGGATGATACAACGTTTGTCAACTCTGATTGCTAGCACTCTCAACCGGAGAGTGCAAATACAGAATAGCACTCGAAGAGGGAGATTGTCAAGGGGAAAAGGCTAAATTCTTCTTCATCTACTACAAGAAGGTAGGGGAGGTGATGGTGTTGGCAACACCATCACCTCCCCTACCTTCTTGTAGTACCTCTTCATCGCTTTCCACTGCCGCTCCAAGAGGCGATACCATACTGCGTTGGATCCTCATCATCCAGAAGCCAGTCAGTGTTACCACTGCCCTTTAAACCATCAGCAGCAGAGAGAGAGGCTTGATGGATGCCCGCTGGCATAACAAATGTTCCCTGGTTGAAGTTATAAGCCTGGGGATTGAAGTTACCACAACTGATTTGAACATCGATGTCAGCACATGGCCTACCACTCGCGCGCTCGATTATGCTATGCCAAATAGGGGCGGCACCCGTAACACCAACACTGTTTATCAGTGGAGTATTATCAGCGTTACCAGACCAGACGCCTACTACCACGTTGGGAGTATAGCCCATGGTCCAGTTATCTACAAAGTTGTCAGTCGTACCTGTCTTTGCCGCTACCTGGCGATTTGGGTCCCAATCATTGAAAGATAGAACATGATCTCCGCCAAACTCAGCAGCACGCGCATTCTCATCTGTGAGGATAGAGGTCATCATATAAGCAACCTGCGGGCTAATAACCTGAATAGTACGTAGATGAGTGGAATCGTAGCGATAGAGATTATGCCCGTAGTTATCCCAGATATCGAGTACACCCTGCGGTGGAACGCGCACTCCCTGGTTAGCAAAAACCTGGTACGCTCCCGTCATCTGTATAAGGGGTACACCCATTGAACCCAATGCGAAAGAAAGACGCGTGTCTTCACTTAGCTTGGTGTAATGAGTGCCGTTCTTTTTGTTGTCCATTGCCAGATCTTGATCGAGAGCGGTAATACCAAAGCGTCTCGCGGTGTTGGTCACATTATCGATACCCGCGAACTGTAAGGCTTTTACCGCTGGCACGTTGCGCGAGTTGGCAGTGGCAACATGAATAGTGTTATTGCCTCCAACATACTGACCACCATAGTCGGGTGGAACCCAGGCATTTGCGATATCAGTTCCAGCTCCATTCGGAAAGTATGTTTTGACATCCGGTAGCACCATGCCCGGATACCAACCCATCTCGAAAGCCGTTGCGTACACGATGGGCTTCCAGGTGGAACCAGGAGAACGATAGGCGTCGGCAGCGGAATTGAATTGACCTTTAATGGTCACATCATTGACTGCATCATAGTTAGCACTGCCATCCATCGCCAGAATTTCACCTGTTTTCGCATTCATCACCACAGCCGCTGAGTTGTGAACATTGTTATCCTGGCTGAGTATCGCATAGTGACCTTGCGGAAATGGCTGATACTCTGATACGTTCAAATGACGATTTATAGCGTTTTCAACGTACGTTTCCAAATTGGCGTCAAGAGTGGTGCGGATGTTAAAGCCGCCAGTGAATAACGCCGTCAGCCCTGCATCCTGATCTCCATTTCCCATCACTGTCGCTAGCTGTTGCTTCACCCATTCAAAAAAGTGAGGACTTCTAATGTGTTGCGAGTAGCGCGTAAACTTCATATGATGAGCGGTCAGGTCTTCTGCCTGCTGGATCATCGCTGTCGTGATCGGATGTCCATCGACCGACATACCCATGCCGAGCATCTCATGCAACACCTCATCCTGGCGCATCAAGGCTCTTTGTAATGACTCTTTGCCGTTCGTTGGATCATAGGTAACGGGGCTTTGGGGCATCCCCGCGAGCAAGGACGCACGGGCGAGTCCCAGGACAGAATCAACCTTTCCATTCTGGTTATACTCAAGTCTGGCGATACCAGGAGTGCATTTGAAGCGGGTATCGCATGTTCGTGCCAGGTGAAAATATTCTTGTGCCGCGGCCTCAACACCAAGGTCCAGCGTTCCAAAGGGGGAGATATTGAAGTACATCTCCATGATTTTCCACTTGGGGTATTGTTGCGTCAGCCCAATCGCCAAAGCTGCTTCTGGTAGCTTACGATTGAGTGTTACCTGATTATCTTGCGTCATGTTTTTGATCAACTGCTGCGTAATGGTACTACCACCACCTTGTACAGCATTGGCCTGAGCATAATTAGTGGCCGCGCGTAGAATGCCTTGCGGGTCTACTCCAGAGTTAGTCCAGAATGTATGATCTTCCGCCGCGATCATCGCATCTCTCATAATCTGTGGAACATCCTTGTACTCAATAGGAGTACGTCGCCCATCTCCTTTAGGGTCAAATAGATCACCGAGCAAGATACCGTTCCGGTCGTAAATGCGTGTGGTCTGGTTGATATGCTGGTTCGCGAGTCCTTGTAGGCGAGGAAGCTGGCTCTGGTAGTAGCCGTAGGCGTAGGCACTGGTCGAAGAGGCGATAGTGACTAGTAAAAGCATAAAGGCTATGAGTATTCCTATACCTATGCGTCCACCATTAGGCTGATTGCTTTGCCAACGGCAGCGGCGGTGACGCATCTGCCTGGCGATGCGCGTAGTGCGTGATCGCTTCCATCGCTTGGGTCTTTGTGGTAGGGGAGTCGTTGGAAGAGGTTGCTGTGGACGGCGAAGCACCATTGGTAGCTCCGGCTGTCCATACCGTTGGGCAACCATTTTTCCCGACCAGCGACGCACCATCTGCATAGCGTTAGAGGTCCAGCCTTGTTGTCCCTGCTGTCCCTGCGGACCTTGTTGTCCTTGCTCAAATGAGTAGTATGGGGATATCGGCGAGTGTTGATTCGGCGGAGATACTGGCGAATACTGATTCGGCGGAATCGGCGAATATTGATTTTGCAACAAAGGCGGAAATGCAGGGAATTGCTGTTGATTCTGTCGATATTCGCGCAGCAGATCCCCCGAACGAGGAGTACCATCTATAGATCCCTGATTATTCTCAGGTCGCCAATCATTATTCATCGATAGTCGTTCTTTCCTAATTTTATACAATATATAAACTACCTATCTTTTAGCTCACAGTCATTCTATCTTCATAGAACGTGTCGTAGAGCCAATTTTCAGTAGCATTGAGAGCAGCCCCGATAAATGCCTTGTGTATTTTCTAACGGACGAGACAAAACCCCTTAACCGGATCACCAATTTGGGCCATGCCCTCTTGCCAGATCATGTACAATAAGTCTGTACGTAATCTACTGCTGGGAGGAGCCTTCTTCTATGTTCTCGCGGCGCATCTACCTCTTGCAATTACTTATTGCTTTTCTCTGTGCCAGTGCCCTTTCACCTATTCTCTTTACAAGCCATGCATTCGCTCTCGCTGATCCAATCACAGTCTCGTCTGAGACGGACACGGTCTCGTTCCCTAAAGAAATTGACTTTCAGGTCAGCGTGCAGGACCCCAGTAGCACTATTACCCAGGCAACCCTGACACTCTCATCACGTGCGCCACACTATTTCCAGGTAGATCGCACAGTTCCTATTAGTAATCCGGCACAGACGTTGACACTTCAATGGCATGAGGACATTACTGGCGACCACTTTGTGTATCCTGGCACATCCATCAGTTATACATGGCAATTTCATGACCAGGCAGGCCACTTGCATGTACAACCAGCTCAGAATTTCACCGTCATCGACACACGCTTCAACTGGCAACATCTCTCGCAGGGCCTCGTACAGGTTTACTGGTATAGTCAAACGACCGATTTTGGGCAGATAATTCTCAGTCAAGCCATCGATAACCTCAAGCGCATCAGCACGAACCTTGGCGGCTCCTTACAACATCCCATTAACCTCTGGGTCTATCAAAACTCCGACGATTTTCATGGTTCATTGCCCCCTCAGGTGCATGAATGGGTGGGCGGCATCGCCTTCCCTTCACTTAACGAAGCATCTATTGTTGTCGATGACCCTAACGCTGTGACCCTGACACGCGACATGCCACATGAGCTGACCCACCTCGTCTTCCACCAGCTTATCCAACAGGGCATATTAGCACCACTCTGGTTTGACGAGGGAATGGCGGTCTACAACCAGACCTATCACGAGCCTGAAATGACGCAGCGCTTCAAGCGAGCGCTCACAACAAACTCGTTACTTCGCCTGAACATCATCTCATACGCCTTTCCAACAGATGCGCAGCAAGCATACCTTGCATATGCTCAAAGCTGGAACCTCATCAGCTACATGTACAATACCTTCGGTCAAGCAAAAATGGCGCGGCTCGTCACACTCATGAGCGGAAAAACTACTGAGTTTAATCAGGACGTGCAGCAGGCCCTTGGTGAAGATGAACTTCACCTCGAAGATCAATGGCGTGTCCAGCTTCATCAACCGTCTGTCCTGACACCATACCAGGTACCATCAACACAACAACCATCTCACAACACATCACCAAATGTGCAAATAGGTACAGATAGCAATGCTCCTCTGCTCATCCTGGCAGGTTTGTTACTTATCCTGCTACCTGCACTTGGCATCTCTGGTCTGCTTGTCTACCAGCGGCGCAGTCACCAGAAGAAACAGCTCGTCCAGCAGGCCCAGCAGATAATGAGTTCAACGTTCTCACCGCCTCCGTCGGCGCATAGATACTATCCGCCATACGTACCACCCCCGGCTTATCCTAACGCTCCATATGAGTCCTATGGTCAACCGATACCCTATGCTGACCCGGCGCCATATACTCCACCAGGAGCACCGCAGTACAATGCAGGCAATCCTGCTGGTACACGACCTATCCCACCAGGACAGCCTACCCCACCGCAGGCTCCAACCTGGAATCCCGTCTATCCCGGACAAGCAACGCATCAGCATGGGAATCAACATATCGAGAAACTACCGCCTCAACCGCTTGAGCCGGGGCAAGAATACTTGAGCCAACCCCCACAAAAACAGGCACCACAGGAGTAGAATTATTATGAGCAGGGAGACACGTGGAAGCGAGGTGTTTGATGAGCCAACACCCTATTATCCGTCCGAGGCTTTATCGTTAGATGAACTGGCATACTGGGTCGCCTTCAGCCGTTTCCCAGGCGTAGGACCAATACGCTTCAAAATGCTGCTTGACTTCTTCAAAGGAGATATAGCTGTTGCCTGGAAATCCGACAGCAAGAGATTAACAGAGGCCGGACTCGATCAGAAAACTATTGCCAAGCTCATTGCACACCGTAGTACCGTCACGCCACAGCAAGAGCTAGAAAGATTAGAGAAAAAGCGTATTCGCGTCATAACGTGGAAGGACCCAACCTATCCACCCTTGCTCAGGAAAATCGAATACGCACCCTATGTTCTCTATGTCTACGGCACCTTGACAGAAGATGATCGCCGCTACTCATTCGGCATCGTCGGAACACGCAAAATGAGCACCTATGGCCGTCAAGTGACCGAACGTCTCAGCACCGATCTCGCCAAAGGCAAGATCACCATCGTGAGCGGCCTCGCCCTTGGTATAGACACCATCGCTCACACAGCAGCACTCGATGCGGGTGGTCGCACTCTTGCAATACTGGCATGTGGCCTGGATACCATCTATCCGCCTGAGAACTATAACCTCGCCAAACGCATCATCGAATCCGGTCAAGGCGCACTCATCAGCACCTTCCCGCGTCCTTTGCATTTGGTATCAACGCCTCTTCTTCAGACTCTACAAAAAAGTTAAAATCAGGCTGTTCTTTCCATATCACATGTCCATGTGGTACATCGTCAGGCATGCCGTGTTCTTGCATGAAAGTATAGTCTTGCATCGACATATGAAAAAGCACATCAAGGCTAGGTGTCCCGTATGTTTCGCGTTTTATTTTCATCGCTTTTGCTTTCATCTTGATTGCATGCCACGTGCGATGAGGAAACGCATGTATCATTTTATCAGCATCCTCACATGGATAGAGGTGCTGTAATAACTCTTCTTCTTTCTTGGTCCACTGTTTACAAGGAGACAATCAATAGAATTATGCCAAGGTGCTGTAATAACTCTTCTTCTTTCTTGGTCCACTGGGTATTTGCTCCATCATTGCGCGCTATGTACCCCGCCTGACGCGTCAGGTATGGCGTCTTCCAGACGATCTCGATATAGAACCAACGTGGTGAAACAGGCGCTATAATGACCTTCTCGACGATTAATGAGATGAAGCGCCGCTGCTTCTCAAGGCTCATTTCATTCCATCCGTTCAACACTTCATTGATACGCTCTCTGCTTTCCTGTACGTCTCTGTCAGCTTTGTCTGCTTCATGCTGCACTTTCTCAAGTTCAGCAATGATAGTACGTAGCTGCTTGAGTCGGACAGAATACGAACGAATAGAGCTATCATCTAGCGTATCAGATGCAAGACGTAGCACACGATCAATATTCGTTGCTTCTGTTCTGTATCCTGTTAATTGCTCTGCAATGTCAGCAAAAGCTTTGTTCTTTTCTTGCTTCACTTTTTCTAGTTGATGATACATGTTCTTTGGTAGCGTATCGTCCATCATGCGAAACCATTCGAGCCAGCCAAACATTTCTTTTAGAAAGAGTGCGTCAATTTCAGCAATGCCTATACCCGCGCCAACTGTTGGCGCGTAGGCGTCTGGCTTTGGCACGATGATACAATATTGCTCAGGATGAGAAGAGCGCGTATAGACGCCTGAATGCGTAGAGGTGATAACGTACTTGAGTAGTGCGTGTGACTCTGCTTTTCCGTTTTGTGTGTACCGTACTGGTAACGAGCGTTGGCTTTCATTGATCTCACCATCAAGCGTGAGAGGCGATAACCGATTGAATGCAAACATAAAATCATCGCTGTCCACAATTGCTGCATGATTGTTGTCTTTTAGTGTTCCTCGAAACGTCCACCGTCCGATATATGCAGGATTGGTTAACATGAAGATCAGTCCAGATCGCCCAATGTCATAGCCGCCATTTTTTGTCTTTAATGCGATTTTCGGTATCTTGATACCCGCTTCAAACGATGGAAACACATACGGCATTGCGGAAAGTTCACGTCCCAGGTCAAACAGACGCCCGTTTAATTCTCGATAGCGTCGGAATATCCATTGTACAATCTTTGTGTGTGGCTCATAAGCGACATAGCGGTCATATGTCGGACTGTCTTTATCAGTGTCAACAATGAAACCAACAGGCACAAAACGCCCGTCGTATTGTCCTCTCTCACTTACACGGTCTCTTGCTGGTAGGAGTACTCCTTTCACGAAGTGTTTGTTGTAATCTGCTGCAAACTGGCATTGATGCCTGAATTGCTGTGCATCAAACGGGTTCCGTACAAAGTCATAGGTATACATTTGTGTTATCACTCTCACGTCATGATCTGCACACGCTTTGACGAACGTATTGACTTCTATCTGGTATTCGTCACGAAACAGCCTTGACTCATTGTACGCAAAGATAGCTTTTACCTCATCTTTGCGGATATGCTCCATAACTACGCTAAGTCCAGCACGCTGGTCTATTCTGAGTGAGCCAGAGACACCGCGTAACTTTCCATCGCCAAATTTCTTACTGGCTAGCTCATTTTCGATGCAGATGATACGCATATTTCCATCAGTCCAGCCCATCCGCTCTGCTTTTTCAATTTGTGCCGTAGTTTGCAGTGCTGCACTTTCCAGGTTTTCTACCGTCTGTTTCGTTGTCGATTGACGCGCATAGATCACACAAGCGTATTCAATTGGCAAGCGTCGATCTTGCCATTGCGTCTGTTGAGTCGCTTTCTCTTCTTCTATCTGTATCTGAGTCTTAATAATGCGTTTGTTGCTCATGATGTGTTCTCCTTTTTTCTTGAAACTGTGTCTCTACGTACAGTATAGCACAAAAAAGGCACTACTGCATATGAGTAGTGCCTACTGTTTTTACCTCAACCACAAAGCCTGTTGCGGTTGACGTTCTAATTGTTGTGCTATTCGGTCTGCATGGATAATGCGTTTGTTTGCTTCTCGTAGCGCCCGACGCCTCATGGCAAGCGTGTTTGTTTCATTGCCACTTATGACAAGAAAGTTTTGCGCTTCATGGATGACTTGCTCTAAATCATGGATGAGGTGCGTTGTGTTCATTGCTCCCCCTTTTCAAGTAGGTCTATCGCTTCTTGGTTGAGCTTATTTGCACGTACCATGACGTGTAGCTCTGTTGCTAGCGTGGACACCATACTCAGAGACCGAGAGGCTACAAGCGCCGACATTGCACGCTCGTAGGACGTGGCTCCTGTATCGGTACAAATGTCCATATGCATGTTGCTCTGCTTCAAGTAGTCAGCTAGCATGCTTGATATGACTTCGTACTGTTTCATGCTTACTTCTTTCTCAGAAATGCTAGAAGTACGACAACTACGACTAGTGCAACTAACCAGATCGTTTGTATGTGGATGGTCACAAGTTGCGCTGTTGCTGAAACGTCCATTTAGTTGCTCCCCCAGGTGTAGCCGCCTTTGCCATCGGGAACCAACCGAGCAACAGACGTTGCATTGACGAATACATCAATCGTGTTTCCATCCTGTGAGAGACTTACGAGTGCATGATCTTTGACACCAGCTATGGTTGTGGTCAAGACTTGAGTATGTGAACCGTCAGGATTGCTTATCACAATCCTTACTTTGCCGTTTGTCTCTTCTGTCAAAAAGTGATGATTGTCGAGGTCATACGATGCAATACGAGCGTCCCCGTACCGCAATTGGTTTTGCACGTTCGCTATCGCTGGTAGCACGATACCATTGAAAAGAAAAGCTAAACAAAGCACAAGCAGAATGTACAGCCCTACACGCGTTGAGCCTGTAACGCGGTTAGATGGTGCTTCTGCAATTGGTCCTGTTGTGCGTGTCTTTTGTGGTGCATCTAGTGCAGTCCAACGTATCGCACTTCGTGAAGCATCGAAGAGCTTGTCGTCATACTCTTCTGCAACGTCGGTAGTCGGTTGTTGCACTCTACTAGCGCGTTGTGGAATGGTTGTGTGTTTCTGCATAGTCATGTCTCCTTTGACCACTAGTCCTTCCAACGTGCATAATTGCAGTGAGAAGGTAAGTCCTAGACTGATTGATTGTCGGTTGTTGGTGTTTTCTTCTTGGTGCGACTCAACACCTAGACCGTGTTGAGTCGCTTCTTTTTGTTCTGCAATCAATGTTGCTCTCCTTTTTGTGTCTCGACTTCCAATTATCAGTAAAAACAGTTGTGCAACACCTCACTTTCTTGAACGTATACGGTGCAAATCAACCGTATGCAGGTATAATACCTAATAAATTAAACGAAATCAACCTTTTTTGATCTTGATTGACTTAAAGGTGGAGATAATGATAAAATGCGATCATTAATGACGCTAGGAGTAGAGCCAATGCAGCATGATAGCGATGATACGCTATACACAACAGAAGAAGTAGCAGAGAAGTTAAAAATCACTTCAAAGACAGTACGAGAATATATCCAACGTGGAGAACTTGAAGCTATCGACATGGGGCAAGGCTATCGTATCTATAAAAGAGACCTTGATAGCTTTCTTGAGAACCGCAGACGTAAGAGAACCGAGCGTCAAAAATAGCGTTTATGTACAGACACATACGTTTACGTTCGTGTGTGAAACGTTGTAAAACGCTCTATAATCAAAATCTGACACAGTAGGTATATTGACTAGTCCAGATGAAAGAAGAGACACTGACGGTCTTCTCAGACGCAAAGACAGCCACTACAAAAAGTTTTTGTAGTGGCTGTCTTTGCTCTTCTCTAAGTCTGCTTCAATCATCTTTTCAATGTTTTGTGCTGCTACTCTATCCATGAGTGTACATAGAAGCATTGCATCGAGAAACAAGCTAGCCAAGTTTGACGCCTTTATTTGCTACCTTACCTGATGCCGCGTACCGTAGCGGCATTGCAGGACTTGACCACCCTCCCGCGTCTTGTAACGATTTTATATCCGTTCCACCCTTGATCGCTGAGGTCGCCCAATAGTGGCGACAATCATGAGCGGATAATCCTTCTATCCCTAGTCTCTCTCCTAAGACTCTTACACGGTCTGTTATGGCTCTGTCACTCATTGCGCCTTGCAGTATGCCGCCTTTACGACTACCTAGTGCAGACTCACGCAACCTCTTCGACAATAGAAAGAGGAGGTTCATAGGAGCAGCCAAAGTGAGCACAAATGCGTTCAGCCAACTGCTGAGCCGAGAGCAAACGATCGGGTTCCACAAC
>JAABUZ0100004731.1_pt1 | contig 18511 bp, 27 predicted proteins | sample 5562091 | NCBI WGS metagenome assembly JAABUZ01 (sample SAMN12813069, study PRJNA571459) | rock metagenome | isolation source: Antarctica rocks | place: Antarctica: Victoria Land, Linnaeus Terrace sud | collected 2015-12-21 | reverse complement strand
CCTCTACCTGGCGCTCACCTTAGACCTGGACCAGGCCGACGCCCTCATCGCGGCGTCAGTCGTTGAGCCCGTCGCCGAGATTGAGGTCGTGGACCCGGTGCTGTTTGCCGCGGCCACATCGGGCACTGACAGTAGCGCCGGCGAACCCGCGCCGTGCATCTACGAAAACCGACTGGAGATGATTCCGCGCTGCACTAGACCGGCGCACCCCTTCTACGCTGAATCTTACTGCGCGATTCACGGCCTGTGGGTGGGCGCGCGTCGGAAGGCGGCGTCATGAGCACTGCGATCAGGGGGGACCAGGTGCTGAACCTCACGCCTGAACGCATTAGAACGTTCTGGTCATATGTCCGCACGTCAGATGGGTGCTGGGAGTGGCAAGCCGCTACGGATGCTGGCTACGGGCGCTTTTACCTGGGTCCCGCCTACACTCCCGTGGTGTGGTTTGCCCATCGCCTTGCCTATCAACTCTGTGTCGGGCCTATCCCTGAGGGGCTTGAGATCGATCATCTGTGTCGCAACCACGGGTGCGTCAACCCATCTCACCTCGAAGCGGTGACGAAACGAGTGAACACCCTTCGCGGAGTTAGCAAAGCATCGATTAACGCGCAAAAGACCCACTGCACGAAGGGTCACCTTCTCGACGGGAACAACCTCTACGTTTGGCGTAACCAGCGCAAGTGCCTGACGTGCAAGCGTGCGGCGCTTCGGCGGTACTACGACCGCTACATCAAGGGCTCTGGAGCAAGGCAGAGAACCAGGGAGGGCAAAGCCGCCACCCGTGCTGCCACAAACAAAACAGGCCAAACAAGCGAGATGTTGTGATGCATACGTCTACCTCTCCCACGGTAGTGGCCCGCTCCGGCCACGCCGACCGGCGCGGCGCCGGCCGCTATCCCGCCACGGCGCCGCGCCTGGCTGACCTCGACAACCCTGCGTGCTGGTGGTGCGCCGCCGCCCTGGCCACGGTGGTTCGCTCGCGCGACGCGGGCGACGGGACCGTGACGGTCGAGGGCCTGTGCGTGGGGTGCGACCGCGCGATCGACGCCCTGCGCGCCGAGAGGATGGCCACGGCGGCGACAGTCATAACGGCGACGGTCGCTCCAACGATCGTCGCGAAAGGATAACACTATGAACGATCTGCCACGCTACGTTATCACACGATACACGGGATGGACGTATAGGATCTGGGACCAGCAGGCAAAGGTCTTTGCTACGACCGAGATCTACACCCGCAAGCGTGACGCGCACAATACTGCCGACGCCCTCAACGAGTCCGAGGCGCTTCCGAGCTACAGGGCAGCGGGGTCATGAACGCCACGCGTCGCCCCACCTCTGCCGCGCACCGGCGCCGCGTGCTGGCCACACATCGTGTGCGGCCGGCCAGAGCCATAACGGGGCCGCTCGGCAATGCCGCGTTGTGGCGCGCGGCCCTCATTGGCCTGCTCGGCGAGGTCCTCGTCGTGGCCGTCGTGCTCGGCCTGTTTGCGCTTGTGTGCCTGGCGCTTGGAGGTCCGCTGTGGCAGCTGTAACGACGACAACGACACGGCACGTACGCCACGGCACGTACGCCACGCCCCCCAACGCGCGACGGCCGCTGCGCGGGCTTTATCCCAGCCTGCAACCCCTATCAACAGGACTACTGTGCGGGCCACGGGCCGACATACGGGACGTTCCGCCGCGATCGCGGCGCGCGCTTAGAGGAGGCGATCTGATGTCTTTCAACCCAGAACAGCACTTACGAAGCTTAAAAGGCAACCACTATTTAGATGTCAAGTGGCGCCTGATGTGGCTGCGCGAGGAGCACCCTCACGCGCGCATTAGCACAGAGATGGTGCGCCTGGACACCGAGCAGAAGCTCGCCGTCTTCAAGGCCGAGGTCTCAATCCCCGACAAGGGCTCGGCCACCGGCTTCGGCTCGGAGACCGAGCGCGACTTCCCCCAGGGATGGGTGGAAAAAGCGGAAACCAAAGCGATTGGACGGGCGCTCGCGGCGCTCGGCTTCGGCACCCAGTTCGCGCTGGAGCTCGACGAGGGGGATCGCGTTGTCGATAGCCCCGCCACGGCGCCCTCTAAACCGGCGCAAGCCCGCGGATCGGGCCTCAAGGTTGTCGACAACCGCCCACCCCAGGACCCCGACGAGGCCCTGCGCGCCACGGTCCTCGCCAGCCTGGCCACCAGCCCTGATGCCGTGGCGAAGTTGCCCAAGCCGGCCCAGGAGATGACCGCTGAGGAGTTGGAGAAGACGCTGTCCTGGCTGCGCAACCGCGCCAAGCGCGCCCAGGCCATTCCTCAGCAGGTCACTCCTCAGCAGGTCACTCCTCAGCAGGCCAGCGAACCCGCCACGCAGCCGGCCCAGGAGGGGCCGGCGCCCGACCCTTTTAGCCAGGCGCGCGACCTCCGGGCGGACGTCGCCGTGCGCCTCGCCAACGCGACCCCCGCCGACCTCGACCAGCTCGCGGCCGAGGCGGTCACGTCCGTCGAGGGCGACGCCGTGTCCCAGGCCAAGGCGCAGGAGATCCTCGACTGCGTGGAGTTCGCCGAGCGCGTCCTCAAAGCGCCGTCAGCCGGGAAGCTGGCGCAGGTCGAGATCGACGTGGCGGCCGCGCGCACGGCCATAAAGATCGGAGAGGACCACCGCGACGCCCTGATAGCCCTTGCGCGCCGTGTGCGCACACAGCGCGGCTGGGCCACCGGTGAGCCGGCGTCGGCGTCGGCGTCAGCGTCAGCTGGGGCTACCCGTGCTGCCGACGCCAACGTGGCCGAGGGGCTAGCCCCCACCGACGCTGAGTTGGCGGCAGTCGCGCTATGACCACACACAGCGACGCCAACACCGACGCCGCGGTGGCATCTCTCGATGCGGCCACGATCGTCGCTCATTTCTGGCGCGCACAGGGTTTGACAGCGGCCACCGTTGAGCTGTTCGGCCTCTCAGTCGCGGCGCGCGACGGACGCGTCTGGCTGCGCTGCCCCGTCCACGACGTGGATGGCCGTGTGCGCGCGATCAAGCTCTTCGCCGCCGACGGAACAGGCGGAACATGGGAGGGGATGGCGCGCTCGGACCTCGCCTATGGCGTGCGCTTCACCCTGCCCGGCGTCCCCGTGCTCGTCGTCTCCGCCGTCCGCCACGTCTGGCGCCTGGCCGCGGCGGGGCTGCCGGCCGTGTGCGTCCTGTGCGGCCCGGACGATCCCGTGCCGGCGACCGCGATCGAACAGATCGTCGCGGCTGGGCCGTCTCTGGCGCTCGTCATCGACGACGAGGACGCGCGACTGCCGGGCGGAGCGGGGTCCGTCGTGCGGGCGCTGCGCGCGGCGGGCCTCGATGCCGGCGGCTACCGCCTGCCCGTCGATCCCCTGGCCCGCGCCCTTGGGTGGGGCGGCGCCACCCTCACCGACCTAGCCACACGGGTCGGCCTCGACGGCGCCGTGACGGCTGACCCCGACCTGCTCTACGCGGCCGTCGCCGGGTTCGAGCCCGTCATGGTACGCGCCAGTGAGGAGGGAGGGTAGTAGTGGCAGCGACCGAACACACGCACGCCATGCCCGGCGGCGACGACATGGGTGGGACCGTCCAGCCCGGAGTGCCCGGAGTGCCCGGAGTGCCCGGAGTGCCCGGAGTGCCCGGAGCGCCGCCGGACTTCTCGGCGGCGCTCCGGGCGCCGGTGTCGGCCCCGCCGCCGCGCGTGGGGCCGAGTCGGCGACGGGGACCGCTGGAGGAAGTGACGTGGCCGATCCTGGGCGCCGACGCCCTTTACGGCGTCGCGGGCGATGTCGTGCGCGCGATTACCCCACACAGCGAGGCCGACCAGGGGAACCTGCTCGCCCACTTCTTGGTCATGATCGGCAATGCCGCCGGCGGCAACGCCCACGCCCTGGCCGCCGGCCGACGTCACCCTATGAAAATCTTTGGGGTCGTCGTGGGAGACAGCGCCAGCGGCAAGGGCGAGGCGGAGGGCCGCGTGCGCGATCTCATCCGTCGCGTCGACCCCGGCTGGGAGTTGATGTGTGTCAAGAGCGGTCTCTCGTCAGGCGAAGGCATGATCAACGTCGTCCGCGACCCGGAGGACCTGATCGAGGGACAGATGCCCCCCGAGCGGCGCGCGCTTTTCGTGGAGAGCGAGTTCGGCGGGACACTCGGTATGATGGGGCGGGACCGCAACTCACTCTCGAACTACATGCGGCAGGCGTGGGACGGGCCGCGCATCGCCACGCTCACCAAGCAGCCCACCCAGGCCACGAACGCCTACGTCAGCGTGATAGGCCACGTCACACCCTACGAACTGCGGCGCGCTCTGGCGGCCGTCGATCTCTCGAACGGGTACGCCAACCGCCACCTGTGGTTTAAAGTGCGGCGCGCCAACGACCGGCCCGACGGCGGGGGCCAGCCCCACTACGGGCGCGCCACAGGCCACCTGATGGACGCGCTCACCTTCGCGCGGACCATCAACCGGCCCATCGTGCGCGACGCCGACGCCACGCGGCTGTGGGAGACCGTGTACGGCGATTTGACGCGCCCGGGGCCGGAACCCGTCGCCTCGGTCCTGGCACGCGTGCGGCCCCAGGTGCTGCGCCTCTCCGTCATCTACGCCGTCCTCGATTTCTCGCACCTCGTGACGGAGGACCACCTGCGCGCCGCCCTCGCCGTGTGGGCGTACTGCAAGGAGTCGGCGACGGGGATCTTTGGGGGCGGCGACGCCTCCTCCCTCGGCCTGCGCATCCTGACCGCGCTGCGCCAGGCGGGCGACGGCGGCCTCTCGCGCACGGGCATCAGCGCCGTGCTCGGCAACCACGCCAAGGCGCGCGAGATCCAGGCCGAGTTGGAGTCTCTGGAGGAGGATGGCCTCGCCTGGCACGAACGTGTGCAGGTCGGCAAGGCCGTCACCACGGTCTATTGTGCGAGGGCGCCATGACCTGATAAAGCCAACGATTTAGCATTTAGCACGATTTCGCATAGCGGCCCGCACAGGCCCTCTCCCGTGGTCGTCCGGGGCAGTTAAGCCCCCGGAGGAACCTTAAAGGAGGAGGGTAAGGGGGAGGCTATTTTTTAAAACAGACTCTAGAAAACGAAGGTGCGAAATCGTGCTAAATGCTAAATCGTTCGGTTTCGAGGCCGTTTTCCTGTGTGAAATAGGCCATTAACGATTTAGCACGTGACTGCTAAATCGTGCGAAATCGTTGCGAAATGGTCCGGGAGGGTTCTAACGCTAAAACGAACGATTTCGCAACGATTTCATCAACGATTTCATCAATCAGAAGGGGGTATTAGATGGTCACGATCAAATCATTCTCCACGACATTTACGCGTGAGTACACCGTCGGCGACCCCGACGACAAGGCCTCGATCAAGCTCCGATTGAGCGTGCCGTTCGACCTTCCGCCCGAGCGGGCCAAGGAGATCCTCGACGAGCTGGTGCAAGCGCTGGAGATCGAGCCGGATGAGTACCTGGAGAAGCGCGGCATCGGGCGGCAGCTCGGGCTGCTCGACAGCGGCAGCAGTAGCGTCGTGCGGGCGAAGGGCTGGCGCGACCGGGAGCCGGTGATGGGCGGACTGCCGCTGGGGGACCGCTGAGATGAGCGAGACATGCGCACACGAGGGCGCGCTGTGGATCGGCGGCCGGTGGCACTGCGACGTTTGTCAGACGACGTTTGCGGGCGGCCATGATTTCGACCGCCGGCACATCCAGGAGAAGGCGCGCGCCATCCTCCACGAGATGCACGACGCCGGCGATCTCTACGTGAGCAACAACACCGACGGCGACTATCGCGTGGCGGACATGGTGGCCCGGCTACGCGCGGACGACCTCTACACCACGGCCGCGGTGCGGGCCGTGGCACAGGGGGATGAGGCCACACTGTCCCGGCTTATCCAGGATGCGCGGACAGCGCGGCAGCGCGCGCGCCACTATTGGACCACTGACTGGTCACAGGAGGTGTGCTAATGGCCGTGGCCTGGACCTGCGACCGTGGCGGCTGTGGCCAGGTGATCCGCGGCATCGCCGACCTGGCCGAGCTCGAGCTGCGCGTGCCCAACCGTGACGGCTCGAAGCTGGCCGAGGGTAAGGCGCGGCAACTCTGCCCGGAGTGCCGCGCCCTGTTGGATGAGTTCATGGCCGGGGCGGCTTTGGCGGCCCCGTGGGTTGACGAGGAGAAGCGAGAGGAGGCGACGCATGTCGGCTAACACGATGACCGCCGAGACCGTACAAACCACACAGCCAGCCTTTGCCACGCGAGCCGCCCTGGACGCGCACATCACAGCGATGGGGCACAGGCTCAACCGCTCAGAGACCACCTACACCTGCTACCTGTGCGACGGGAAACTTGAGCAGCACGACGAGGAGGGCGACACCGTGGACGTGGACACGGACCTGTTGTCGCCGTGCTCCACGTCCACGACCGTCACGTACCACTTTGGAGAGGAGGGGTCCGATGAAGGCGCTTAGTCTGACGCATCCCTGGGCAAGCTTGGTTTCGACTGGCGCCAAACGCATTGAAACAAGGAGCTGGTCGACGAGCTACCGAGGCGTGCTGCTGATCCACGCGGCCAAAGGCTTCCCTGTGTGGGCGCGCGACCTGTGCCAGGAGGAGCCGTTCCGCTCCGTGCTGCACGCAGCCGGTGTCTACACGTGGGCGGCCCTCCCTCGTGGGCAGATTATTGGCGCGGGGACGCTCGTGGAGTGCGTCACGACCGATAGCCTAGTGCGCGGCCTCTGGCAGAGCGCGCACGGCCATCTGATGACGCCCCAGGAGACCGCGTTCGGGGACTATTCCCCGCGGCGGCATGGGTTCATCCTCGACGGCGTGCGCCGGCTGCCGGAGCCTGTGCCCTGCACGGGCGCGCTCGGGCTATGGGACGTGCCGGCGGATGTGCTGGCGCGGGTCGAGGAGCAACTGAGAGGAGCGACGACGCGATGAACATCAAGGATATCGACCGCACGACCGACGAGGTGCGCGCCGAGCGTTTCGCGCAAGACCGTCGCTGGGGCGAGCAGAATCACGCGCCGATGGAGTGGCTGTCAATTCTCGGCGAGGAAATGGGCGAGGCGTGCCAGGCGGCCAACAAGGCGCATTGGAACGATGCGTCATGGGACGACTACCGGACGGAACTCGTGCAGGTCGCGGCCGTTGCCTGCGCTGCTATCGAGTGCCTGGATCGACACGAGGGGCAGCCATGAGCGTCCTGAGCGTGGCGCTCGCCGATCGCGCGGCCCTGGTCGAGGGGGACAGTGCGGGACAGCAGGGCGCGTTAGGGGGTGTGCTATGAGAGACCTCGACGCCATCGCCCGCACGCTGAACGCCCGCGCCGGCGCTATCTCCGCGAAACAACGCGCCCTCCCCCCAGGGCAGGAGGTGGGCGTGACCGTGCGCGACGATGGGACGTGGCACAGCACGACGCGCCTGGGGGCCGACGAGAGCACGGCGGCGCACGAGGCTCTCCTGACGCGCGAGGGCGTGCGCGGCGTCACGCTGTGGTACGCCCGCGACCTGGCCGCGACGTGGAAGAGCGTGACGGCCGAGACTGCCGCGTGGGTGGCCCATGAGCGGGCGCTGCCGACCTGCGTGGGGTGTGGCTGTGCCGACGACGCGGCGTGCGTGGGCGGGTGCTGGTGGGCCGCGCCTGGGCTCTGTTCGCGCTGTGCCCGCCAAGCGGCGGATGTGGCTGACATGTCATCACCCGTTGGTGTTGTGCTATGACCATCGACAACCCCGCGCAGTGGTCCAGGCAGCGGCGGACGGTCGAAGCCGACCTGTGGGCGCTCGACGTGGCCACGGGGACGTGGCTATTGGTCTACGACCACTCGGAGGAGTGTGTACGACGGCCTGAGGACTTTATCCACTGCGGGTTCACAGAGGCCGCACGGATCTACGCCGGCGGCCTCATGCCTGTCGCATCTGTGGATAGTGTTCCACGAAAGGATGAGTACCGTGACGCTTGCTGACATTGCGTACACCGCGCGCATCATCCAGGTGTTCTGGTCGCATGTCGACAAAACAGGCGACTGCTGGATCTGGCGAGGGCCACAGAACGGGCGTGGCTACGGCAGACTTTCCATCCGCTTGGTCGGTGGTGCGACCACACGATCGATCCCCGCCCATCGGTTCTCTTACCTGATGACGCATGGGGTCGTCCCGGCCGTGCTCCAGCACAAGGGCGCCGTGGTGTGCGTTATGATCGAGACCGGGGAGGAGGGGACAGCCTAATGTGTGGTTGGCTTTGCTCCTGGGCGCGCCACTGGCGGGAGCGGCAGGAGCACAAGCGTGAGCGCGCCCGAGGTGTGTGGTGCTGCGACTGCGACGTGTTGCTGGCGCCGGGCGCAGGGAGGCCGGTCGCGTCTGGCTATGGAGCCTACACGGACGCGCCAGGGGCGCGCTGCGAACGCTGCTATACCCTGCATTGGGCGCCGCGTCTACAGGCGCGAGAGGCGGCCAGGCGCGCGATCCAGGACCGGCCGGACGACGCGGAGTAGGTGGAGCGGGCAGAGCGGGCAGAGCGGGCGCGCGCCTGGCATGTGTCGTTGATCCAGGCGCGGGGCGTGTGTGTTCTGCGCTGGTGGCCACGGCTCGACCCCTGCCGGCAGCCGCGACGAACCGCGGTCGCCGACGTAACGACGTGGGGCGTGTGGCCGGGGAGTGGGGTCGATACGGTGGCGCGTGTGCGCGAGGTCCGGGGGTGGGACAGGCTGACCGTCGCCGCCATGACAGGCGTGCGACGGCGGTCCTGATGAGAGAGAGGGGGAGCAGTATGCAGAAACATCCGAGCTACGTGGCGTGGCTGGAAACGGCCACGCCGGAGCAGATCGCGGAGGACCAGGCAAGTGTCGAGTGGCTGCTCGATCTCGCGCGCGACCCGTACAGAGCGACCGAGCAGAAAAGCCGGGCGCTCTACGAGCTGGCGTGCCGAGGCATCGATCCCTACGCCGATGACCCGCCGGACCTGGCTGGCCTCTACGATCTGCGCGATAGCCGCGCGCTGGCGTGCCTGACGGCGCTCGTGGAGGCGCAGCCGGGCCTCGCGCAGTGTGTGGTATGGAGCGACGGCCGGGCGGTCGCCACCATCCTTGAGAGCGGAGAGGCGGGCGCTGGGTACACCCTGCTGCTGGAGGCGTGGGTCAATCTGTACGACGGCCGGCCGGTTGATCTACGCGGCGTGCAGATGTGCGACCCAGTGAGCATGGCGGCGCTCGTGGCGATGCTCCGGGTCTACCGCGACCCCGACGGGTGATGATGGGAGCGGAGACTGAGGCAGAGGGAGGCGCGTCTATGCGCGTGTCTGGCGCTCGCATGTACGAGCGCCACGAGCGCTTGACGGCCAGTAGCCTCGCGCAGCCCGGCACGCCGGATACCATCGTCATCGAGTAGGCGCGTCGGGCGCACGGGAGCCCATACAACCCCGGACGTCACGCATAAAAAGGCCCCGGATTCTCACAGGATTTTCTGCGAGAATCCGGGGCCTTTTCTGCGTAGTGTTGAGTCGCTGTGCGGTCTATTGCGGGGTTAGCCGTCGTGTGCGCCCGTGGTTGAGTTGCTATCACCGTTATCTGTTGATGGCTTGGTGGATTTCCGCCGCTTCAACTCGCCGGTAATCCAATTGCGTGCGAGGATAGCGGCCGGGATCTGTTCCTGAGTTGCAACCTCTTTTAGCTCCGCGTCATCCTCAGGTGTTAGGCGTACTGTGATCTGCACGGTGTGTATAACCTCCCGTCGCCGCTTATCCATCGTCGCCTAACACCTCCTCATAGCTTCTTTCCCCCACTATAAGGCGCTAAGCGTTGCGTCTGCCGACTCTAGTAGAGTCTGCAAGACGCTCTAGGTGTTATACTACCACGACAGGGTAGGTGCGCGAGATGCCTGGATGCACGGATGTCTGGCGAGATGCACGGCAGGCACGACCAACGTAAGACCCTGGCTGGATGCCTAACCGGTACATGACGGGCAAGGGGATGCACGGATGGCGGAGGCGATCCAGGAGCGGCGGCGGCGCTCAATGTGGGTTCCCGAGGACCTGGAAGAGAGCATCGACCTCTATCGTAAAGGCAAAGGGCCGGGCGGTAAAGACCAGGATTTCCAGGCGGCGTTGATGGACCTGGCGCGGCTGGGGCTCAGAGCGCATATAGGGGGCGGGGGCGTCGCGCAGGGAGGGGCGGGTGGGGCCGGAGGCGAGATCCGGTGCCTGCGCGAGGACCTGGCAACGCACGAAAAGTTGCTTGTGTTGTTAGTCGGAGCATTGGGTGAAGACGCAGCCATCGACATGACGTTCGGTCAACGCATGGCCACCAGGGCACGGATGACGGCGACGAAAACAGACAGGAACGGGGGCGACGATGGATCTGCATAACATCCTGGCACTCCTGGCACAGGGGTGGGCCACTGGTGTCCAGGGTTGGCGTTGGCTCGACCGTTGGCAGCTATGGCTGGCCTACAACTGGGCCTGGGTCAACCATCATGGCCCCCAAGGACGCGCCGGCTTCCTGGCGCATTTTCAGCCGGATCGGTGGGGGATCTCCGCCGCGGCGTGGGCGCGCATTCCCTATGCCGGCCTGATCGGCCTGGAGCGCAGCCGGACCCCCGTGGCCGACGACGCCAACATGCTGCTGCTGTTCGTCCATGTGATCGCCGTCCCGCTCGCGGCGTTTGTCGTCCTGATGATCGGGGGGCTCTACATCACGTGGCGGCAGCAGCAGCCCGCCCCGGCCATGCGCGTGCTCTCGCCAAAGGAAAAAGCCAAAGCCGCCAAGAAGGAGGCCGAGGAGCAGGAGGCCGACGAGCAACGCGTGCGTGACCGCATCGCGCTTGATAGCCTCAAACGCGACGGCTGGCTGCGCGATGACGGCTGGCCCTTAGGGCGCATGCTGGGCACGGGGACGCCGCTCGCGCTGCCGCCGGCCGACCAGGCGACACATGTCCTGCTCAACGGTGGCACGGGCAGCGGGAAGACCTCGCGGATGCTGCTGCGCTGGCTCTTCCACGAGATCCTGCACGTTCCTGACAAGCGGCGCGCCTCGCTGATCGTGATCGACCCCAAGGCCGGCGGCGAACTCACTGACTACACCATCGGCCTGGCCAGGCGGGAGGGCTTCGCCGTGGCGGTCTATGATCCGACGGCGGCCGGCACACTGCGCTACAACGTCCTGGCGCTGGCGGCGGGTGACGAGGTCGTGAAGCGCGTGGTCGACCAGTGGATCGCCGTGATGGGGACCAACCACCCGCACTTCGGGCGGCAGGCGCGCCTCATGCTCGCGGGCCTACTGTTCTATCTCCGGGAGATGGCGCAGGGGGGCGCGTGGCGGCACATCGCCGACGAGGCAGAGCGGGCCTGGTTCGCGGCACGGCCGGGCGGGGGGTTCCGGTCGTGGCGCGATGTGTCCATGGCCGACGCCAATGACTATCTCTCTGACCACGACGACGAGGGCGCGGTGGCGCACGTCGCCGCGGCCGCCGCGCGTAGTGAGAACACGGCGTTGCGGTCGTTCGCGGCGCGGCTAGCGCTGTTCGCGTCCGACAAGCGGGACCGCTCGGCCGCGCTCCGGGGCGCGAAAGACGCGCTGGCGTGCTGCGACCTCGACGGCGTGGCTGCGTCGATGCGTGGCCACGCCTGGGATTGGGCGGCGTTCGTCGCGCGGCCGACGATCCTCTACGTGCCGGTGGACATGGACGCGGCGGCGCAGCTGCGCCCGCTGATCGTGGCGTTCCTGACGACGGCGGCCTCGGAGTTGAACCGGCTGGCCGGCCCGGGCAATAAAAAGCTCTCGCGGCGCGTGCGCATCCTGATCGACGAGTTCGTGAACCTGGGGCCGATCGACGGGATCGAGCGCCTGGCCTCGACGCTCCGCTTCCGTGACATCGGCCTGGCGCTGGCGACGCAGGGGCCACACGATATCGACAACGTGTACGGGGCCGCCGCGGCCGAACGGCTGATGGGTAACCTCCTGACGCAGATCGTGCTGGCAAAGACGACGCTTGGCAACCTCAAAGGGTTCGTGGCAGCCGTGTGGGGGCTCACGATCGACAAGCTGATGGAACGCGACACGGCCCTCGTACAGCGCGCCGGCGACGTGCCCGTACGCGTCAAGACCCGGCCGTGGTTCGCAAACCCGTTCCTGCGCTGGCGGGTCAACAAGGTGAGGCGCGCGGTCAACAAGGCGAGCGTGCTACGCGACCAGGCGGCGATGGACGCGGCGTCCTCCCGCGCGTCCATCGCCGGTGGCGTGTCTCTCGTACCGACTGAACGCAGGGCCCCGACCGTCGCGCTGGTCGACGTTTCCCGGTCAAGCGATGAGAGCAGCCACGATAGCAATCGCGGTGAGGACAGCGACGGCTGTGAGGAGAGCAACCGCGTGGCGCTCGACGACGATCCATTCGTCGTCGACGAGACCGACGATGAGGACGGGAAAGGGGGTGATGTGGCGGCGGCGCTGGGCCGTGGACGGCTCGTACGCGCCGGCGATATCGACGATTGGTAGGGACAGACAGGGACGATCATACAACACAGCAGCCCGAGAGACAGCCAAAGGGAGAGAAAGACACCATGATACCGATCGCAAGCATCATCTATCTCGCGGTGTATAGCGTGATCTACCTGGGCGCGCTTATCGTCCACGGGCCGCCAGCGCCCCCGCCGGACCCGACGGAGCAGCCGTTGCACGTTCTCTCGGCCATCGTCGGCGCGCTCTGCGCCGCCGGCATCATGGCCGGGATCGGCGCGGCCGCGCTCTCGGCGATGGGCGGTTTGCGTGCGAAGAACCTGGGCGAGGCGCTGGGCGGCGTCGGGCGCGGCCTGTTCGTCGTGTTTATCTGCGTGCTGTTGCTCGCCGGCTCACTCGTGACGTGGTTCAGCACGACGGGCGGCTCAACGATCATTACGCCTGTGGCGCACTAAGGGTGTGATCAGGTGATGACAACGGAGACGCCGCCCATGGCTGGCCTCGTGACGCCCGAGCAGGCCCTCAACCGCCAGGACCGACCGCTCGTGCATCAGGGGGTGGACTGGACGTGGACGCAGTGCCTCTATGCCGGCGTGCCGGCGGCGCTGGCCGTCGTCTGGAGTGCCGTGTGGGTCACGCTGCTCGTGTTGACGACGCGCCATCTGAGCGTGAGCGCGGCGCTCCTGGCGATGCCATGGCTCATCGCGCCGCTTGCGGCGCTGATCTACATCGGCCGTCAGGGCGTCGTCTATAACCGGGAGGGCGTCGAGCCCCTGCACCGTCAGCGCCTGGGCTACCGTCTGCGTGGCCTGCGCGACGGCGGGCGCCATCACTATCGCCCGTATCCCGATGGCGGCGATGCGCAGCCGTACCGGGCGCTGCGGCGACGGACGCGCGTCGTGACGCTCCGGGTCATAAGGCAAGGGCCTGGACGGCGGACTGTGCGCCTTGCGACGCTGTATCGACCGGACGCGCCGATCACGCGCGCTGCGGGTCCCCTGGCCGACGCCAAGACGGAGATCGACGCCGCAGGTCTCGTGCAGTGCGCGGGGGATGGTGGAGGATGGGTGGCTTATCTGGATATCGGGCCGATCATCGCGCGGGGACGGCCAGCGCTCCAGGCGGCGATCTTCGCCGCCAACCGCGCGCTGCTGCGCGAGCTCCGGCCCGGCCGAACGATTCAGATGCTCGTCGATAACCGCAGCACCGACGTCGACGGCGTGAACGAGACGCTCGACGCCCTGGCGCGCTCGACGGGGACGGCGCAGCGCGCCATGCGCCGGGCGCGTCGGACCTGGCTTTCGGCTGAGTATCGCGGAAGCTACGCCGCGCACGCGTCCTATACCCTGGCGCTTGACGATCCCGACCCCGCGATCCTGCAGCAGCGCCGCGCCGACGTGGCCAAGGCATTGGGCGCGATGGGGTTGCGCGTGCAGACGCCAACGGCGGCGCAGGTCGCGGCGCGTCTCGCGGACCTTGCGGGTGGGGCGCCGGCCAGTCTCCACCTCGCAGAGGCGCCGGATCACCTGACGGTCGCGCCGGTCGCGCCGGTCGCGCCTGGGGCTGATGACGCTGACGAGAGTACGCCGGCTACGTTACGGCGCACCCTGACGATAGGCGGGTGGCCGGCGCACATCGCGCCCGAGCAGTTGTTTACCCTGCCGCTGTTGCCGGTGCGCTCGCAGCTGGCGTACACCTTTACGGGGCTGGACCAGCAGGCGGCGGCGCGTCTGCTGCACGATCGCGCCGAGTACATGCGCAACTCCGACCTCAACAAACGGCGCGCTAAGGCGGCGGGGCAGGCGCGCGGCTCCGGCTCCGGTATGGTTGTCATCCAGCAGGATGAGGGCGATATGGGGCTGCAGGCCGACGCGCGCGAACTCTCGGCGGCCTACTGGGACGTGCGGCGCGGGGCCAGTCATTTGGTCGACGTGACGCTGACGCTGACGCTTGTGGCGGAGGATGGAGACCTAACGACGCTCGACCGCGCCACGGACGCCGCCTACCGCGCGCTCTACAACGCCGGCTTCGCGGTGTGGCGCGGCCTACACGACCAGCTTCCGCTCTACCGGCTGTCGCTGCCGGCGGCGGTCGCCGCGCCACGCGCGCATCGCCTCCTGGCCACGACGACGACGGCGGGCGTGCTGATGCCCTTCGTGACGGATACGCCGGGGCACCAGCTGACGGGTGACGCGTGCAGCCTGCTCGGGAGGAGCGAGGTCGGTGGGCAGATGGTCTTTTTTCGCTGGAAGGCCGCGGCCACACAGGCGATCCTCTTCCTGGGCGATCAGGGCATGGGCAAGTCGGGCGGCATGGGCATACTCATCGACGACGCGTGCCAGCGCGACGAGTATGTCACGATCCTTGACCCCGTGGGCTCGTTCATTAGCCTGGTCCGGGACATCTATGGCGGGACCGTCGTCGAGCTGCTCGGCCCGGGGGTCGCGGTCAACCTGCTCGAGCTGCTGCCGTGCGCCTACGCCAACCCCGTGCTGGCCGCGCTCGACGTGTGCAGCGCGATGTTGGGGCGTCAGGATGGCGCGCTCGAGGGCTGGCAACTCTCGGCGCTCGATCGTGGTCTGCGCTGGATCTACGGAGAGGCGCGCCGGCGCGCCACGCGTAGCTGGGATGGGACACCGCGCCTGCGCTATCTTGCGGTGTGGCTGCGCCGGCAGGAACGCGCCGCCCGCGCGGCGGGGCACGGCACGGAAGCGGGGCAGTACCGCAGCCTCTATCAAGACCTGGCGCCGTACTATGGGCTCGGCAGCTTTGCCAGCCTGATGGATTACCCGACGAACGTGGACACGACGACGCGGCGGCTCATCGTGGACACGCGCCAGTTCGCCAAGCAGCAGGGGAGCGTGGCCGGACTGGGATTGCAGGTGGCGACGACACTCGCAGATCTGCGCGCGCGGCACGCCGCCGCGGCGGGCGTGCCGCATCGCACATTCCTCGACGAGATGTACGGTGTGTTGCGCCTGGCGCTGCGCTGGATCTCGGGCGTGGGCCGCACGATCCGGCACGACAACAACAGCGTGGCTGGCGCGACGCACAAGCTGCGCGACATCGTGGCGCTGCCGGAGGCCGAGAATATCATGACCGCGATCAAAACGTGGGTGATGGTCTGCATGCAGGAGGACGTCGAAATTCTGCACAAGCATCTCGGGCTGCCGCTGCCGATCTGTGAGCGGGTGCGGACGCTGACGCGCACCGAGGACCGCGCCCAGGCCCTCTTCTACACCAAGACGGCCGAGCAGGGAACGGCCCAATTCGGCTTTATTGACATCAAGCTCTATCCCGAGCTCAAGTTCGCGCTCGGGACGTACGCCGACGAAAAGACGGCGAAGGCGGCCTTGGCGCGGCGCAAGGGCGGGATGCTCAAGGCGGCGCTGGCCGTGGGCGCGGCGTCCCGAGGAGAGGGGGGGGCGCCGTGAGACACCTCTATCGACTGACGGCGTGGGTCGTCTGTGCGCTGGCCGTGGTGGCGCCGGCGTGCGCACTGGCCGCCGCGCCGGCGCCGACGCCAACTGATGTCACGAATAGCGGGCAGCTTCTCCTGAGTCAGCAACACATCAGTCAGGGGACGACGACGCTCGGCGCGGCCGTGTCCTTGTTCCACGACGGCGAACGCGTGACGGTGACGTGGGCGCGTGCTGATGGCAGCGGGACCGCCGCGTTGGGGATGATGGGGACGAACATCGCGGGCAGCGCGGCGACGACGGTTCATCTGCCCGCCGACGCGTCGCCCGCGACCTATACGGTCACGGCGACGGGGGATAAGGGCTCGGCGGCCTCGGCCTTCGTGACCGTTGACCCACCGCACGCGACGCCCGCGCCCACGGCGATCAGTTACTCGCCACGTCTGATCGCGCCGCCTGAGATGACGCGCGGGAGCGTGCGGTCGGGCACGACCGACCAACTCGCGCTGCGCGTGGAGGGCTACCCCCCAGACGCGCGTGTGGGCATCACGCTGCAACTCCTCGCGGGCGGTGGCCCACACCCCATCCAGGATGTCGGTGAGATCAGGCGCACCGATGCCCAGGGGCGGGCCGCGGGCGACGTGCCGCTGCCGGCCGACCTCGCGGCCGGCCCCTACGATGTCGAGGCGACGGCACGGGGAACGACGCCCGCTGTACGCGCGGGCGCGACCGTGACGCTCCACGACAGTGCCGCCACGGCCCTCGCCGGCTGGGACCGCGGCGTGTTCACGGGTCTGTGGCGGAACGTCACCGAAGGCGCGCTCAGTTTCGTCAATAGCACCGTGCAGGCGGGTCGTAGCGCCCTGCTGACGACGCTGGCGCGTGTCGCGCTCCACGTCGAAGATTGGACCGACGCGCGCTATGATGGTGTCTTCGCTTTGGCCGCGCCGTTCCTGATCTGGAGTGGGGGCATGTTGACGTTCGCCATCGCCGTGCGCACGTTTCTCACGGTGCGCCGGGCGCGGCGGCTACACGATGTGGAGACCCTGCTGTGGGTGGGCGTCGAACTGACGGCCGTCATAGGCGTGGTGGGGGGGCTCAAAGGGCTCGAGTCGTCGACGTGGCAGTGGACGGGCGCCGAATCAGCGTGGTTCGTGCGCGGGGGATTGGGCGCGTTCGGGACGGCGCTCGATCGCTGGACCAGCATCACCCCGCACGACCTGGCAAGCGCCACGCAGTGGGGGCTGGGCATGATCCTGGCGCTCACCATGGAGGCGGTGATGGCCGTGCAACTGCTCGTGCTCGGCCTGACACGGCTGGGCGGCGACGGTTTCCTCGTGTTCCTGTGGCTGACGGGCGCCTTCTGTGCGGCGACCTACGCGCTGGAGCGCACACGCGGCCTGGCGTTGACCTGGCTGCGCACGATCGTCGCAATCAGCTTATGGCCCGTGCTGTGGGGCTGGCTGTTTGGCGCGGAGGGCACGATCGTTAGCGCGTTCACCGGCAGCCAACCGTCGAGCTTCCAGGACGCGTTTCTCAAGGTGGCTGTCGGCGTGGCCATGCTGCTCGGTTTCAACGCCGTGCCCGAGGTCCTGCGCATCGTCACACGGCATGTGCTGCCCGGGCCAGGGTCGGAGGTCGATGGCACACGGACGCCGTTTTATCGGCTGGGCCAGGAGATACGTGGACGCGTGCCGCTGTGGGGACGGTTATAGCACGAGAGAGGGAGGGAAAGACGATGGAGAAGAGGGAGACACCACGCACGCGTGGAGATGTGGTGTGGGACGTGGTGCGCTTTGTCTGGCTACTAACGAAACTACTGATCCCGCTGTTCAGCCTGGCGCACCTGGCCTACGACATGGCGCGGGCGATCCAGGCGTTCGGACGGTCGCTGGGTGTGACGCCGGCGCGGGCGGCGTGGATCGGCCTGCTGGCCATCGCTGGCATCGGTTTCTTGAAAGTGGCCGGTGGCCCCGTGCAGGCGGGACTGGTCTTCGTGGTGACGATGCTCCTGGGAGGCGCGCTGCTGGCGCGGAATGATCTACAGGCGCTCTGGACGGATGTCCACGGCACGGGACAGGACATCGCGACGACGGTCATCGACATCGACGAGCGCCGTCGTCGACGGGCGTCGCGTCACCGCCAGACGACGACACGTGCCGAGTGACCCGGAGTGAGCAGGGGCCGCGCCTGGGGCCAGCGCGGTGAGGGTGGTTCCTGCCCTGTGGGCACAATAACACCGACCCCGCATGGACCCCTGGTGTGATTCGCGTGGAGCACCTCCCATGACCTATAACCGTTTGTTATCAACGCAAGGGTTTTGACAACGAAAGGGTTACTGCTTTAGTATTGGAGGTAGGGCCGTGGACGACGGCGGGAGGGTGCCGGGCGTGAGGGGAGGTGTGAGGGGCGTGCGGGTGAACCAGGCCAGTCCGCGTGACGAGCGCGTGTGGGAGGCGATTGTTCGATTGGAGCAAGGCCTTGATTATGTATTGGGGAGGATCATCGACATGACCGCGACGCAAAGCGAGTTCGACCAGGCGTTTACCGATCTCTCGTCGGCGGTGGGAACACTCATCACCGACTTTACCGATCTCAACACGCGGATTCAGAGTCTGCCGCCGTCCGAGCCCACGCCGGCCCAGCTCCAGGAGATCAAGGACCTCTCGGCGA
>JAABUZ0100004730.1_pt1 | contig 18517 bp, 22 predicted proteins | sample 5562091 | NCBI WGS metagenome assembly JAABUZ01 (sample SAMN12813069, study PRJNA571459) | rock metagenome | isolation source: Antarctica rocks | place: Antarctica: Victoria Land, Linnaeus Terrace sud | collected 2015-12-21 | reverse complement strand
AGCAGATCATCTTCCCCGAGATCGACTACGACGCCGTCGACCAGGTGCGCGGACTGGACATCACCATCACCACCAGCGCCGCCACCGACGCCGAGGCCTTTGCCCTGCTCGAGGCGTTCGGGATGCCGTTCTCGCGCGATGGGCGCCCCGGAGACGAGGCGGCCGCGCGCGCCCGTGAGGAGGCCGCCGAGGCCCAGCGCCTGGACGCGGCCCACGCCAAGGCCCAAGCCGAGCAGGCCGCCTTTGCCGAGCTGAAGACCGAGAACCCGGAGGCCTACTCAAGCCCCGGTCCCGCCCCTGGAGACGTAGTCGACGATGACTCCGCCGCCGACCCCGACACCGCGGGCGCCGACGACTCCGCCAGCGCCCCCCGGTCGCCGGGGACCCCCTCCGACGAAGCTGCCCAATCATCCCCGGCGCCCAACGGCGACGGCGTAACCGACCAGGAGTCCTAGTGGCCAAGACCTCCCAGCGCGTGCGCCAGACGCGCCCTCAGAAGTTCTCAAGCCGCGAGTACACGCGCTGCCGGCGCTGTGGCCGGGCGCGCTCGGTGTATCGCAAGTTCGGCGTGTGCCGGATCTGCCTGCGCGAGATGGCCCATGACGGCTATGTCCCCGGCATGACCAAGTCCAGCTGGTAGGAGGCAGCCGCCATGTCCATGACCGATCCCGTCGCTGACTTCCTCACGCGCATCCGCAACGCCATCCATGCCGCCCACGAGACGGTGGAGATGCCGTCGTCGCGGCTGAAGGCGGAGATCGCGCGCATCCTCACCGAGCAGGGCTACATCGAGTCCTACGCGGTGCACGACCCGCCCCCCGGTCGCCCGGGGCAGCTCATCAGCATCCGCCTGAAGTACACCGCCAACCGCAGCTCGGCCATCTCGGGGCTGCGCCGGGTCTCGCGCCCCGGGCAGCGCTCCTACGTCGACTCGCGCAGCGTCCCCCGCGTCCTGGGCGGCATGGGCACCTCCATCGTCTCGACCTCCAAGGGGGTCATGACCGGCCACGAGGCCCGCGTCGCGGGTGTCGGCGGCGAGGTCATGGCCGAGATCTGGTAGGACGCTGGCATGTCTCGTATCGGCAGGCTTCCCATCGCCGTCCCCACCGGGGTCACGGTCTCCATCGAGCCCGACCTGGTGCGCGTCCACGGCCCGCGCGGAGAGCTCTTCGAGCGCGTGCACCGCGACATCACCGTGGCCCAGGACGGCGAGGAGCTGCACGTCACGCGACCCACCGACCGAGGCCAGCACCGGGCGCTGCACGGGCTGACGCGGTCACTGGTGGCCAACATGGTCCAGGGGGTGACCGGCGGCTATGAGAAGCGCCTGGAGATCCAGGGCGTGGGCTATCGCGCCCAGCAGCGCGGACGCGACCTCGAGCTTGCCCTGGGCTACTCCCATCCCGTGTCGGTCAAGGCACCCGACGGCATCGAGTTCGAGGTGCCCGTCCCCACCCGGGTGGTGGTGCGCGGGATCTCCAAGCAGCTGGTGGGCGAGGTCGCCGCCAACATCCGCAAGCAGCGTCCGCCGGAGCCCTACAAGGGCAAGGGCATCCGCTATGAGGGTGAGTACGTCGCCCGCAAGGTGGGCAAGCGCGCATGAGTCGGGGAGCGACGGCATGCCGGTGACCACCAAGCCCGCCCAGCGCCTGCGCCGGCGTCGGCGGGTGCGCGCCAAGGTCTCGGGCACCGCGCAGCGCCCGCGCATCAGCGTGTTTCGCTCCAACCGGGGAATCAGCGCCCAGCTCATCGACGACGAGACGGGTCAGACGCTGACCGCGGTGAGCTGGACCGAGCCCGAGCTGCGCGGCGTCGACGCCGCCGACCGGCCGCGCCGGGCCGGGGAGATGCTGGCCGTGCGGGCGACGAGCGCCGGTGTCACGCGTGCCGTCTTTGATCGCGGGGGCTATCGCTACCACGGCCATGTCCGGGCCCTGGCCGAGGGCGCCCGTGCGGGCGGCCTGGTCCTTTAGTGGCTCCCAGCCCGCCCCAGGCCACCCCGGCGACCAGCTACCCTCTCAAGCACTCCCTATGCAACTAGACAGATCAGTCAGCTCCGCCGGCCTGGACCTCCAGGAGCGCGTGGTGGAGATCAACCGCGTGGCCAAGGTGGTCAAGGGCGGCCGACGCTTCTCGTTCACCGCCCTGGTGGTGGTGGGTGACGAGCGCGACGCCGTCGGCGTGGGCTACGGCAAGGCCAACGAGGTGCCGCTGGCCATCCAGAAGGCCGTCGAGCAGGCCAAGAAGAACCTGTTCCGGGTGCCCAAGCACGGGGCCACCATCACCCACCAGACCACCGGCGTCTTCGGGGCCGGACGCGTGTTTCTCAAGCCGGCCGCCCCCGGTACCGGGGTCATCGCCGGTGGCGGCGTGCGCGCCGTCCTGGAGCTTGCCGGGATCCACGACATCCTCTCCAAGAGCCTGGGCTCACAGAATCCGATCAACCTCGTCAAGGCCACCGTGACCGCCCTGCAGGGGCTGCGCCGGCCCGAGGAGGTGGCCGAGCTGCGGGGACTGTCGATCAACCACGTGCTCGGCCTGGGGGGCTCCGAGCGTCTGGGCTCGGCGCCGGCGGCGGTCGTCAACGGCAGTGCCAACGGCGCCGCTGCGGCGACCGAGGCCGAGAGCGAGCCGGTGGCCTCCGCCGGGCAGGCAGCGTCGTGAGCGATCTCAGCGTCACCCAACGGCGCTCGGTCAACGGATCCAATCAGCGCCAGCGCGACACCATGCGCTCGCTGGGACTGCGTCGCATCGGCCACACGGTGGCGGTGAGCGACACCCCTCAGGCGCGCGGCATGCTCCACGCCGTGCGCCACCTCGTCGAGGTCGCCGACGATGGGGCCGCGCGGAGCGCGCCGTGAGCCCCGTCTCGCGATCCCTGCCCCCTGAGGGTGAGGCCCCCGGCGAGCGCATCGGCCTGCACTCCTTGGCGCCGGCGCCGGGGAGCCGGCGCCCGCGCAAGCGCGTGGGTCGCGGCGAGGGCTCCGGTACGGGCAAGACCTCCGGCCGGGGCCAGAAGGGTGCCGGCTCGCGCTCGGGGGCGCGCAAGCGCCCCGCCTTCGAGGGCGGCCAGATGCCCATCCACATGCGGATGCGCAAGCTGCGCGGCCCCCATATGAAGAAGTCGATGCCCTTTGAGCCCTTCCGCACCCATACCCAGCCCGTCAACCTCGATGACCTCGCCGAGCGCTTCGAGGCCGGAGCGGCGGTCACCCTGGAGGCGATGCGGAGCCGGGGGCTGGGCAAGCGCAGCGGGATTCCCGTCAAGATCCTCGGACGGGGTGAGCTCGACAAGGCCCTGACCGTCTCCGCCCATGCCTTCAGCGCCGGTGCCCGTGAGCGCATCCAGGCGGCGGGCGGCACGTGCGTGGTGGTGGGGGACTAGGCTCGCCGCGGCGGCCGACCGATGCTCACCACCATCCTCAGCGCGTTCACCGTCGCCGAGATCCGGCGCAAGCTCGCCTTCACCGGGCTGCTGCTCGTGCTCTACCGGCTGGGCTCCCACATCCCCGTCCCGGGCGTCAACCTCCACGCTGTCAACAGCATCCAGAAGCAGTTCGGGGGCTCGAACATCCTGGGCTTTCTCAACCTGTTCTCCGGTGGGGGGCTGTCGCGCATCGCCCTGTTCGCGCTGGGGATCATGCCCTACATCACCGCCTCGATCATCCTGCAGCTGCTGACGGTGGTGGTGCCGTCGCTGGAGAAGCTCTCCAAGGAGGGCGAGGTGGGCCAGGCCCGCATCACCCAGTACACGCGCTATCTCACCGTCGGGCTGGCCTTTGCCCAGTCGATCGGCTACGTGTTCCTGTTTCGCTCCTTTGCCCACAGCGCCAACGAGCAGGTCATCTCCCCCTTTGACTTTGCCCACGTCTTTCTGATCGTCATCTCGCTCACCGCGGGGACGGTCCTGCTCATGTGGATGGGAGAGCTCATCACCCAGCGCGGCATCGGCAACGGGATATCGCTGCTCATCTTCGCTTCCATCGTCTCGCGCCTGCCCCACGGGCTGCAGGCGTGGTGGACGTCTGACAACCAGGTGTTCAAGGTGATGATGCCCTTCATCGTGCTCGCGGTGGTGGCCTCCATCGTGTTCATCCAGGAGGGCCAGCGGCGCATCCCCGTCCAGTACGCCAAGCGGGTCATCGGGCGGCGCATGACCCAGGGCGGTCAGACCTATCTGCCCCTGCGCGTCAACATGGCCGGGGTCATCCCGGTGATCTTCGCCGCCAGCATCATGGCCTTCCCGCCCACCGTCGGGCAGCTGCTCAACACGCCGTGGGCGCGCGGCATATCCAGCTTCTTCAGCCCCAACGGCTGGCACTACGTGGTGGGCGAGTCCCTGTTCATCGTCGTCTTCACCTACTTCTACACGGCCGTCACCTTCAACCCCGTCGATCAGGCCGACAACCTCAAGAAGTACGGTGGCTTCATCCCCGGGGTGCGCCCCGGGCGCCCCACCGCCGAGTTCTTAGACCGGATCCTCGCGCGCCTGACCTTCCCCGGCGCCCTGTACCTGGCGGCGGTGGCGGCCCTGCCCACCATCCTCATCGCCCAAGCCCACGCCACCTTCTTCTTCGGCGGCACCTCGGTGCTGATCGTCATCGGCGTGGCGCTGGACACCATGAAGCAGCTCGAGGCCCAGCTCATGATGCGCAACTACGAGGGCTTCTTGAAGTAGCAGGTAGTCTTGGCGGCTTATGCCGCCCGCCCAGGCCTTCGTCAGAGCGTCTCCGGCCCCGAGTCGTGCCTGAGCTCAACCTCATCCTGCTCGGGCCCCCGGGGGCGGGCAAGGGCACCCAGGGCCAGCGACTGAGCAGCGACTTCTCCCTGCCCTACATCGCCACCGGCGACATGCTGCGCGCGGCGGTGTCTGAGGGCTCAGAGCTCGGCGAGCAGGTCAAGGCCTACATGGACGCGGGCGATCTCGTACCCGACGAGCTCATCATCGGGGTCATCCTGGAGTCGGTCGACGACGAGTCAGCCGCCGATGGCTTCCTGCTCGACGGCTTCCCGCGCACCACCCCCCAGGCCGACGCTCTGGCCGAGGAGCTGGCCGGCCTCGATCGCCACCTCACCGCGGCGCTGCTCATCGACGCCCCCGACGAAGAGGTGGTGCGCCGGCTCGCCGGCCGGCGCATGTGCGTCAAGGGCGGTCACAACTACCACGTCGAACACGACCCGCCCAAGCACGAGGGGGTCTGTGACCAGGACGGCTCGCGCCTGATCCAGCGCGAGGACGACTCAGAGCAGACCATCCGCCGGCGCCTTCAGGTCTATCACCGCCAGACCTCCCCGCTGATCGAGTACTACGAGGAGCGCGGGCTGCTGCGGCGCTTCGACGGGCTGCGCCGCGCCGACGAGGTCGGCGACCACATCCGAGCCACCCTGGCCACTCTGCGCCTGGAGGAAGAGCTCTGATCATCAAGAAGACCCCCGAGCAGATCGAGAAGATGGCGGCGGCCGGAGACATCCTGGTGCGCACCCTGACCCTGCTGGAGGGCAAGATCCGTCCCGGCGTGAGCACCTCAGAGCTCGACGCCGCCGCCGAGCGCTTCATCCGCTCCCAGGGGGCCGAGCCGGCGTTCAAGGGTTACCGCGGCTTTCCCGGATCGATCTGCGCCTCGCCGAACTCCATGGTCGTGCACGGCATCCCGGGGTCCTACCGCCTGTCGCGAGGCGACATCATCTCCGTCGACGTCGGCGTGATCCTGGACGGTTGGGTCGCCGACGCCGCGCGCACCTTCGCCGTGGGACCGGTGACCCCGGTGGCCGGCAAGCTGCTGGCCACCACCCGGCGCTCGCTGCTGGCCGCGGTGGCGGAGTGCCGGGTGGGTCAGCGCCTGGGTGACGTCTCCCACGCCGTACAGGCCTGCGTGGAGGGCGAGGGCCTGTCGGTGGTGCGCTCGCTGGTGGGCCACGGCATCGGGCGCGACATGCACGAGGATCCCCAGATCCCCAACTACGGGGAGCCCGGACGCGGGCCGGTGCTCGAGGAGGGCATGGTCCTCGCCGTCGAGCCGATGACCACCGCCGGGCGCCATGCCGTGCGCATGGGCGCCGACGGCTGGGCGATCTTCGCCCAGGACGGCTCGCTGGCGGCCCATTTTGAGTTCACCGTCGCGGTGACCGGTGACGGTCCCCGGATCCTCACCCCCTGGCATGAGGACGACCGGGCGCCGGCCACGAGTTGCTAACATCCCCCGTCGCGTTCGGTACGAGTCAGATCGTGCCCGCTGCGCGTCCTCGACCCGGTAGCGGCGGCCGCAACGGCAGCCAGAGCCAGGTCGCCTGGAACCATCCGAAAGGGATCATGAAGGTAAGACCGTCGGTCAAGCCGATGTGCGAGAAGTGCAAGATCATCCGCCGCCACGGCGCGGTGCTGGTCATCTGCCAGAACCCTCGCCACAAGCAGCGCCAGGGCTAGGGCACTGACATGGCGCGAATCTCAGGCATCAACCTCCCGCTGAACAAGCGCGTCGAGATCGGGCTCACCTACATCTACGGCATCGGGCGCCCCACCGCCAACCGGATTCTCTCCGACGTCGAGGTGTCCCCGGAGACCTACGTGCGCGACCTCACCGAGGACGAGATCGGCCGCCTGCGCGACATCATCGATCGCAACCTCATGGTCGAGGGAGACCTGCGCCGCGATCGCTCCCAGGACATCAAGCGCCTGATGGAGATCGGCTGCTACCGCGGGGTGCGCCACCGTCGAGGACTGCCCGTGCGCGGGCAGAAGACCAAGACCAACGCCCGCACCCGCAAGGGCCCCAAGCGCATGCAGGTCGCCGGCAAGAAGAAGGCCGGCAAGAAGTGAGCCCCGCCCCGCGACGCCCAGCCCGCGGTCGGCGCAAGCCCCGTAAGAACATTCCGGTGGGACAGGCCCACATCAAGACGTCGTTCAACAACACGATCGTCTCGCTCACCGACCAGCAGGGCAACGTCATCGCCTGGGAGTCCGCTGGGGGGGCGGGCTTCAAGGGGTCGCGCAAGTCCACGCCCTTTGCCGCCCAGGTCACCGCCGACGCCGCCGCCCGCAAGGGCCTCGAGCAGGGCCTGCAGAAGGTCGAGGTCTACGTCAAGGGTCCCGGCTCCGGGCGCGAGACGGCGATCCGCTCGCTGCAGGCCGCGGGCCTCGAGGTCTCCGGAGTCAAGGACGTGACCCCCCAAGCCCACAACGGTTGTCGCCCGCGCAAGCGCCGCCGCGTCTAGACCGGCCCCACCCCCTTTCAACCCGAGCGAGCGTCAGATGGCCAGAGACACCAGTCCCCAGTGCAAGCAATGCCGTCGAGAGGGACAGAAGCTGTTCCTCAAGGGCGAGCGCTGCCTGACCGACAAGTGCGGTGTCGAGCGGCGCTCCTACCCGCCTGGCGAGCATGGACGCGGCCGCCAGAAGCAGAGCGAGTATCGCGTCCAGCTGCGCGAGAAGCAGAAGGCCCGCCGCTACTACGGCGTGCTGGAAAAGCAGTTTCGCGGCTACTACGACAAGGCCTCGCGCCAGCCCGGCATCACCGGGGAGAACCTCCTCACGCTCCTGGAGTGCCGCATCGACAACGTCCTGGTGCGCCTGGGCTTTGCCGCCTCACGCCGCCAGGCGCGTCAGCTCGTGCGCCACGGCCACTGGACGATCAACGGGCGTCGGGTGGACATCCCCTCCTATCAGGTGCGCGCCGGCGACGTGATCGCCGTCAAGGCCCAGACCGGTGCCGAGCGCGTCATCCGCGACGCCACCGAGCTCACGGGCCAGATCCCCGCCTGGCTGCAGGCCGACCATGACTCCCTCACCGCCAAGGTGCTGCGCAAGCCGGAGCGGCGGGAGGTGGCCGCGCCGGTGCAGGAGCAGCTCATCGTCGAGCTCTACTCCAAGTAAGCCTCACATCGCCCCGAGCGCCCACGGGCGCCGGACCTCCGGACCGGGGCCCACCGGCCCTCGTCTCACGCACACGACGACGTTAAGGACCCTGATGCTCGACTTTCAAATCCCCCGGATCACCACCGAATCCGTCGAGGAGAACCGCGGCTCGTTCACCATCGAGCCCCTCGACCGCGGCTTTGGCTACACGTTCGGCAACTCGCTGCGGCGGGTGCTGCTCTCGTCTCTGGCCGGGGCGGCGGTGACCAGTGTGCGCATCGAGGGCGTCGCGCACGAGTTCTCCACCATCCAGGGGGTCAAGGAGGACGTCACCGACATCATCCTCAACCTCAAGGGGGTGGTGTGCCGCATGCACTCTGACGCCTCAGAGGTGGAGGCGCCCCTGGTCATCACCGGGCCCGGCGAGGTCTCCGCCCAGGACATCGATCTTCCCGCCGGCGTCGAGGTGCTCAACCCCGAGGTCCACGTGGCCACCCTGGAGAAGAAGACCAAGCTCGAGATGTACCTCACCGTCGGCCGGGGCCGGGGCTACCGCCCCGCCGAGGACAACAAGTCCGACGATCAGCCCATCGGAGTGATCCCCATCGACTCGATCTTCTCTCCGGTGCGACGGGTGGCCTACGCCGTCGAGCAGGCGCGCGTCGGCCAGAAGACCGACTTCGACAAGCTCACCCTGGAGATCGAGACCGATGGCTCGGTCGAGCCCCAGGCGGCCCTGCGCGAGGCGGCCGAGCTGCTCATCAGCCAGTTGGCCATCTTCACCGACGCCGACCGTCTGGAGGAGCTGCGCGCCACCTCCGGCGGCCAGCTCGACGCCGCCAACGGCGGGGCACCGGCCGCCGCCGGTTCCGCCGGGGGGCCCACCCTGCCCGCCGCGGGTAGCGAGGAGCACAACATCCTCATCGAGGAGCTCGAGCTGGGCGTGCGCTCCTATAACTGCCTCAAGCGCGCGGGCATCCAGACCGTGGGCGACCTGATCTCCAAGTCCGAGGCCGAGCTCAACGCGATCCCCAACTTCGGCAAGAAGTCAATCGACGAGGTCATCGAGACCCTCCACGCGCGCGGCCAGGACCTGCGCGAGGACTAGGCGACCATGCGCCATCAGAAGACTCGCCACAAGCTCAGCCGTGACCCGGCCCACCGCCGGGCGCTGCTGCTCAACCTGAGCAAGGAGATCATCGACCACGAGCGCATCCAGACCACCGAGGCCAAGGCCAAGGCGGTGCGCCCCGAGGTCGAGAAGCTGATCACCCTGGCCAAGCGCGGTGACCTGCATGCCCGCCGCCAGGCGTTGTCGGCCCTCGGTCAGGACAAGGCAGCGGTGTACAAGCTCTTTGAGGAGGTGGCGCCGCGCTACGCCGAGCGTCCCGGGGGCTATACGCGCATCCTCAAGCTCGGTCCGCGCCGCTCAGACTCCACCGAGATGGTCTTCCTCGAGCTCGTCTGAGCGACGACGCCCGTCGCGATAAGGCATCTCGACGGGCGCCGGTGCCACAGAGCGCCACCGTGGCCTGTGCGCCCGGGCGCTCTGGCCGCCGCTTGACGCCGCCACCATGGTCACCAAGCTGACCCTCGAGTACGACGGGACCCACTTCGCCGGCTGGGCGCGCCAGCCCGGTCAGCGCACCGTCCCGGGCGAGCTGGAAGCGGCCCTGGAGCGCATCCTCGCCGAGCCGGTGCCGGTGCCGGTGGCGGTGACGGTGGCGGGACGCACCGATCGGGGAGTGCATGCCTGGGCCCAGGTGGCCAGCTACCCGCACGAGGCCATCGATCCGCTGCGCCTGAACGCGGTGCTCGCCGACGACGTCGCCGTGCTGGCCAGCGAGCCGGCGCCGGTGGGCTTTGACGCCCGGGCCCAGGCCCGGTCGCGGACCTACTGCTATCGCCTGCTCGCCCGGCGTACGCGCGCGGTGTTCGCCCGGGGGCGGGCGCTGTGGTGGCCGAGCCCGCTTGACCGCCAGGCGCTGGAGAGCTGCGGCGCCCTGCTGGGCGGCACCCACGACTTCACCGCCTTCACCCCCACCGAGACCGAGCATTCAAGCTTTGAGCGCCGCGTCATCCACGCCGGCTGGCGGGCGCGCGAGGACGATCCCGACCTGCTCGAGCTCTGGATCGAGGCCGATTCCTTTCTGCGCCACATGAACCGCATCCTGGTGGGCACCATGCTCGAGGTGGCCGGTGGGCGGCGGAGCCTCGAGGACTTCGCGGCCCTGCTTCAGGGTCGTCCGCGCGAGCACGCCGGGCCCACCGTCGCCGCCCACGGGCTGGCTCTGGCGAGCGTCTCATATCCTGATGGGCAGGGTTGCCACTGATGCGCGTGCTGCTCACCAACGACGACGGCATCGAAGCGCAGGGCCTGCAGGCCCTGCGCCGGGCCCTGCTCGAGGTCAAGGGCCTGGAGCTGGCGGTGATCGCCCCCGACTCAAACCGATCGGCCACCGCGCGCTCGATCACCACTCGCCGACCCCTGTGGGTGACCGAGGTGGACTTCGGCGACGGCACGGTGGGCTATGCCACCGACGGCACCCCGGTGGACTGCGTGCGCTTTGGCCGGCTGGGGCTCATCGAGGGCTTCGAGGCCGACCTGGTGGTCTCGGGCATCAACCACGGCGCCAACCTGGGCGATGACATCACCTACTCCGGCACGGTGGCGGCGGCGCTGGAGGCGATCGTCCTCGGGCTACCCGGGATCGCGGTCTCCCAGCAGTCTCAATCGCGGGAGATGGACTTCCGCCTGGGCACGAGCTTTGACTTCGCGGCGGCGGCCGACTTCACCGCCCGGGTGGTGGCAGAGACCGAGGAGGTCCCCATGCCGCCCGGAACCCTGCTCAACGTAAACGTCCCCGCGGGCCGGCCCACCGGCGTGCAGGTCACCCGACTGGGCAAGCGCATCTACCGCGACGAGCTGCGCCTGGACGACGAGCGCGACGGACGCCGGCGCTACTGGATCTACGGGGCCGACCCGGGCTTTCACGACGAGCCGGGCACCGACCTGGCCGCGGTGGCGGCGGGGCTCATCGCGGTCACCCCCATTCATTTCGATCTCACCGACCTGCCCGGCATCGACGCCCTGACGCGCCAGGATCTCAGCCGGCTGCTCGCCCCGGTGGCCGGCGAGCTGGGGTGAGCACCGAGCCCGTCGTCCCCGCGGCGGCTCGGCGTCGGGCCGCCGAGCTGCGCGAGCTGCTGCATCACCACGCCCACCGCTACTACGTTCTCGACGATCCCGAGATCGGCGACGACGCCTACGACGCGCTGCTGGACGAGCTGCGCGCCCTGGAGACGGCCCATCCGACGCTTGAGAGCTCTGCTTCACCGACCCAGCGGGTGGGAGGCGAGCCCGTCTCCCGGCTGGAGAAGGTCGCACACCTCCTGCCGATGCTGTCGTTGGCCAACGTGCGCTCAGAGACCCAGCTGCGCGCCTGGGTGGCGCGGATGCGCGGCCACCTGGCCCGTGAAGGTATCGAGGACCCTGCCTTTGACTTCGTGGCCGAGCCCAAGATCGACGGCCTGGCCATCTCCCTGCTCTACCGTCATGGGCGTCTGGAGCGGGGCGCCACCCGGGGCAACGGGGAGGTCGGCGAGGACGTCACCCACAACCTGGCCACCATCCCCACCATCCCGCTGCGCATCGAGGACGCTCCCCCCCTGATCGAGGTGCGCGGCGAGGTCTACATGTCCCTGCCCGACTTCGCCGCCCTCAACGAGCGCCGGGCCCAGGCGGGTCAGTCGACGTTCATGAATCCACGCAACTCGGCGGCGGGCACGATCCGCCAGCTCGATCCCGCCCTGGCCGCCGAGCGTCCCCTGTCCATGTGGTGCTACGGCGTGGGCGCCACCGAGGGCATCTCCTTTGCCAACCACTGGGAGGCCCTGGGCTGGCTGGGCGAGCACGGCTTTCGCGTCAACGCAGACGTGCGCCTGCGCCACACCGAAGACGAGGTGGTGGCTCAGTGCCTGGCCTGGCAGGAACGCCGCGGCAGTCTTGACTTCGAGATCGACGGGGTGGTGGTCAAGGTCTCTGATCACGAGCTCCAGCGGCGCCTGGGGGCGGTGGGCCGGGACCCCAGGTGGGCGGTGGCGTGGAAGTTCCCGCCCACCACCGCGGTCACCCACCTCCACCGGGTGGACTGGAACGTGGGTAAGTTCGGCGACCTGCACCCCTTCGCGGTACTCGAGCCGGTGGGGGTGGGAGGCGTCACCGTCAAGCTCGCCACCCTGCACAACGAGGAGGACCTCGCGCGCAAGGACCTGCGCCCCGGCGACGACGTCATCGTCCTGCGCGCGGGTGACGTCATCCCCCAGGTGATCTCCCCGGCCCCCCACGCGGTGGAGCGCGCCGAGCGGGAGGACCCCCCGCGACCTCCCGCTCGCTGTCCGAGCTGTGACACCCCAACCGTCAAGGATCCCGAGGCGGTCTTCACCCGCTGTCTGAACCGTCGCTGTCCCGGACGCCAGTGGCAGCTGCTCAAGCACTTCGTCTCCCGCGGGGCGATGGACATCGACGGCCTGGGCGAGAAGCAGGTGGCCGGCCTCATGGCCCATCACCTGGTGTCGGGCGCCGGCGATTTCTACCGGCTGTCGGGCGCCTCGCTGCTCGAGCTCGAGGGCTACGGGGAGGTATCGGTTGCCCGTCTGCTCCAGGCCATCGACGGCTCGCGGCGCCGGCCGTTCGGACGGGTGCTCTTCGCCCTGGGACTGGAGGAGGTGGGGGAGGTCACCGGACGCAACCTGGCCGCCCACTTTGGCGCCATCGACGCCCTGCTCGCCGCCTCCCCCGAGGAGATCGAGCACACCCCCGGGGTCGGACCCAAGATGGCTCAGGTCATCCACGACGAGCTCGCCGCCCCCGACATGCGCGCCCTCATCGAGGACCTCCGTGCGGCCGGCCTGCGGCTTGAGCGGGAGGGGCCGGCCCCCGGTCAGGGACCGTTGGCTGGCGCCACCCTGGTTCTCACCGGGACCCTGCCCACCCTGACGCGCGAGCAGGCCACCGAGCGGGTGCTGGCCGCCGGGGGTCGCGTCACCGGCTCGGTGTCGCGCAAGACCGACTACCTGGTGGCGGGCGAGGGCCCGGGGACCAAGCTGGAGAAGGCCCAGCGCCTGGGAGTGTCGGTGCTCGACGAGGCGGCCCTGGAGGCCCTGCTGGCCGGGGATGGGCGCGCCTGACGGCCCCCGACGGTCGGGGGGGCCGAGCGTCGCCGGTCAAGTGGCCCATCCCGCAAGTCCGCGCACCATTTGGCGGCCCCGGATGACCACGATGCGGCGTCCTCAAGCTCGAAATACCGCTGGTATTCCTTCGCTTCTGCGTCCTTGCCTCGCGGCCTCCGGACCTCGCCAACTGGTACACGACTTACAGGATGAACCACTAGCCCCGGTAGGCGACCAGTGCCTGGGCCATGGCGTCCTGGGCGGCCCGGGCGCTGTCCACGCTGACCCGGTTCATGAGGAAGGCGAAGGCGAGCTCGTGCCCATCCGCGCCAGCACAGATCCCCGCCAGGGCCGACACGTCGATCAGACTGCCGGTCTTGGCCCGGCAGCGACCCTGGGCCGCCGTCCCTCGCAGGCGGTGCTCGAGGGTGCCGCTGCGTCCCGCCACCGCCAGGGAGTCCACCAGGGCGCCACCGACCTCTGAGCCCTGAAGGGCACGGAACAGGGCCACGACGTCGCGCGGGCTGGTGTGGTCGGCCCGATCCAGGCCCGAGCCGTCGTGCACGCGGGGGTACAGCCCGTAGTGGGCGAGCTGACGGCGCACCACCGCCGCCCCGGCGGCCGTGCTTCCCTGGCCCCCGAAGCGGGCCCCCAGGTCCTTGAGCAGGGTCTCGGCGAAGAAGTTGTCAGACGGGCGGTTGGTGAGCATGACCAGGGTGCGCATGGGCGGGGAGGCCACCGAGGCCTGCACCGGGGTGGCGGTGGGCGTGACGCCCCGTCGACTGACCCCGCTGACGGGGATGTCAGAGCTGCGCAGCTGGCCGGCCAGGGCCAGGGCGGCAAAGGAGGCCGGATCGGGCGCCGAGCCCAATCCGCGCTCGCTGACGGCCCCGCGGTCAAAGGCCAGCCCACTGAGCTCCCCGATCTCGACGTCGGGGGCAAAGTGAGTGGTGGGCCCACCCCGGCGCGAGTCAAACAGCGACTCATCGCCCAGCACCGAGCCGTGGACGGCGGTGATCCCGGTGGCGAGCGCGAGCGCGTCGGAGAGCTGACCCACGGTGGCGCCGGTGCCGTACTGGGGGTGAGAGACGGCGTAGCTTCCGTAGGTGGGGTCCCCGCCCCCACGCAGGTAGAGGTCGCCCTGATAGACGCCGGCATCGTCGAGCTTGCCGGCGCCGAGCACGGTGGTGTCCAGGGTGGCGTTCAGGCCAAAGCGCGTGAGTGCCGTCGAGGTCGTGTAGAGCTTCTCCACCGAGGCGGGTGAGCGGGTGACCGTCGAGCGCAGGCCGTAGAGGGGACGCTGGGCGCTCAGGTCATAGACATAGGCGCCCGAGGAGCGCCCGACGGTGGCCATGGCGCGGTTCAGGCGCCCGCGCAGGGTGACAGCGGCGGCGTGGGGGGACGTGGTCGCCGTGAAGGCCGGTCCGCCGCGGGCCCCCTGGGCGGGCGCCACTCCCGATCCCACGCCCAGGGCGACGCCGAGCGCCGCCGCGGCGCTCACGGCCAGCGCGGGCCAGCGGCCGAGGGCCGGTCGGGCGCCGGGCACGTTGGGGGCGCGCCGGGCAAAGCGCGGGCGTTGGGAGGGCAGGTGTGGGGGTGAGAGGAGTCGGCTCACGGGCGGCTCCCCAGGGTAGGTTGCGGGCGGGGGGGTGGCGCGATGGACAACGTCGTCAAGGCCAGCGAGGGAGGAGGGGCAACCGGCCCGACCGTCTCCCTGGCAGAACACGCCTTGGCGCCGAAGGAAGCGGTGAAGGGACGGCGCTTGAGAGGATGCGCACCTGGTGCGAGATCCTCGAACACAGCACCGGCGCCGTGCTGGGCCAGTCCGCCCCGACTGAGAAAGCCGAGGCTAGCGCTGCGCGCGCCGGGGGCGCCGGCGCTGACACAGGTGATAGGTACGGCGGGTGCTCACCCGCACGGTGTGGCCCCCGCGCTGCACTCGGGCCACCAGCACGACCCTGACCGTCGAGCCCGGGCGCGAGCGCAGGTCGATGCGCACCCGAGCCGCTGAGCGTCCGTGGCGGACCCGGTGACCGTTGACATAGACGGCCACGCTGCGCAGCCGACTTCGGGGCGGATGGGATACGCGGATGACGATGATGCGCCGGCTCTTGCAGGTCGCCCGGCTGGAGGGGGCACCGGTCGGGGGCCGGCCGGCGGTCCCCGGCGCCGCCGTCCCCGGTGACGCGGAGGTGCCCGCCGAACCCGCCGGTGAGAGTGCGACCCCGCCGGTCTGCACGGCATAGCCGGTATAGCTGCCCTGGCCTCCCAGGTCGGGGGCGTCATGTGAGTAGGCGATGTGCGCCCATCCCGCCGGGTCGATGTCCACGCCGAAGTCATCCAAGAGCTGGCGCTGGGAGGAGCAGCTGGCCCCGGCCTCACACACCGACCCGGTGTGTACGGACATGAGCTGCTGGGGGGCGGCCCAGCCTCCGGGAGTCCCCGCCACGTTCTGAGCGAACTGAACCGACCAGGTCCCGGCGGCGCCCGTATCCGGCGTGGCGTAGAAGACCAGGTCAGCGCCCCCGTTGCGCGCGGCCAGCCAGGGAAAGACGGCATGGGCGCTGCGCGTGCTCACCGGCCCCGAGCACTTCCACGTGCGCCCGCCGTCGCTGGACACCGCGCTGATGACGTTGGTGTCGTCAGACCATGCCGCCCACACCCGGCCCGTGGACCCGTCGACGGCGACGTTGGGAAAGTTGTGATCGACTCCCCCTCCCGCCGTGCTGCAGGGGATCGGCTGGTCGGTGAAGCTTGCTCCCCGATCGGTGGAGACACCCACGAAGACCTCGTTGTTGGTCTGACCGCTCGGCGCCGATGGCGCCGCAAAGGATTGATAGGCGGTACCTCGGGCAGGGTCGATGGCCAGGTTGCCGATCTGGTTGGCCGCGGCGCGGTAGTCGCCGGAGGGGATGGCCTGGGAGATCTGCCCGTAGCTGGCGCCCCCATCGGTGCTGCGCAGCACGTCGATGTTACGGGTCAGCTGATCGGTGAAGGTAAGCAGCGAGCCCCTGGCGCCGAAGGCGGCGATCCACTCACGGTCATCGAGGGGCAGGCCGTTCTGGACGCTCGTGCCCGCAAACGTCTGACCGTTGTCGCTGGAGTGGGCCACCGACACCGAGGCGCCGTTGAGGCTGGCGACGTAGAGGGTGCGCGTGCCGTCGGCACCCCGGTCGGGGGCAATGGCGAGGTCGATGTCGGCGCCGCCCGCGATGGTCCCGGGATTGGGCTCTCCGCGGAACTCCAGGCCGCAGCCGTCGGCTCCCGGCCCACCCGGGGACCCCAGGCCGCGCCAGAGCTGGCTGCCCGCTCCCAGGCCCAGCTCGGAGCCCAGGAACACGTTGCTCTCCGGCGAGATGCGGATGGCCGGCTCGGCCGCGGCGTTGGTGCCACAGCCGCGCATCCCCACTGATGCCGATCCCAGCTGACCGTAGGAGAAGTCACCCACCGAGGAGGCGGCAGCCGCAGTGCTCGTCGACCCCATGAGGAAGACCAGCAGGTATCCCAATCCCGTCAGTAGCCTGTTCACGCTGCGCCCATGGTACCCGTATGGGCCGGGGCTCACACGTCCTCGGAGATGGCGGCCAGCGCGCCGTCGATGCTGCGCAGGAGTCGATCGCCGGTCACCTGGTCGTGGATCGCCACGCGCACCCGCGCCGGGTCCCCCAGGGCCGAGCCCGGGGCGACGATCACCCCCATTGCGCCCAGGCCCTGGGCGAGGTCGGTCCCCGAGGTGCCCGGGTGTCTGATCCACAGGAAGTTGGCCTGGCTGTCGCCGACCACCACGCCGCGCCGGCGCAGCTCGAAGGTCAGCCGCTGGCGCTCAGTCGCCACCTGCGCCGTCCGGGCGCCCACGATGCCCCGACCGCTGCGCAGTGCCTCCAGGGCACCCGCCTGGGCGAGGTCGTTGACCCCCAGCTCGGGCTCCAGACGCGCGAGCAGGGGCTCAGATCCCGGACCGCCGAGCACGTAGCCACAGCGCAGGCCCGCCAGTCCCCACGCCTTGGAGAAGCTGCGAAACACCAGCGTGCGCGGATGGTCGTCGAGCAGGGCCACGGTGGCGTCCACGGGCTCAGAGTCGACGTAGTCGCCCAGCGCCTCGTCGAGCAGGAGCACCACCCGCTCGGGCAGGCGCTCGGAGAGCCCGCGCAGCTCGTCGCTTGACAGCCGCTCCCCGGTGGGATCGTTGGGATTGGCCAGTGCCACCACCCGCGTGGCCTGGTTGATCGCTTCGAGCACGGCATCGACGCTGAAGTCGTCCACCGCCACCGCCCGGGCGCGTGCCCGGCGGGCCATCAGGGGCAGCAGGGCATAGGAGGGCCAGGGGGTGATGAGCTCATCGCCGGGCTCCAGGAGGGCCTGGGCGGCCGAGCGCAGCAGCTCGGCGGCGCCGTTTCCGACCACTACGCGCTCGCGCGCCACGCCGTGGTGGTGGGCGAGCTCTGAGTGCAGCTGGCCGGCGTCGCGGTCGCGGTACTGGTGCAGGCCCCGGCGCGCCACGTAGGTCACCGCGTTGACCACGTCTGAGTGAGGCAGGTGAGGCCAGGTGGTTCGGGATAGGTCCAGGGGCTCGACCCGGGCCAGCGCGCGCATCCGACGCTCCTGGGCGCGCTCGCGCAGGCCGGCGTTGACCTCGCCCTCACTCAGGCCATCGAACTGGCGGTAGTAGTCGCGCAGACCCACGGGCGGGGCGGGCTCTAGCCCGGATGGAGGCTCATGCGCCCCGCTTGGGGACGAGGTTTGAGCCCAGCCCGCCGATCAGCACCAGCCACACGGTGAACGAGATCGCCCCGATGACAGCGGTGATGGCAAAGATCCGTACCAGCACCCCCGAGCGCTGGTCGTGGCCGGCGGCGCGGCGGATGAGGATCCACGCCTGATCGAGGCGGCGCATGATCGACAGGCCGACCAGCAGGGTGCCCAGCAGCCCCACGAAGGCGCACAGGATTCCGAAGCTCACGCTTCCCGTGTGATAGTCGATCTGCGATCCCACCCACAGCCAGCCCACCGGCAAGGGTCCCCAGAAGCTCAGGCAGATCAGGGCGATCGCGGCCAGCAACGCGAACGCCAGCAGGCCATCGAAGCGCTGCCGACGTCGGCTGGCGCGCTCGGGCAGCGCTCGGTACTTGACCGGAGCGGTGCCGGGACGCCGGCCCGAGAACAGGCCGCCGGTGTCGGTGGGATCGGTGCGCATGGCGGAGTGAGATGGTGGCCGATCGGCGACCATCTGCCTCAAGGATAGGAAGGGGCGACCTTCCCGGGCCAGCTCTTAATACAGGGAGTCCAGGACGGCGGCGTACTTCTCGTTGACCACGTTGCGCTTGACCTTCAGGGTGGGGGTCAGCTCGCCCGTCTCCTGGGAGAGGTCGTGGTCGAGGATGGCGAACTTCTTGACCTTCTCCACCTGGGCGTAGCGGCGGTTGACCTCGTCGAGCTCGGCCTGGATGAGGGCGCGCACCTCCTCGGTGCCGGCCAGAGCGGCGATCTCGGTGG
>JAABUZ0100004728.1_pt1 | contig 18532 bp, 32 predicted proteins | sample 5562091 | NCBI WGS metagenome assembly JAABUZ01 (sample SAMN12813069, study PRJNA571459) | rock metagenome | isolation source: Antarctica rocks | place: Antarctica: Victoria Land, Linnaeus Terrace sud | collected 2015-12-21 | reverse complement strand
GCGCCGCGCGCGGTGCGCCGCCTTTTTGCGGCTGTACACGAGCCTGGCGCGCCGCGCGCGCGCCCGGCCAAACCCCCGTCGCTCGCCCGCCGGGAGGGTGCATCAGGGGTGCGTCGCAGGGGTCGTTTGCGAGCGGCGTTGGCAGGGGCGAGCGGTGCAGCGCTGCCCATTCCTCCCACACCCTGCTATATGCTTGAGCCTGGTGTAACAAGCGCTTGGCTTGTAGTAGGCCTGCCGGCTGTGCATTCCTGGCCGTGCATGTTCCGTGCCAAGCGCTCCAACGAGCAAGCCCCCTGCCTCGAGGCGCCTCCCTTGATCCCCGCTGCTCTGCGCCCTACTCTTGCCACCGCGGCGCTTGCATCTTCAGGCGTGAGGCAGCTGGCAGCCAGCCCGCTCACGCTACCACGGCTTCCCCCGCCTCCCCCGCCGTGGCAGGGCAGCGCTCCGCCTGCCGCCCTGCCACCTGCTCCTTTTGTGTGACGGTGAGGCACGCTGCAAACCGCTGCCCTGCACCCCACCGGCCCTGCACCCCGCCTGCTCCCTGCGGCCCCGCGCACCTGCTGGCGCCCAGCGCGGGGCGGGCGGCGCGCGGCGGCGCGGCCGCGCGGGGCAGCCCGGCAGGCGGCAAGGCAGGCAGGGCGGGGGCGCGGCAGAGGCACACTTTTTGCGCGGTTTCTGCCCCAGCGCGGTCGCCGCCTCCTCGCGCTCGGCGCGCCGCAGCAGCGCGCTGAAGTCGTCGATGCCGAGGTTGGCGGCCAGGCCATCCGCGTCGTCGCCGGCGCCGCCGGCGCCGGCGTCGCCATCCGACTCGGAGCCGCTGTCGTCGGAGCCGGACGCGTCGCTGCCGCCGCTGTCGCTGCCGCCCCCGCCGCCGCCGCCGCCATACGAGAAGCCCACCGCGGCGAAGGGGCCGGTGCCTGCCGCCCGCGCGCCGGCTCTGCCAGTGCAAAGCAAGTGCAAAGCAAGCTGACCATTTAGCACAAAAGCAGCAGCGCGCTCTCGAGTGTGCCGCAAGCAGTCCGCCTGGCTGAACAACGGCCCGGACGGGCCTGCCGCGGTGCCAGAGGGCGGGCCGGCGCGCAGCGGTTGGGTTACTGATATTCGCTGTCTGCCGGGCCTTTGACTCGGCACCTGAGGGGGCGGAGAACGGCATCGGCGGCCCGACCGGCGCGCCCGACGCTGCCTCGGCAGCGGCCGCGCTCTGCGCCGCCGCGCGCGCCTCAACGTTCTCCTCCTCCGCCAGCGCGATGCCGGCCTCGTCACCGACGCCCAGCTGCAGCAGCTTAACCAGGTCGCGGAAGGCCTCGAACGTCACCATCTGCGCCGGCGCGCCCGCCTCGTCTTCGCACGCGGTATAGATGACTGTTTGTGACTGCTTGCAAGGTGACGCACAGCAAGGACAGGCTCTTGGTATGCTGTCAAGCGCCACAGCTGCGTCCGGCGCGCTGCAAGCCACGCACGTGTGGCAGAAGCGCGAGTGTGCGTCTGGGGCAGGGCACAGGTGCGGCTGGGTGTCAGCTAGCGCCGCCAGTGGGGCGGAGCGCCGCCGGTGGGGCGGAGCGCGGGAGGCAGCAGCCATATGTGGCAGAAGCGCGAGTGTTGCGCCAGGGCAGGCACAGGTGCGGCTAGGTGTGAGCGAGCGCCGCCAGTGGGGCGGAGCGCGGGCGGCAGCGCACCGCGTCCAGCTCCAGCTCGTCCTCGGTCTTGGGCCGCCGGCTGCGGTCGTCCGGCTCGCGGTAGAAGTCAAGCAGCGCGCGGCCGTCGAAGCGGTCGATCAGGTTGTCCTCCGCGCCGTTCCAGGCGAACATGCCCTCGCGCGCCTCCGCCGCCAGGTAGCACTGCTGGCTGCGCACCAGGCGCGCCGAGCGGCCGTCCACGCGCAGCAGGTTCTCCGGCGTCTCGGCCTGCGGCGCGTTCCAGGAGCCGCTCGCAGCCCGCTCACCCACCAGGCGCTGTATGTGAGCTATATGTAACGGCCTCCTGAACAGGACCATCTGACCGCCGTGTGCTGTGTGATGTCTGAGATGTGGTCCACTTGCACTGTCGCAAACTATTGCAGCGCAAAACACCAGGCTCACCTCAACTGCTGCAAGCTCGGCGCGGCGCTCCGCACGCCGGCGGTTGCCCTCGGACGCGACCTTGAGCTGGCGCTTCTGCTCGCGCGCCTCATGGTAGTAGTTGGCCATGCCGGCTGGCCTGAGAGGGAGGCGCCAGCTACTGCAAGGCTGCGTGGCGGTCAGTCGTGACAGTGGGAGGCATGCATTGCATGTCTGGCAAGCTCGACTTTTGGGGGCCAGTGTTTCCTGCTTGGAATTCTTAATGGGAGATGCATTTGCAGCCCGATGGGTCAGGTAGCTGTTGATAGCCATATGGTAGCCATGCATGCTCCTGGTTACTTGCTTATGCTGGCATCCCTTCTGCAAAAACAAGAAGTGCATGCTACAAGTCAGGTCCGTACTTCAATACTCCTCTTGAAAAGCAGCTTGCAACAAGTCAGACCGCACTCTCCGCAGACTCGTCACTCCACGCTGTTGCCCAAGCTCACGTCCCGCCCCACTCTCCGCTCAGGCTGCCCACGTCGCCGCCGGGGCCCAGCAACCGCGCCCGGCCCTGCTCACCACTCCGGCTCTGCACGCCCCAGGCTCCCCCCATACCTGCCCCCGCGCCATTCCCCGCCGACACCGCTGTGCTGTCCTCCGCCAGCCCCGCACTGCTGGCAGCCACCTCCGCACCCGCATCCCCAGTGTGCAAGGCGGCCCTGCCCGATGCCTGAGCGGTGGCGTCAGCCACACTCCGCGCGCCGTCGGCCGCGGGCGCGGGCCGCCACGCCTCTGACAGCGGGTTGCCCGGCGAGCTCACGCGCAGCGCGCCAGTGATCGTGCGCCCAGTCGACAGACCCTTGAGGGAGAGCCTGCAGGCACAGCGCACATTAGAATATGTGTGTCTGTCGTGAATGCGACCTCTTGCGTGCAGTATTTTGTAGGACCCGCAGCAGCATCGAATACAGGCCCCTTCGGGCCTATCGGTGACAGCTTGCCACATTTAGAAGGCAAGCATGCATATCACGATGCCCTAACACAGAAAGCTCATCACCACAGGGGGTCCGACATATATATATAGCATACATCGTCCCCCAACAAAGCGGTTCGTGGCTTGGTGCAGGTCACGTCAGGCCTGTCACAGCAGGCACGCGCAGGCAGGCAGCCCGGCGGGCGCGCGCCAGACGAAGAAGAGCGGCGCGCCGCACTGGCGCGTGGCCAGCAGCGCGGCCGCGACCAGCGCAGCGACCGCCAGCGCCGCGCGCGACACATACGCCGTCTCGGACGCGCCCAGCAGCGCGCCGTCCATCACGGCCGCAGCCGCGTCCAGCGGCTGCGCCCGGCCGGACCCTCTCTAGGTAAAAAGTATGACACTCGCGGGCACGCGCATCTCCTATAGTACACTGTGCCGCCCGTACTGTGTATGTCCTACTACATTGTGCTGTGTTGCCCTTGCTGTGTATGTGCAAATATGCTCCGCGGCACCCTTTCTGAGCCGCGCTGCTAGGCCCACTGACAAACAGCGCCCTGACATTACTGCGTTACCAAGCTGCCGGCATGGGAAGAGCCCATGCAGAGTTGCTGCAATACCGAGCCAGCTGCCACGTGATGGACTGTGCAAGCCAGCCCAGGCTGTGTTTGCTGAAGTTCACGCCCGGCCGCACCATGCAGACTGCGAGTAGGGGCACAATCCCCGCCACGAGCGCCACGACGGCAGGGTCGCGCGAAAAGATAAGCGGCAGCCGCGTGCGCCCCGCCAACAGCGCCGCGCTGATGACCGCACTCAGGCCCAGCGCAATCTGCAGCAGGCGCAGCAGTACGCCGCGCGCGTCCCCTCGCCGCTCCTGCCGCGCATGACGCGCAACAGGCTTTTTGGTTCGGTGCAGGCGGAATTTGGTTTTAGGTTGCGCGGGCCTCCAACGACCCCTCGTGATGTCCGCCTCCTGATCTAGGGCATTTACAGGCTTGCTGACATTGACCAAACAACGCAATCAGTGGATGCCGTGCTCTTCATGCAATGAGTACGGCTGGTGGAGCCGGAGGATGAGCCTGTGCATGGCCCCAATACCAGTGTCATGCACCCGACAGGCGCACGTCCACAGGAGCATGTGCCGCAGCTCACACTCCCGCCCGTGCACGCCACCATGCGGGCGGACCTGCTGCGACGCAAAGCTAGCGACCATGGTCTGCGCGGCGATGTCGAGCGCCGAGAAGACCTGGATGCTAAAGATGAACAGCTGCGCGCGGGCGCGGGGCGATCGGCTACCTTGGCTATCCAGCCTAGCTAGATACTAGCTAGGCATTTGCATGTGGATGAACTCTCCTGATGATTACTTACATGCATCAATGCTAGACCAAAGGCGCTCTTTACAGCGCTTTCTGTGCATGTGGTGGCTTGAGCTCAGCATGGGTTCATGATGCGTCTGCGTGGCGATGCTGCCCACAACAGCGTTGATAGCCCGGGCACTGGCAACAACAAGGCACACGCAGCTAAGGGTGGCCCCAGAGCAAGAGCAATAAGCTCCTAGTGACAGCCGGGCGGGGAGCGGCTTGCGGCCGCGCCTGCCGCAGGATCTCATGCGCCGCCAGGCTGGCCGTGCCCATGCCGCTGACGACCGTCGTGCCAAACACGATCGCGCCCATGGTGCTCAGGTTGCGCAGCGACAGCGCCAGCCCTGACTGCGCAGCGGCGAGTCTGGGTTATGCCTTCCCCATGGCATGCGCCGCTGCACACCTGTGAGCACATTCCCCTTCCAGTAATGCAAGGTCGGTGCACAAGGTCTCCCGGTTTCACCAAGGCCACGCATCCGGCGGCCACACAGCCTGCAGAGCAGCCGTGCACAGCTATCGCAGCGGCGCCTCCTCGCACAGTGCGCGCCAGGCGCCCTTAATCCTTTTGCCTTGCTGCAACAGACGATAACCTGTGTGTGGTCCCAGTGCTCAGCATCACAACAGTGCTCGGGACCGCAACAGTGCTCAGATTTGTGTTGCAAGCAATGTGAAAAGGCTACCACATTTTGCTTCGTTGAGTCCTGAGGCTTTGTATCCACAGCATGCGCGTGCTTGCTGAACACGCCCCTATACCGCCCGCGCCTGGCAACCACTCGAACCCAGCGGTTTCGGCGGTGGCCACCTTGAGCAGCGGCGCCACAATACCGAACGACGGCGGCGGGAACAGGTGCCGGGCCTGCAGCAGGCGCTTCCGCCGCAGCGCCCGCAGCAGCAGGCCAATGCAAACGTACTGCCCGGCCGATGTCGCCAGCGCCGCCTGCGGCGGCGCTCAAGCAGTGACGATGCAGATCGCGGAGTAATGCTGCCCCTGGGTGCGCAAAGGGCTCAAGCAATGACGTGTTTTGAGCGGACCAGAGCCCCAGCTGCTGTGCAGCGGGCTTCCCCTTCAGCTGGTCCACACCTTCTAGCTTCCCCTGGCTTAAGTGCAGTTATCAGCGAAGACCTGGCCAAGCAGATCTAGCTCTTGTAACAGCGCGCACAGCAAGCTGAACGACTGCTGCGCCCGCCATGTATGGCTTTTTTAGAAGCGCGCTCGTCAAAGGCAGTCCACGTGCAAGCAGTCGGGCGAGCCAGTTCAACAGCTACCAGCGCTGGCGCGCACCCCGGCGACGCCCAAGCCCAGCCCGAATATGAGCACAATGTCGAGCGTGAGGTTGACGGCGTTTGCAATGAGCGCCGCCTGCAGCGGCGTGCGCGTGTCCTGGTGCCCGCGCAGGCTGCCCGTCGCGACGTACAGCGACAGCAGCGCCGGGCACGCGAGCGCACGGCACCGCAGGAAGGTCACCGCATGCCCCGCGACCTGCACAGGGTGCGGGTGTCGGAGCGATGCGGCCCCACAAACATACCATGAAGCTGTGATCGCAGATGTGCAGAGCTGCAATGCGACGCGCACGCAGACCGCTGGCAGCAAAAAAAGAGTACAGCCGCCTGCCCTCAGCAAGTGCGCCACCCAGTGCGCCCGTCCATGGCACACGCCACCTCACTTTGGCACGCCAGCCTGCTTGCCGGCCTGCTTGCCAGTCAGGCACGCATGAGGCTCACCCGCAAAAGCGGGCACCGGCGCGCGCCTCGGGCGGCGTGCCGGCCACGGCGACCAGCAACGGCGCGCCCGCCGCCATTGCCGCACCCACCGCCACCCCGCACGCTGCTGCAACCCACAGGCCCTCCGCGGTCACCCGCGACGCCTGCGCATGCGGAGGTCAGCACGCGCTGTTCCTACGCACTGCCAGGCATGGCTCATATGCGCGGACTTCTCACAGCAGCAATACCTCACGCGCGGGAGCGGCATGACTGTGCGACAGTGTGGTCCTGGCAAAGCAGTGAAAAAGCATGCATGCTTCGCTGCAGGTAGCGACGTGTGTTCGCAAGAGACAGAGGGCACGAGCCCAGGAGCAAGTAGGGGAGAAAGGCACGCGCAACGGCTGAGCGAAGTGTGCAGGGCAAGCATGGCGTGGGCGGGCGAGCGCCACGCACTGTGTCATAGTCGCTGCACGCGACTGCGGCAGCGACCTTGGGGGTCGTCAAAATCAAAAGGAAGTTCCAGCAGAATGCTGCACCGCACAGCCAGGAGCGTTGCTCGCATGTTGATGACGCAGACTGACACCGTGAGAATAAGCTGGCTTTTAGACACTGGAAAAACGCTCAACGGGTCGGGCTGCAGTGGCGCACCAGCGAAACCAAACAAGATGGTGCTCAGGCCCACTGCTCCCAGCTGTGCAGCGCCCAGGCGCCCCACCAGCGCTGGTGCACAGGCCGCGTGTGGCTGTCAGAGCGAGAGTTGCCTGGCTCAGTGGGTGTGCAAGTGCACTGTGGCAGGCCAAGAACGAGGCAACATCCAAATCAGGTGCTCACCAGTGTCGACAAGACTCATGGTGGGGTCCTGCGTCAAGCTTGTCGTCTTCAATATGCGTACACATCACATCAGACAAGGAGCAGGTATGGAGCACTCGTTGGAGGCATCGAACTTGTTAAACAAGAGCGAGTGCAACAGCTCGCCAAGCGCACCAGGATAATGGAGAAAAGCGCAGGAACTGCCAGGCTGAATATCTGGCTGTCATACTTGCTGTGCCAGAGCGAGTCGCCTGTGCCGCTTGCACACGTAACACCGCTCTGCAGGCGCCGCACTCTGCGCTGTCTCACCAACAACGGTGCTGCAGGCACATGTGGATGCAGCACTTGCCGCTCCAAGCCTCTCCGTGCCCTGTGTGCTGGCTGGCCTGAAAGCAAGGACCTGCGGACCGCCCCTCTGCACAAGCATCTGCAGACTGTAGGTGCACAGCCACCCTCTAGAGGCCTTGGCGCCTGTCCCCACAGTACCCGTCCCATCCCCTCTAGCTGGCGAGTCGGGAGACACGGCGGTCAGTGGCGGGCAGCACAAATTGCAGGGCCTCTGAACCTCCTTTTTAAATCATCGTACAACAGCTCGCCTTGCAGCGGCAAGTCGCATATGTGTTCAAGGTGAAACTTTCAAAACTGGCTGATGACTGTCTGATTCTTTTCCATATTCGGCATGCCACCGAGCTCGCCCGTGGGCGGGAAATATGTCGCCTCCCACTCATGACATGCCACCTGTTGCAAGAGAGTGTCGAACATGGGTCTAGACCGTAACATGGTCCTGATGCATGCAGCAGTATCCTGCTGTGGGGCGCTGTGGAAGTACGACTCATGTAAAGATGCGGACGTGGTGTAGCGAGACACGCAGCATGCACATGCACTGACGCAGAGGGCGGGGGGATGCTACAACAGATGCCTGATATAGCTGCTCAAGTGTAACAGTATCTATAGGCATGCTGCATATACTGGCTTGCACCATCGAGCATGCGCTGCATCCACATGCATGCACAGCAGCAGCAGCCGCATGCACGAGTAGCTCCAGCAGGCTGCAGGGCGTGCCGGCCTCAGATCCAGTCGCCCTCCTGCAGCTTCAGTGGCAGGTACACCTGCATGCAGAATCAAGGTCAGCCCGGTTGCAGCCAACATAGCTGGCATGGCTGGACGCGTGTCATGACATGAGGTGCGCATGAGACTATGCATGCCAAAAATGCACAGGCGTTCCGCAGCTTGCCACTTTGCAACACCGCACTCCTGGCTGACATGCACGCTCCTACAAACAAAGGTAAGTGCGCATGCAACCACTGCTGCTGCCCTGCGCATTGACAGCTGTCAGCGGTGCGCCGGCCACCACTACCACATAGTTGAGACACATTCTTCTCAATGCTGACCAGCCGCTGCGTGCAACCCCAGTCGCCCTAAAAAACACATGCCGAGCAGCGCCGCACCTGCGAGAGGTACTGAAAGCCAAACGACGAAAGCGCCTGTATCTCGGCCTTGACCTTGCTGGCCACCATGATCTCCAGCTCCTGCACCCACGCCGGGTTGGCCTGCACAAACTCCTCCTCCAGCTGCGCGGCGCCCGCCCTCCCGCGTCAGACGCCCATCATGCGCAAGGCCAAGGCGTGCGAACAGGCTTGTAAACAGGTAAGCTTTTTTATTAACCTGTGTGTCGAGCGCAAGGTCGCACTGCAGCAGCAGGACAATGCTTTGAGCACATTTGCGCGTCTATAGCTGATGCCCAAGTCAGCGCTCGGATGACGAGCTCCACTGCGCAACCAGGTGTTGCATGGCAGTGCTGCTTAGAGACGCACACACTTCAGCAGTTGACAGGGGTGCAGTGCTGAGTCAATCCAGTGTGCTGAAATCGCGCGTGTGTCTCAATAGAAAAGCATGCTGCCAGCAGTGGCGCACCAGGCGCTTGCCGGTCTTGATATCCTCGTCGGTCATGGGCAGCCGGCACTGCTCCGGGATGTTGAAGCGGTCCAGGTCGGATGGCCGTACGCCCAGCCACTTTATGTCGGGCGTGGTCAGGTTGCTGCTGTCGTACGACATGTTCATGCTGCCTGCGCGGCTGCGGGCGCGCCCGGCTGCTGACGGTCCATGTGCGATGCCAGCCACTGTGATAGCATCAGGGCAACGGCGCCCCCAAGCTGAGCAGCTGGGCGGCGTGACGCAGCTCTGCTAGCAAGAGTGTGCTCTCACACAGTGCGCAAAGCTTAAGATTGCCATACACTGTGCAGCCCATGTGCTCCCTGTGAGTCACCCAGATGGTACACAGCATAACAGCCTATGAGCAAGCACACGCCTTTCATGTACACTGACAGTATCTTCAGGCCGTACGGGTCCGCATCGACCAGCGCGAGCACCGGTATCCGCAGCACGTCGCGCAGCCGCTTCAGGAAGAGCCTGGCGCACGAGCATGCTCTGGTGACTCCTACTGCACCTTCCTATATCCGTGATTCATGTCTGGTGTAACCATCGGCTTCAGTCTAAGGCCTGATGGATCGACACGTGCATCGCTGCAGCCTGTACAGGTTTTGCGTCAGTGGCCAAGCCCGCACACGAGACTGATGGCAGGCTGCGCAGAGCGCTGCGCAAGTTCAGCAGGGCAGGGCGCGGCCAGGCAGCAGGCGCAGGGCGGCACCGCGTCGCAACGTCCGGCTGGCCCTTGGCCGTGAGGATGATGCAGGGGTAGGTGTTGTAGAAGCGGTCCTCGGCCAGGCGCATGAAGGCCGCGTCCTTCTCCACCAGCAGGATGAACAAGGCGTCGCTGCGGATGTCCGCCACCTGCGGCGCCGCGCGCCGTCGCCGCTGCCAGTGGCAGGGGGGCCGCCATCTCCTGCCCTAGACCTACAACTCAGTGTGATACCACCCTGCCTAAGTGTGATACCACCCTGCCTTCCGAAGCTCCTCGAACAGCAAACAGCATGGCCTCCTGATGTTGGTGTGCCGGGCGCGCTTGCAAGGCGGCTCGGCCGCATGATGCAGTTGAGCAGGGCAGACCGCGCCTTGTCCACGTTGGGCGGCACGGCCTTGCCGCCCACGCCCATGCGCTGGCAGTTGATCAGGTCGCCGTCCTCGCGGAAGCTCAGCCGCCCCACCACCACGCCCTTCTCCGACGCCACCACTGTGCAGCATAAGGTAGGGTTAAGGTAATAAGGCTGGACGTGCCTGAGGCTGCAGGCCTCTGGCCATGCACTCGCAGCATGTCTCCCATGAAACAGGGGAGCTGCCATGCACCCTCACCCGAGCCCAAGCCCAGCGGCGAGGAGAGCACTGGCCATCTTTTACAGACAGAGCGCCGGGCCATGCGGTGGCGCAGAGAGTCGTCTGGCGCCCTGCCCACTGACACGCCGTCCACGCACAGCGCATGCGCCGGCGGAGTGCCCGGCAGCGCCAGGGCCGCGCGCGCCGGGCGGGCGGCCCGGCCGGCGGCGCACCGTGCAGGCTGCTGCGCGTGCAGCCGAGCATGCACGCCACATCCTCCAGCACATTGTCCGACTGCAGCTGGTCCTGGCGCACAAGCACAACAAGCACTCGCGTGAGGCTTAGGCTGAAAAGAAGGACTGAGTGTCCAAAGGAGAATGAGCACGAGGCGTGAGCCTCAGGCCGGAGACAAGGAATGACTTTCCAAAGGAGGATAGCACCAGGCGTGAGACACAGGCTGGTGAGAAGGAATGAGTTTCCAAAAGCGCACGAGAAATAGGTGTGCCGCGCGAGCAGACACGCGCGAGCCTGCAAGCCGCGGCCGGCGGGTGCGCGCCTGGAACAGCTTGACGTCTGTGTAGAACAGGTCGCGCTTGGTCACGTGGATGCGCTTCTGACACAGCTCGTGCACCAGCCCCAGCACGCGCGTCGTAATGACGGCCTTGCGGTTGGTCTGCGTGTTGGCGAACGGCCGCTGCCCGCACACGTCCTTGAGGACAATGCGGTCCAGCTCCGGCACATACATCTGGTTGCCCTGTCGTCCATGCTGTCCATATTTTCAGCAGCCCCAGCTGGCCACTTCTTTCTGCAGCAGGAACAGTGTCACTGGCAGCCATGTTTGCTTGGCAGCACAACATCTTGCGATATGCTTTGCCCTTGCCAGCCTGGGCGGCAGCGGCATAACTACCTTTGAGCGCGAGGGTACGTCGTATGAGAAGCCTTCGCCCTGCAAGATGGTAGCAGCCACCGTGTACAGTGTGGCCTCCACCTCGTCGAGCACCGCGTCTGCATCCTTCTCCACCACCTCGCGGCACGCCTGCGGCAGGCCCAGCTCCGCAAGCGTCCTGTCGCCGGCGGGTGTCAAGTAAGATAGGGCAATGTAATAACAGTAACAAAAGTTTCATTACAGACTGCAGCGCGACAGGAGGTTAATAACTCACTTTGCGCGGGCGGGCTCCTTCTTCACCAGCGCACGCAGCTTGTCCACTTGCTCCAGGACCTCCTGCTTGCAGTAAAGGACACTATGTTTGATTCTACAGCCTGTGACCAGCGGCCTGAGGGCGAGCAAGCGGTGCGCACATCAGGGCCTTTTATTTTCTTCTTGTTGGTGTTGATTGCTTTCTCTGCGGCGTCCAGGGGCCGCTTCCTGCCGGCCAGCTTGGACATTGCGCCTTTGAAGACCACAGCTGCAGAGACTGGCTCCAGGAACTACATGATGTACCGTACGGACCTGGCACACTCTACTTCTCTACGCTGCAACAGGCTCAGCTTAACAGTTACTTCATACGTAAGCCAGTCTTTGAAGCCTACAACTTTGTTGCTGCAGGCCGCCTGGGCTCTCACCGTTCCGGGCTGAAGAGGGCCTGCCAACCCTGGGATGGGCTGCAAATGTCCATCCAAAATAGATGAGCAAGTCCTGACGACGCTGTGCTTGCTACACCGTTCCTAGAACTATTCTGACTAGGCGCTTTAGGATAGGCTTGACGCTTGGCGAGTGCAGCAGTCTTGGTGCATCTGCAGCCTCTGTAGTGTGTTGGAGCAAGCGCTCCGTGTTATCTTGGAGAACCGATTGTTTTCCGCAGAGTGCCGTATGTGCTCTGACGTCTAGGCCTGAATCGGCACGGACTTTGCGCTTATGGCGGTGGGCGCACACTGCTCGGGCGCCTGCGCGCCCAGCGCTGAGAGGGGAGGCGCTACTTCCACCTGCAGGCCTGGTGCGGCCCGCACGCGATGCTCGTAGGGCGCTGGGATGCTGCACTGTATTGCCTGTGAGCCGATCCAGCACTGTGGTCATGGGAAGAAGCGTCGTGTAGGCAGGCCACTCTATTGGGGGTGCGCGCTTTTTGCTGTTTGCGACACACATGCCTATCAACTCCATGGCGCCGGCCGCCTTGTGTGCTGTGGCTACCCGCTGCCGACAAAACTGATGCAGCCGACCGGCCTGCAGGCCTCGCGGCTTGCCCGCTGGTGCGGCGGCCGTTCATGAGCGCGGGCGCCTACGGCGCGCCTGCGCGCGCGCATGCGGGGCCCAGGCGGCGCGCGCGCTGGCTCTGCGCCGCGCCGCGGCAGCCGCAGGGCAGACCAGGGCGTCATCCAGGGTTCCCAAAACCTGCCTGCGCGGCGATGGATGCCGGCGTGGAGGTGGAGCTCGTGCGGCACCGCGGCGGCGACGCGCCCGCGGTGCCGGCCGAGCTCGGGCAGCGCCTGGCCGGCGCGCCGCGATTCCTGGCCGCGCTGTACCAGTTCAGCCGGCCGCACACGATGCTGGGCACGTTCATCAGCATCGTGTCGGTGTCCGCGCTCGCCGTGGTGCGCGCGCCTGGCCGCGCCTGCCCGCCCTGTGTGCGCACGGTCTGGCCTTGGCTCGGGCGCTTGTGGCCTGTCGGCGTGCGCCCCAGTCGTCCGGGCTGCTACGCCGCTCCATGCCGTCACACGCAGTGCTGTCGACGCTGTGTGAGGCTGCAATATGTCGGCGTGGTGTGGCCACCCTTATGCAGCGCACACCTGCTCCCGGTGGCGTGGCAGGGGCCGGACGCCGTGTCGAGGCGCGCGCTGTGGGGTTTGTTGACGGCGCTGGTGCCGGCGCTGCTGATGAACATCTGCATCGTCGGCATCAACCAAATCTTTGATGTGGCAATAGACAAGGTGCGCTGCCCCCTGCTGTGGCAATAGACAAGGTGCGCTGCCCCCTGCTGTGCATGCTGTGGCCGTGCACCAACTGCATGGCGCATCGGCCAGCGGCAAAATTCACACAAAAGCCCTTGCTCGGGACCTCTTTCTCAACTGTGAGACCGTAGACAGGGGGCAAGCTGCTCCAAGAAGCGGGCGCACGGCCTTCCAGTTGCACGGCTGTGCCGCGTAGCTGTAGCAACTGCGGCGCTGCGGCACTATGTCTGGCCTGTGCGTGTTTGCAGCTCATGCGCAGCCGCAGCGGGTGCCCGCGAGCGCACATACTCGTGTGGGTTTATCCGGCGCGGCAGGCTGATAGTTGTGCTTATGTACTACGTAACATCTTATCCCCATCGCTCAGCCATCATACCTGTGCAAGCGTTGCTCAACCCTGCGCGATGCGCGGCAGGTCAACAAGCCCTACCTGCCGCTGGCGAGCGGCGAGTTCAGCATGCGCACGGCGGCGGGCGTTGTGGCGGCGACCGGCGCGGCCGCGCTGGCGCTCGGCGCGGCCGCGCGCTCGCCGCCGCTCATGGCCACGCTGGCGGGCAGCCTGGCGCTGGGCGTGGCCTACTCCACTGACCTGCCCGGCCTGCGCTGGAAGCAGCACCCGCTCGCGGCGGCCGCGTGCATCCTGGCCGTACGGTGCGCCTTGGAGTCAGGGTTAGGGTCAGGGTTGGCCTGCGCTGGAAGCCGCATCCGCTCGCAGCGGCCGCATGTATCCTGGCCGTGCGGTGCGGCGGCCGTGTCAGGGGTAGCGTTAAAGTGACCTGCGCTGGAAGCGGCACGCGCTTGCGGCGGCCGCGCGCTCGCGCGCTGCCCGCATGGTACAGCTGCTGCCAAGGCTGTGCGTGACTTGAGCCTGGCATGGCCCGCACCGACAGTGCTGCACAAGGTCTGGGCAAAGCCCGCCGCAAAGGACTGGTTTGCTGGGGCGGCGGCGGGCGTCAGGCATGGCTGCATGCAGCGTGTGATGTTGTTTCCAGGCCCTGGCTGCGACGAGCATCAGGATAGAGTAGGGGAGCCTGGAGTGACTACCAAAGCCCTAACCCTATGCGTGCGGCGCGCCAGGGCGGTCATGGTGCAGCTGGGCTTCTACGGCCACATGAAGCTGGCGCTGGGCGCGCAAAACGCTGCGTTGGCGCCCAGCCGGCCGCTGCTGTTCGCCGTCGCCTTCATGCTGGTGTTCAGCGCGGTCATCGCGCTGTTCAAGGACATCCCGGACGTCGCGGGCGACCGGCAGGCGCGCGCCCGGGCCTGCCGCCCGGCGCCGGCCAGGCTGCGCGGTGGGCGGAATGCGCGGCCGCATGTCACAGGCGGCGCGCGGGCGGCGGGAGGCCACGGCATGGCAGGGCTCTGGCAGAGCCCTGCCATGCCGTGGCCTCCCGCCGCCCGCGCGGCGTCGCGCTGATGCTCTGTGGCATGCCCGGGCACGCTCGTGCCATGCAGGCGCGCACGCGTGTGGTGACACCCAGTGCGCCGCTAGTTCCCTCGAGACGCATCCTGTCCCCTTTGGGTAAAGCACCCAGGGCGTCCCGGCCGCGCGCGCAGGAGGGCGTGCGGACGCTGAGCGTGCGCGTGGGCGCCCCGCGCGTGTTCTGGGCGTGCATCGGCATGCTGGAGGCGGCGTACCTGGGCGCGATCTGCATGGGCCTGGCCTCGCAGGCGCGGCCGCCCGGCAGCGCGCTGGCCGGGCAGTGCTGTTCGTGAGCGTGCCGGTGCCGTTCCAGAAGCGCGCCAGTGCTGGGCTGCCGCTCATGTGCGCTGCATTCTACAGCCGGCCTGCTGTCTGCCAGCACAGCACCAACCGCCCTATCGAGCAGCAGGGCTCATGTCCATGCGCAACATGCCCACAGAGTGGTCATCAGCCAGGCAGCCGCTGAGCTGGCGGTGGACGGGCGCAGGTGTGGTGGAGCCGCGTGGCGACGGTGGGCCTGCATGCAGCCCTGGGCGCGGCGCTGCTCCGGCGCGCGCGGCAGACCGACCTGGGCAGCAGCGCCGCCATTGCGCGCTGCTACATGTTTATCTGGAAGCTTTTCTACGCGGAATACCTGCTGATCCCGCTGCTGCGCTGACGTGGCCTGCGGCCGGTGCGGGCAAGCAGGCCGCCGGCAGCGACCACTTTAGGAGAAACGGTGGTCGTCTGGGCGCTGCAGAATTCTTTCATCTTTAGGGTCCGCCCTCCTGGCGCGTCCGTGCAGACGCGCCGGAGCCCTGCTCTTCATGCGCGCCGTCCCCCCCGGTTGGCACCCAGCCGTGGAGTCGTCCTAGCACGTCTGAATAGCGAGCGCGATCGTGTATGCCGGAGTGAGCCCCTGTATCTGCTCTGATGTGGGTACCTGTGCATTGATGTGAGGAGGAGCACTGGCTGGCCTCGATGCTGTGGTCGCCTAGGTAGGGGCGCGTGAGTGCGGGCCGGCAGGGTAGGTGTGGTGCATTGCGCAGCAGCAGGGGCCATATGCGGTGCGGCGCAGGCTAGATTCGCCAGGAGTCTGGTTGGACCGCGAGAGGCGCGGTCTAGGGCCCTAGGGAGACAGCGCATTGATGATTGCTGCCGCTCCCGCGCACGCTGCGCTGCGGACAGCGCTCAGAATTGCCCAAGCTTGGGAACCATTGCTCTAGTTGGGCACGGCACCCCGTTTCGCGGCGGCGGCGGCTGCTCAGCCGCCCCGTGCCCTCATTGCCATTGCCACTGTGTGACGGCAGTACCACTGCCCTTGAAACTGCTGGGGTGTGCGCCCGGGAGGGCTGGTCCAGCCTCCCCATCGCATTATTGGCGTCTCAGGATGCCAGTATGGCTGGCCTTGCTTCAAGCAAGTTGCTTGTCACACGACCAAATAGTGTGGGGGACGGTAAGGTGGGGGTGTCATCAGTGGCATGCGCAGCTCTGCGCCACTTTCAGTTTAGCCCTCTGAGGGGTCAGTGCTGTCGCAGACTTGCATCGGCCGAGCGTGCGAGACTGTTGGGGCTGCATGATTTTCACATGGTGCAGCCCATAGTAATGACTGGCTGCTCGGCAACACGTCTGCTGTGCACTGTGCAAACTCAGCAAGGACCCGTGTCAGAGCTCACGGAACCAGGGCAGCGGCCTTCGACCGCAACACGGCGGGCATGACATGAGGAGATGAGTTCCGCACCAATTGTGTCAATAAAGTCTGCCTGTCTGCGCATTTGCCAATATCAGGCACTACGTGTGCGTTCTAGCAAGCGTAGTTGCTCAGCAAGCCCTGCATCGTCCGCCCGCGGTCACGCCGGCGGCCGCTGCTCCATGTGCAGCGAGCGCAGCCGGTTGAGCGCGGCGCCAATGTCCCAGCGCCGCGGCCGCGCCAGGCTGCCGTGCCGCGCCCCCGGCGTCAGTGCGTCCAGGCCCCGCTCGTCCAGCTCCGCCTCCAGCCGGTCCAGCAGCTGGCCCAGCGTGCGCCGCTGCGCCGCGCCGCCGGCCGCCACCCACTGCCGCGCGCGCGCGCGCCCGCTCAGCCCGGCTGAGCTGGTTCATGGCTGGACGCTGGTGCTGCTCGCCGTGGCACACACAGGCGCCCTGGCCGAGGCTTGTGCGGGTGCAGCGCCGCGGCTGCGCCCGTGCTGAACCCCAGGGGGTTAGCCACCCGCTCTTCCACCTTCCACGTTTGACAGCTGCGGTTGGCACTGTACGCGATGTCACTCTTATTGCATCGATGGATGCGGCGCGGCGGGCGCGCCTGGCGCAGCAGCAGCAGCGCCTCGGCAACCGCGCGCGTCTGCGACACCTCGACCAGCTGCGCGAGCGCGCTCAGGTCCAGCTCCTGGTCGCCCAGGCCGATGGCGCCCGCCTGGCGCACGTGCACCTTGATGCGCTCTGCGCGCGGCGGCGCCGACGTCCTCGGCGAGTCGCCCCGGCTCAGGGCCTATGATGAGCCGGCATTCATGCAACCAGTCCTGTGTAGATGCTGCAGAGGAGGGCGCGGAAAAATAAAGTTGACATGCGGCTGTTACCTTGTTCGCTTGTGTGCTGGATTCTGTGGCAGCTTGTAAATTGATTGTAAATTGCTTGGCGATGGCCGAGCGGTCGAAGCAAACGCGCTATGAGGCAGCGCACCGGAGGGCGAGCCCGGCAAGATGCTCACAGGGATGCGCGCGCGCACGGGCGGGTATGGCGCGCCGCCGGCCTCGCCCAGCGCGGGCGACGCGCCGAAGCGCGCGTCGATCGCGAGCGCCTCGGCGGTCACGTCGCGCGCGCGGAAGGCCTCCATGCAGATGACCGTGTCGGCCACGCCTTCGCGCCGCCGCTCTGCATCACGAAAAGCGCCCAGGAGAAGAGTGCAGGGTTAGGATCAGGGTATGGCAGGGGATTCAGCCTGGAAGACGGCATCAAGATGGGAGTGCATTCATGCGTGTGCAGCAGACAGTGCCCTGTATAAGTACGGGTGTTCTGATGCGGCTCCACACATCGACATCCCGTGTTGCATGCTGTCGCAGGCCATCAAGAGCATACTGGTGAGTCCATCTTGGGAGGCATCTGCTGAAACCCTTTGTGCCCAGCAACGCCTGGCGCCCAGCCGCATGCGCTCGGGCGGCCGCGGGACGCGCCAAAGTAGTCGCCGGAGCCGCCCATGACGATGACCACAGACATGCCGCTCGCTGCCAGGGCGCGGATGCGGGCAATGAACGGCGTGATCGGCTCCTTGTCTTTGGCCACCAGCGCCTGAGAGTTGCACCGGCTCTGTGTTGAGGGCTGCAAGGTGTTGCAGACCCCAAAAGTGCTCGTCCAGAGCCCATGCGAACTTCTATACACAGGTGGAGCTTGGAACTGCTCCTGCAAGGCTCTGCAGCATGTAATTGTGAGTGTCACAAGCTCAATCGTGTCGGGCCCGGCTGGAGGGCGAGTGCAGGTGGCATGTGGCCGTGTCATGTGTGCCATGTCATGAGCAGCCGTGCGGCATGACGGCGCAGAACAGAGTGGTGGCATCGCTCTGATCGGCGCATGTCCCCCACACCGACAGACGCCGGGCGGCCCGCCCGGCCGGCAGCGCAAGCACCCTAACCCTGACCGCGCGCGGCGCGCCTGCATGCGCGCGTCGCGGATCATGAAGTTGGTCGCGCACGTGTCCTCGTCCAGCAGCAGCGCGGCCGCGCCCAGCTCCAGCGCCTCCTGGATGCCCGCCGCCTGGCTCGTGTTGCCGCTCGCGTCGGCCGCGCGGAACGCCGCCGTGTCGCGGCCTGCGCCCGGGCATGCGGCCGCTGCGCGCTCAGGGCGCAGGAGCAGCGCCCGCCCTGTCCAGGAGGAGCCCGCTCTATGCAAGTGGAGGATCAGCACGGGGACCCTATCCTACACGGCGGCTGTACCACAACACCCTGGCCGCAAGAACAGCCACCTCCACCAGGTTGCCGTATCGTCATAGAGCATACCATTGACCTAAGCCTACCCTGCCCTGTGCAAGGCGGGCCCCAGGCGCGCGCCGAGCGGCAGGTTTGAGATGAAGGGCGAGATGTCGCACGCCTCCACGCGCCGCCCGTCCTCCGCGCGCACCTGCGCGCCCGGCAGTGCAAAACCTGACTCAAGATGCTGTGCCTCA
>JAABUZ0100004725.1_pt1 | contig 18548 bp, 14 predicted proteins | sample 5562091 | NCBI WGS metagenome assembly JAABUZ01 (sample SAMN12813069, study PRJNA571459) | rock metagenome | isolation source: Antarctica rocks | place: Antarctica: Victoria Land, Linnaeus Terrace sud | collected 2015-12-21 | reverse complement strand
TCGGTATCGCGACTTTGCAACGAGAAGCAAATATAGGGGCTTATGACACGCTGATGGTAGGCGATAGCGGCGTCGATGTGCGGACAGCGCGTAACGCTGGCGTGCGCAGTTGCGGCGTCACTTGGGGGTTTCAGCCCGAGACCTTTCAGTCGGATGCGCCGGATTACCTAATCCACTCAGCCGTTGAACTTTTGACGGTAGTTAGGGGAAATCCGAATGTACTAACACCAGGGTAACGGAACTAGTACTAGTGGTTATTCAAATTTGTTAGTCATAGCCGAAAACCGGCGTCTTACCTCTGAAAATGCACAACTTTGTGCGGGAAGGATTTTAGAAAATGCATTTAATTTGGACATTGATCATTGGTTTGATTATCGGAGCCGTCGCGAAGCTGCTCATGCCGGGAAGAGATCCGGGCGGGTTCATCATTACGATTTTGTTGGGTATCGCCGGGTCGTTCGTGGCGACCTTCCTGGGACAGGCGTTGGGCCTTTACCGGCAAGGATCAGGCGCCGGCTTTATTGCTTCGGTACTTGGGGCGATGTTGTTGCTTTTTCTATACCGGATGTTCGCGGGAAGACGCACGATATAGTCAGTTACGACGTATAGGCGCGTAACACAGCGAACACAATCACGCCGGTTACTGAGACATACAGCCAGACGGGGAACGTCCAGCGGGAAATGCGTCGGTGAAAGCCGAATTGACCGCGCAACGCGTACCAGAGCGTGGCAAGGATAAAGGGCAGAGCAATAACCGATAGGCCGATATGCGAAATCAGAACAGAAAAGTAAATCGGCCTTATCCAACCGTGACCCGGAAATTTAGTGTCGCCGTGAAAGTAATGGTAGGTGACATAACTCAGCAGAAATAACGTTGAAAATACGGTGGCGGTTACCATGAAGCGCATATGCACAATGCGACGACCGCGTCGTATGTTGATGTATCCGAGAGTAAGACAAATCGCGCTGAGTGAGTTAAAAACCGCGTTAGCGGCTGGAAGAATGCTCACCCAGGCTGGTGCCGCCACTTTGCCTTTGAAGTAGATCAGCCAAACGAGAGCCGAGGCAATCACGACACTGAGAACAATAATCAAGGGAAGGGGTTTGCGCGCAAGGTCGGATGAGACAGGGGACGCACTCGTTACGGATGGCATATCTGCATAATAGATGCCCGCGCGAGCCAGGTTGCCTTAACCGTATCAGAAATCAGCAGATTCTCCGTTCGCCAAAACTGGGAAGCGCTTTGAGTCGATGCCCGTTTTCCGAAGACATTCTTTCAGTTCCTTCCGTGGAGCATCGAGAGCTTCATCAGCTAATTGGAATGTGCCGTGGTGAATGGCAACACTGGTCTGGGCGCCCAGCGTTTGGTGCGCTCCGACGGCGTCTTCGGGATTCATATGCACCGCCGACATAAACCAGCGCGGCTGGTAAGCCCCAATAGGCAGGAGCGCTACACAGGGCGGCCCATAGCGGTTTTGAATGGCGGCGAAGTGCTCGCCGTAAGCTGTATCGGCGGCGAAGTAAATCGGGCCGCTTGCGGTTTCGAGCAGGTAGCCGCACCATAACGTGCGGTTGCGATCCCGCAAACCCCGCGCTGAAAAGTGAAGCGCCGGGACCGCATGGATCACCACATCCCGGAACGGGAAAGAATCGCCCCAATCCAGTTCATGAGCCGCGCCTAAACGATGTTTGACGAACAACTTGGCCAAGCCGAGCGGGACTACATATTCGCTTCGGTGACGGCGCATTAGTTGACGAAGCGTGGGCAGGTCCAAATGATCATAGTGATTGTGGCTCAACAGCACTAAGTCAATCGGCGGAAGATCCTCAAAGCGCACGCCGGGAGCGCGGCGGCGGCGCGGACCGATAAAAGAAAAGGGGCTGGCGCGCTCGGACCATACCGGATCAGTCAGAATGTTCAAGCCGTTGGCCTGCACGAGAACCGTTGAGTGGTTTACCAGCGTGATGCGTATCTGCTGCTTCGGGAGTGAGCGAGCGGGGACGGCAGGCCGCACATCGTCTATCCAGGGCGGCGAGGAAGCGGACCGGGTTTTCAGCTTCCAGCGCAGCACATCCAGCAATGCTCGCGCCTGTTTCCCATCGGGGTTAAAGAAGCGCTCCCCGTTGAAGTGGGGAGGGAAGAAAGTTTTATCGTGGGTAGGCAGCAAAACAAGGAAAGGAAACTCTATTGTCCCTCACCGGAAGGCCGAGGAACGGGCTGATCCAAGGGAATCGGCTTTCCAAAATTGGGTGTCCCGTCCGGGTTCCAGGTAAACGGTTGAGCGCGGGGCGAGCGCAGGCGGCCGCAGCCCTGATGCGGTTCGGAGTTGGCGTGATAGATGATCCAATCCTGCTTGCCGTCGGGCGACTTGAAAAATCCATTATGGCCGGTGCCGTAAGCGTGCGCTTCGGGAGACTCAGAGAAAACAGGGCGCGCCGCTTTCTTCCAGGAACGGGGGTCAAGCAGGTTGCTGTTCGCGGAGGCAATCGCCTCGCCTAAAGCGTAATAATCCGTCCAGCAACCGCTGGCGGAATAAATCAGAAACAGCTTGTCGGCGTGCTTCAACATTTCCGGGCCTTCGTTGACGTCAATGTGAGGCATTCCATCGCCGGGAGTGTCGCCGACCTTTTCCCATGGATATTGCGGCGCGGAGATTTTGGCGCGAGGGCTGCCAATCGTCCAAGGATTTTTGAGGCGGGCAATAAAAATGCTTTGCGTGCCGTTTTCATCGCCCTCCCAACCCGACCAAATCAGATAAAGCTGTCCTTTGTTTTCGAAAACGGAACCATCAATGGCCCATTTATCAGTGGAGTCGGCTAATTTGTGAGGGATGCCCCAAGCGTCCGTGAGCGGATCGGGCGAGCTGTTTTCAACCACCCAGAGGCGGTGAGTTTGGTTAGTTCCAGCATCAGCGGCAAAGTAGATGTACCACTTGCCATGAATAAAATGAAGCTCGGGGGCCCAGATATCGTGTGAGTAGGGACCTTCGGTCGGCGGAGTCCAAACGACTTTCTGCTCGGCGTTTTTCAGGTCTGACATGCCGCGGGTCTTCCAGATGGTCAGGTTTTTCGCCGTCGTGTTCATGTAGTAATAGAAGCCGTCGTGAAAGATAACAAAAGGATCAGGGCCGGACGGAAGGAGCGGATTCGTAAACGTGCCAGTTTGCGCGAAAACAATCGAAAAAGTGAAAAGAGCGGCACAAAATGCCCAGCGGATCTTGATCACATCCAAATCATGTCATAAAACGGCTGTGGCGGTGATTCTCCTGCTTCTCGGCAGTGTGGCCGTAAGCTCGTTCAACTCTCCCGCGCAGGCGAACGCGAACAGGACAGTCACTTACACGAACATCACCGAAGCGAGCGGCGTTCGGTTCAGAAACAATAATTCACCGACGCCCGAGAAGTACCTGATCGAGAGCATGACCGGCGGAGTAGCACTGATTGACTATGACGGCGACGGCTGGCAGGATATTTTCCTTGTCAACGGCGCGAAGCTGCATAGCGGGCAGAAAGACAGCGAGCCGCTGGATAAGTCCGCGCCCGAATACTGGAACCGGCTGTACCGCAACAACCATGACGGAACGTTCACGGACGTCACGGAAAAAGCAGGCGTGCGCGGCGGCGGATACGGCATGGGAGTGGCGGTTGGTGATTTCGACAACGATGGATTCGATGACCTGCTGGTCACTAATTATGGAAGCGTCATTCTTTACCGCAATAACGGGAACGGCACATTTACGGACATAACGCAGAAAGCTGGGCTGAAAACGGAAGGCTGGATGTCGAGCGCCGGATTCTTTGATTACGACAACGACGGCAAACTGGACTTGTTTATTTGCCGGTATCTCGATTGGAGTTTCGCCAAGAACATTTATTGCGGCTCGCGGACGGAGGGCGGACGGTCTTATTGCCACCCGGATAATTTCAAGCCGGTTGGGAGCTATCTTTTTCACAACAACGGAGACGGCACATTTTCGGACGTCAGCGTTCGGAGCAAAATCGCGGCAACACCGGGCAAAAGCTTGGGAGTGGCGTTCGCGGATTTCAATGGAGACGGGCGGCTCGACATCAGCGTCGCCAATGACTCTTTCCAGCAGTTTCTATTCATCAACAACGGCGACAGAACGTTTACGGAGGCTGGTTTAACGGCCGGCGTCGGCTACACGGATGAGGGAAAGGTATTTGCCGGCATGGGTACGGATGCGGCGGATGTCGATGGCGACGGCAAGCCGGATATCGTGTCAACGGCGCTGTCGAATGAAACCTACGCTTATTTCCGCAACAACGGCGACGGCGCTTTTAACTACGACACCAACGTGTCGCGTCTGGGCGAAGCGACCAAGTTGCTGGGCGGTTGGGGAATGCGCATCTACGACTACGATAACGACGGATGGAAAGACGTATTCTTCGCCAATAGCCACGTCATGGATAACGTACATCAAGTGCAGCCGCATCTGGAGTACCTGGAACCGCTCTTATTGCTTCGGCAGGTTAGCGGGAAATTCGTGAACGTATCGGCGCAGTCGGGACAGGTGTTTACGGAGAAGTGGGCGAGCCGGGGCGCGGCTTTTGGCGACCTGGACAATGAGGGCGATATCGATGTTGTGGTAGCGACGTGTGGCGGCCCGGCTTACATTTTGCGCAATGACGGCGGCAATGAAAATAACTGGATTGCGCTGGACCTGCGCGGAACCAAGAGCAATCGGGACGGTATCGGAGCGCGGGTAAAACTAACGGCGGAGTCGGGCAGAGCGCAGTACGGCACGGCCACCACAACGGCCAGTTACCAATCGGCCCAGGACCGGCGCGTGTTCTTCGGCATCGGGCAGGAGAAAGCGGTTCGCGAGATCGAGATTAGTTGGCCCAGCGGTATCAAGCAGGTAATACCCCGGCCGGAGATTCGGAAGATTTTGGTTGTTACGGAGAAGTGAATGCGGCCTTCTCGCAAGCAGGCATTACTATCCGCTTATGGCGAAGCCGAACGGCGGGGCATCAGAATCATCACCGACGCCGATCCGGAGATTGCAGCGTACATGGATCATGCCGCTGCCCGTCAGGACATATCGCCTGAGAACATGCATGCCATCACACTTGGGAGCGACACAATTGTAATACGCGAGCAGTATGCGGATAATGTAAGAGTACTGCGGGAGGAGCTGATACACACTCAGCAGCAGATTAACGGTTTACTGATTGGTACCGGAGGCGACCTTATTACAGCAATGGAGTTGGAGGCGCGCTACCGATTGCTGCAAAATAAAGATATCTGGGCTTTAACGGATGAAGAGATTGACGAGATTGAGCGGGAGATCGCGGTCATAACAAAAAAAGGTAGGTACTGATTGATGGTTACTGAATCCACTCCCAAGATTTTGCTTGAACGCAATCCTGACTTGCCTGCCATCATCGCGGCTATTGAAGAATTCAAAGCTCACAAGCCGGTTACCCAAAAATCCACAAAAACCGGCCAGTTCATGACGGTACAAGAAAACAAGGAGTTAGGTGTTTTAATTGTTATCTGCGATGGCCAAGTGGTGTACCGATCTCGCGCGACAACCGAGTTAGACACCTAAAAATGTGCTCGGCGAAAGTTCACTTGCGAAGCGCCATGATTTGCGTTTTGCTTCTTCTTTAGCGGCTTGAAACTTCAGCATTCGGGCGCGCGCTTCCTCCGTGTTTCCCAGCAACTTCAAAAGTAAGGCAAGCGAGTTACTTTCGAAAACAGCATTCTGATCAAAAGGGCTGGTGAACATACCAGTCAAAACGACATAACGAATTGGTTTTAATGCTGTTATAATCCTGCCAAAGCACTAAGTTGCTCGTGCGGTCATTATCGGGCTGGTGTGGGAGGTTCCAAGTTGAATAGAACATGGCGTAACTGTTTTCTCGTTTGCGCAACAAGTTTTCTGTTATCTTTCGCTCTGCAGGCACAGACCAACCAGGGCATTCTGGCTGGAACCGTGCTGGATGCCAGCGGTGCCGCCGTGGAAGGCGCCAGCATCACGGCCAGGAATGAGGCTACCGGAAGCACGCTGACTTCCACCAGCGCCGAGGGCGGCACGTTCCGGTTCTCGTCCATCGCGATTGGCCTTTATGACGTTACTACGTCGCATCCGGGCTTCAGTTCGGTCACGCAGACCGGGGTTAACGTTCAAATCAGTACAACAACGGCAATAACCATCACTCTCCCGGTTGGGAAATCGGAGCAAACAGTGACGGTCGAAGCGGGCGTGACCCGGATTGAGACCGAAAGTTCCGATGTCGGCACGGTGATCACGTCGCGGCAGGTTGTCGAGTTGCCTCTTGCGCTCGGCGGCGTAGGGGCAATGCGCTCGCCGGAAGCGTTCGTTTTTCTTGCGCCAGGCACGTCTGGCCCCGGAACGGCGAACAGTAACAACGGAATTTTTATTTCAAAGGTCGGCGGAGGCCAGAGCTTCGGAAACGAAATTCTTCTGGATGGAACCAGCATTTTGCGAAGTGAGAACGGCTCCTCTTTCGACGAAGCCGCGCCTTCGGTTGAGGCTATTTCGGAGTTCAGAGTTCTAACTTCCACAATTCCTGCCATTTACGGCCGAACGACCGGTGGGGTCGAAAATTTCACCATCAAGTCGGGCACGAATCAATTTCACGGCACGGCTTACGACATCCTGCAGAACGATGACCTCGACGCCAATAGCTGGTTCAACAACGGATATGCTGCTCGGTGCGCTCCGGGCGCCGCCGCCTGCCGGGCACAATACGCGAGACCTATCAACAAGAAGAACGATTATGGAACCAATCTCGGTGGTCCTGTCTGGATTCCTAAGCTGTACAACGGAAGGGATAAAACGTTTTTCTTTTTCAACTGGGAGCAGTTTCACCAAAACATCGGCGGGACGGTTAGCAGCAAGCTTCCCACCGCCGCCGAACGCGGGGGTGATTTCACGGATATTCTTGGCACAACCGCTTTGGGCGTTAATCCTTGCGACGGAACGCCCGTTTTTGCCGGCGAGATTTTCGATCCAGCGTCCACCAGAACCGGGCCTGGCGGGTTGCCGTGCCGCACCTCGTTCCTGTCCGAAACAGGAAAAAATGCGATTCCCGCCTCCCGGCTTTCCAAGGTGGCGCAAAACTATTTAGGCCTCCTTCCGCCAACAAACGCAGGAACACAGCCGAATGGGGTGAACTATGCATTGTCGAGCACGAATCCGCTCGACAACACAACCTATACCGTGCGCATAGATCATTCGTTATCAGAGAAAAGCAAATTATTTGGAACTTATGATGCGCGTGAAAATGCTCGCTTCACAAGCACTTCATTTAACCTGCCGCCTCCGCTCGAATCAACCGGACAGGAGCAGGACTTCATCACGCATTACGGACGAGGCGGATGGGATTATATTTTCAGCCCGACGCTCCTGAACCATCTAGCTATTGGCTGGAACCGGACTAATAGCCGGAATTTCAGCCCTGCGGTTTTACAGGCGCAGACAGGAAATTTTTCTTGGAACACACGGTTGGGCATTGCGGGCATCAACGGCTCCGATTTCCCCCCCGTAAACGTGGGTGAGAACATTCCTAATTTCGGCATCACCAGAAATGCTGCTTACATTGACAACGGCATACGGGCGAATGACACTGTGACGTGGATAAAAGGGAAACACAGCCTTACGTTTGGTTTCGACTTCCGCAACCAGCTTTTTTCGGTGCAGAACAATGAGCAGAATAGCGGATATTTCAACTTTGGGCGTTGCCAAACTGCGGCAACCCAGAACCTTTGTCCTTCTACAGGCTACGGCTTTGCAAGCTTTATGTTAGGAGCGGTGGATAACGCAGGGGCAACGGTTCGTGCGCATAGCCCCCGCTGGGTTTCGCAGTACTATGCGGTTTTTGTTCAAGACGACTGGAAAGCAACATCGGATCTGACTTTTAATCTAGGCCTGCGTTGGGATCTGGATATGCCCCGCCGGGAATCTTACAACAACACTTCTAACTTCAGTCCGACTACCCCGAATCCCGCTGCGGGCAATTTGCCGGGTGGCATAATTTTCGGCAACAACTGTACCGGCTGCAACCCCCGCTGGGCAGATACCAAATATCATGATGTCGGCCCTCGCATCGGGTTCGCTTATAACCCAAACCACGGAAAATATGTTTTTCGCGGCGGCTACGGAGTTATTTATGGAGCTCTGCAATACACCGACTTCGGCGGCAGCCAGACTCAGGGCTACTCGGCAACTCCGAGTTTCCGCAGCGGTAATGGCTTTGATCCAGCCTTCAGTTTTGATAGCGGCTTCCCTGCTTACCCGCAGGCGCCGTTCTTAAATCCTTCGGTCGTAAACGGAGGTCATCCCAATTACATACAGCCGCGTTTTGGGCAACCCGCAATCATACAGAGCTGGAGTTTCCAGGTTCAAGGACAGGTTTCAAAAGACATGGTCGCCACTTTAGGTTATGTCGGACAGCGGGGGCAGAATCTGCGGTCGGCGCTCATGAATCTCAACAATATCCCTATTCAGGCTTTCGCTTTAGGAGATACGCTCAACCAGAACGTTTCAAGTAACAGCGCTGGAATCAGGGCTCCCTACGCAGGCTTCACCGGGCCAGTTTGGCAGGCTATCCGTCCCTACCCGCAATACGATTATATTTTCACGGACGTGCTGCAAAACATCGGGCAATCCAGCTATGAGTCGTTGCAAGCGAGTATTGAGCGCCACATGAGCGCGGGCCTGAGCCTGCAAGCGTCATTTACGTGGGCCAAGAACATCACTGATGCTGATAGCAGCCTTCCGGGAATCAACGGCGGCATTCAACAAGTGCAAAATCCGGATGCGTTAAGGGAAGAGAAAGCACTTAGCAGTCAAGATGTTCCATACACGTTCACTACGGCGCTGCTCTACGAACTGCCTTTCGGAAAGGGTAAACCGCTCCTGAAAGGCGGGATTGGCGGCGCGATTCTGGGCGGCTGGCAAATTGGCAGCGTGCTCCGGTATCAGACGGGAATTCCTATCTCCTATGGCTGTGCAGCCGGAATTCCAGGCTGGCAGAATTGCATACGGTTTAATCGGACAGGCACCTCACCGTTGAGCCCAAGCGTTCTCAACGGCACCTTTGATCCTTTTGCGAGCAACTACTTTTCTCCCCTATGCACGTATGTTGGCCAAAGCGGATGCGGTTTTGCCGATCCGAATAATCAGCTGATTGCGCCAGGTAGCGCGACGACTGTGCGAAATGCTCGCGGTGGCGCGTATTCCTTGGGCAACTTCCCCCGGAACAACGGTGACACTCGTGGGCCGAATTATCTCAACGAGGATTTCAGCGTGATCCGCAATTTCCACTTGGTGGAGAGCGTAAGCCTGCAGATCAAAGCAGAATTTCTAAATGCCTTTAACAGGCATATTTTCAGCATTCCCGACGTCACCCCAACTAATGGGAACTTCGGATTGGTCACTGGCACTATAGATGTTCCAAGAATCGTCCAGTTTTCAGCCCGTATCAATTTTTAGCGGACGCGTTTAGATTTTAGATATAGATTGGCAGGTAGGTCCTGCTGAAGTGCTCGTGCGAATTTTAGTAGTGTTATGCGCGGCTGTTGCCGTTCGTGCGTTGGGCGCGCAACAATCCGATGGTGTAAGCGCTGCTGCGCAGAACGCCATCGGAGCAATCCGAAAGGGAGATTTTACAAAAGCGCGGCAACTGCTTGAAGCCGAAGCGCGCCGATCTCCCGACAACGTCGAAATCTGGAACCTTCTGGGCATTGCGCGAACAGAGCTGCATGAGACGGCAGGGGCAAAAAGCGCTTTTGAACGTGGCTTGAAACTGGCGCCCAATTCTTTGTCGCTGAACGAAAACGCAGGGCTTCTGTTTTTCAGGGAAGCGGATTATTCAACAGCGAAAAAGTATTTGTCGAAAGCGGTCGAACTCGGCAGCCGGAATCCGGGCGCGAGATTTAGCTTGGCGGCCTCGCGGCTGCGTACTGGAGAATGGGCGCAAGCGCTGGAAGAACTCAAGCTGCTGGAAGGGCAGCTCGGCGAGTCCAGTGGTTACTGGGAAGAACGCGGGAGAGCCGAACTGTCTGTTGATCCGGTGATCGCTGAAGCTGATTTTACGCGGGCTCTTGAGTTAACTCCCTATAGCGTAGCGGCGCTTAACGGAGCGGCCAGCGCGGCGGAAAGACAAGGACTTGACGAGAAAGCGCTGGCCTACCTGATCCGGGCAAAGCAGGTCAACCCAGATGATGTTCCGACTTTGACGCACTTGGGAGCGGTTTGCATCCGGCGGGATTTAGGGCTGGACGCGAAAGACGCGCTGGAGAAGGCGCATGCGGCGGAGCCTTCCGACAACACAGTTCTTTTTTTGCTGGCGCGGGCCAACATCTCTTTACAGAACTGGCAGCGCGCGGCGGATCTCCTTACTGAGTTCATCCGTCGAGTACCGCAATCCGCTTCAGCGTATTATGCAATAGGCTGGGTTAACCTGCGGTTGAATAAGCGGGACGAAGCGCGGACCGATCTCGAAAAATGCCTAAAACTTCAGCCCGATTTGGCGGATGCCGGAGTTGAGCTGGCGCAACTGGAATGGGAAGATGGGCAGACGCAAAAAGCTGAAGGGGAAGTAAAAACAGCATTGGGAACAGATCCGAAAAATGCGAAGGGGAACCAGTTGATGGGCGACTTATTGCTTCGAAAGGGGCAGTTCGACGAAGCGCAATTGTTTATGGAGAAAGCGGTGGAAGCAGATCCGAAATCTTCAGCGGCGCACTATAAACTGGCAACGATCCTGTCCCGCAAGCATGAGACCGAGAGAGCATCACGGGAACGGGCGCTGGCTACCACGCTGGCGGAAGAAATGAAAAAGGAAAGCAAAACTCAGTTACGGCTTGTGCTGCCGGACACGGGACCTGTTCAATGAAGATGACCAAACGATTGCCTATCACTCTATTGTTAATATTGTGCGCGCCGTTGTTCGCCGCAGCCTGGCAAGATAGCGCGAAGCAGGAAACGTCATCCCGACCGGTCACCATTCAGATCCATGCGGAGAAAAAGGCGAACTTCACCATTCCGCGCACGATCTTTGGGACATTCCTGGAGCCGATCGGAAATTCCACCTACAACGGCCTCTGGGCGGAAATCCTGCAAAATCCCAGCTTCGAGGAGAACCTTTGGAGCGTAAGCAACATAGAACAGATGGTGCGGGAGGAGCCGGCCCTGAGCAAATCTTCGGCCTTGGGCCTGCCGCTGCCGTGGGAACCACTAAATGTGAAGCAAGGGAACCGGTACGAGCCGCGCTGGGGGGATGCAGCCAATTCATGGCGCTCACTGGCCATTCTAGGCGTGCCGCAACAGGCCACTGGCGTGAAGCAGAAAGTGTTTCTTCCCGCCCATCGCGAGCTGCGCTATACCGGCAGTCTTTACGTGAAACACCTGAGCGGGCCAAGCACCATCAACATTTTTTTGGAAGCACGAAACCACCCGGACCAGATTCTGGCGCGCGCCAGCGTCGATGCCGGCGCCACGGATTGGACCAAATACTCTTTTACTCTCGATGTCGCGCCGGGGCAGCTTCAGCCATTGCAGCCAGCGGATTTTGTGCTGCAAGTGGAAGGGGACGAACGCACGATGGTGGATCAGGCAAGCCTGATGCCCGCCGACGCCCTAGACGGGCTCGATCCGGACATGGTGGCAATGTCGAAGAGTATGAATACTCCGCTGCTCCGGTATGGCGGGAACTTTACGTCCGCTTATCACTGGCGGGATGGAGTGGGCCCCAGGGATAAGCGCGTCAGCGCGCTCAACATTGCGTGGGGCATCCCGGAATACAACCAGTTCGGCACGGATGAATATCTCCGATTCTGCGACTTGATCGGCGCGCAGCCGCAGATTGCTTTAAATCTAGGCAGCGGGACGCCGGAGGAAGCGGCTGACTGGGTGCGATACGTCAACGAGCACTGGAAACAGCACAATGGTTTGCTTTGGGAGCTGGGAAATGAACTATGGGGCAACTGGAACCTGGGCTATCCCACCGAGGATGAGTTGTCGGAGCGCACGGTACGGTTCAGTCAAGCCATCCACGGGGCGGACCCGCAGGCGCGCTTGATTGCCACCGGACAGGACGCGGATGTTTACAAGAAATGGAACGCCATTCAACTGAAAGCTCCCCCCGGCACGTTCGATTATCTGTCAACGCATTTTGTGGTGACAACCGACAAAGCGGTAGAAAGCACCGCGCCCGATGCGATGGCCTCCGCTGATTTTGCGCTGCCGGTGGAACTGGGACGCCAGTTGCGGGCCATGCAGAAACAAATTGACGGCACACAGGGATACAAAAACAGAACGCATCTCGCGTTTACGGAATGGCTGTTCTGGTGTTGCGAGGCGGGAGGAAACAAAGCTCCCAACTTCACGAACATGGGCGGGGCGGTTGCCGCCGGGGGCTTCTTGAACATGCTGATGGAGAACGCGGACGTAGTCCCTGTTTCGGACATGACGGGCTTGATTGAGTTCGCGGGCATCTGGAAAAAGCGCGGGCGCGTGTACGCCGCGCCGTCCTATTATGCGTTTCGGATGTATTCGACGGCGCAGGCGGACCAGCCCGTGGAGGTTAAGAGCAACGCCGGACATTACAACGTGGAGGGAGGCATCACGCGCCTGCCCAACATTGACAAAGTGCCTTATCTGGACGTGGTCGCGGCTACGAATCAGGCGGGCGACCGGTTAACTGTTTTTTGCGTCAATCGCCATTTGACGGAAAACATTCCGGCAACGGTAATCATCTCGGGATTTGCTCCGGCGGAAGGCGCGGCGGTGCAATCGCTGTATTCAGACAGCATCTACGATGTAAATAACGAGGAAAAACCGGAAGCGGTCAAGCCAGTGGAGTCGGACGTCAAAGTAGAAGGAGATCGGCTGCGGTACACATTCCGGCACGAAAGCATAACCAGGATCGATCTCATTCGGAAATCATCATGATGAAAACCTTTTTGGCTCGCCTGACGAGCATCTTTGCGCTGCTGGCGGTCGCCGCATTTGGGCAGCAATCGAATTTACAGAATCGCTGGACGGCGGAACAGGCCAACGGCTGGTACGCGCAGGAGCCCTGGCTGGTCGGCAGCAATTATTATCCGGCTACCGCGATCAATGAACTGGAGATGTGGCAGGCCGATACGTTCGATCCCAAGCGGATTGACACGGAACTCGGCTGGGCGCAGGGATTGGGCATGAACACCATGCGCGTCTTCCTGCATGACCTGCCTTGGGGTCAGGATCAGAAAGGTTTTACGGAGCGGATCAACACGCTCCTGGCGCTCTGCCAAAAGCATAAAATCCGGCCCATGCTGGTGCTTTTCGATTCCTGTTGGGACCCGTTTCCGGCGCTCGGCAAACAGCGTGCGCCAAAGCCGGGCGTTCACAATTCAGGCTGGGTGCAGAGTCCGGGCGCAAAGGCGTTGGAAGATCGGGCGCAATATCCGCGATTGGAAGCCTACACGAAAGGCGTCGTGGGAGCGTTTGCCAATGATGACCGCGTCCTTGCCTGGGATATCTGGAACGAGCCGGACAATACCAACGGTTCCAGCTACGGCAGACAAGAGCCGAAAAACAAAGTGGAGCTGGTTCTGGCCCTGCTGCCCCAGGCGTTTGAATGGGCTCGATCCGCGCATCCGAAGCAGCCTCTCACAAGCGGTGTTTGGCACGGTGACTGGTCCAATCCACAGAAGCTGGAGCCCATGACAAAATTGCAGCTCGACTTGTCCGATGTGATTAGTTTTCACAATTACGGCGTGCCGAACGAATTTGAAAAGCGCGTCAAAGACTTACAGCAGTACGGGCGTCCGCTGATCTGCACGGAGTATATGGCGCGCGGCGAGAAGAGCACCTTTGAAGGCATTCTGCCGATTGCCAAGGCAAATAAGGTAGCAGCTATCAACTGGGGTTTTGTCGCAGGCAAAGCGCAAACATTTCTGCCGTGGGATTCCTGGCAACAGCCTTATGTCTATCGAGCGCCGGCAATTTGGTTCCATGACATTTTCCATGAGGATGGAAACCCGTACCGGCCCACGGAAGTGGCGTTTATCCAGCAGATTACCGGAGCAAGCAAGTAATCTTGGAATCCTCATAGGATAGGCATATGAGCGCACCAGTTGATCCGTCAACTTTCCCGGCACTGGACAATTGCTGAGTTTAAGCAGGCTTAAGCTACTTCGGCATAGGTGACAACAATTGTAGGTTCAGTAATAGATAAGCCATCCTCACGCAATCCTTCCATCTGGAAGATAATGCCTTCTTCCATGAATTGCCCCATCTCGTCGAAAGTGTCAGCAGTTGCCACCTGTTGTGAGTGAAACCGCCACCCGTCATCCTCAATGATTCGAATCACTTCGCGAACCTTCACGCTCTATGAAGCAACTTCCGCCAGTGCTGGCTCTACCTCTTCGGCGGCGCTAAAATACACGCAGTCCGGATGCTGAAAGACCAGCGCGGAAACGCTCGCTTCCGGCTCCATCATGAATCCTTCCGTCAACTGGACGCCGATCTCCTCGGGCCGCAGCAGCCGCCAGAGTTTCGATTGGTCCTCCAGGTTCGGGCAAGCCGGATAGCCAAAGCTGTAGCGCTTGCCGCGATAGCGCGAGGTGAAGCGATCTTTCATCGTGAGCGTAGGCGGGTCAGGAAAGCCCCAATCTTCGCGGATACGGCGATGCGCCCATTCCGCGCAGGCTTCCGCCGTTTCAATGCCGAGCGCCTGTAAAGCGTGGGCCTTCAAGAACTCTCCCCGCTGTTTCGCTTCCTGCGAGTGCTGGATCACGCCCTCGCCTGATGTCACCACAAACAGCGCCACATGATCACGGCGACCGTCCTGCGGATCAAGCACATAATCACTCAAACAAAGGCCATCGGACTTCGCTTGACGGCCAAAATGAAAGCTTTCCGCGGGCGAGCTTTCTCCGGGCTGAAACAGATGAAGGGTGTTCCCTTCCCGTTCCGCCTCGAAGAACCGCCAAACAGCGCGAATTTTCATAAACCGCAAGGCTTCGTGCTTTACTTCTTCCACGGCGTGAAACAGCTCTAGGGCTTTCGGATCGCGCTCGGCTAAACGAACTTCGAAATTGCCCTTAAAACCGAGATGGCGGCCATAGAGCATGAACGGGTTGATAAAGCTCCACACTTCGGGCAGGTTCGGCACCAGCCGTACTTTACGATCCAGGTAGGGCGCGGGCTGGATGGGGAAATCAGTCCGCACCTTCGGGCTGCGATGCTCGCCGGAAGGTACCGTGACCGGCTCGCGTTCCACGGACGACGGCGGCGGCTCATCGCGGAAAATGTGCTGTGAGAGAACCTGCTCGCGCAACTCCGGGTCCATGATCTCGTTCATTAAACGCAAACCGGTCATCGCGTCCTTCGCATAGAAGGTAGGCGCGGCATAGTTCGGCCCGATTTTCGTTTTGGTGAACCTTTCGGATAATGCCGCTCCACCAACGAGTAATGGCACGTCAATGCCCGCATCCTTCAGATCGCCCGCGGTGATCACCATTTGCTGCGCGCTCTTCACCAACAAACCGGATAATCCAATAGCGTCGGGCTTGTGCTGCTGGAAGGCCCGGATCAGGTCATCGGGAGGAATCTTAATGCCGAGATTCACCACCTCGTAACCGTTATTGCTCAAAATGATCTCAACAAGGTTTTTGCCGATGTCATGCACATCGCCCTTCACAGTCGCCAGAACGATTTTGCCGCGCGCCGCCGTATCCGCTTTCTCCATGAACTGCTCCAGGTGACTGACGGCGGCTTTCATGGCTTCCGCCGATTGAAGCACTTCGGCCACAATCAATTCATTGTTATTGAAAAGACGCCCCACTTCGGACATCCCCGCCATCAGCGGCCCGTTGACAATATCGAGCGGCGCGGCACCCTCTTGCCGCTTCAAATCAAGGTCCGCGATCAGCCCGTCCTTCGTACCCTCAATGATGTAGTTCGCCAGACGCTCATCCAACGGCAGGTCAGCAGCCTTTTTCTTTTCCTTCTTACCAGCGCCGCGAAAGTAACTCGCAATCGCGGCAATATGGAATTGGTTGACGGCAATCTTTTGGCCATGGGATTGCTCCCTCCAATCCTCGGGGACTGTCTCCAATAAGGCAGCATCCTTATGATCTGCGGGTACATTGACAGGCGGACGGTTAAAAAGGAGAGTTTCCGCCAAACGACGCTCTTCTTCGGGAAGGCTAGCGAAACGTTCCAGCTTTTCTGCATTGACGATAGCGAGATCAAGGCCAGCCTTGGTGCAGTAATAGAGGAAGACGGAATTGACGACCTCGCGGGCGTTAGCAGGCAGGCCGAAGGAGATATTCGAGATCCCCAGGACCGTTTTGACATACGGGATCTTCTCTTTGATGAGCCGGATTGATTCAATCGTCTCGACCGCGCCGCCAATGTAGTTTTCATCGCCCGTCGCGCACGGAAACACCAGCGGATCGATGATAATGTCCTCGGGCGCAATCCCGTATTTTGTTGTTAGCAGGTGAACGGAGCGCTCCGCCACCGCCAGTTTCCGCTCACGGGTAAAAGCCTGCGCCTGCGTCGGGTCTTCATCAATGCAGCCCACGACCAGCGCAGCGCCGTATTCCCGAGCCAGCGGACAGATACGCTCGAACTTTTCTTCTCCATCCTCCAGGTTGACGGAATTAATAATGCTCTTCCCCTGGCAGTACGTGAGCGAAAGCTCGACTGAACGCTGATCCGTTGTATCGATCATGATCGGCGCTTTGATCTTGCGAATCAGCTTGTCGTAGAACGGCGGAATATCGTTCAATTCGTCCCGGTCGCTCGATTGCAGGCAGACATCAATGATGTGAGCGCCATTGCGCACCTGACGGCGGGCAATTTCGGTGGCTTCCTCCCATTTTTCTTCCGACACCATGTTCTTGAACAGGCGCGAGCCAATCACATTCGTGCGCTCGCCGACGATGAGCGGACGATTGCTGTCTTCCGCTTCCACCACATCAATACCGGAAAAATATGTGCGATGACTGGACGGCTTAAGGCCGCGCGGTTTTTTGTTTTCAACCATCTGCGCGATGGCGCGAATGTGGTCGGGACGCGTTCCGCAGCAGCCGCCGACAATATTCAACCAGCCATGATCGACAAATTTCTCCAGTTGAGAGGCCAGAGTAGTAGGGGTTTCAAGATACTTTCCTTCTTCATCGGGCAGACCGGCATTGGGATAGCAGGAAATCCGCGTCGTAGCCAATTCATGCAGCGAACGAACATGGTCCGTCATGAACTCCGGGCCAGTAGCGCAATTCAGACCCACCGAAAGCAGATGCGCGTGTGAAATGGAAGTATAGAAAGCATCGGTAGTCTGACCCGCCAGCATGGTGCCCGTCGATTCAATGGTGCCCGAAACCATCGTCGGTATACGATAATTGAGCTCTTTGCCGAGACGATCAATGGCGAGCAGGCCAGCTTTGATGTTACGAGTATCATTACAGGTTTCGAGCAAAAGGATATCAGCGTCACCTGCCATTAACCCGCGAACCTGTTCATAATAGCTAGCGACAAGTTCTGGGAAGGTGATACCGCCTGTTATGGTGAGTGATTTGGTCGTGGGGCCAATGGAGCCAGCCACAAATCGCGGGCGGCCTAATGAAGAAAACTCATCAGCAGCTTGGCGGGCAATAGCCGCTGCAGCCTTGCTGATCTCGAAAGCGCGGTCCGCGAGACCGTACTCTGCAAGCACAACCGGCCCCGACTGAAAACTATCAGTTTCAACAATATCCGAGCCAGCCTGGAAGTACTCGCGATGGACATCAAGAATTACGTCTGGACGCGTTAGGACAAGATTCTCGTTGCAGCCCTCCAGGGCGGGACCGCCAAAATCATCAGCCGTGAGATGACGATCCTGCAACATCGTACCCATGGCGCCGTCGAGCACGAGAATACGGGACGAAAGAGCGTCTTCGAGGGCTTGACGGCGATTCTGCCGCACCTCATTATCTTGATTTTCCATGGAGATAGCGAACTATCTCCATTTTAGCGGGCTTTTGTGCCTTAGGCTATTTGGCTGGTGTTTCGCCGCTCTTTTCAATTTGTTCCCGTGGGTCGGTTTGACCGCTGCCGTTGGTGCCTGGCTGAGTATCTTTATTTCCAGCGTTGGTTATGATTACATCTTCATGAGGACTTTTTTGGCCTCTACTTGTGTCGTCCATACTAAACCTCCTTAAGATTCTGCAATCTCTACTGCAACTATAGAACCAAATCACTTCGCAGTACGGCGAGTGAAGAGAGTTACGTCAGATTCCAAATTTCCTCGAAGGCAGGCAATGCGATTGCCTTTCGGTGAAAAAGCGAAGTTCAAAATCTTCTGATCCGTAAAATGGGTAATCGGATAAGAGCTTGCGCCATTGAGTGGAACCGCCCATACATTCGACCCGCCTTCTTGATTCTTAATAGCAGCGAGCACTTGGCTTCCGCCATACCAGCGGAAGGGCTCCTGCACGTTTGGAATGGGTTTAATAACAGAAGACCCGTTAAAAGGAATAGCAGCCACGGTTAAAGTAAAGTCCTGGGGGTTCTCTATTA
>JAABUZ0100004723.1_pt1 | contig 18553 bp, 20 predicted proteins | sample 5562091 | NCBI WGS metagenome assembly JAABUZ01 (sample SAMN12813069, study PRJNA571459) | rock metagenome | isolation source: Antarctica rocks | place: Antarctica: Victoria Land, Linnaeus Terrace sud | collected 2015-12-21 | reverse complement strand
GCGGCCAGGCCGGACCTCAAAAGCAGGCCGCGAGGTGCTCTGGCGCGGGTTCGGCTCAAACTGCGCGAAGCGAGAGGTGCTCGATCCGCTCACGTCGGTCAAAGGTATCAGGGCAAGCAAAGCTGCCCTTACGCCGCGCGCGGCTTACTGCGGCCGATGGCCCTGTAGACAGTCGAGCGGGTGATAGAGAACAGCTCCTCGAGCTCGCCGATCGTGTGCTGACCGGCGCGGTGCAGCGCGACGAGGTGGGCTTCTTGCTTCGTGCTGAGCTTGGGTTGCTTGCCTCGCAGTCGTCCCTTGGCCTTGGCGACCTTCATGCCCTCGCGGGTCCGCAGCCGAGCAAGGTCCGCCTCGAACTCCGCGACCATGGCCAAGACGTTGAACAACAGCCGGCCGCCGGGATCCGTGGGGTCGTGGACGGACCCGCCGAGGCTGAGCTTGACCGAGCGCGTGGTCAGCTCGTCGGCGATCGCGCGGGCGTCGGGGAGGGAGCGGGCGAGTCGGTCGAGCTTGGTGACCACGAGGGTGTCGCCAGCCCGGCACGCCGCCAGCGCCTGACGCAGCCCAGGCCGCTCTCGGCTTGTGCCGGTCAGGCCATGATCGACATAGATGCGGTCTGGGGTCACGCCGAGGGCGGCGAGGGCGTCACGCTGGGCGGTGAGGTCTTGGGCGTCAGTGGAGACACGGGCGTACCCGATCTTGAACTCTGTCACCCCAATAGTGTGCCGCTTGGCCCCCCGTCACCGGAACGCATCACCGAACCAGTCTTACGGGACACCCCACGCCGGTCCCACCTCCGCAGCCGCGGGCCGCCGAGTACGAGTGCCGTTGGAGGTTCCGCTTGCGGGACGATGTCGCACCGCCACGCTATCTGGGTGCATGACCGCGCGTCGTGCGCGGTGGCGCTACCGACGCGCGATCAGTTGCTCGGCGTTGTCGTGAAGGACTCGTGCGCGGATGGACGGGTCGGTTATCGCCGCCTCGATTGTGGTGCGTGATGCGAGCACGTCACCGTAGGGCGTGTTGGAGCCGAACAGACATTGCTCTGGCAGTTCGTTGGCCGCGGCCCGGACAGCAAAGACCTGCAATGCGCTGGATAGGTCGAGGTAGAGGTTGTTGCGGTCGCGGGCCAGATCGATCAGCTGCAAGCAGTTCAGGCCGCCGAACGCGCCGACGATGAGTGCAACGCTGGGATAGCGTGCGGCCAGCTCTGCGTAGACGGTGAGATCGTCGCCAGTGTTGGGCGCGAATCCGTGCGTCAGGACCGGCAACCCGCCGTGGTCGGCGCTGACCTGGAGGACCGGCTCGATCCTTCCGGCCGCACCCGGTGCAGGGGTGAGTTCGCCGATGCCGACAATCTGAGGCTCAGCCAGCCCTCGCGACAGCGATGCCTGAAGCTCGGCGACCGGCTGGTCGAGTGCGACGTTGACGAATCCGACGGTGCTGTCGGGATGCGCGTCCAGGGCGCGGCGCAGTTCCTGCATAGCGATCTCGTATTCATCGCGCGCATTCGCGGCGCCGCTGATTACCGCGCCCAGCCGGGCGAACTCGGCCCGAACCTGGGCTGGGGTCTCGGCGCCCTCGGGATGCACCCGGGTCGAGAGCAGCACCGTCCGCTCCACGCCGGCAACAGCTGCGCGGGCCAGTTGCCCGCCAGGGTCGATCGTGACATGGGCGTGGACGTCGATAAGCACGGGCAAGCCTCCGGGCGTTTGAGTGACGAGATTCCTCTCGGCCTCTCGGAAGGGTAAACTTTGACGCCGGTGTCAATGTCAAATCATCGGGCGCTGCGATGCTGATCAGTCAGCTCGCCGCCGTCACCGGGATCAGCACCCGCGCGCTGCGGCACTACGAGAACCACGGCCTGCTCGACGCTACTCGGCAGACCAACCGGTACCGCGACTTCCCCGACTCGGCCGTTGAACAAGTCCGCCGCATCCGGATGCTCCTCGACCTGGGCCTCAACCTCGAGGCCGTCGCCCAACTGCTGCCCTGCATCACCTCCGACGGCACCGTCAGCGCCTGTCCAGCAGCGCAGCAACGATTGGCCGACCAGATCAAAGCCGTAGACCAGCAGATCAACGCCCTGAGCGCCACCCGACAGATCCTCTACGCCGCCCTGGAAACGATGACCGTTTGAGGATCCCCTTGCGAGACGGCGGCTCTTTGCGCCGACCTCTTCGGCATCGACTGGCCGGCGCTGAAGCGAGGGTGATTGGCCTGCTATCAGGAGCATTCCCTGACGCCGCGCGTCAACCGGTACATCGGCAGCCCGACGGCTGAGATCGAGACCTGACAACCCCGCTGTCGCGTTCCCCCGTGGGCGGGCTGTCAGTTTTGCTCCGATGACGCACTTTCCGCCTCTTCCAGCACCGCTGTGAGCTTGTCGACGGCCCGCCAATAGGCCGAGAGCTGAGCCCCGGTCCAACCCGGCAAGCTGCCGCCCTCCCCGCGAGGACATCACCGTGAGCGGCCCCCAGGAGGCTGGCGGCCTCGAGCTCGGTTAGATCGCCAGTTCACCTCGGCTTCGTCGTGGTGGCGGGTGACCGTCGGGGTCCCAAAGGCAGCCGCGGCTTGTCTGGCGATCGCGCCCAGCGCGATCGGCATCCAGGAGTCAGCATAGTGGTTCGCTAGCCTTGGGCAGACGTTTTTCGTCTGGCCTTCGGACGGCCTAAGCTCAAGTCGGATGGCTCGTGCCCGCTCCTCGAAAGACGCCCTGGCCAGCCAGCGCCTGGCTCAAGCTCGGACGGCTGGGGCGTCGCCGTTACTTCGCTCCGGCTTCGTGGAGGCGGGAGGGTATCGCCTCCACCACACCAGTGCTGGTTCCGGGGCACCTCTGGTTCTCATTCACGGTCTCGGGTCTGGCGGTTACATGGAGTGGCGTCACAACCTGGCGGACCTGGCCCGGAAGTGGCACGTCCTGGCGCCCGATCTGCCCGGTTTCGGGCGTTCTGCCAAACCCGACGTCGCCTATGGCGTGCCGCTCTTCGCGGACGCGCTGGAGGCCTATCTGGACGCGCTGGGCCTGTCTCGGGTGGATCTGGTGGGCACCTCTCTGGGCGGTCGGGTGGCGATCGAGCTGGCGCTACGCCGACCGTGGCGGATCCGCCGTCTGGTTCTCGTCAACGCCCTTGGGGTCGGCCGGGCGGCGCCAAAGCCCTACTATCCACTGGTGGCGCTGCCTCGGCTTGGCGAGGCCGTGCTCGGCGCCATCCGACTGGGCCTGCACCGGCTGCCTCCGCGCACGCTGCGCCGCTTCACCGGCGCCCACACTGCGTCCTCAACGCCGGCGCAGGATGGGTTCGAGGAGGACTACCTCGCTCATCTGCGTGAGCTGCATGCCGCCGAGGGCTACCATCGCGCCTACCTGGCGACGGTCCGCTCCCTGGCTCGTCCCCTGATCTATGCGCGCAGCGACCAGACTGAACCGCTCGCCCGGTCGGCGGTTCCCATCGGTCTGCTCTGGGGCGAACTCGATCCGCTCTTCCCAGTCCAGCTGGCGAGGCGGGCGCACAGCTTGCTGCCAGGCTCCTCGCTGCGTGTGATCAAGGGGGCCGGCCACACACCGCAGGCGCAACGACCGGCGGAGTTCAACCAGGCGCTGACCGAACTCCTGGATGGCTGATGCCCGGCGCCGACCGGTATACCGAGGACCGCAGGCCGAGGCGGCGGTGCTGCTTTCGCTTGACGCCGCCGTGCATCCAGAGCCCCGGCGCCCCCCACGCTTCTATCTGATCCTGTTCTGGCTGGTCAGGCTTGTAGTTCGCCTTTTCTTTCGGCTCCGGGTGGAGGGGCTTGAGAACCTGCCGGCGCCCCCCTTCTTGATCGCCGCCAACCACCAGGCTTGGTACGACACGGCTTTCATCATCGCCAGTTTGCGGCCGGTGCCGATGGTGTACACCATGGCTCGGCGCGACACCGTCTTCAATCGAGGCTGGAAGCGCTGGTTCGTGACGAGGATCGGCGTCTTTCCGGTTCAGCCGCAGCACGGTCAGCTCGATCAATGTGGGCTGGCGACCGTCTATCAGATCCTGGATCGGCGCGGCGCCGTCCTGATGTTTCCGGAGGGCCACTACTCGCGGGGGTCCGAACTCAAGCCACTCAAGTCCGGCATCGCCCACTTCTCCCTGCAGGCCGGAGTCCCCATCTGCCCGGTGGCGATCTCCGGGCTGGAGCGGCTCCGGCTCTTCCAGCGCGTGACCGTGTCCATCGGACCGGCCATCTGGCCGGACCCGCCCCGGGTGTGGGGTTTCAACCGCCGGGTGGCTGACACACTAGATCGCGTCAGGCGCGGCATTTTGCGGCGGTTCGGCGGCCGCCGCGAGGGAGGTGACAGACGGCGCTGGTCGCACCGGTTCTGGCGCCGATAGCAGGCTCCTTCCGCTGACGCGACTCTCGGGCGGGCGGCCCCCCGCGGATTACTTGACCACGAGGCAGGTGATCGTCTTGAAGACGCCCTCCACCTTCTGGATCTTCTCGACGATGATGCGGCCGACCTGATTGACATCCGGCGCTTCGCAGACGGCGATGACGTCATAGTCGCCGGTGATGGCGTCGGCGCCGACGATGCCGTCCTGGCCCTTGATCCGCTCAGCAACGTCGATCGCCCGCCCGGGCGAAGCGTTGATCAACACATACGCCTTCACCTGAACCTCCTCCATCACGGACTATCCGTCATATGCGAATAGCGTATCGCGTCGTCAGCGGGTGCGCAGTGCCCGGATCATCACCTCGTCGGTGACGTTCCCGCCAGACAGCACCAGTACCACGTGCTCGTCCGGCTCCGGTGTGTAGCGGTAGAGCAGCGCCGCCAGGGAGGCTGCGCCGGACGGCTCGGCCAGCAGATGCTCCCACTCGAAGAGCAGCCGGATGCCACGCAGCATCTCGTCCTCGCCGACTCGGATCATCTCGTCCACCCGGCTCTTGATGAGGTCGAAGGTGAGCCGGCCAGGCCCGCTTGCGGCCAGACCGTCGGCCATTGTCTGCACTCGGTCGAGGATCACCTGCTGGCCCGCGGCCAGAGAGCGAGTCAGCCCATCGGCACCGTGCGGCTCCACACCCACCAGGCGTATCTTCGGTCGCCTGCTCTTCAAGTACAGCGACATCCCGGCGAGGAGGCCGCCGCCCCCGACCGGCACCAGTACGGTGTCCGTCTCCGGTAGCTGCTCCAGGATCTCCGCCGCCACCGTCCCCTGGCCGGCGATGACGTCCGGATCGTCAAAGGCGTGCACGAGAGTGGCTCCAGTCACCGCCTGCACCCTGGACGCCTCCAGGTAGGCCTCCTGATAACTCCGGCCGGCCGGCACGACCCGGGCGCCGAGGCGCTTCATGGCCTCGACCTTCAAAAGATTGGCATTCTCTGGCACGAGGACCGTCGCCGTGATACCGAACGCGGCGGCGGCGTAGGCGACGCCCTGGCCATGATTGCCCGCCGAAGCCGTGATGACGCCCGCGGCGCGCTCGGCGGCGCTCATCCGCATCACTTTGTTCAGCGCGCCCCGAACCTTGAAGGAGCGAGTTGGCTGGACCGACTCGATCTTCAAGAAGACGGCGCAGCCGGCCTTTGACGTGAAAGCGCGCGATTGCTGCAGGGGTGTCGGCTGGAGGTGCGAGCTCAGGGAGCGAGCGGCTTCTTCGACCTCCGCGGGCTGAACCCCAGCCTCAATCCCCGCTTCCATTCGCCCCATCTTAGGTACGCGGGGCAGAACTTACTCAAGAGTCATTAACGATCCGAAGCCGAGCCTCCGTGCCGCCAGACGTGAGCCCTCGCAGCAGGCAGCGTGCCGCTGGATTCGGGCGAGAAGTCGGGATTCTCAATGGCGCGCCGGCACCACCGCCCGCCGGTGGCTGCCCGTGCCCACCAGTGTCTCGCCGGAGTGACACTGCACTTCGAAGCTCAGGCGGTTGCCACGGACCTCTTGCAGAACGGTGGTCACCAAGACGCTTTGACCCGGCTCGACCGGGGCCAGATGCCGCACGTGAACCTCATAGCCCACCGTAGTCTCGTCGGCGCCCAGCAGCGGTGCCACCGAGTCGTGCGCGGTGTTCTCCATCAACATGATCATCGACGGCGTCGCGAACACGCCGGCGCCCCCGACGTGCTTGGTGATCAGGCTGTCATCGACCACGCGCTGGGTATGCCCTTCGACGCCGGGCTGGAGCTGACTTGTCTCGGCCACGCCGTACAGTTTGTCCGGAATGCCAGAACGACGTGTTCGCCGTGCCATATTTCCCGCCGCGGGCCTCGGCACCCGCTTCCTGCCGATCACCAAAGCCCAGCCCAAGGAGATGCTGCCACTGGTCGACAAGCCGACCATCCAGTACGGGGTGGAGGAGGCGATAGCCTCCGGCATCGAGCAGGTGATCATGGTGACCGGTGGCGGCAAACGGGCCATCGTCGATCACTTCGATCGATCGCTCGACCTTGAATTCTACCTGCGGCAGCGGGAGAGGTTCGACCTGCTTCGCGTCCTGCAGGAGGTCGACGCCCTCAGCGACCGGGTCGATCTCAACTACGTTCAGCAGAGAGAGCCGCTGGGACTCGGCCATGCGGTCTGGACCGCTCGCCGCCTGGTCGAGGGGGAGGCTTGCGCGGTGCTCTTGGCGGACGACGTCATCCTCGGCGCCAAGCCGGTGTTGAGGCAGCTGATCGACGCACATGTCGAGACCGGGGCAACCGTGCTGGCCGTCCGCCGAGTTGCTCCTGACCAGATCAGTCGCTACGGCATCGTAGCCACCGGCGCCAGCGCCGGCCCGCTGCACGAGGTGGTCGACATGGTGGAGAAACCCAGGCGGGAAGAGGCACCCAGCGATCTGGCCATCTTCGGCCGCTACGTGCTGGCGCCACGAGTCCTGACAGCGCTGGACTCGACCGATGCCGGCGCCGGCAAGGAGATTCAGCTGACCGATGCCATCAAGGGCACGATCCTCGGTGGCCGCGTCGTCGCCCTCGAGTTCGAAGGCGATTACTACGACACTGGCACCATCGCCGGTTACCTGAAGTCGAATTTGGCCCTGGCACTCCGGCGTGACGATCTGCGTGAGGAGTTGCTGACCGTCATCCGTGAGCTGGTCAGCAGCGCCTAAGTCCGCGCCCAGCCCAGCCGCCGAAGGTCCGGGGAGGGGCCCGCACGTATACTCCGGCTTAGCGCCTGGCCAAAGGCCAAGTGCTTTCAATTGGGACCAGATGAGATGGCAGTTTCAGGAAGACGACGATCCGACGACGACCGGACTGTGCGCTTCGAAACAGCGGAGAAGGATTTCGAGGTCGAGGTCGAGCGAACGCTCAACAAGTGGTGCGTCTCTGTCTATAAGCTGCCCGAGCGGAACGTACTCGCCCAGGACTTCTTCCCCGAGCGCTGGAAGGCGCTGGCGCGAGCCCAAGACTTTCTGCGTCTGCTGAACCAGCGCAAGGGCCGAGAGGAAGACGAAGAAGACGAAACCGGCGACGACTAAGCCCGGGACCCGACCGACCGTTGCCTAGAATCGGCCTGCTTTGAACCGTTCCTTCCTGCTCCGCGAATGGGGCGCCGTCACGTTCGTTCTGACGGTCCTGATCGGACTCATCGTCGTGCCCCTGGCGCTCTACTTCGGCAACCAATCGGGGGCCGGCTCCTCACCGGCGTCGGCGCCCACGCCCTCGGCCACGGCCAGCACCGCCGCCACGGCCTCGCCCTCGGGCGCTGCCTCGCCTGTCGCGTCAGCTCAAGCAACGCCCTCCCCGACGCCCAAGCCCTAGCCCGACCGAGACGGTGGTCCCGTGCGTTGTCTTTGCTAGATGATGGCGGTGATGGCAGATCAGCGAGTGATCGGAAAGGTCGGTCGGGTCACCGGGTCAGTGGGCCCGGGCCGCCTGGGAGAGGTCATGATCGAGGTGCGTGGGGGGAGCGAGGCCTTCAACGCCTACGCCGCCGAGCCGGAGCAGAGCATCGCCAGAGGCAGCCGCGTCGTGGTGGTGGAGCATCTGCCGCCGCGAACCGTGATCGTCAGCCCTGTTTAGAAGTCCAGGAGGCAGGTCATGCAGTTCGTGCTCGGTTCGCTCTTCGGCATCGGCGTCGGCGCTGTGCTGCTGGCGTTGATCCTGCTCTTCATTCTCTTCCGGCTAATGTGGCGCGTCGCGGAGCCAAATGAAGCGCTCATCATCTCCGGTCTCCGCCATGGCGGCGGTGCCGAGCAAAATCTGGGCTTCAAGATCGTCACGGGCAAGGGCACGCTGGTCGTGCCCGGCGTGCAGGTGGTGCGCCGCCTCTCGTTGGATCTTCACGAGACGGAGCTGCAGATAGACTGCGTGACCCACCAGGGCATTCCGCTCAAGATTCGCGGCGTCGTCATCTACAAGGTTGGCGACGACATGGTCTCCATCGCGAACGCGGCGCGGCGCTTCCTGGACCAGCAGAACCAGATGGACCAGAAAGTCCACAATCTGTTTGCCGGGCATCTGCGCGCCATCGTCGGCAACATGACGGTCGAGGACATGATTCGCGACCGGGAGAAGCTGACTGGCCTTGCCCGCGAACACGTGGGCACCGAGATGGAGAAGCTTGGCCTGATCGTCGACTCGACGCAGGTGCAGGAGATAGTTGATCCCACCGGGTACATCGAGAACCTCGCCCAGCCGCACGCCTGGGCCGTGGCGAGGGAAGCCCGGATCGCCAAGGCACAGGCGGACCGCGACGCGACGGAGAAAGAGCAGGAGGCGGAGGCCATCAAGGCTCAGGCGCGTCGCGACGCCCAGATGAAGCAGGCGGGCTACCAGGCGGAGGTGGACCAGGTTTCCGCTCAGGGCCGGTTGGCTGGCCCCCTCTCGGAGGCGACGGCCCGGCAGAAGGTCGTCGTGGAGGAGACCAAGGTCGCCGAGCTGGAGGCGCAGCGTGCCGAGCAGCAGCTGCAGGTGCAGGTGCGCAAGCCGGCCGACGCCCAGGCTTACGAGCAGGTGACGCTTGCCCGAGCGGAGCGAGAGTCGCACATCGCCCAAGCCGAAGGCCGCGCCCGAGAAGTAGAGCTGCAGGCAGCCGCCGACGCCAGCAAGGTCAAGCTGCAGGCCGGCGCCGAGGCAGAGCGGGTGAAGCTGCAGGCTGGCGCCGACTCGGAGCAGACCCGGATGCTGGGCGTCGCCCAGGCGGACGCCACCCGCGCCAAGGGCCTGGCCGAAGGAGAGGCGATCAAGGCCAGGGGAATGGCTGAGGCGGACGCCATCAAGGCGCGGGCGGACGCTCTGGCCAGCAACCAAGATGCCGTCATCGGCCAGGAACTGGCCGCGAACTGGCCGGCCATCGTGGAGGCGGCAGCCAAGCCGTTCGGGGACATCGACCAGCTGATCGTGCTGAACGGCGCTCAGGGGATCTCCGACACGCTGGCGCAGGCCATGAGCCAGGGTGCCGCCGGCCTGAAGCTCGCCCGCAACCTGCTCAGCGGCGGCAGGGAAGAGCCGGGCGCCGAACAGGCGCGGAGCAACGGACGGCCCGCCCAGGCGGCAGAAGGAGAGCTGACCAAGCGCTAGAGGTGCAGCCGAAAAGCCCGTCCGGATCTTGGGCGCCCATGCGGGCCATCTCCGGCGTCGCCTCCTGCGCTCCTGGCTGCGCGTATTCCGAATACGCTCACTGCGGTGCTCGTCGGCTCCTTGGATCTGACCCAGCTGGCCACCCAATCTCTCGCCCGGGTTTCCGGCCGCACCTCTAATGGCACGTGGCTTCCTCCGCTCGCTGTTCGGCGCCAGTCCTGAGCCTGAGCCGCCCGACCCGCTGGCTGCGCTCGACCGCATCTGCGTCGCCCAGTTGGATCTGCGCCAGCAGATGCGTCAGGCGGTGGCCGAGGTGGTCGCCGCGCGGGCGCGCCTCGAGATGCGCGCCAGGCACCTGGAGGCTGAGGCTACCTGGCAGGGCACGCGCCCGCGCTCGCATCTCTTGGCCGAGCCGGATGAGAACGACGCCCGGCCGGCAGCTTCGCGCCGGGCGGTCGTGATCCAGCAGGCGGAGCGGGTGCGCCGCGAAGCCGGAGAGCTGGCGGCTGACGAACAGCGGCTGCGAGTGGCAGGGCGGCGTCTCGATGAGGAGATCGACCGCTTCCGCACCGACCTACACCTGCTCCGCGCGCGACTCAGTTCGGCGCAGGCGCGGGCCGGAGCGGGGCGGGCCGGGGCGGCGCTGGCCGGGGAGGAGGGCGGAGTGCAGATGGAGTTGATCCGCGCCCGTGCGGAGCTGGCGGCCGTGCAGACGCATGCCGACGGCTTGGAGCGGCTGCTCGCCGGGCGCTCTCCCGGTGGCCGCATCGGCGCGGAAGACCCCTTCCTGCGGGAGCTGGAGCTGAGTGGGGCGGAGGCGGAGGCGGCGGCCGAGCTGACACGTCATCGCGGCCTGACCGAGCCTGTGGCGGAGAAGCCGTCAGCGAACGGGCCGGGGACCGGCGAGAAGCCGGCGTCGCCCGACTGAGCAAGTTGCTTCCCGATGCCGGACTGCTTCCCCAATGGGGCGTCAACTTCAGCCCGCGACACGCCGCGCAGCTCGGTTTGGACCCCCCGGCTGCGTTCCAGTCCTTGCTCGCGGCTGGGTTTCGTGGCTTCCGGTTGAGCTGCTTCTGGGACGAGGGGGCAGCCGGCCGCCCCGAGCTCGAGCAATACCTTGACGCGGCCGCGGCGGCCGGGGCGCGGGTCCTGCTCACGGTTGGCATGAAAAGCATGCGCTGGCCTGAGTTCTACATCCCTATCGGCCAGGAGCCGGCGGCTGTGCTGGAATTCGTGTCCGGTTCGGTGCGCCGTCATCGTGGTCATGCGGCTGTCGTGGCGTGGCAGGTCGAGAACGAGCCGCGCAACCGCTCGGGCCCGGAGAACGCGCTGGTCGAACTGGCCCTACTCGAAGCGGAGCTGGCGCTGGTTCGCGAACTGGATTCCCGGCCAGTGGTGCTCAACTGCTTCAGCCACTTCACGCTGCGCAGCGAATTGGCGTCGCGGCCGTCGCGCTGGCGAAGCGCACCCGCCGAACTGCTGCCGCTGCTGCGACCGGGCGACGTGCTGGGCTTAGATGTCTACACCGACCTGCCGGGCAGCCGCTCCCGAGCGACCTGGCCCCAGGAGGCTGCCTGGCTGCGGCGGCGGGCGGCGAGAGCCGGCTGTGGGGCCTGGGTGACCGAAGCGCAGGCAGAGCCGTGGGGCGAGGCGGGCCAGCAACCCGGCCGGCTTCCCAGTCTGGCCCGGCGACTGGCTGGCCTGGGTTTCGCCACCGTGCTGCTCTGGGGCGCCGAGCACTGGCTGAAGCAAAAGGAGCAGGGTGACCTCACCTGGTGGGAGGCCGCTCTGAGCGTCGTCCGGCCCGCTGGACCCTAAAGGTCGGACACGGCGGTCTCGTCTAGGTCAGGCGACCAGCAGGTCCTCACCGTTGAGGCTCGTGATGTCGGCCAGCTTGAGCCTGAGTTCGGCCAGTGTCTCCTCCGAGTTGAGCACTCCTACCTCGATCCATTCGCTGAGGCGCAGATGTGCGACCTCGGCGCAGTCACGGAGGAAGGGAAAGACCACCGGCCGGACCAGGTTCAGCAGGTAGTTTGGCTCCGGCCGGACGAGCGGTCCCTCCCTGGCGGGAGGCTCGCCGCCGTGGAAGGCGATGATCACCACCTCGTCGCTGAGCGGCACAGGATCCCGCCAGCCATGGTCGGGTGCCGAAGCCTTCGCCAGCATCTGCAGGCGGTGCTTGAGCCTCGCCATTGGTTGGGCGGGCCCTTCGATCCAGACCGGGACGTCGCGCAGGGGAGCGAGCAGCCCTTGCTCGGGATATCGGGCGGAGAAACCGAGTTCCTCCACGCCGGAGAACGGCGCCGGCACCCGCAGCGTCAGCGAAGGCAGAGAAAAGTGGGTGGCCATGGGTGATTAATGCATGAACGGACCCCGCCTGCCAAGTCCCCTGCCAGCTGAGAATGAACCGGTGACCATGGTGGGCGTGCGCGTACTGGATCTGACCCGCCTGCTTCCGGGCGGTTTCTGCAGCCTCCTCCTGGCCGAGCAGGGGGCTGAGGTGACCAAGGTGGAAGCGCCAGAGGGCGACCCGCTCCGTCGGTTCCCGCCGCTGGTCGACGGCCGGAGCGTGCTCTTCGACGCCATCTCCGCCGGTAAGCGCAGCGTTGTGCTGGACTTGAAAAGCAAGGCCGGTCGCGAAACCTTTCTCCGCTTGGCAGCCCACAGCGAAGTCGTGCTCGAGGGCAACCGGCCCGGCACCCTGGAGCGCCTGGGCCTGGGCTGGCCGGTGCTGCGCGCCGGCAACCCGGGGATGGTGATGTGCTCGTTGACCGGTTATGGCCAGCGCGGATCGCTGGCCAGCCGAGCTGGGCATGACCTCAATTACGTCGCCCTGGCAGGCGTCCTGGGCCTGAACCGGCCCCGCGGCGGCGCGCCGCACCCACTGAGTGTGCAGGTGGCCGATCTGGCCGGCGCCCAGATGGCCGCTTTCCAGATCGCCGCCGCCCTCTACGACGTCTCTCGCGGCGGCGCCGGCCGGCATCTGGACGTGGCGATGACCCAGGTCGCGCACAGCTGGCTCAAGCTGACGCTGGCGGAGCGGGCCGTCGCGCCCACCGCTCTGCCCCACCGCCTGGCGGGCCGCCACGCCTGCTACGACGTCTATGCCTGCCGCGACGGTGGCTTCCTCTCGGTGGCCGCCCTGGAGCCCAGGTTCTGGGCCAACCTGTGCCGGGCCCTCGGCCACGAGGATCTGACGAACCGGCAGTTTGGGCCGGATCAGGCGGCTCTGCGCCAGGAGTTGGAGATCATCTTCGCGGGACGAGGGCGCGACGAGTGGGTGGAGCGCCTGGCGGGTGAGGACGTCTGCTGCGAGCCCGTGAGCGAGCTGGCTGAGATCCTGGCCGGCAGCCTGGGGCCGGCGGGGCCCGCTCTGGGGCCGGCGCCCAGGCTGGGCCAGCACACGGCGGAGGTGCTGCTGGAGGTGGGCTTGGGTATGGAGTAGGGCCAGAGCAGGCAATTGATCGACCGGGCCCAAGAAGAAACCACGAGCCTGAGTTGTCGCAAACCCTGCTGATCAATGATGGCTGGGCCTGCCGAGCGCCCGTTCCAGCTGAGACCAGGTCCGCTCCACCTCCGCCGGAAGCGCCGAGGGTGGGCCTGAGTTGTCGATGACGTGGGGCGTCAGCCGCCGCTTCTCCTCGATCGGCAGCTGGGCGGAGACGCGTGCCCGTGCATCGGCCGGTGCCATGCCCCGGTGCTGGATCAGACGCTGAAGCTGGGTTTCGGCCGGCGCGTAGACCACGACGACGGCGACAAACCCCTCCGGTCCGCGCGCCTCGTACAGCAGTGGAATGGAGAGCACGACCAATGGCTCCCCGCGCTCCTCCGCCTCACGCTGCCGTTCGGCCATCCAGGTCCGGACGCGGGGATGGACGATCTCGTTGAGCCGCGCCAACCGGGCGGGATCGCCAAAGGCAAAGGCGGCCAGCCGCCGGCGGTCCAGCTCTCCGGCTCGGGTCAGGATGCCGCTGCCAAACTCGTCCACGAGGGCCGCCAGGCCGTCGCTGCCGGCTGCCTGGACAGCTCGGGTGGCCTGATCGGCGTCGATGACGGTGAGGCCCCGCCGAGCGAGCAGCTCGGCGACCGCGCTCTTGCCCGTGCCGATGCCGCCTGTGAGTCCGACCGTCTTCATGCCAGCGACTGTAAGTGAGGTTTGCTCAGTTCTCTACGATGTGGCTCGATGAGTGAGGAGGACAAGCTGGACGCCATCGTCGTCGGCGCGGGCCCCTCAGGCACGGCGGCCGCTTTGACGATGGCCAAAGCGGGGCTGCAGGTGGCGTTGATCGAGAAGGGCGCCAAGGCAGGTTCGAAGAATGTCATGGGCGGCATTCTCTATACGCATTCCCTGAAAGCCGTGGTTGGCGAGAGCTGGGAGCAGGCGCCGCTCGAGCGGCCCATCATCGAAGAGCAGCGCTGGCTGATGACCGAGAACGCAGCCATCCGCTTGGTCGGCTACAAGAACTTGCGCAATCGGGCCCACCCGCACTCGTTTTCCGTGCAGAGGGCTCGCTTCGACGCCTGGTTCGCCGCCCAGGCGGAGGAGGCGGGCGCCTTCCTCCTCCCCGAGACGGTGGTCGAGGAACTGGTGATCGAGAATGGTCACGTCGTGGGCGTGAAGACATCCACGGAGGAGTTGCGGGCCGATGTGACCATCGTCTGCGAGGGAGTCGGACTGGGCAGCAAGCTGCTGGAACGCGCCGGCCTGAAGAAACCGCTCAAGCCCAATCAGGTGGCCATGGCGGTGAAAGAGGTCATCAGCCTGGACCCGGGCGTAATCGAAGCGCGCTTCAACTGCGAGCCGGGTGAAGGCGCTTCGATCGAGTGCTTCGGCGACGCCACCGCTCGCCTCTCCGGCTTCATGTTCATCTACACCAACCGCGACTCCCTGAGCGTTGGTGGCGGAGCGCTGCTCAGCGAGATGAGCGACACCCGGCTCAGCCGGGAGGAGCTGGCCCGTCGGACGCCCAACGCGATCCTCGAGCGATTCAAGTCGCACCTGGCGATCCGGCCGCTGCTCGCCGGCGGCGAGACCGTCGAGTTCCTGGCCAAGCTGATCCCGGAGGGTGGCCACCGTGCCATCCCCAGGGTCTACGGCAACGGCTACCTGGTCTGCGGCGACGCGGCCATGCTCTCGAATCCCGTCCATCGCGAGGGCTCGAATCTGGCCATGGAGTCAGGTCAGCTGGCGGGCGAAACGGTGATCCACGCCAAGGAGAAGGGCGACTTCAGCGCCAGCTCGCTGGGAGAGTACAAGGGGAAATTGGACCAGAGTTGGATCATGGCGGACATGCGCAAGTATGACAAGGCAGTGCCTTTGCTGGAGCACAATCCGCGCCTGCTGGGCAAGTATCCGGGCATCATGGACTTGGCGCTGGACGAGTTCTTCCGGGTCGACGGCGTCTCCAAGTGGGAGAAGCAACGCCGGATTGCGAAGATGGTCCGCCGGGAGGGCGGCCTGCGCATGATCCGCGACAGCGTGAAAGCAGGGCTGGCTCTCTACCGGCCCTTCGGCCGCTAGGGTCCAGCGCCGGAAGTTCGCGGAGCCGCAATTTGCCCTGAATCTCTGGCGCGGGACACTAGACCGACCCGATCTGTTCCAGGATCACGACGGGGATCCGGCGTGCCGTCCGGGCCTGGTAAGCGTCATAGTTCCAGGCACGGTTGACGAGCGCCCAGACGCGCGGGTACTCCGCCTCGCTGGCAAGCCGCGCCCGCACCTCGCGGCGCTCGCGACCGATCTGCACCTCGGCTAGCGGTTCGGCCAGCAGGTTCACGAGCCAGGCGGGAGGCCGGTCGCTCCCACCCTTGGAGCCGACGATGAGTAGGTAGTCCCCGTCCGGCACGTAGAGCAGCTCCACCGTCCGGGGGCGGCCGGACCTGCGCCCGCGTGTCCGCAGGAGTAGCAGCCGGAGCCCGCCGAGGTGCTGCCCGAAGCGGCCATCGCTCTTCTCGTAGACCAGCTGTAGCAGGCCCAGCAGCCGCAGGCCGATACCAATCTCAACGGCCTTCCGCGTCCGCTCCCACATCAGTTGCCTGTACCGGCCAGATGTCTAGCATCCGACGCCCCAGACCGGCGGGCGCCCTTCGGGCGCTGATGCCCGCGTTCCGGGACCCGGCAGGGCTCGTCACGCATCTTTGATGCGCTGATGGCTCCTCACCCTGCCACCCGGGCCTCCCACCCCACGAAGTCGTCGACTTCGCGGGGACCCCGGTTGGCACCGCCGGCCTGGAACGCCGGTCCAAGGAGCCTCTGGCCTGCTAAACATCCGACCGTTACAGGCAACTAGCGGGCCGGGCGGGCACGGACGTCGACGCGGTGATACCCGGAGGCGCCGTTCGGGAAGCTAGGCGCCTCGCGGCTGGTCTGCAGTGCACCCGAACCGTCCCGCGCCCGCACGGCCAGGGTGTACGAGGCGTCCTTGGCCGGCTGCCAGGTGGCGCGCCAGCGCGTCCAGGTCAGTCCCGAGAGAGGAGCCTCCAGCTCGGCCGCCTTCCAGGTGTGGCCCGCGTCCGCGCTCCACTCCACAACCTGCACGCCGCGCACGCCCGCGAAGGCGACTCCGGCCAGCTGAACCGCACCGACCAGCGAGGCGCCGGTCTGCGGCACGTCGAAGCGGGCGGTGGTCTTGACGATGGCCTCGCGATCCCAGCCCTGGTCCTCCCAGTAGCCACCCTGAGGACTGTTGGTGAGCTCGATTTCCTTCAGCCACTTCGGCGCCTTCATGCCGTACCGGCCCGGGATCAGCACTCGGGCCGGGAAGCCGTGCTCGGGTGTCAGCGGCTGGTTGTCGAGCTGGTGCGCGATCAAGATGTGAGGGTCTCCCATCACCACGTCCAGGGGCAGGCTCTCGCTGAAGCCGTCCTGAGCGCGATAGGTGACCGAGCGGGCGCCCGGCTTCGGTTCGGTCATCGTGAGCAGGTCGCGCAAGGGGATGCCGGTGAATCGGCCCGTGCTGATCAGGTTGCCGCCGACCAGGTTGCTGACGCACGCCATGGTCACGATCTCACTGGTCGCCGGGAGCGCCCGCAAGTGGGCCAGATCCAGCTTCAGCTCCCGTCCGACCTGCCCGAACAGGCGCAGAGCCCAGCCGGACTCGGAGATGACTGGGTCGCTCAGGTTCTTGGAAACGCGGTAGAAGTCGCCCACCGGGGTGAGGGCGGGAACCGGGCCGGGCGCCGAGTCGCCGCCGGCCAGCGCGTGCAGCCACTCCGGTACCCGAAGCGCCCCGATCGCGCCCAGGCTGAGCACCGCCAGCCCGGCGGGCAGGAGGTAGGTTACGCGGCGCCGGTCAAGATCGATGTCCTCGGCACCCTTTGAGGGGGCCTGTAACCGGCGCCAGAGCCAGTACCAGGCGGCCATGACCAGCGCCCAGCCCGCCGCGTTGAGCGCGGCCAGAACCGTGAACGGCCCGGTGGCCGCGTCCGCCAGGCTGAGACCGGTGAGCGCCAGCCAGCCGGCCGCCGCGGCCACCACGCCGGGCCGCCACTGCGGCCGCCGTGCCTGGACCAAGGCAGCTGCCCCGCCCAACCCGCCCAGCAGCAGGACCATTGCGGCCAGCAGGCCCGCCTCCTCGAGAACCTTGCCAAGATGCTGAAGGTTGTCGATCAGGTAGCCGAACACAGCGCCTGGTAGCAGCGCCAGCAGCGGGCCCTGCAGGAGGTCCGGCAGCGTCTTGAGACCGGCTCCCAGCGCCAGCAGCTCCATGAGGGCGACGGCGGCAAGGCCCGCCAGCGCGCCCGCCGCGGCACCCTGCCAGAGAGTGGTGTTCCGGCGAGACTCCATGGCCCGAATCTAGGCCAGGCGGGCGGCATCGCCGCCAGGGCAGTTGCGCTGCCCGCTGAGGCCCGCACGCGTCCGGTGGTCGCTTTGCAGCACCCTAAGGGGCAACATGCCTGTAGGACCTCTCCGCCCTGACGACCTCTATCGCTTTCGTTGGATCGACCACCCCCGCGTTAATGTCAACTCCCGCAGGGTCGCCTATCAGCTCAGCTGGGCTGACTCCGAACTCCGGGATTACCGGGGTGAGGTGGTCGTGCGGGACCTGGATTCCGGCTCGGAGATCGTGATCGCGGGGGCCGGCCGGCGCGATCGCTTGCCGGAGTGGAGCCCGGATGGCGGCCGGCTGTGCTTTCTGGGCCGGATCGACCGGCTGGATCAGCTCTACGTCGCCGACCCTACCGGCGGCGAGGCGCAGCGCTTCACCGATCTGCCCTACGGCGTGCGGCAGGCACGCTGGTCGCCCGATGGCAGCCTGCTGGCGTTCCTCGCGCCGGTGCTGGACCAGCCTGGCGCCGTGGTCCCGGACCCGCGGCCGGAGCCGGCCGGCGGCGAAGCGCCCCGGCCGCCGATCGCCCGGGTCATCCGACGGCTGGACGAAAGGCACGACGGGCACGGCTTCAACGACGGCCGGTACGTTCACCTATTCGTCATCGCGGCCGAACCTGGCCGCGAGCCGGTACAGCTCACCAGTGGTGCCTGGTCCGTGGAGGACTTCGACTGGTCTCCCGACGGCAGCGCTCTGGCCTGCACCGGCAACGCCGATCGAGACGCCGACCTGCGCCGGGAGTCGCATCTCTACCGGGTGGCTCTTGACGGCAGCCGCCGTCAGCTCGTGAGCGGCAAGAAAGCGTCCACCTGCTCCTGGGCGCCCGCCGGCTCCCTGATCGCCTTTCTTGCCCCGCTCGGAGAGGGCGCCGGCCGTCACGAGCGGGTCTGGGTGGTTCCGGCCGAAGGTGGGGAGCCACTCTGCCTCACAGCCGAGTTCGACCACGCCTGCGACGGCGGCGTGATGAGCGACATGCGCGCTGGACATGACGCCCGCCTACTCTGGTCGCAAGCGCCCGACCGCCTGCTCTTCATCGCCAGCGGCCCCGGCTGCGCGGAGATCTGGTCAGTCGATCTGCAGGGCAAAGTACGGGCGGAGGCGGCCGGCCCCAGGCGAGCCGTGTACGAGTTCGACTGCCGGGGAGAGGACCTGGTCCTCTGCGCCATGGACCCGCTCTCACCTGGCGAGCTTCGCCTCCGCAGCGGTCGCGGAGAACAATGCCTGA
>JAABUZ0100004722.1_pt1 | contig 18555 bp, 15 predicted proteins | sample 5562091 | NCBI WGS metagenome assembly JAABUZ01 (sample SAMN12813069, study PRJNA571459) | rock metagenome | isolation source: Antarctica rocks | place: Antarctica: Victoria Land, Linnaeus Terrace sud | collected 2015-12-21 | reverse complement strand
AGGTCCGACGCTGGGACGGGCGGGACGCCCGCGCTCCCAGTCAGATGTGTACAATTCACAGCCCCTGGGTCAATCGAAGCGCACGACGAGTTCGTCGAGCGGACGGCGGGGGCGTCGGTGCGGGTCGCGGGCGGCGTAGCCGATGGTGAGCAGGGCGTGCGGGACGAGCGCATTGTCCAGGTCGAGCGCCGCGCGCGCGGTCTGCTGGCAGAACAGCGGTGCGCACATCCAGCCGCCGTCGAGGCCGCGCGCAAAGGCCGCGAGCAGCAGGGTCTGCAGGGCAGCGCCCAGACTCTGGATGGCCATGATCTCCTCGGCGCGCCCGCGCTCCTCGTCGGGGTAGCGGTCCAGGTCGCCCAGGTACAGGCAGGCCAGCACGAGGGCCGGCGCGTCGACGATGCGTTGGCGCGACCTGGCCAGACGCGTCGCGACGGTCGCCGTCGGCTGGCCGTCGAGCGCCAGTTGCCGCTCCCACTCCGCGCCCATCGCATCGGCCAGCCGGCGCTTCGGCGCGTCCCGCGTGAGCACGACGAAGCGCCATGGCTGCCGGCCGTGCGGTGACGGTGCCCAGCAGGCTGCCTCCAGCAGCTCCTCCAGCAGCGCGCGCGGGACGGGACGCCCATCGTAGGCGCGCACCGAGCGCCGCCCGCGCGCCAGCGCCAGAAAATCCACCCCCCGGCCGGAGTGCGTCGCGTTGCCCGCGGCCGGCGCGGCGCTCCGTGCATGAGCGGCGGCCGTCTCGCGCCCAGGATCGGCCGCGGACGCAGGCGTGTCGTCATCGTGCGGGCGACCGTTAGCCGGTGTCCCGCCCGCGGTCGCACGCGCCAGCGCGGCAAACGGGGCCGGGTGGGAGCCAGTGGGCACGGACTCGTGGCGCCCGGAGTCCACCAGCGGCGACGAGGAGGCAGCGCGCGTGGATGTGTCGCCCGGAACGGTCATGATGGTGTTGTCGCCGGCCGCGGCGCGCCGCTGGGGCGCCCCTGTCCAGTGGAGCGCAGCGCCGGGATGACGTGCGCGCCGTAGGCCTGAATGAACTCTTCCTGGTTGCGCCCGACGTTATGCACGTAGATCTCGTCGAAGCCGAGGTCGACGTAGCGCTGGAGGTGGGCGCGGTGCTCCCCAAGGTCGGGCGAGATCAGCACGCGGTCGCGGTAGTGCTCCGGGCGCACCAGGGTGGCCATGGCCGCGAAATCCTCCGGGTTGCGGACGTCGGCCTTGGGAAAGGCCATGCCCCCGTTGGGCCACTCGCGCAAGGCGTTCTCGGTCGCCTCCTCCCGCGTAGCGGCCCACGAGACGTGGAGCTGGATCAGGCGCGGCATCGTGGACGGGTCCTTGCCGGCCTCGCGCGCGCCCTTCTCGAAGCGCGCCAGCAGCCCGGCGATCCGCTCGTCGGCCGCACCGACCATGATGATACCGTCGCAGGTCGCGCCGGTCCGCTCGCTCTGGATCGGGCCGGACGTCGCCACGTAGATGGGAGGAGGCGCCGCGGGCAAGGTGTACAGCTTCGCGCTCTCCAGCGTCCAGTGCTGGCCGCGATATTTGACGACCTTGCCCGAGAAGAGGCGCTTGATGACCTCGATGCCCTCGTTTAATTTGTCCAGGCGCGCAGGGGCCTCGGGCCAATACGCGCCCGTGATATGCTCGTTGAGCGCCTCGCCCGCTCCGAGCCCCAGCCAGAAGCGGCCGGGGAACATCTGCTCGAGCGTGGCCGCCGCCTGCGCGATGACCGCAGGGTGGTAGCGCGGACCCGGCGGCGTGACGCCGGTGCCGAAGCGCAGCCCCGTCGTGGCCCCGAGCGCGCCGAGCCACGACCAGACGAAGCCGCTCTGTCCCTGGCTCGGGGTCCAGGGGTGGAAGTGGTCGGACGCCATCACCGACGTGAAGCCGGATTGCTCCGCCCGTTGGCAATAGCGCAACAGGTCGCTTGGTGCAAACTGCTCGAACATGGCGGCGTACCCAATGGTAGACATCGTGTCCTCTCTGGAGTGGGGCAGTGGGCCGTAGGGGCGTATCGCAGACGCCCGGTCCGTAGGGGCGTATCGCAGACGCCCCGGCAATAATCTATCGGTATCCGCGCGTCAACTGATGGAGCGTGGTCACGGCCATGGCCAGACCAAACGCCGATCGCCTATGCGAAGCCATTCGCGTCGACCCTGGCGCTGTCGATGCGCAGGCGGATCGTCTCGCGCGTCTCTTTGGCAAAAGAGGCGGCCATCTCCCCACCGCGCTCCGGACCATGGTAGCGCACGGCCAGGCGCTTGATGTCGGCCTGGGCCGCCTGCTGGTCTTCCGACTGCAACGTGCATGCGCCCACGATCGTCACGTAGCAGTAGCCGTCCTCGACGCAGAACGAGGCGCGCGGGTCGCGGGTCAGGTTGCGATCTTTGACCCGCCCCTTCGCCGTGTTCATCAGAATCGTATCGCCCTGCAACTCGTACCACAGCACGGTCTGATGCGGCGTGCCGTCATCGTTAATGTCGGCGCACGCAGAAGCGGGGCTGCTCCAGAAACGCGCGCACGGCCGGAGACAAGTGCGCCATCCCATCCTCCTATCCGCTGACCGGGGCCAGCCTATGCCATCCCTATTCAGGATAGCACCAGGGCATCTATACTATACTCAGGATAGCGTCAGGGGGCCGTGTGCGCCGCCAGAGGGCCGTGTGCGCCGCGGGGGTGGGGTCAACTCATAGGCGTGAGGAGGGGCGGATGGAGATCGAGGAGGCGCTCCGGTTCGTGCGCGAGAACCGCCGCGCGGTGCTGGCGACGCGGCGCGCCGATGGTCGGCCGCAGATGAGCCCGGTCGTCGCGGCGGTCGACAGCGCCGGCAAGATCATTATCAGCACGCGCGAGACGGCGATCAAGACGCGCAACCTGCGCCGTGACCCACATGCGTCGCTCTGCGTGATGAACGACGGGTTCTTCGGTCCGTGGGTGCAGCTCGACGGGGTGACGGAGATCGTGCCGCTGCCGGAGGCCATGGAGGGTCTCGTCGACTACTATCGCGCGGTGGCGGGAGAGCACCCCGATTGGGACGACTACCGGCAGGCTATGGAGCGGGAGCGCCGCGTGCTGCTGCGCCTCACGGTCGAGCGCGCGGGGCCCGATCGCAGCGGGTAGCGACGGAACGCGACCCCATACCCTATCCGGTCGTGCGTGTTAATACTACAACGTTAGGACTGGCCTGCGACTGAAGTCGCATGGCACAATACGACGACTAAAGTCGTTGGGGCAACACGTGGTGAGACACTTTAGTGTCCGTTGTGTGCCATGCGACTTCAGTTGCAGGTCAACGTCACGTTTTATATTAGTCGTACTCGTTGTTTTTTGAGAAGGAGGAGACACATGGCCGAGACCCTATCTCCCGGTTTGCAGAAGCTGCTGCGCGAACCGGCCTACTGCCAGATCGCGACGTTGATGCCCGATGGGTCCCCGCAGGTGACGCAGACGTGGGTAGACACGGACGGGCAGTACATCCTGATCAACACCGCGGACGGCCGCCAGAAGGTGCGCAACGTGCGGCGCGACCCGCGCGTCGCCGTCAACGTCGTCGATCCAGGCAATGAGTTCCGCCTGGCCAGCGTGCGCGGACGGGTGGTCGAGGTGACGACGGAGGGCGCCGACGAGCACATCGACCGTCTGGCACAGAAGTATCTGGGGCAAGACACGTATCCGTTCCGCAATCCCAGCGAGCAGCGCGTGATCCTCAAGATCGAGCCCGCGAAGATCAACGCGTCGGGGTTGGACGGCTAGACGTCGACAAAGGTCGATAAAGGAGGACGATACCATGCCTGATGCAGCGTCCCGCCGCCCGCGCTTCGGCGTGCAATTGCAGGCGCAGCGCACCACCTGGTCCGACTACCAGGCCGCCGTGGGCGCGGTCGAGGACCTGGGCTTCGACGCGCTGTGGAACTTCGACCATATGCTGCCCTTCTCGGGGCCGGACGACGGGGCGTGCTTCGAGACCTGGACCACCCTGACGGCGATGGCCTGCCAGACGCGACGCGTCCGCATCGGGGCGCTGGTCAACGGGGTGCTCTACCGCGACCCGGCCACGCTCGCCAAGAGCGCGACGATGGTCGATCTGATCAGCGGCGGCCGCCTCGAGTTCACCCTGGGAGCGGCCTGGGCCGAGCGCGAGTTCCGCGCCTACGGGTTACCGTTCCCGCCGGTGGCCGAGCGCCTGGCGCGGCTCGATGAGGCGCTGACCATCGTGAAGCTACTGTGGACGCAGCCGCGTACGACCTACGAGGGGCGCTACTACGCGATCCACGACGCGCCGTGCGAGCCCAAGCCGCTGCAGAAGCCCCACCCGCCGATCATGGTCGGCGGCAACGGGCGCGGGACGCTGCGCATCGCGGCCAGGCACGCCGACGTGTGGAACGGCATCGGGTCGCCCGACTACTGCGCCGGTCGTATCGCGCTCCTACGCGAGGCGTGCGCGGAGATCGGGCGCGACCCCGGCGAGATCGAGTTGACCGTGCATCCGCTGCTGGCCATCGCGCGCACGCACGCCGAGGCGGAGGCGATGGCCGAGGAGATCGCGCGGCGCAACGGGCAGAGCCTGGAGGACGAACGCAAGAGCTGGCTGCTGGGCACGCCGGAGGAGATCCGCGCGCAGGTGCGGCGCTACGCCGACCTCGGCGTCACCCAATGGATGATCGGCATGGGCGCGCCCTTCGACCTGGACGCGCTGCGGCTGTTCGCCGAGGAGGTGGCGCCGGCTTTCCGCTGAAAGATTAGCTCACCCGCTCCAGGGCGATGACCGGAATGGTGCGGGTGGTATTCGCCTGATACTCAGCGAACCCCGGATACTGCGCGGCATGCCGCGCGAACAGCCGATCCCGCTCTCCCCCCTGTACGACCGTCGCGGTGGCGTCAAAGGTCTCGGCGCCCACCTCCAGGGTGACTTTGGGGTTAGCCACGAGATTGTGATACCAGGCCGGATTCGTCGGAGCGCCGGCTTTGGACGCAAAGATCAGCAAGCGGTCCCCATCCGTGTTGTACATCAAAGGGCTGGTCAGCCGGCGGCCCGTCTTGGCGCCCGTCGTGGTGAGCAACAGCAAGGGCGCGCCTGCGAATTGGCCGCCGACCTTGCCGCTGTTGGCGCGGAACTCCGCGATGACGGCCTGATTCCAGTCGTTCGGGCTCGCGTTGGTCATGTCTCCTCCTATGGTGGCCGGGAGGCCCACGCCGCCCGCGCGCCTCCAGTATACGCCTTCCCGCCACGGTCCCGTCGCCCGGAACAACCGCGCCTTTGCCACTGGCACAGTCAAAGTGTAGAGTCAAAGCGCCTCCTTGCCTTGTCGACCGGCGCGTTCCACCAGCCCGGACCCCTCTCCGATAAGCAGGAGAGGGATCCAGGGGGGACATGCCGGGGCTACAACGGGCCTTACACCTCTCCCCGCATGAAGCGCGTCCAGAGCTGCTGCGCGAGACGGCCGGGGTCGCTGCGCACGCCGTGGCGGGCGAAGTAGCGGCAGACATTCTCCACGTCGCGGGCCAGCAAGTCGCGGGCATTGGGGTTGCTGCGCGGGTCGACGGCCTGGGGCACGTCGATGACGGTGACGTTGCCCTCCCAGTAGAGCATGTTGTAGGCGGAGAGGTCGCCATGCACGAGGTTGCACGAGAGCAACAGCTCCACGTTGCGCATGACGCGCCTGAACAGCGGCCAGGCGTCGTCAGGCTCCGGGGCCACGTGGGCCAGGAGCGGAGCGGGCGCCTCCAGGTCGCCCACGTAGTCCATCAGGATCACGCCGCCCCCGGACGTGATCGGCCGCGGCACGTCGGCGCCGGCCTCGTGCAGCAGGCCGAGGGTGCGGTACTCGTGGTCCAGCCACAGCGCGGACTGCGCCTCGCGCCCCGTGGCGGTCTTGCGCTGCATGGCGCGGCGACTGCGGCGGTCCGCGACGTAGCGCCCTTCCTGGTAGACGGCGTCGTTCTTGAAGTTGCGCGCCTGGCGCGCCAGGTAGACCTTGGCCGCGACCAACGCCGCGCCCGCCTTGGGCTCGCCGTAGCAGCAGTAGACGGTGGCCTCCTTGCCGGACTTTACCTGGCGGTGGACCCCCGCGATCCAGCCCTGCGCGACGAACTCTCCGAGGATCGGGACCGACACCCCGGCCTCGTCCTCATCCGCCAACTCGATTGGGTTAAACGATGACATCTCTGTCTCCTACGACTGTCTGTGGTATTCATCAGCTCTCTCATGATGTGCTCTGTCGTCCTGTGGTCACTCATCGGGCCACCTCCTTCGTCGCTATCAATGGTCGGAACCCTCATCCCCAATTCGTGTGGGCCAGGGATAAGGATCGCCGCGGACATAAAAAGACCGCGAGCGAGAGACATGCTCTGCCCACGGTCGACGGCTTGCAACGCAAGAAAAAACCGTGGGCGCTTAATGGACACGGCTGTGTCCTGCCCACGGTCCACGATCACGGCGGCGGCGTGTCTTTCACGCGCGTCAGCCTAATGACACGTGTTGGTTAGGGTCGCCAGACTGACGCGACAGGCGCCGTCAGACGGCGCCGCGGCGGCGATACAGGCGACCAGACCCGGGCAGCACACGGCCTGAGGCGCTGATGGGCCGGACAACGCGCCGTCCCATGCATGTGTTCAGAGAACCCCGCTTCATATGTCTACCCTCCTTCTGGAGCGCCCATCGCTCTTGATACGATCATAGAGCTTTGGCCGGGGGCTGTCAAGGGCGTCGATAGCGCCGGGATATATCCCGCCATGGTGGTTGTCGCAGGCATGCGGCGCTCGCCATACATCGTGGGGCAGGCGCGATGATGTGTCGCGTCGTCGCACGGAGTGTGACTACCTCTTGTGATGTGAAGGCGCTATAGTGAGAGCGGCACGACGCATGTCCCGGCCCTGATTGCGGCCGTTCCCGACCATGAAGCCACTGCCATCGCGATGAGGAGGTTGATCTTGAGATCGCGACAGCGCGCCGGTTTCCCTGCCAACCGACCGGCTATCCCGGCTGCCCTCTCCATCGCTCTCTGCCTGGGCCTGTGGCTACCGTCACTGGTCAGACCAACGCGGGTCGGCGCGTCCCACCTGGGCGAGCCGGCGCCGTCGGCGGCGCAACGTCCGCTGGCCTTGCGCCCCCTGATACACGGGCTGACGAGTCGGGCCCTGCCGCGCGCCCTGCCCCGGCCCATCCGTGATCGGGCGTCGGGCTATGGTCAGACGAGTCTCCAGGCGGCCGTCCCTCCAGCGGCGACGCTACGCTTCGACGAGAACCGCGGTCAGACCGACCCCCGCGTGGGCTTCCTGGCGCTTGACGGCGGCGACACGGTCTTCTTGACCCCCAACGATGCCGTGCTGGCCGTGGCCCCGCCTGAGGCGGGCGGCCGCTGCACGGAGGGCCTCGCGCCGCGAGCGAACACCGGCGCCTGCGTGCTGCGCCTGCGCTTCGCCGGCGCCAATCCACGGGCCAGGACGGCAGGGCTGGGCCGGCTGCCGGGCCTGAGCAACACCCTCACCGGCCCCGACCCACATAGGTGGCAGCGGGCGATACCCGGCTACGCCGTCGTGACCGTGCGCGATCTCTATCGCGGCGTCGACCTGGCCTACGATGGCGCGCCTGGGTACCTGACCTACACCCTGACGCTGGCCCCCGGGACGGACCCGCGCGTGGTGCGCCTGCAGCCGTCCCTTGGCGGCCGGCTCGAGGCGCCGGGCAACCTCGCCTTGAGCACGTCACTGGGAGCGGACAGCGCCCTGCCCCTCGGTCATCTAACGGCCGAGCAGGTAGTGGGCGGGGTCCGCCGCGCCGTCTCCATCCGCTATGTCCCGCGCGACCTCACCGCGGCCACGATAACGGCCACAGTCTTGGCCACGGCCACGGGAACGGTCGGCTTCGCGCTGGGAGCCTACGACCACGCGCGTCCGCTGCGCATCACGCAGGCGCTCCGCTACGGTGGGACGGGCACGAGCGGCGACGCGGGCAACGCCGTGGCGGCCGGCGGCGGCGGCAACCCCTACATCGCCGGCTACGTCACCGTCGCGGACTTCCCGCTGAGTCCCACCGCGACGGCCGTGCGCGCCACGGACCTCGTCGCGGTGACGGAGTTGAGCCCCGGCGGGAGCGCCCTGGTCTACCGCACCCTGCTCGGCGGGAGCAGCAACCGCGTCGGCGGCTTCGGCTTCGGCGACGCCGGCCGCGGCATCGCCGTGGACGGCGCGGGCCGCGCCTACGTCACCGGGCGCACGTATGCCCCCGACTTCCCGACCACGCCCGGCGCCCTCGCGCGCGCCCTCGGCTCCGCGCGCGGCAACGCCTTTGTCGCGGAACTCAGCGCCGACGGCGGCGCGCTCGTCTACAGCACCTTCCTGGGCGGCCACGGCAGCGCCGCCGTCTACGTCCCGTCCGACAGCGGCAACGCGATCGCCGTGGACGGCGCGGGCCACGCCTTTATCACCGGGCGCGCCGCCTCGCCGGATTTCCCGACCAGCACCGGCGCGTACTCACGCACGCTGGTCGGCGCCAGCGACGCTTTCGTGACCGAGGTGGATACCAACAGCGGCCACCTCGTCTACAGCACCTTCCTGGGCGGCCACGGGCTCCAGGGCAACGCGGGCAATGGCATCGCGCTCGGCGATGGAGGTCGCGCCTACGTGGTCGGGACCACCGATGCGCCCGACTTCCCGACCACGGGCAACGCGTACGCGATCGCGCCGGGTGGCCACCCTACCGACGACGACAACACGGCTTTTGTCAGCGAGTTGAACGCGGGCGGCAGCGCCCTCATCTACAGCACCTACCTCGGCGGGAGCCGCGACGACGGCGGCAACGCGATCGCCGTGGACACCGCTGGCCATGCCTTCGTGACGGGCCAGACGGATTCCTCCGATTTTCCCACCGCGCAGGGGGCCTACGCCACGGCGCTCGGCGGCGGTGGAGCGACGAAGGGACGCAACGCCTTTGTGGCCGAGCTCACCGCCGACGGGAGCGACCTCGTCTACGGCGCCTACCTTGGCGGCAGCGCCAATGACGCGGGCACGGGGATCGTGTTAGACGGACGAGGACATGTCCTCGTGGCCGGCGTCACAACCTCGCCAAACTTCCCGCTGACGCCGGGCATCCGCCCGTCCCCCGGCGCGACCGCCTTTATGACGGAGATCGGCGGCAACGGCAGCCAGCTCGTCTACAGTACCACTCTGGCAGGTAAGGGGGCCGGCATCGCGGTCACGCACGTCAGTCCGGGCTACATCTACGTGCCGCTGAGTAGCGCGACGGTCGCCGCGCTGGCGCTGCGCTAGAGGCCTCACATCCGGCGGAAGCGTTTGGTGAGGCCCTGGACAAGCAGGGACAGCTCGGGCACGCCCAGGCGATAGAGCAGTAGCCCGTAGAGGGCCACGCCGGCGCCGACCGTCAGCGGCAGGAAGATGAGCAGGCGCCAGGCGCCCGTCGTCCAGTGGAGGGCGTCGGCCAGGCGCAACAGGCCGTAGCAGAGCAGGCCCATGGCCGCCGCGGCCAGCAGGATGCGGCCCAGCGCCCCACCCGGCTCAAGGCCCTCGATGCGCCCCTGCCAGCGCCGCAGCAGCGCGTACAGGACGACGGCGTGCGAGAGTTGCTTGGCCGAGTCGGCCAGGGCCAGACCGCGGAACGAGAGCGGGTGCAGCGTGGCCAGGGCCACGACGAGGTAGCAGACGATGGAGATGACGCCGACGACCACGGGCGTCTTGGTGTCGTTCTTGGCGTAGAAGGCGAAGATCAGCAACTGGTCGACCGCGGCAAAGGCCAGGCCCGGCGTGTAGTAGCGCAGGGCGTCGGCGGTCTGCGCGGTCTGGTACGCGTGGAACTTTGGGCCATGCTGGAAGGCCAGGGCGATGACCGGCTGGGCCAGCACGCCGCAGACCACGACGGCGGGCAGGATCAGGATGAGCGTGATCTTGAGGCCGCGGGCCAGCGTCGCCCGGTACTCCGCCCCCTCAAGGCGCGAGAGGCTGGGCAAACTGGCCAGGCTCATCGCCGTGGCCACGATGCCGAGCGGGAGCTGGATCAGCCGCGTGGCAAAGGTGAGATAGCTCAAACCGGCGGCGCCGGTCCCGTTGGCGAAGCGCAGGTCGATCAAGACCTGCCCCTGCGTGATGATCAGTCCCAGGAACACGGGGGCGGACAGGCGCAGGATCTGGCGCACCCGGGGGTCGCGCAGGGCCAGGGTTGGCCATAGGCGCACGCGGCGCAACCCGTAGGCCTGCAACACGACCTGCGCCGCGGCGCCGCCCACGACGCCGACGACGAGGCTGGTGATACCCAGGAAGCGGCTCAGCGCGATGGCCGTCACGACGATGGAGAGGTTGAAGACGGCGGGACTGAACGCCGGGAAAACAAAGCGCTGCTTGGCGTAGAGCAGCGCCGTGAGCACGCCCGAGAGCCCCAGGAAGAGCACGGCGGGACCGAGCAGGCGCAGGGCATCGACGCCGGTATGCAGCACGCTCGGATTTTTTTGCGGATCGAGCACCTGAATGATGTCACGGGCAAACAGCTCCAACGTGCCCATGGCCACGGCCATCACCAGCAGCGTGATGGTCAAAATGGTGCTGCCGACACGCCGGAACTGCGCGTCGTCGTCGCGGATGGCGCTGAAGACGGGGATAAAGGCGGCGCTGATGACGCCGCTGACCAACAGATCGTAGATCGAGGTCTGAACCCTGAGGGCGGTGAAATAGCCATCGGTTTGCACGGAGGCGCCGAAGAGAACGGCGGTCAACTGGTCGCGCACAAAGCCGAGCAGGCGGCTGAACACGTTACCAAGCGTGATGACGATGGCGGCGCGCAGGATGCCGCGGCTCACCGCCGCCGCACGGTCGCCGCCTCCATCCGCACTCCCTACCCCGACGGTCCCCCCGACGCCCTCCGCAACCGCGGTCTCGGCGTCCACGGCCGTCACGTCATTGGTAACGATAGGTCTCCTCCCGGGCTCGGATGGTTATGCGTAGGCCCCCGAGCCATGGCTCGGGGCCGTCGTTATGATACGGCTACTATTATTGCAGATGGCCGGGTTTACGGCGCTAATCCCGCTGCTAGTCCAGGGCCATGTAGTTCTCGCGATAAGACGGCCAAAACCGGGTAGGGGCGTCGTGCATACGCCCAGTCGCACCGCCACCAGGCGTATGCACGACGCCCCTACCCCAAAGCATCATTCGCCGATCAAGAACTAAATGGCCCTGATGTTAGCCATGAGAGGAGGAGGCGGTGGCGGGACTATCGAGGGACCCACATTTGGGGAAAGTGGGCGGCGCGCCGGCCCTTCCCTGTTCGTGTTGGCCGCCTGATCGGAGTTGGATGACTACCTTGACACGACGAACGGGACCGTGGCGCTCGCGCCGCCGATGCTCACCCCAACGGTCGCGAGAAGGTACCGGGCCTTGCCCTGCGGCCGGTACGGGACGGGGAAAGCGACCGAGAACCGTCCAGCCTTGTCCGCCCTGGTGATGAACGTCTGCGCCTTCGCGCGCGGCTGCTTGTAGGCGACCGTGATGACCGCCCTGGCCCCGCTCACCACCAAACCCGAAACGACCTGGCAGCCCGACGCGGATGTCGTACACTTCGCGGTCCGTCCGCCGACGACCACGCCGCGCGCGACCTTGAGGGTCTGGCGCAGGAGCTGGCTCAGGTAGCGAGGACCACCGATGATGGCATAGACACGGCCCGGCAGGATCTGAGTCTGCGACGCCGCGCGCACAAAGGCGCCCACGCTCGGGTCGAATACGAGCAAGATATACCCCTCGTCGAGCTGTACGCCGATGGGGCCGGAGTTGGTAGACCGAATGACGGCGTCCGGGCCGAACTCGACGATCCCAATGACCGCGCCACGAGGCGCCGTGAACGTCGCATGGCAACGGTGCTTGCGGCGACGTTCTGTGTCGGAGTCGTGTTCCCGACGCTCACACCTGATATGCGGCCCGTCGGTGTCGGACCGGCCCACTCCGCTCACCACCGGGCTCGCCCCGCTCACCACCGTGTTCGCGGCTCCGGCGCGCAATGTAGCCGGCGCCAGCGCCAGGACGCCAGCCAATGCGCCGGCGATGACCAGGCGCGGGAATAACCAGGGCAATCGTCTTACCGTCATCTCTTGTGTCCTCTCGCTTTCTACCGGTTGCGCGCCGCACTCGGGAGGTACTACGATATGACAGGCATATCATAGGGTGTTGGGCCGCTGTGAAGTTAGGATAGCAAATTATGGGGTGAAGCGCAACCGGTTATAGCATAGCATATTTGGGCGTCGCGCGCGGGCCGGAGTACGTTGTCCGCACGGTCTGTGAATTGTCGTTGACGCACGGCCGGGTCACGGATGGGTGAGGGCATCTGGGGGCGCGGGCTTGCGCACGATCAGCCTCACGCTCCGATGCGATGTGAAGGGTAGGATAGAATCCGAAGTGGAGATCATTCAAAACCCCCGGGGCTACCCACGCCGGGATGAAGAGGGGAGCGTTTGACCGATGAGAGAACAAGGCCCCGCAGCCGGCGCGGCGGCGCTTGCGGGAGGACGGCCCCGCGCGACGCAGGCGTCCGGGCGCCGCGCCATCGGGATTGGGATCGCTGGCCCCGGATGCGCGTTCGTCGCCGCGCTGATCCTCTACCTCGCCACCCTGGCGCCGTCGATCACGCTGGCCAACGGCGCCTCCGACAGCGGCGAGCTGGCCTCGGCCGCGTACACGCTGGGCATCGCGCACCCGACCGGTTATCCGCTCTACACCCTGGCCGGCTTCGTCGTCACCCACCTGGGGCGCGACGAGCCGGCGCACCTGCTCAACATCTTCTCGGCCGTCATGGGCGCCCTGTGCGTCGGCCTCGTCACCCTGATCGGCTTGACGGCGGCGCGGCGCGTGCGGCCCGAGGCGGGTGGCCCGCTCGTCGCCGCGGCCGCCCTCGGCGCCACCGCCTCGCTCGCGCTCTGCCCGTACTTCTGGACGGAGGCGACGGTCGTGGAAACGCGCACGCTGGCCCTGGCCCTTGACGCCGCCGTGCTCGCCCTCTTCGTCGTGCCGGAACGGCCCGGCCACCGCGCGGCCATGGCCGCCAGCGTGCTGTACGGCCTCGCCCTCTGCGACCACCTGCTCTCCCTCTACCTGGCGCCTGCCGTCGTGCTGCTGGCGGCGGCGTGGGCTGGCCGGCGGGTGCGCCGCTGGCTGCTGCTGGCCGCCCTTTTCGCGGCGGGGCTGGCGCCGTATCTCTACCTGCCGCTGCGCGCCGCCGCGAATCCCGTTGCCAACTGGGGAGCCCCCGACACGCTGGGCCGCGTCCTGTGGGTCGTCACCGGCGCGCAGTACCGCTACCTGATGGGCGGCCTCGCCCCCCCGGCACTGGCGTCACGCATCGGCGACCTGCTGGGCCTCATCGCCGGCCAGATCCCATGGCCCGCTCTGGCTGCCGCCGCCCTCGGCGAGGGCGCGCTGCTGGCCACACGGGGCGCGCGGCGCCTCGGCGTCGTCCTGGTGCTGACCTTTGCCGCCGATGTCGTGCTCACCAGCGCCTACCAGGCGGCTGCCGCGCCGGTGTACCTGCTCCTCGGGCTGCTGTGCCTCTCCGTCGCCGCTGCCGTGGGCTGGCTCGTCGCAGCCACCGCCATCGCGCGGCTGTTGGCCCGCGCCCGCCTCGCGGCGCCGACAGCCACAGCCGTGGCCGTTGTCCTCCTGCTGGCAACTGCGAACGAGGTGGGACCGGCCACGGCCGCGCGCGCCGCCGTGGCCCTGGCAGGGTCGACCGCCGCGCGCGACGGTGGGGTGGCGGCACTGCGCCGCCTGCCCCGCGACGCCATCATCTTTGCCGAGGACGACGAGGCGTCCTTCCCGCTATGGTACGCGCAGCGCGGGCTGGGCCTGCGGCCCGACGTCACCATCGTCGCCGCGGGGCTGCTCAACTACTCGTGGTACGACCGGCAGATGCGGGCGCTGCCCGCCTTCGACGCCGGTAAACTGCCCCCCGCCGACCCGACCGACGACCTGACGGGCGACCTGGGCGTCGGTCCCCTGCGCGAGGCCGCCCTTGCCGCCGCCGCCGTGCCCGGACACCCGGTCTACCTCGTGGCGCCGACTCCCGCGCTCGGCGGCGTCTGCAGACAGATCTTCCAGCCGGCGCGCGGCGCCTACGCCTGCGTCCCCTGAGCGCGGCCGCGCCCCGCTACGCTACGCCCCTACGGGCCGCCCACTTGCAGCGGCGCCGGATCCAATACCCCCACCCTGCCGGTCGGCACGGTCACCCACTGCTCCGGCTGCGCCCCCGGAATGACCGGCTCGACGAGGCCATAGTCGAGGCGCATCGGACGTGGCCGGCCGCCGCCGAGAGGGCGGGCCACCGCCACGTCCGACGCCAGCGTCGTCACCTCGCGCAGCGTCGCGCCCGTGTCCGCAGTGCCCAGCCGGATGCCAGGCGCGGCCGAGACATCGATGCGCAGCGGCAACGCGAGCGCGCCCGATTGGCGCTGCGCCAGCAGGCGGTAGGCGTTCCCGGCGGCCGCGTTGGCGGGGATATGGTAGCGCAGGGTAATTGTGCGCGAGGCGTGCGACGGGAGGGCGAACCAGCCCGAGAACTGCGTTTTGCCATGCACCGCATAGGTCGGCCACGCCTCGTCGAGCCCGGTCGCCGTCGGGTTGAGCAGCGTGCTGCCGGCGGGGACGAACACGCGCACGAAGTCCTCATAGTCGGGCGTGCCGTTGTAGGACGGCGTGTTCGCCGCGTCGGCCCCGTTGGCGTAGGTGATGGTGAGGGTCGCGGCGATGGAGCGGTCGGCGCCGATGACGGCCTGATAGGAGATGCCCTGCCGCACCAGCGGGTTAATCTTGTTGGCCGACGTGTTGGTGTCCACGACGTAGAGGTAGTCCCCGCGGGTCGGCGACATCGGACCGCCGGCCCCCACGGCGGCGATGGCCCGCTCGACGGCGGGGTCGTTCGCGTAGAGTTGCAGATCACGCGCGCGGATGCCCCCGCGCGCGAGGTCCAGCGCGGCCGACCCACCCAGCGACGGCAGCGCGAGCAAGCGCGCGAACACGGCCGCGTAGGCCGCCGCCGCGAACGGCTTGCCGCGCTGCCCCGGGGCGTTGACGAGGTAGTTGAGGCGGTCGTAGGCGTTGGCCGGCGTGAGGGTCTCGCCGAAGCCCGGGACCGCGACGGGGCCGGTCACACCGATCAGCGGGGGCAGCAGCGTCGAGTTGAAGGCGATCGTGCCGTCGACGTGGCGCCCGGTCCCCGACTCGTAGAACACCTGCAGCACGGCGGCACTGGTCGGGAAGTCGGCGGACCAGTTGGCGTCGCGGAAATACCAGGCCGAGAGCCCATGGATAGAGAGCGGGAGCGGAGGATCGACGTTGGGGCGTCCGACCTTGTCGACGTCGTACGAGCTCTCGTTCGACGTGAGGCGCACGCGGCCGTGGTCGACCCGCAGCACGGCCACCGTACCGATGAAGCCGCCCGAGGCGCGCAGGTCGGCCGTGTTCTGCGGCACGATCAGGTAGTCGCGCGGGCCGTCGGCGCCGAGTGCGGCCGGCAGCGCGCCCAGCGTGTCGAGGGCGCCAGGCAGGCCCGGCAGCAGTCCGTCGAGCGTGCCAAGGGGGCCGGAGACCTGCGCGGGCAGGACGCCGGCCGCCACGTCCCGGCGCGCCCGGATGGCCTGGACGACGAGCGCGCGCGCCCGGCGCAGGGCGGGACGGGCCGCGGACAGGTCGGCCACCAGGGCGGGGGCGGCGGCAGCCGTATGCCCCTCGTGGCTCAGGGCCAGCAGCGGGCGCAGCGGGCCGGCCAGCGCATGGCCGGCCTCGCCGACCAGGAGGCCGTAGCGCAGCAGGGGCGCGACCTGCGCCACCTGACCGTGCAGGCGGCCGTTCACGCCGCCGACGAACAGGGCGGGCCGCTGCCAGAACGACCACGCCGACCCGATCGTGCGCAGGTCGTCCATCAGGCGCGCATCGTGGCGGTCGAGGGCATCGAGCGCGGCGGGAGACGGGTCCTGGCGCAGCGAGGCCGCCCCGGTCTGGATAGCGGAGAGCTGCGTCCGCGCGTCCAGCGCGGCACTGGCGGCGGGCAGGAGGGACACGATGGCGGCGACGATGGCGACGACCACCGCGAGGATGACGAGGGCGACCACGCGGCGGATGATACGCCGCCGGTGGCGCCGACGCCCGCGCGTGGTGCGCCTGCGACGTGACCGCCCCGACGGCATGGCGCCCATTTCCCGAACCGCGCTCATCTCTTATCGCCCCATCGACGGCCGGTCGGCGGCCGCCGGTCGTCGGCCGCCGGTCGCCACTGCCACGTATTGTTGTACATATCATCTATGGTAGCAGACGGGCGACTCGACTGTGGGGCCTGCGACAGCTGTCGCAGGCCCCATCCACGGCCTAATCGGCGTCCGCGGGATCGCTCTCCAGCGACGCCCCGTGCCGCTCGACGACGAGCGTGTGCGCGCCGCGCGGTTCCAGCGCGAACGGCATGCGCCGCAGCCCCAGCGGAGTCAAGGCCGCCCGCACCGCCTCCTGCGCCTCGGGCGGCGCCAGCAGCAGCAAGAAGCCGCCCCCGCCCGCGCCGGTGATCTTGCCTCCCAGCGCCCCGGCCGCGCGCGCCGCGTCGTAGGCCGCGTCGATGGCGCCCGTGCTGATCCCGCTGCTGACCCGGCGCTTGAGTGCCCAGGCCTCGTGCAGAAGCGCGCCCATCGCCACGTAGTCGCCCGCCTCCAGGGCCGCGCGCATCGGCGCAACGCTGTCCTTGATGGCGTGCAGCGCCGCGATGGTGCGCGCCTCGCCCGCGGCGGTGCGCACGCGCTGCTCCTGCAGGATGCTGCCGGCCTGCCGCGTGCTGCCGGTGAAGTAGAGCGCCAGGTGGGCCTGCAGCCCGCGTCGCGCCGCGGCCGGGAGACTGATGGGTGTGACGCCCACGCCGTCGGCCCGGAACTCGAACACGTTGATCCCGCCGCAGGCCGCCGCGTATTGATCCTGCTTGCCGATCGGCTGGCCCAGGCGCACGATCTCGATGTCCGCTGCCAGCTCGGCGACCTCCAGCGGCGTATGCGACCGGCCCTGGAAAGCGGCGATGGCCGTGATCAGCGCGGCGGCCTGCGTGCTGGAGGAGCCTAGGCCGGTGCCCGCCGGCACCTCCGCGGTCAGCAGGATGCTGGCGCCGCGCTCCAGCCCCATCGCCTGCGCCACGGCCCACGGCAGGGCCAGGCGCTCGTCGCGCGCGTCCGAGGCTGGGTCGTTCATGTAGACGGTGCGGTAGTTCGACGAGGTGATATGCACCTGCTCGTAGTCGCCCGCCGAGAGCACGGCGTAGACCGAGCGCGTGATGGTGGTGGAGAGCACCAGCCCGCCGTGGTGCTCGTAATAGGCGGGAAGGTCGGTGCCGCCGCCCGCGAAGCTGATGCGCAGGGGCGCGCGCGCGATGACCAGGGACGGCTCGACCGCGCCGGCCGGGTCGATGGCGGACGGAGCGAACGGCACGGGCGGCTCAAACGGGGTGGGCATGGCGCTTCTCCGGCCGCAACCCGGAGAGGAGCCGCGGGCGTCCGGCGCGCCGCGCATCCTCATGCGCGACGACGCGGGCCACGGGCATGGGCCTGACCCTCACCACCCCTCCTGCTCCGTGGGACCCCACGCTTTCTCCCTGACCGCGGGGGCGGGGACAACCGCTCGGCCGCTCGCCCCGTGAGGGAGAGGGGCCGGGATCTCTCGCGCGCGGTGCGAGGGCTGGGCGAGGGTACGCGCGGAGGCGGCGCGCTGGAGCAGGATGAGGCGCAGGGCGCGCGTGAGCATATGGTTGACGGCCAGATGCACGTCCTCGATGATCTCCATCTCGTCGGACGGAACCACCAGCGCCGCGTCGACCAGCCCGGCCAACCGGCCCCCGCCCATCCCGGTCAGCGCCGCCGTGCGCGCCCCCACGTCGCGCGCTACCCCGATCGCGGCCAGCACGTTGGCCGAGTTGCCGCTGCCGCTGATGGCGACCACGAGATCCTCGCGCCCCACCGGCAGGCCCCGCAACTGCTCCGCGAAGATCGCGTCGTAGCCGAGATCGTTGGCCAGCGCCGTGATCAGCGCCGCGTTGTCGGTCAGCGCGAGAGCCCGCACCCGCGGCACACCCTCGACCGCAGTGTTCTTGGCCAGATCGCAGGCCATATGCGTCGCCGTCGCCGCGCTGCCGCCGTTCCCGCAGGCAAGGATACGCCCGCCGCGGTCGTAGGCCGCGAGCATTTCCCGCGCGATGCCCTCCACCTGTCCCAATAGCGTGCGGCCGAGCGCCTCACGCAGGGCAGCATGATAGTCATGGATCGCGTCGCCGAGCGGCGAGTCGTCGGGGGGAACGTCGATCATCGGTCCATGCCATCCTTCCGCCACCACCGACCACACCGCCTCCGTATCGACCGCCGCGCCGGGATCGGGATTCCCTTACACCACCTGGTAGGACTAGCATACCAGACAACTGACGCTACGACCATATCCGACCTCCGCTGCCAATACCATATCAGTCCCCCATGGCCCCGGCGGGGGCCACCCCCGCGGATGAAAAGAGGCTCGAAGTAGTGTACGCTAGGGGGCGATGGCCCTGGCAAGAGGTCG
>JAABUZ0100004718.1_pt1 | contig 18562 bp, 16 predicted proteins | sample 5562091 | NCBI WGS metagenome assembly JAABUZ01 (sample SAMN12813069, study PRJNA571459) | rock metagenome | isolation source: Antarctica rocks | place: Antarctica: Victoria Land, Linnaeus Terrace sud | collected 2015-12-21 | reverse complement strand
TGCTGTTCGTCGAGGCGAAGCCGACCGTTCCATGGCCCGGCCGGTCGACGCCATCGGCGATATACTGTGCGATCAGCGAGAGCCGGTCGCCCAACAGATTGGTGTTCAAAAGATACGACGAATAGGCACTGCCGAAGGTTGTTTCGTAGCCTTCCGTCACGTCGCCGAAGGAGCCCGGCGCGAAGTCCGGCGTCCGGAAATTGATCGTACCGAAGACCGAGTCGCCCGAGGTCGGGCCGAATTGTCCAGGTCCTTTCGTGGTCTCGATCGAGCCAAACGATTGCGCGGGAATGTAGGTCGTTAGCAGCGCACCGAAGTTTCCGGCGCGGATGATGTGTCCGTCGACGGCCGTGTTCGCTTCGTTGAGCGCGCCACGAATGACGAAGTTGGAATTGGGGGATTGGCCGCCGCGCTGCTGCGTGATACCGGGCAGTTCGGTTGCAAGCTGCGCCAGATCCGGCGTCTGGCGCTCGGTGATAACGTGCGACGGTAAGACCGAAACCGACGACGTCGCGCTATTTAACGACGGCCGGATACTGCGTGTCGTCGTGCGTCCGATCGTGCGTAGCGACGTCAGTGTGGAGTCGGTGAGCGAAACCGAAAGGGTTCGCGTCTCGCCGGCGATGACGGCCTGCGTTCCGGCATCGAAAGCCGAATAGCCGGTATGCGCGAAGGTGAGGTCGTAGACGCCGGGTGCGACGGCGACGGAAAAGCGTCCCGCGTCGTCGGTAGTCGTCGCGTAGGTCGACGGTCCTACGATTCGCACGTCGGTGCGAGGTAGCGGTTTACCCGCGCTATCGGTAACGGTTCCGGCGAGCGCGGCTTGTAAGGTCGCCGATGCTGCCGGTTGCGCTGAAGCGAACGCCAACGCGAACGTCATGGCGAGCAGAAAGCAAAGAACGAACGCGGTGTAACGGCGCAGGGGCACGAGCATACAAGACCTCTCGGACAACGTGTTGCTCGTAGTGTACGGTCGCGCGGCTTATGATGACGTTATCGTTTGCATACCGTCGCTTAAGAATCGCGCGCGACTGCGCGTGCGATGAGCACCTGCTATTGCAGCGGGCGCACCGTTCGTGACCGACCGCGCTCCTGCTCACGGCCGTCGTCGGCTCCGGCATCATGGCCGAGCGTCTCGCCGGCGGCAATGTCGCGGTCGCGCTCCTTGCGAATGCGATCGCGACCGGCGGCGTTCTCGTCGCGATCATTCTCGCGTTCGGGCCGATCTCAGGCGCGCATCTGAATCCCGCTGTGACACTGGCCGATGCGTGGCAGCACGGCGTTGCATAGCGCGATGTGCCGGTCTACATCGTTGCACAGCTCGTCGGCGCGATCGTCGGCGTCGCAACCGCGAACGTCATGTTCGGCCTGCCGCCATTGCTCGCATCGCACCACGCTCGCGCCGACAGCGCGGTGTGGTTGGGCGAATTCGTCGCGACCTTCGGGCTGCTCGCCGTCATTTGGGGCTGCGCTCGAGCCCGCTCCGAGTCGACGCCGTTTGCCGTTGCGGCCTACATCGTGGGCGCCTATTGGTTCACGTCGTCGACGTCGTTCGCGAACCCGGCCGTCACGATCGCGCGCTCGCTCAGCGACACGTTTGCCGGTATTCGTTCAATCGACATAGCGCCGTTCATTCTTGCGCAGCTCGCCGGCGCCGCGGCCGCGACGGTGCTGTTCCGCTGGCTCTCGCCGGTATCGACCAGCACCGCCGAGGCTGTGCTTCTTCCATGTCGTTGCCTTAACGCAAATTCGAACTGTTGACCACGCCGGAAGAAACTACTACGAGCGCAAGCGCGGAGAGGGGAAGACGCACCGTGGTGCGGTCCGCGCTTTAAAGCGTCAACTTGCAACGGTTGTTTTTTTGTCGGTTACGGCTAGCGGGAGCGCGCTTTGAGTCGAAGAGCGGCTTGAAAGCGGCGTAGTCCTTTTCTCGTCGCGAATGGCGCGTGTTACCGTCGGCGACTGATCAACTCTTCCACCGAGCCGGTCACTGTTGAGACTAGATCCTCGCTACGTGTACGGCAGAACGCAAGGGCCGCTCCGATCCTCGCTGAGCTCCGGTTCTCACTCGGCTTTGCCGCCCATGCCGGAGCGTGCGCGTTCGTCACGCCGTACGCCGCGTCGGGGCTCGATGAGTATTTTGCGGAGTGCGTGCGTGCCTATGCGGAGTTGAACGATGCGCATCCCGGTGGCCGCGTGCGTGCGAGCGGCTGCATGTGTGTAATCCGGCCATGCACGCGATCGTTGCCGAGCTCTTCGGCGTCGCGCCAGTGTCACCGTGCCGTCGTCAAAAGGAGTTACTCATCACTCTGACAGTAATGGTTCGCAGTAGTAATGGTTCGCATAACATCGTAACCAAGCCGCCGCTGCCTAGACGCAGCGCGGGCCGTGATTGTTCGGCGGGATAGCGCAACCAGATCAAACCGAACGAGGGAGCCAATGGATAAAGACTCCACCCTGCCGCTGCTCAGCAACATCCGCGGCCCTCATCCCAATGATGCAACGACCAAGGTCGTGGCGCTCAATCCGGATCGTTCGACGACCGCGGGTAAGCCGCTCACGAGCAACACCGGCGTCAAAATCGCCGACGACCAAAATTCGTTGCACGTTGGTTCGCGTGGTTCGGCGCTCTTGGAAGACGCGTTTTTCCGCGAAAAAATCATGCACTTCGACCACGAGCGCATTCCCGAACGCGTCGTTCATGCGCGCGGCGCTGCGGCGCACGGATACTTTCAGATGTATAAACCGCTCGGGCAATATTCGAAGGCGCAATTTCTTAATGATACGAGCGCGAAGACGCCAGTATTCGTGCGTTTCTCGACGGTCGGAGGGTCCCGCGGTTCGGCTGATACGGCACGCGATGTGCGTGGCTTTGCCGTCAAGTTTTACACGCAGGAAGGCAACTTCGACCTCGTCGGCAACAACATGCCGGTTTTCTTCATCCAGGATGCCATCAAGTTCCCCGACTTCGTGCATGCGGTGAAGCCGGAACCCGATCGCGAAATACCGCAAGCATCGTCGGCCCACGATACACTCTACGACTTCGTATCGCTTACGCCCGAATCAACGCACATGATGCTGTGGCTAATGTCGGACCGGGCGATTCCCCGGTCGTACCGGATGATGGAAGGCTTCGGCGTCCATACGTTTCGACTCGTCAACGCACAAGGCACGTCGCACTTCGTTAAGTGGCATTGGAAGCCGTTGCTGGGCCTGCATTCACTGGTGTGGGATGAAGCGCAAAAGATTGCGGGCCGAGATCCCGACTTCCATCGGCGCGATCTGTGGGACACGATCGCCGACGGACACTTTCCCGAGTGGGAACTCGGTCTGCAAATCTTCACCGAGGCGCAAGCCGGAAAATTTGGTTTCGATGTGCTCGACGCGACCAAACTCGTGCCCGAGGAACTCGTACCGGTGCAGCGCGTTGGGAAGATGACGCTCGACCGGAACGTCGACAATTATTTCGCTGAGACGGAGCAGGTTGCGTTTTGCACGACGCACATCGTGCCGGGCGTCGATTTCTCCGACGATCCGCTGTTGCAAGGACGGAACTTCTCGTACCTCGACACCCAGCTCTCGCGACTAGGGAGCCCGAATTTCAACGACATCCCCATTAACCGCCCCGTGTGTCCGTTTTCGAACAATCAGCGCGATGCGAAATTTCGCCGGCCAATCGATGTCGGACGCGTGTCGTATTTCCCCAATTCAATCAATGGAAATTCGCCACACGAAACCACGCCAAATCAAGGCGGCTTCGAAACGTATCCGGAAGCGCTCTCGGGCCAAAAGCGCCGCGTTCGCAGTGATTCGTTTAAGGATCACTTCACGCAAGCGCTGCTTTTCTGGACAAGCCAGACCAAACCCGAGCAGGATCACATCGTCGATGCATTCCGGTTCGAACTATCGAAGGTGCAAATTCCGGAAGTGCGCGAGCGAATGGTCGGCAATCTCGCGCTCGTCGATATGGCATTGGCTGAGCGCGTCGCGGCCGAACTCGGGTTCACGGCGAATCCCAAAGCCGGCGTGAACAACGGCACGCGAAAAGGCGCCGTGCATCCGTCGACGGCGCTAAGCGTCGTCGCATCTCTGAAGAAGCCGTCGATTCTTACTCGCAAAGTCGCGATCTTGGCGGCCGACGGCGTTAATATCGCCGACGTCGAGGTAATGGGGAAAGCCTTACAAGCGCAAGGCGCCAAGGTTGCGGTTCTCTCGTTGCGCCTCGGCCATCTAAGCGGTGCAAACGGCGGAACGCTTAGTGTCGATTATCGAATCGTCGCTGAGCCGTCCGTCCTGTGGGACGCCGTCTTTGTGCCAGGTGGAGCGCAGAGTGTGAAAGCGCTGGCGCAGTCCGGCGCAGCGATGCTCTTCGTACGCGAGCAGTATAAGCATGCAAAGCCGCTTTGTGCGCTCGGCGACGGCGTAGCGTTGCTCGAGAGCGCCGGTATCCACGCCGCCGATGCTACTAGCGCCAAAGCCCTTGGTGTGATCGTCGGCAACGCGCAAGCAGCGCAGGCTGGAATTGCCGTCGCATTCGAAGCGGCAATCGCGCATGGCCGCTTCTTCAACCGCACGGACTTGGACGCAATGCCGGCATAGCGATCGTTCGAGAGGGGCTAACGCGACGGCGTGCGCCCCTTGAACGGGCGGCCGGCGGCTTAAGGCGGCATGTTTCTAGGCCGGCTGAACGCGGCCAATTCCGCTCAGCCAACGACGATCACCGTCGCGCTCGGCAACATGAGCGGCAAAGACGGCTTCCAAATCGGCAAATCGCTTGAGCCACCCGGCGTCCGTCGTCGACCAGCCGTCCAACTCGCGGACGATGACCTTCGCTAGGACGTTCGATGGATCGCTGTGCCGGTAAAGCGCGGCCGATCCGGTTGCCGTAGCGCTAACATCCTCCAAGGTTTCTGCAACTTCATGCAACCGCAGCGCCGCCTTGCAGTGCTCGAACGCCTGCCTGCGAGCTGCCGCTCCGTTTGTGCTTCGGACACGTTGCAATAACGTCGCGACTTCTCGATGTCCCTCAGCGAACCGGTGCGGGATGCTTTGAGCGACCGCGCGAGTATCACTGCGAGACGGCGCTGCGGTCACGCCGCTGGTGGTTGCGACGAGCGAGCCAGCGATAAGCGCCGCCGCCTTACGCCGTGAAACAACAAATGAATCCGACATGCCGGGTTCCTCCGCGCAGGTGTGTTTCGTTCCGGTTTGCATGCGAGACGTATGCCCATTTTTTGCAATGCCGATGGCAAGAGCGGCAAACGCCGCGGAACCTCGCCCGCGCGCCGCGGGTTAAAGAGACGCGCGAAGCTGCTTGCGGCGCAGGCGGCGGACTACCGTAGGGGCGATCCGAGACAACTTATGGCAGTAGTTGATGCTGACACCGGAAAGCACGGTGAGGAGCGCTCGTATGGATCTTGGCGATTGTTGCGACGTCTAAACGGCGTCTCAACGCCTTTCGGAGGCGTTTCTTTAGGCGTGCCGTACAACCATGGATTCGCAAAATTCGTCTGGCGCGAAGATCCCGACGTCGATGCGTGCACGGTCTGGGCACCATTCGATCACGATACCGCGTACTTTGGCTCGAATGAACAGCAAGCTATGATCAACTTTCGCGTTGACGATCTCGATGCCTTACTTGCAGACCTCGCGGCGGCCGGCGTTGAGATCGTTCCTGAGCGCAGCGAAGACGCGAACGGGCGGGTCGCTTGGATTACAGATCCCGAGGGGAATCGCGTGGAGCTTTGGAGCCGCCACCCCGAGCCGAGTAAAAAGGTGTCTCGTAAACGGTCCTTTGAGGGAATCCGCTGCATAGCGCCGTCGGCACCGCTTTCGCTCGCCGAACTCGATCCGCGACCGCGTGCGCCTCAAGGCTAGCGACCTTCGCTACAAAATTAAGAACGGAGCCTTCGCAATTGACTACCGAATTTCTTTAGATGATATCAGCCTCGCGGGAATTCCCCAAGATCGGCATCTAAGCATGGACCGGATTCCGTGCTTCAATCCGCAGCAGCTCGAAGCGGCGTGCCGGGTGTTAGCCGATACGACTGACGGCCTCACGGGTGCGCAGATCGCGCAGATCCTTCGAGAAATGAACGTCACCGACGTGTCCCCTGAAATGACCAAATGGAAGCGCCTATTTAACGCACTCATCGAGAAGCAGAACCAACACCAGGTCGGCAATCATCTGATTATGTTTATTACGCGGGCGATGAACCCAGTGAGCTACGCCCGCGAGAAGGCCGCGTTTGAATGGCGCCGCGATGAGCTGAATGTTGTGCTCGCTTTCGTCGGCCTGTATCTAAGAGAAGATGGCAAGGTTGCACGATCGAGTAAGGAGACGACGCTAACCGGCGCGCGTGCGCGAGCCGGCCGTATGAGAGCAGCTCTCGAAAGCCGAGCTGTACATTCTGAGGTCCTGAAATATTGCCGCGCTGAACTTATTGAGGAGAACTACTTCCACTCGGTTCTAGAAGCCACAAAAGGCATGGCTGAACGCATTCGCCAGCTGTCCGAACTTGGTTCTGACGGCGCGGATTTGGCGAAGGATGCGTTTAACGTTGGCAATCCGCTCCTTGCTCTAAACCCGCTGCGAACCGACACGGAAAAGAGCGAGCAGGCTGGCTTCGCTAATCTTCTGATCGGTGTTTTCGGCGCGATACGTAATCCGCTCGCCCATGCTCCAAAGATCGTGTGGCCGATGCCGGAGCAAGACGCGCTAGATATTCTCACTGTGGTTTCCTTTGTTCATCGAAAGCTCGATGGCGTATCGAAGGTATGAAAGTCAGCGACAATATCGGCCTCGGAAGTCGCCACAATAAGAATCTAACATTCACGAAATATTTCAATCGCAGCGCTATCCCACGCCGGTCGTTGCGGCGAGCATCGTCCGCGTAATCCGTTCGGCAGGCGCTGTCAGCGTTTTGCAGGTAAATTTGGCGCATCGTCATCGTGCCGCGCAAGAATCGCCGCTATCCGGTTCGCGTCGTTCACGCAGCCGGCGAGAGAGTCGTCGCCATAGTCGTCGATGCCTATAATCAGCGCGCGCCGCATTTAGAGCCGATGCCGGCGCCGGCGTGGTCATGCCAGCGTGAGCCAGCGCGGATGTACCGGCGGGCGACGGGGATGCTCTTCCAGCGGCCTTGGCGCATGATCGCGGCCTCGGACTTGTTCGCGCGGGCCGCCGACGTCGCAAAGCCGCTGCGCAGCGAGTGCGCCGCGTAACTTTCCGGATCGAGGCCACTGCGCGCGCCGATCTTCTTCACCCGCTCGCCGACGATCCGCGCGGTGAGACGTCCACTGCCGATCCGTCCGGCGCGATCGACCGCGCGGAACAGCGGCCCCTCGGTGATTGCGCCGCTCGCAAGCCACGCTTGCAGTGCGCGTACGGGGCAGGTCCGCGGGTCGGAGCCGTACAGCACGGCGACTTCCTCGAGCTCGCCTTCCTGGTTCGTTTTCGAGCGCCGCAGTCGCAGCACCAGCCCCTCGCCCTCGAACCGGACGTCGGCGACGTCGAGTCCGACAAGTTCGCTGCGGCGCAGGGCACCGGCGAAGCCCACGAGCACGAGCGCCCGATCGCGCACGTCGATCCGCCGCTCGCCGCAGGTCGCCACGGCGGCGCGCAGCTCGGCGACGAGCAGGGCCGTCTTCGGCCGCGGCGCGATCCCGCGTTCGCGGCGGATGCCGGCGAAGGTCGCGCGCACCATGCCGTGCTCGGTCGGGGAGTCGTGCCCGGCGGCGCGGTGCATGACCGCGATCGCGGAATACGCGGTCCTCGCCCGTAGCGCGGAAACCAAGAGCGATGCGACGAGCGAAGGAAGGGGGGTTCGGAGGGAAACCGACGGTCCGAGTCCCTGGCGCGTATATCCAGCGCCGCATTAGCCAGATCGTTGCGAAGCCGCGCGAGCCGGAGCGTCCACCGTAGCATGGCGCCGTTTTCCTCGGCCTGGCAACGGTTCTCGTCGCCGGCATCGTGCGCGGCGCGACGAAGGGATAACGGCTGCTGCTAGTGTCCGCCGCCATAAATTGGGCTGGGCCACACGAACACGGGCACGCGCGTCCCACGAAGAGCTCCTCGATCACGTAAGCCTCGAATCGAACGGCGCTTTGACTCGAGAAATGGTCCGCATATCGTTAAACGACTCGAGCCGATGAAGCCGCACACTGAGTTGTCCAATCGGACCATCCGGTAGGCCGCTTCCCCCGCGGCACCGCAGTACCTAGACTTGAAGACGATGCCGCACGCGCCGAAAATCTCGCGAACGCCACCCGTCGCGCCACTCGCGCTCGCCGCACTCGGCGTCGTTTTCGGCGACATCGGGACGAGCCCGCTCTACACGCTGAAATCGTGCTTCGCTATGAGCGGCGCGAGCGCGACGCGCCCGGCCGACGTGCTCGGTATCGCGTCGCTACTCGTCTGGACGCTCGTCGTCGTCGTATGCCTCAAATACGTCACGTTCATCATGCGCATCGATCACGATGGCGAAGGCGGCATCCTCGCGCTCCTGGCCCGCGCGATTCCACCCGCGCGCGACGGCTTGCCGGTGCGCTTCGGTGTCGTTACCGCCGTCGTCATCGTCGGCGCCGCGATGCTGCTGGGTGACGGCGCGATCACGCCCGCGATCTCGGTCATCTCCGCGATCGAAGGTCTGGACGTCGCGAGTCCCGCCGTCCATCCGTATCTCGTCCCAATCGCGGTCGGAATCCTCATCGGCCTCTTCGCACTACAGTCGCGCGGCACGGGCAAGGTCGGCATCATCTTCGGCCCGGCGATGGCGGCCTGGTTCCTCGCCATCGGCATCGCCGGTGCCATTGGAATCGCAACGCATCCGGCTATCCTCGCGGCGCTCGATCCGCGCCACGCGGCCGCCTTCGTCACGACGCATGGCGGCGGCGGGTTCTTCGTGCTCGGCGGCATCGTCCTCGCCGTCACCGGCGTCGAAGCGCTCTACGCCGATATGTCGCACTTCGGGCGCCAGCCGATCGTCGTCGCGTGGTACGGCCTGGTCTTCCCGTCGCTGATCCTCTGCTACGTCGGCGAAGCCGCGCGCATCCTCGAACGCCCGGAACTGCTCGCGAATCCGTTCTACGCGCTGACGCCGGGCTGGACGCTGTACCCGGCGATCGCGGTCGCGACCGTCGCAACCGTCATCGCTTCGCAGGCGCTCGTGTCGGGCGCGTTCACGCTGGCGGAACAAGCGATCGCGCTCGGCCTGTGGCCGCGTATGCGCGTCCGCCACACCTCGGCCGACGTGCGCGGCCAAGTCTACGTCCCCGCGGTCAACACCGCGCTCGCCGTCGGCTGCATTCTGCTCGTGATCGCCTTCAAATCGAGCGACCAGCTCGCTGCCGCGTTCGGTCTCGCGGTCTCGTGCACGATGCTCGCGACGTCGGTCGCGTACTACGTCGTGATCCGCGACGTGCTGCGCTGGTCGCCCGTGCGCGCGGTGCCGCTACTCGTCGCTTTCGTCGTTGTCGACGGCTCGTTCGTCATCGCCGGCTTGCCGAAATTCGTCGACGGCGGCTGGGTCCCGTTCGCCGTCGCGACGGCGCTTTCGTTCGCGAGCATCGTTTGGCTGCGCGGCCGCCGCCGCGTCGTCGCCGCGATCCGCGCGGAATCGACGCCGCTCGCCGATGTCATCACCGCGTTCGGGAAGCCGATCGCACCCGACTCACCGGCGATGGTTTTCCTCACGCCCGACGAAAACCGCATCCCGTTCATCGCAAAGCAGCGATGGATCCGCGATCGCGCCCACGAGGAACACGTCGTTCTCTTGCGACTGCAGCGCGGCGCGAGCCCGACCGTTCCGAACGCCGACCGCGTGACGGTCGAGCGCGTCGCGCCGAGCCTTACGCGGATCGTCGCGACGTTCGGTTACATGGAACCGCCGCGCATCGCGCCGATCATCGCCGCGGCGAGCGCGCGCGGCCTCGACCTCGACCGCGACGACACGTCGTTCTTCTACGCCGACCCGAAGATCGAGGACCCCGGTGGCGGCGACGGCAGTTTCGCGCAGCGCGCGTTCGTCATGATGCAGCGCAGCGCGCGTCCGCTTCCCGACGATCTCGGTATCCCCGCCGAACGCCGCATCGAACTCAGCGTCAGCGTGAATTACGACGCGCGCGACGGTGCGTAGCATGCCGGCGCTCTCGCCCAGCTGCAGGCGCAGCCGCGCACGTGCACGTCGACGGTCCGCTCCGAGTCGATGCGCTGCAACGCCGCATCGTCCCACGCGAGCTCGAGCAATTGCCGCGACTGAGCGCACGCCCGGCATCTCGCGCGGCTTCAGACATAGCGCACGTCCGTGCAGCATCGCCTCTGGGCGAGCGAAGTCTATCGTCAGCTGTCCGACTTCGACGACGTCGCGCTCGTCAATCTTTATCGTTGGAATCAGCGATTCGCTCGAGGCCTGGATGACCTCCGCTTCGATTGCTATCCGGCCATCGCCGGTGCTGCGTGATGGGTGCGCAAGAAGCCGAAAGCGGCCACCAGGGCAAGGGCGAAGCGCTGCGGGAGAGGCCGTCCCTGGCCCTCTCCCAACTGGGGATTCAGGATAGCATCCGTCGAGGCAGCAGCGCAGGCTGACTACGGGTCGCAAGTCTGGCTATTGGCAGAACTGTCGCGCTGGCGCTCGCTGCGAAACGGCTACCGGCGCGACGTCAACTACGGTAAGTGAGTAATCTCAAATCAAGGCGCGAAACCCGAATCAGGGCCGGGTACGATGAAGTCCCAGATGCGATCGGCGGCACCGCCAACGTTGTCTGAGGAGACTGTTTCGATACGTCGTGCGGCCCAATTATCCGCAATCCAAAAACACATTAGGATGCGGTCCCCGCGTCTTACGCCGAGCACCCACGGGTTCGGCCCAAGCCACTTCCGATACCACGCCACCTGAATTGGGCTAGAGGTCAGTTTCGGCACATCGGCGTCCGTGCCCGCGGTGAGCTACGCCTCCATACGACGTGGCTCGAGCGCGTCTTCTACTGCGGATGCCCATTGGTGGAGAGCCTCGTCATAGGGCATCTCGATCGTGGGCAGCTCGGGTATCTCACCGACGATGGTTCCGTCGGCGGCGATGGTCCAAACGGCGAGGTACAGACGCCCGTCAATGTGCGGACTGAGCACGAAAACCTTCTTGAATACGTCACGAAATCGGGCGCGACGCACCGTATTCGCTCGACGAGCTCGCACGCTACTTCGACCTCAACGAACCGGCACTGAAGAAGAACCCGCCGATTGGAATCGGCCGCAACGTCGAGACCTTCGATCGTCTGCGGCGCTGGGCATACGTCGCCGTCGCCGACTGGCGGATCGGCACGTCCGAGGCGTGGTACGGCGCGGTCGCCGATCGCGGCGGCCAGATCGCAGCCGACGTCGGCGCCGCGAGCCCGCGCGGTCCTCTCAAGGCCAACGAGGTCGGTCACATCGTCAAGAGCGTGGCGCGCTGGGTCTGGGAGCGGTATGGCGCTGACGTCCCGCCGCTCCTACGCGAGAAGCCCGGAGTGGCGCAACGCGAGCGCGAGAAGGCCCGCCAGAGGGCCCGGGAAGCGGCCCGGGAGCGTTCGCGTATGAGCGAGCCGCGATGAAATACACCGCCCCGGCACGCCAACGTCGCTCAGCGGCCACGGAAATGCGGCGTGCCAGCCTCTTGTTGCGCGCAATCGCGACGGCGCTGCGCTGTTCCCTCGCGGAGATCCAACGGGTGCTCACAGCCGGTGTACAGGGTTCGCCCGGCCTATCAGACTTTGAGGGCGCTGCGGCCCCGTCGCCAGAGAATGCGGATCCGCCGGCGTCACGCAGTGATTTTCCGATGTCTTGTTCCCGTGGTGTTTTGACACCGACGCTCTCCGGGTCGCGCGCAGTCGTCAGCGCCGAAGGCGATGATGACGAGCACGTCCCAACCGCGCGCAGCGCGGAACCGAGTACCAGCGTCGTTTGCGATCGTGGAAGGGGGGTTCGGGGGAAACCAACGCGGTTGAATCGCCGGTCGCGTATATCCAGCGCCGCATCAGCGAGATCGTTGCGAAGCTGCGTGAACCGGAGCGGCCGCCGTAATCGGTCGAGGTCATTCGCGATCGTGTGATCGGCGTTGATCGTTCACGCGCGATGTGTTCGACGTAGTTGCCAGAGTACTGTTTGACTTCCGATGATGTAACTCGCGCGATCCGATGCGAGAAAGGTGACGGCTTGCGCGATTTCATCCGACTGGCCGTGCCTCCCAAGCGGAATCTTGAGGCCTCGGTGAACTGCTGACCACGCTGGAAGAAACTACTACGAGCGCAAGCGCGGAGAGGGAAAGACGCACCGTGGTGCGGTCCGCGCTTTAAAGCGTCAACTTGCAACGGTTGTGTTTTGTCGGTTACGGCTAGCGGGAGCGCGCTTCGAGTCAAAGACCGACTTGAAAGTGGCGTAGTCCTTTTCTCGTCGCGAATGGCGTTACCGTCGGCGACTGAATCAACTCTTCCACCGAGCTGGTCACTGTTGAGACTGGATCCTCGCTACGTGCACGGCGGAACGCAAGGGCCGCTCCGATCCTCGCTGAGCTCCGGTTCTCACTCGGCTTTGCCGCCCTTGCCTTCCGCCGTGCCCGCAGCGTCTCCGGACCCATCAACAGCGACCGCCTCGGGCGGAGAAGGGTTCACACCAATGACGACGCTCTACACGATTAGCGACGACCGCACCAAGTTTTGCCGCAAGGCGATGAAAGCCAATAACGGCATCTGGAATCCAGTAACCAATGCGTGGATGTTCACGAACGCAAGCGATCATGCAAATGCGATGTGCGAACTGTATCGCACGACGCGGCCCAGCGCTGCGCAGCTTGAGACGCTGCTCGCGATGGCTGTCGACGGAACCGGGTCTCAGGCATGGGATTTTGACCCGAGCGTGACGATCACGGATTTCACCCAACTCTCGCGTGATGAAGCATCTCGGCTGCTGAGCGCCGGCTACACCGTGCGCCGGTTGCTCGGAATCCATCCGGTCGAAGATGTACCGGCGGACGCGAAGTCAGACGCGTTTGACGCCTCCGACTTGGAGACTCGCATCGAGCGGAGTCGTCGCGCGCAGCGTAGCGCGTAGATCCTGCAGAAAGTATGGCGGCGCTTAAGCATCGCCGCCAACTTTCGAGTCGGGCTTGCGCTAAGTCGTTCTCACTCCGTTCCGGTCCACGTTCGGCTAGCCCCCCTTTAGCTCTGCCACTCGCGCTCGTTCTTAGCGACGCTAGCTCCTTAATTTTCAACGCCGATATTCTTCTTCTGCTCGCCGGCGCACCGCCTCGGCCTGTTCTCGACGGGCTACTTCAGCGCGTCGATCGCGTTCTTGAACGCAACACGAACGGCCCGATCCGCTTAAAACGAATCGGGCCGTCTGGTGCTTTCATCGTTCCGCTCGCGCGGGAACCGTTAGCGCGTGAAGAATCCGATGCCGACGTAGGGTGCGATGCGCGTTTGATTCGACGGACTGCTGTTGCGTGCCGTCACGCGATCTCCCAGAAGCCCCGCGTCCAGAAAGACGGGGCTGCCGCTGGGTTTGATCGCGGCGCCGACTTCGTATTTGAAGAGGCGATACGTGAGCCCGAGCGATCCGGGGTTCGGCCCGAGGGACCGATATCCGCCCGTCAGGTTGGGATAATAGTAGGTGCTGAAGTACACCGACAGCGGGCCTTCTTTATCCGGTAGTTTCTCGAGCCCGATTCCGAGGCCGCTGCTGCGCGGGTAGCCGGCGTTATTGTACTTCGTGAGGTAACTGACGCCGAGATACAAGCGTGGTTCGAGCAACTTGAGGCCCAGACGTCCGTCGACTTGCTGTTCTTGCAGGTCGAATGCGGGCACGAACGTTTGTCCGCCGCCGATCGCCCTGACGGCCGAATCCTCGTGTCGGACCGTGTAGCTGCGGAACTCACCCTCGACGAGACCTTGGAAATTGCCGGCGTTGAATTCGGTACCGCCGCGCAGACGGTAGGACCCTTTACCGCCCGTACCCGGCGAGAATTCATCGTGGACCCTCGGATGGATGAGATAGTCGCCCATCACGAACATTTCGCGCCGCTGTGCGAACGTTTGATAGCCGTGACCGGGCTCCGGCGGCGCGTACGTTTGCGTCGGCGCGGGCGCCTTCGGTTGTGCGGGCGCTGCGCCGACCGGTGCGTACGTCGCTCCCGGTGCGGGCGTGGATTGCGCGTTCGCAGCAGAGACGGACGCTGCGAGGGCGACGATCGCACCGAGCGTTACGATACGTGCATTCGTCATCGCGGCTCCCCGGCGTACGGAAAGTTGTTTTGATAGTGTTTCGCTGCCGGCGTTACGAAATCGCTCGTCAAACAAGGCGTCTCCTGATGGTCTTCCGGTGCAAGGCCGAGCTTCGGAATAAGACTCCCAAAGAGCGCGCCGAGTGAGAGATCGATGACGGGGCTTCGCAAGTCGCGGCCGCCGAATTGGCGATATGGATCGCCGAGCGAACGTTTGATGCCGTAAATGAGCGGCGGCGGAACCGCGCGCACGATCGCGACGGGTAATCCACTCTTACCGTTGGTTTCTACGGCAAGATAACGGGCGGGGCCCGGCGCCGAGAGATCCGCTTCGATCGCATCGGGAATGAGCACTTTGATCGCAGCCTCGGCGACGGCATCGGAACGATGCGCGGCTTTGAGTTCGAACGTACGGATCGACTGCGCGAGCAACGTGTCGTTCGTGATGAGGCTGCGATTGGTTGCATCGTGATCGGCGAAATTTTCGGTCGCTTCTTTAACGGCCGGTCGCCCGAGGCGCTCGACTTGCGTATAGGTCGTCCCCGCAGCCGCATCTCGACCGATAAGCGTGTTGAACCGTGCGGCAACTCCCGCCAGCATCGCGACGATCGATGTGGGTTGGGCCGTTTCATCCGTCACCGGAAGGGATGTCGTCGTCCAAACGTTGATGCGGCCGACCGTTCCATCGGGACCCGCGAGCATCTTACGCGGCACTTCGACGGCGAGCTGCAAGACGTTGAAGCCCGCAAGCGTATCGCTCGCGTCTTCTTTGTGGAAGCACGTCAGCGAAGGTGCCGGAGGATTGGGTTGATTTTTATAGTCGCGATCAGGAATGATTTTGGTGAAATGCGCGAGATCGAAGTAGAACGGATCTTCACGCGGACCCGCAAAGAATTTTATGCCGCTTGGAAGGGTCGTCGTTTGACCGTATGCGACTGAACCGGTTTGCGTTCCGAACGTCGATTGCAAACCGTCCATCGCCGGTTTTGTGGGTCCGTACATCGCAATTTGCTGCGATGTGCCGACGCCCGTCGCTTTGAATTGAATCGCGAGATCCGTCGTGAAATGGTCGCCCGTACCGATATGAAATTGGTACATGGCACCAGGATCGAATTGCCGACTCGTTCCCATGCCGGTCGGAATGAGCGGCGAGACGTCCATTGCAAGCACGACGCTGCCGGCACCGTGTGGACTCGGGTAGACGAAAACATCCGTAATATCGATGCCGGCCCGGCTCACCGTCAATGGTGAATCCTGGTGATCGGACGAGCGGGCTGGTTGAAGTGTATAGAGGCCAAGTGCCGTGAAGAGCGCGAGTCCCGTTGCGGACGCGGCCAAACGTGTGCCAAGTGAGTGCAAGCTAAACCGTATACCTATCGAGCGTTGTTGTGATTGGCGCCGAGTCGTTACCTTCCGGCGCGGTTGTTAGGCCATTCCTGTTGTTTATCGGCTAAATCCATCGAAAAACGATTCGTGGGTGAAGCAATCCAAATCAAGTTTTTGCGCGTTGGTTGCCGACGGGTGAGGTCACCTCTTAGCGTCGTACCAAAACCGGTCCCTTTCGGGAATGATTCGGCACCCAGTAACGAAGCGATTTTGCGTCTCCCGTAAGTCTGTGCCAAAACGAAAGCGTGGAATCCCTCGCCGGCGACGTGCGGTTCGCCAGGCTCCAGCCCTACGGCCGCGACGTTGTCCCGACAGTCGACGCAACGAGACGTTGCCGATCGCGACCACCGGAGCGCGGCGGAAACGCTCGCTAGTGCCGGGTCCTCCGCCGCATAGAGCGCTTGAAGCCGCTCCATCGGCATTTGCCGAAAGCCGACGAGGGTCGCGGTCAACGCCGTTATGTGGCGCATTCCCGCTTCGTATTCCGCTACTGCCGCTGACACCGCCGCTGGGTCACTCGGGTCATCCGGCAGGACGACCGGAACACGCTCGCCGCCGGTTGCTAGCGCGACGATGCTATCCGCCCATGCACATTGATTTTGAATCTCGGGTGTACCTCCGACGTCGAGCGCAATCGCTTTCTGAACGAGCGAATCATCGCCGACCGGATACATCGCCGACGCCACGCTGTACATGTCCCGGACCATCATGCGCCCAGTTTCGTCAACGGCTCCATCGCTCGCGCTGCCTTCACTGTAAATCTCAGGGTGGTCGTCGACGGTACGGTGAGAAAACCACCATGCGACGAACGCGGCGACGCGCATCGCGGCGCTGCGATCGGTGAGGAGACAACCAAAGTCGGGCAACGTCTCGCTTTTTGCAAGCGCTGAGCAGACGCCGAAGGTCGATTCCGAAAGCGCTCGAGCCCACGTTACCAAGAATCCCGGCGTTATAGCGTCGCCTCCGCGCGACGGGGCCTCCAAAGCAATCCAGGTAAACAGGTCGCGCTCTTTGCGGAACCCCGCCTCTATATCCGAATCCGACGCCTGCTTCTTACCGAACAACCGTTTGAACAAAAGACACACCTCCCGAAAAGTCGTGGGGTCGTTCCTGGTCGACGAGCGTGCGCGTCGAACGACGCGACGTCGGCACGCGAGCGCAGCTTGGAGAACAGACGTCGCCTTATTCGACAAGCGGTGTCGCTGCGATGGCCGGCACGTATACTCCCGTGCTGATCTTGCAATGGCTCCGTCGTCGAGCAGCCATTTCAAGACGTTCGCAACGGCGCTCGTGATGTGATTGTGGGTTGGATGTTCCGCTTTGAGCGTAGCGGCATGTTCTGCAAGAATTTCGCTTGGACGAAAGCGTCGAAACGGGAGTACCTGGATGAGGCTGTGCTTCCAACTTCCTTCCGAATACCGCGCAAGGTGGCTCTGGCGCCATTCGGTTTCTGGGTCGTACGCTGCGCTCTCGAGCCTCTCTTCCGGAACATCCTGCGCCGGTAGTTGGCGAGCATTGATGCCGAGGAAATACGCACGGAGCGCGGCCTCGGTCGTTCCAGATCGTACCGCGCGATCGCGATCAGCGCACGTTGAGGTCGACGCGGCGCACGGGATCGGGTCGTCCTGTTATACCGTGGTTTTCCTCGTTATAGAAGAGGAACGAGTGCCCGCGCTCAGTGCACCGTAATCAAAAAAGCGCCAACGAGCGCTCCGAGACCGCGACGAGCCCCGCCCCCACAGCCGCCGCGAGCGCCGGATTTGCCTCCGTCGCAATCGCACGATCCGCCGCAACGTATCGGTAGCCGCCGAACACGGCGACGAGCGCTCCGAAGAGCGCAACGGCCGTTCCGAAGGTCGTCGAGACGTGCTGAGTTGCCATCGTGGGATGCAGTGCGCCCGCGAGTTCGCGAGTGAAAAGTGCGAAACGAGCGACGACGAAACCGAACGCCACGAAACTTAGCGACGTGCGCAGATATGCCAGGAGCGTTCGTTCGTTGGCGAGGACGTCGGTCGTGCGAGGCGCCACGCGCGCGTCGACCGCTCGTTATGACGGTTCGGTTGCGTCGAGGCCTTTCACGGATCAAAGCCACCGACTCCCGACCCGGGGAAGCTCGTAGAAAAACCGGTTCGCCAACGTGAGAAGCGCATGCGCGTCGCGTCGAAGAGATATCCACATTTCTGCGAAAGTAGGCCGATATGCATAAGCAGCTTCTCCGTTCCCGACTCCCGATCGTGATCGGGCTAATCGTGGCAACCGGGTGTTCCACGTTGCATACCAATACCACGGCATCTTCGGCGCCACCGTTGACCGCGAACGGACGGAGCATCTTTCAGACGGGCAAAGACCTTAGCGGCGTACAGATCGTGGCACGAAAGCCGCCTCTTTTTTGGAGTTGCGCCGCTTGTCATCGAGCGGACGGCTCGGGAGTCGTGCGTTTGCCCGGCGATGCCGTCAGCGCCGATCTGCGCCACGCGGCTCTTGTGACCAAAGCAGAAGCAGCCATATACGATTGCGTTGCTCGAGCGCGCGATTTCGACTGGCATCGACAACACCGGCGCACCACTCAATCCGGTGATGCCACGCTGGCAACTCTCAAAACAGGATCTTCACGCCGTCGCCTATTACGTGTTAACGGAATTTAAGTAATTACAGCGTGAACATCGCCCGTCACACCACACGGGCCACACGGGCTGCGTCCGCGGACTCTGCCGGCGAGGCAGAGACCTCGATCTATCGTTTACTGCTTGCCCCCTAGCAGGCCTGTGAAAAAGGCGGTGCATTGGCCTTGGTCTTCTGAGGTTTTGGCGTATCATAATGGCAAGTCTCCTTGATTCTGTTGGGAGCGGCCGTTGCGGTCTAAAGATGTCCAGCACTCGTCGATGTGGACGACGCTCTCGCCTGAGGACGCGGTTCCGGGCGATCAT
>JAABUZ0100004715.1_pt1 | contig 18568 bp, 19 predicted proteins | sample 5562091 | NCBI WGS metagenome assembly JAABUZ01 (sample SAMN12813069, study PRJNA571459) | rock metagenome | isolation source: Antarctica rocks | place: Antarctica: Victoria Land, Linnaeus Terrace sud | collected 2015-12-21 | reverse complement strand
ACCCGCTGCTCCAATGTCACACAGCTGAACATCTCGTCCTGAATCCGCTCGTCACCACGCATACCCGTAAGACGAACTCAACGCCACCTGCGCCTGTGGATCAGTACCTATTTCAACAAGCTCCTAAGTAGGGAAAGCCGCTTTCCGGGTACTAACGCTAGATGGCCCCGACCTGCTCTCTTCATTTTCTTCTTGCTTCTCACGTTTGCTTGTCCTCTATCGGCTCAACAAGTGGAACATCCGAACCAGATCTCCGACTACACAGGAGTATGGGTGCGTGTCATCGATCGCCACATATTTTAATCTTGCGACTGAAGCTAAATGGCGACACGCTCGAAGGGAACCTCACTCGCCCTAGACATTACAGTGATGTGGCAGGAGAGGGATCAAGCGTCACCGATCCGAAGGCGGTTGTCGTTCCGGTGCAGAATGCCACCTTGGTCAAGGGCGAGTTGCACTTCACGACGCCGGACCCAAGCGGTAAGGGCAAGCCGGACGAGAGCACGATGACACTCTGGGATGTAAAGGACGCAAGCCTCGCGTACGGCAATCACGGTTTTATGCCCCGATGGCTGCTGACCAAGGAATCGATTGACAGATCACCGGTACTCAGCACGAATTGGCCATCCCAGAAGGTGGACGTTCTCTCCTAACATCCAAGCAATTCAGCAGGAACTGCACGCTATGGTTGAGAAGGATCAGGCCGCTGATGCGCCACCATCTACTCCGACGAAAGCCGCCCAATTTAGTGATGTTTGCAAGGAGAACTACCCTGTCGTTGCGGAGCTTTTCAGGAAATACGGATGGCTAAAAACATCAGAGTTCGGCGATCAGGCCGCGAGTGACTTCTGGCTTCTTTCCGCACACCAGGCTGACGCTCATCCTGAGTTTGCACAGAAGGAACTGGCCGGGATGCAAAAAGCAGTATCGGAAAGCGAAGCGAACGCTGCAACTTACGCTCTCTTCTACGATTCTGTGGCGGAAGCTCACGGAAGACCTCAGCACTGGGGCACGAAAACAGTGTGTGAAGGTGGCCAGCGACGCCTCTACCCGGTAGATGACATAGAGGGACTGGCCCGAAGGAGAGACGAAGCTCTACTATCTCCCGAGGCCTCGTACATTAGCGACTTGCCTGCATGTTCCAAATAGACGAGGGAGACGGCGCGTCAACAAGGGCATAGTAGGAGCCAGATCAGTCCCATAAACGCGGAGATCGCGACGTTGCCCCGGCAACCTAGGTGGCTCGACCCGTTACCGATGGTAAACACAAGACGACTTGTCGTTACCGTATGCCGCTCATAGATAAGCACATGGCTCTAGCCGCGCTAAACGCGGTCACTACACCAAACGTCCAAATCGTACGCTAACGTACGATCATCATCGTACCGAGAAGCGTTCGCCGACCATCTCTTCTCCCTTAGCCCATAGCGCCTTGGCCCGCTCGGGATCAAGGGCGTAAGAGCGAACTCCGGTCTTTGCGGAGGATCGTCAATCACTTCGGCGACGTTGCAGTCTTCGCAGTATCTGGCTCCTATCTCATCGGCAGGTGCGACACATCCCGCCCACACCGAGGTCGCCGCCCCTTGGGGCACAGTCTTCCAGTCATAAGCCGCAACGGCTGCATCTTTGCGATCGCCGAGTGCCTCGATCATTGTCTTAACTGTTTCGGTTTGGATTGCTCCTGGATGGAGAGCCGTGGCGCGAATGCCGTTGGACTTGTAACGTCGGTCGAACTCGACAGCGAAAAGGATTGATGCCGTCTTGGATCGTGCGTATGCAATGTACTCGTTGTAAGCAGTCTGGTTGAAATTAGGATCCTCCAGATCGACATCGGCGCGCCGATGTCCTGCAGACGAGACCATCACGACGCGTCCACCCGGATTCAGGAGACCAGTGATGCGATTAACCAGAACGAAGTGGCCCAGGTAATTCGTCGCGAATTGAGCTTCAAAGTCGTCAACGGTCTCCAGCTTTGGACCCGCCATAAGGCCGGCATTGGCTATGATTATGTCAAAGGGCTCACTGGCCAGGAGGAGCGTGTCGGCGCAGCGGTGGACACTCGCGAGTGAGGCCAGGTCGAGTTCTGTGAGCTCCAGACCCTCTCCAGAAGCAGCTTGAGCGCGGACCTGCTCGGTTGCGGCTTGTGCTTTTTCCAAATTGCGTGCGGTACCGATAACTTTTGCGCCGCGCGCAGCGAGCGCTCGGGCGGTCTCTACACCGATTCCGGCTGAAACACCGGTCACCAAAATGCGACGACCGCTCAGATCGGTGCCTGAAAGCACGTCTTCTGTCGTGGATATTGCGCCAAATTGAACAGCCATGATGGTCTCCTGGTAATCGCGGGATCTGCAGTGCTTGTGCTTAGCACATACAGAAGATCGTCAAGACTTGTAACAGCTTGTGCTCGCATTGCAGAAACGAACGATGCTGTTGAAAAACTCCTGCTGAACCATTTAGAGGCGATATGGAATGCTGCTTAGAGGTCAGCTGATACCTGATCGTCGCTCCCAAAGCATCCTGGCGCTTCAAGTTTCTAAGTGCCCAACTAGATTGGCCTTTTTCAACAGCATTGAACGTTTACGCACGGGTGAAAGCAGAGGGTGAAAGCAGAGGGCGAAAGCAGAGGGCGAAAGCCCTGCAATCTTCGTTGCAAAAGACTGTTGCCATTGCTCCTCCTCCGTCAATAGGTTTGCGCAACGGGCCTTAGCGTACGATTTTGACGTTTGGTGTGGGGACCCCTAAACAGCCTGCGGAGCCTAATACACTGCAGATGCGTGCGTTGCGAAATAAAGGGTCGGGTACCTGTCGTGAGTTTAGAAAACGTAGCTCTCACGGGCTTCATGGGATCTGGCAAGTCAACAGTCGGGTGGCTACTTGCCCAACAGCTTGAATGGACATTCATTGATGTCGACCGCGAGATCGAGACCCGATTTTCGTGTCCAGCTTCTTCGTTGTTCCATGATCTAGGAGAAGTGGCATTTCGCCTTATCGAGGCTGAAGTCATGGCGGAAAGCCTCTCGCTCACTCGTACTGTAGTGGCACTTGGCGGAGCTGCTGTAGACCTGCCGGAGAACCAGAAACTGCTGCATAGTCAATACGCAGGCTTACTTGTCTTTCTTGATGGAGACTTCGATATGCTCATGAATCGCTGCCTAAGAGAGGCAGACAGCGAGATATCAACGTATCGACCCCTTCTGCGTCAAAGAGAAAAGGCGCTGGCTCGATTTACAGCTCGACGGCAATGGAACATGACCAACGCGGGCGTTCGGATAAACGTCGAAAGTCGCAGCTGTGGCGAAATCTCACAAGAGATCGCCAACTATGTGAAAGCGTAGGTCCCGAGAAACGCGCTTTTCGCACCTTACGAGTTCCCGATACCAACGTGCGAATCGACGGCCCGCACAGCTTTCACCCGCAGGATGTAGGGCTTAGTGAGCGGTTGATTTGGAGAGTAAAGAAGCAAGCGAGTCTGCTGCTTCTTTGTTGGCAGGGTTCAATTCCAAGGATTTTCGGTATGCCTTGACGGCTTCTGGTTCGTTTCCCATTTGCGCATACCCTTCACCCAGGCTGTCGAAGGCGTCAGAACTCAGCGGCCAGTGCTGTACGTTGTACTTGAAGAGGGCCAGTGCGGCTTTTGGATCTGTCCCAAGCAAACCGCCGCCCCAGTTGTTGACGTACGCCTCTGAGAGGCTGAGACGAGGGAACAGTTTCCTGACTCGTTGCGCTGACCCTTCCACATCTCCGTAGTTGGTTTTTACCAGATCCGTCTTGAGCGCATCCAGTCCAGGAGTTCCTTCGACTGCGGCGAATAGTACGTCGGCTAATCCGTACAGACGGTCCTCGGTCTCACCAGAGCGGTTAGCAAGCATCACAATGCCGTAGCCCCGCTCTGGGTAGAACTCAACATAGCTCGCCCCGCCTGATGTTCCGCCCGAAGTATTCAACTTGAGCAATCCTTCTACGTTTCGACTGATTTGCCAATTGAAGCCGATAGCGCCGGTTTCCGGTCTGCCGAAAGCTGGCTGCTGAGTGAGCCGAATAGCAGGATCGTTGGCAGTCAGCTCCGCTTGCAGAAACTTCGCCATATCCTGCGTACTGTAGCGCAGGCCACCGGCGGCAAGTACGGAGGGCTGGTTTGTCGCAGGCATGGCCGTGTGATGGACGTCGTATCCCTGAACCATCGCTTTCGGATCGTCAGCACTGACGCCATTCGACATGCGAAGCGGAGCTTGAACGTTCTCCTGCAGCAATGTCTTGAACGGAACCCGATAGGTTCGAGTCAGGATGTAACCGAGCAGTTCAGCCGCCAGATTTGAATGTCTGGACTCTACGCCTGGCTTACCCAACAGAGCACTGGAATGGAGGTCGCGCAGCATATCCTGTTGGCTGTACTCATTCAGAGCTTTTGCCAGCGCAAAGGCCTTTCCTTGCTCCGATGCTTGAGCCATGACCTCTTGATAATCAGGTAAGTTGTCGGGGAGCGCAGAGGTCGTGTCGGCGAGATCGATGACTCGGACCGGAGTCCCATTCCAGGCAAGGTTTGGGTACTGACCGGGCAGGTAACGCCTGATGTCATCCTGCATGCCGATTTTGCCCTCCAGCACGGCGTGGGCCAACAAGAGCGAAGTAAAGAGCTTTGTGACGGAGCCAATCTCATACACGCTGCTCTTCTTTGGTTTCGCACCACCCCCATACACGGTGGAGCCAAAGTTGAAGAACGTCACGTCACCAGCCTGAACGATCGCAATGGAAAGGGCGTCCGCTTTGTCCGAAGAGATGAACTCGCGGCCCAAGCGCTCCGCAGCGCCCTCGGCCCGCAGCTGTGGCAGCTTCTCTTGCGCATACGACACCCCAGCGTGTGCGATGAGAAGAACCATGAGCGCAGATGGACAGCTTCAATTCCGGAGAAAAGATAGTGCAGGTCTCATCGTCTGCCTCGATCCATCGGCTGCTTAATGACAGCGTCCCCGTAACGATTGCTGATACGGCCGTTCCGGATGAAATCACACATCATTTGGAAGTAGCCAGGCGCAAAGCGCGTTGAGACGCGTTTGCCATCGTCGGCCAATTCATATTCCGTCATGCCGTGCTCCACTCCTGGGTAGACCGCCAGCGTAAAGGCTTTCCCCTGTGCGATCAGAGACCGGATACCCGCAGAAGTTTGGGCGCTTGGCGCTTTCAGATCGTCTGAACCGAGGATCCACAGCTGCGGCGTGTTCGATGCGCGCAAGGTCGGCATGGGATCGTAGCGAAAGGAGGTGTGCCAGTTATATTTCGTGGTCAGCTCCCTAACGATCTGCGCCTTGTCGAGCGGCAGCACCAGAAACAAGAAATCCCCATGAACATCCTTGTACCAATCTTTGGACCTGTACTTCTGCCGCAACGCATCGAACTCGTCATAGCCTTCACTGCCAAAGGTCTCGATCACCCGTTCTCCGGAGCGCGCCAGGTCTAAGGCTTTGATCGTGTCTTCCGCAGAATGATGGTGAAAGTGCATGTCGAGTGCAACGCTCTGCTGGTCTTCTGCCAAGACGGTTACGGTGAGGCCGAAGCTCACAATTGTGAAGTCCACCGGTGAGCGGTTTGCGGCGAGAGGTGCAACCCAACCGCCTTGACTGGCCCCCTGATAACCGATACGTGCCGCGCGCGACCCAGCCAGATGGCGTGCTTGCTTCATCGCCAACACAGAGTCATCGGCCAGCACGTTCACATCCTGTGTATATTCACCGCCAGATCCGCCAGTCCCCCGCTTATCGTAAACAAATGTGCCAATGCCCTCAGCAGGGAACATGCGCTGAAGTGCATTCCCGTTCCGTGCGGACTCTTGCTCCGAGCCATGGATGAGGACCACTACGGGAACCCGGCCCCTGCCCTTCGGCATCACTAAGCGGCCTACCAGCTTTGTGCCGTTGCTCTCGAAATTCGTCTCAGTCACGTCGAAGACGATGCGCTTCCCGTGCCTTTTGCCAAAGGCAATTCTGCCTCTGCTGCACTCGGAGAACAATGCGGTCTCGCCGTCTGGCTTGCCGGTCCACCCAAGCGTGCTGGTCCATGAACCGTTCTGGTTGGAGTGCAGTTGGCCTGTCTCGCCGTTGAAAGCTGTCCAGCGCAACGTAGAACCTTCAGAGGGCGCAATATCGAGTGTTTGGTTATTGTCCATCAGGTAGGCACCGATCAGGCAGTTGGGGTTGGCTTGGGCGAGCGCCGAGGAGGCAGACAACGCAACGACCCCAAACATCGTGAAGACAAGCAGATTCTTCATCAGCTACCTCGATCAACGTTTGTTGGACTCCAGGTGTGTACGCAATCCCAGGGACAATCGTTCCGCCGAAATATAAGGAGGAGAGGATCGCGTCGGTTCGTGCCCGGCGCCCGAACAGCTGACGTGGATCAACTACGAGGCGGTGACCCCAACGGAAGCCGACCGACAGCAGTTCCGGATTCCATCTTGACCAAGTATGGCCAGCCCTACCGCGAGGTGAAAGCTGCGTCCGCGCTCTGGTGCAACAAAGGCATGTCTCTCGGATCAGGCCCGCTAGCTTGCGCACCCGATGTGCCAAACCTTCAGCTCAAAGGAAGCGAACTCATCTTGAGTGACAGCGGGCCATTCCACCGGGAACGCGCCGCCTGGAACACAAAGACCACAGGCGCTCCCCCTATCTAGCTCCGCGCCTCTCAGTCTCGCTTTACGTGTTTCCGTCTTTACATACATATACCCGTCGCCAAAGCGGTGTGGAATGTGGGAGACGCCGGCAGTTCCGGCATCTTCCAAGGGGCGGTGCGAAGGGTGGGACAGCTTCACCGTTCCATGCTTTGCACGGCACCGGCATTTCCACGGCTCGCTCTCAACTGGCAAGAAGCGCGCACCGATCTTGTTTCCACTCTCACTGCTGCCTCTTTCATTGCACTTTATACTGATCCTGTGCGGCGCTTGCTCCAGCTCGGGTTTCTTCTGCTCATGGTTGTGACTTTCGTCGCACCCGTAGCAGAGTGTTTCGACCAGTGGGATGCACCAGGTTTAGGCAACGACACAGAGTTCGCTCTCTTTCGCTTCGTCTTTTTTATGTGCCTCGTGCTGGTAGTTGCTATGCTCGTGGCCTTAAAAGCCTTGAAGATGCAGTTCGCTTCCCGCCTCGTTCCTTTGCGTGTGGTTTTTCTGATTGAGAGCTTGGTTTGGGTCATGCCGTCGCCTGTCCCACCTCACAGCTCCCCGCCTCTCCGCATCTGATCCTCTCCTGAAGCGTGCGTTTTCCGCGCGGCGACTTGCCGCGTCTGCCGACCTTCCGTGTCATCACGCGGGCTGCTGTTCTGCACACATCAGGAGTGCTACATTTTGTTCTCAAAATTCCCTTCCCGCATCTGCGGAGTTGTCTGTTTCGCTGCGGCCTCAAGCCTTTCCTTAGTCGCTCAGGTCGGCCAGCCAGGAACACTTGACGGAACCGTAGCGGCTTCCGACCACTCTCCTGTTCCTTTCGCCACCGTTCTGCTGACCGGGCAAGATGGCTTTACCCGTGAGGTCTCGACCGGCCAGGATGGAACCTTCACAATTCGCGCTCTCCCGAGCGGAAGCAATTACAAGGTGAGCGTTACCGCACCCGGCTTCAGGTCGGCGGCCGAGCAGCCAGGGATCAGCGTTGCCGTGGGTCGCACCACACAGCTCACTCTAACGCTCTCGCTGGGAACCACGAACGAGACGGTGAACGTCATCGCGCAGCCCTCTCCGGTCGACACCAATCAGACCTCATCGGTCGTCAACATCGACCGCGACCGTGTGGAAGAGCTGCCCATTCCGAGCCGGAACTATCTGTCTTTCGTCCAGCTCTCACCGCAGGCCGCGCCTGCCAACCCTGCACTGTCCCAGAACACGCTTACGCAGGGTGGAGGCACGCTCGCTTTCAGCTTCGGCGGCATCAGGCCAGGCAGCAACTCCGTGCGGATCGACGGCGTAGACGACGACGACGAGTTCAGCGGATCGAGCCGTACGCAGCTTTCCCCAGAGGCCATCAACGATTTCCAGATCGTCAACCACGGCTTTCGAGCGCAATCGGGCGGCGCGGCGGGCGGCGCGATGGACGTGCAGACACGGGCCGGGCTCAACAGCCCCCATGGAGACGCTTTTATCTTCGCTCAAAACGGTGCCCTGAACGGGACACCGCCGCTGGGCATTTATCCGCGCAAGCCAGATGAGAGCCGATTTCGCGCGGGAATCGCTCTCGGCGCGGCCCTGCAGCCGGACCGGACGTTCTTTTACATCGCCGCCGAACAGGAGTTGGCACGTGGGGAGGACGTGAACGACCTTCAGCCGGGAACGCTTGCACTCATCAACACTGCGCTTCGACAGACCGGACCGTTGAACGGCTTCAGCCTTGGCAACGGGTTCTTTCCGACGACCGACCAGGAGACAGAATTATCCGGACGGCTGGACCGGGTGCTGACTCCGCAGCAGACCCTTATGGCGCGGTACGCTTTCACCAATGCGCGGAACGTGGACGATGCTTTCCACACGGACGAGCTCACGGATAGAAGCGCCCGAGGCTCCTCTTTCGTGGCCGATAACAGCGTGAATGCCACGCTGACCTCTACTTTTGGCGGGTCACGCGTGAACAGCCTGCGCTTCGAGCTTTCGCTACGCCGAGCCGTGGAGCGCACGGAGAACCCCAGCACTCCGGGAGTGCTCATCCCAGGCGTCGCCCTGTTCGGTACACCGTTCGAGGGCAACAGCCGACGCTTCGAGACGCACGTCGATGGGGAAGATTCGTTCCTCTTCGAGCGTGGGCACCATCTTTTCCAGGCAGGCATCGGCGTGGAGCACGTTGCACTCCGAGCACAGGTGCTCGACGGCTTCAGCGGGCTCTTCGTCTTTCCCACGGTGGCGGCGCTTCAGGCAGGCAACGCCGATTTCTTTACCCGCTCCTTTGGCAGCCCCACCACAAACTTCGCCGAAAGCCGGGTGAATGCCTTCCTCCAGGACCATTGGCAGGCCGGTCGCACCCTTACCCTCGACTACGGTCTACGCTACGAGATCAACCGTCTTCCTTCCCCTTTTCCGACCACCGGCATCGACTTCAGCCCACGGGTCGGATTCGCCTGGACAGCGCGGCCTTCGCTCGTGGTGCGCGGTGGCTTTGGCCTCTTCTACGACCGGTATCTACTTTCCAGCTTGAATCGCGTGCTGGAGTTCGATGGTGCCCACACCTCCGCGCAGATCGTCGAAGGTCCAGCGGCGGCTTCGCTGTACGCCAGCGGTTCCCTTCCCTCATCGCCGTTGCCCGGCGTAGTGCCGAGCATCTGGAGAGCCGACCCGCGCCTCATCAATCCCTACAGCGAGGTGGGTTCGCTGAGTGTCGAACAGGCGCTCCCGCTCCAAACCACACTGAAAGCCGAGTATCAGTTCGTACATGGCGTTCATCTGGGGCGCACGGTCAACAGCAACCTTCTGCCGCCAGTGCTGCTAACCACCGGCAACGCTGCCTCTCTGGGCTTTCCTTCGCCCACGGCCCAGCAGCTCGGCAGGCCCTTCTTTACCTCTGCGCGCGTCGATCCTGGCTACGATGCCGTGAACCGTTTCTCTACCACGGCAGGATCGAACTTCAATGGAGCCACGGTCACGCTCAATCGCCAGTTCCAGGACGATTTCGAGCTGCTGGCCGGATACACCTATTCGAAGACCATCGATGATGCTTCTTCCGACCTGGAGCAGTCGCAGAACCCCTTCGATCCTGGCGCGGAAAGAACCTTGTCGCTGTTGGACCAGCGTCATCGCTTTACGTTGAGCGGGTTATGGCTCATCGGCCCCGACCTTGGCGATCCGGCCGATGCCGCACGAAACGCCAACCCGGGGCCGCTTATGCGGGTGCTCAATGGTTTGGAGTTCGCGCCCATCTTCCAGGTTTCGAGCGGCTTCCGGGCCAACCCGCTCACCAGCCTCGACAGCAATCGAGAGCACGTCTACCCGTTCGCCGCGCGACCGACGACCTACAGCCGCAACTCGCTCTCCACGAGTCCGAACATTAACTTCGACCTACGTGTGCTCAAGATGGTGCCAGTCGCAAAGGGGCATCTGGACATCGTTGCCGAGAGTTTCAACCTGCTCAACCACCGCAACGTGTCACTGCTCAATATAGCATTCGGATCGAATATCCAGGCCCAGAGCGGGTTTGACAGGCCGATAGCGACCTCCACTGCACGGCGGATTCAGTTCTCTCTCGACTACGAATTCTGAACCTCCCCATTGCCTACAAACCAGTTGAACCTAGGAGATTTCAGATGACCCACCTTCCAAAACTCTTGCTGTCCCTCTCTTTCATCACCGCCGCTTTCGGTAGCGTCTCTGCACAAACAGCGGCATCATCTCCCCACGAAATGCTGCCCGACGCTCCCCAACCTGAAGCAGCACAGGAGGTGACCCTTAAGGGAACGCCGCTCGCGATCCTTCACGATCAAAAAGCTATCTGGACAAGCCCGGCTCACATACGAACGGGCGATCTCAAGTGGCTGGCTCCGTTGGCAGTCGCAACGGGAGTAGCTATCGCCACGGATCATCACGTCATGGGTTCGGTTGTCTCCCATGATGCGAGCTTTAACAACGCAAACGTGAACGCTTCCAATGTTCTGGTGGGAGGGCTGATCGCGGCCCCAGTTGCCATTTTCGGTATAGGGCAGTGGAAAGAGGACTCCCATGCACGTGAAACGGGCATACTGGCAGGAGAAGCAATCCTCGACGGCGTTGTAGTGGAACAAGGGATGAAGCTTATCTTTTGGAGAGAACGGCCATCCATGGACAATGCTCGCGGGCTGTTCTTCCAAGGACGTGCGGGAACCGATTCAGGCTTTCCGTCTTCGCATAGTGTCCTGGCGTGGTCCTCCGCTGCTGTGATCGCCGAAGAATATCCCTCCCGCTGGACACAGTTAGGGGTCTACTCTCTGGCAACCGGAGTCAGCCTGACCAGAGTTTTAGGACAGCAGCACTTCCCAACAGATGCACTAGTTGGGAGCGCAGCGGGATGGCTGGTCGGTCATTATGTATATAAATCGTATCATCGGTTGACCCATAGAACCCGGAACTAGACAGACAGGGCTGGCTCATAAGCCGATTACCAGACTTGCCTGCCGAACAATGGGCCAGCAGATGAAGGTTTATACTTACTTGGTGATCTGCCGTTTCGCCAGCCTCGTTGCGATCTTCATCCTGCTCTCAGCCGCAGCTCCTCTATTGGCCTGCATGACAGGAAAAGCGATGACTCAGGAAGACAGTGCCTGCTACCGTTCCATGCACGGCAACTGCGGCGACATGGCGAAGATGGGCTGCTGCAAGACCGAGGTCAAAACGGATCAGAGTCCTCAGCTTGCCAGGATTGCTCCTGCGACGGATGTTCACTTTGCGGTGATCGCGTGGCTTGCGCCCCTGCTCCCGTCAGTTCAAATCGTGCACCCCTCTCTGTTTCGATCACCCGACGAGCATTCACCGCCAGGGGCTGTTGACAGCTCAACTCTCCATTCTCCGTATCTGATTCGCTCCTGATCGAATGACCTGCACATCTGCGTGTGCCTGCGTTTCATCTCGTTCAAAACGGAGCAATCATGAAATCTTCTATGGTTCTGGCATGTGCTCTCTCACTGCCAGGCATTGCATTTGCCTCTGACCATGGCCCTGTTTTCAGCTATGAAACGCCTGTCAATTCGCAGGGCGAGGTAAGCTGCGATGCTGGAATCTTCGGCCGTAGCGGTTCCAAAGGATCGCAATTCTCTACCGGCACTGGATGTGGCTACGGCATTACACCGCACATCACCGCCAACGTCTTTCTTCCAGCGACGTTTGGCAGCGGGTCACTTCCTGAAAGTCGTATCTACCCAGGAAGCGAATGGTCAGCCGGTGCATCGTGGCGCTTCCTTCATTCGGTCACGAGCGTAGGCAAACGGATTGAATCGACCGCTTCTCTCGGGGTTGTGGTGCCGGGACCGCAACAGGATTCCGGAGTCCTCGCCGGTCTTCATCGAGCACCCGGCATTGCCGGCTCTCTCGCTACCGGTCTGGCTTCCAGGAGTCAGTACGTCTGGGTGGGTGGAGGCTATACCCGCTTTGCCGAAGCATCGCAGAGCCGTAGGCCCGACACGATTTCGTGGAGTGGCGTCTATGGCTACCGACCTGCGAAGCTCCGCCGAGGTTACCACCAGTGGAACTATCGGGGCTTCGCAGAGTTGACGGGGGAACACACTGGCAACGTGCGTGCGGAAGGGGCGATCCTGCCCAACAGCAGCACGACGACGGTTTGGCTCGGACCCTCTATCCTCGCCATCTTCAAAACCGTTTCCATCTCGGCGGGAGTGCAAGCACCTGTTTACCGAGATGCCTCAGACAGTCTCTATGGCAGAGAACACGTCCGCTTCGCGATCAACTTCAGCTACCTCAAATTTTCAGCACATAACAGCTCCCCTTGAAAGGACCGACCATGAAGAACACTCTTATTGCAGGTGCTCTCTTTTCAGGGCGTGAACACCGTAGACGTGGATCTCAACACAGGCCTCGTCACGATCAAACTAAATCCTGCCAACAATGCTTCTATGCGGCAGTTCAATGAGGCCGTCGAGAAGAACGGCTTCACTCACAAAGACGCCGAAATTGTCGCCAAAGGCAAGCTGACCGGCACAGCAACCGCGCCTTTTCTTGAAGTCGCCGGGACACAGGATCGCTTTGCATTAGCCCCGGCTGCTGCAGGTACGAATGTTTCAGCGCTCCTCGGGAAGATGGTCACCGTGGCCGGTGTCCTTCCGCAGGCCCCGAAGGGCAAAGTCTCCGACACGCTTCGCTACAAGGCCATCTCGGAGGCGCGATGAACGCTACTGCAGTTTCGCTTGCACCAGAACGCAGGCCCAGGCGAGCGGCCCCGCTCAACTACTTTCACTCTTCAGTTCGTTCAGCACCCTCATCTGCTGTGCCCTGCCGTCCATTCTGGTCTTGCTCGGATTGGGGACTACAGTCGCTTCCCTGCTTTCTGCAGCGCCATGTTTAGTGAGTCTGTCCCGGCACAAGATATGGACCTTCAGCATCGCCGGAACACTTATAGCAGCCAGCTTTGTGATGACGTACATCATCGGCCCAAGACTGCAGCAGGGTGAAGTCTGCGCAGCCGATGACCCAACAACGTGCGGCGAGGTCAGCAAACTCAGCCGGATGATCCTTTGGGGATCGGCGCTCATCTGGAGCGGAGGTTTTTTTGTTGCTTATCTTCTGGGTCCGATTCTTGAACACATGGATCGTTAGTAAGAGCAAGGCTCCCGCTAACAAGAATCCTTGGTTTGCTCGCTTTTTATCTCTCGAAGAGTCGGCCGGGCTGCATTTCTGAAAATCATCGATGGGAGCAATTTCGCATCCAAGCGATTGAGGGTGGATACTATCTTTATGCGTTTCCGGGCGACATTGGCGAGCTTGTTGACAGTGATCTTACTGTCCTTCTCGTCCGTTGCCTCAGCTTGCGAGATCCGCTGTGATCGGGCGAGTTTAGGAGTAAGCTGCCACGCCGGGATGAAGCATAGCCCTCAGCAGAGAAGTACCTCCATGTCGTCCATGCCGGAGATGGACGCAAGTCCGGCTGGCGAAGAAGCAGATCCAGGCCCAGCGATCGCCTCGGCGGCGGCACAGAGTTGCTCCCATCACGTCTGCGCTCCGCAGCCGGTCTTATTGACTCGGGCATTTACGAATACCGACCTAAGCCATCAGGTATCACTTCTCTTCGCTTTACCGCAGGAGTATGTCGCACCAAGCGGCCTCTTACCCGTAAGAGGCCCCCCTCCCATCCATAGGGCTTCTCCCGTTTCTCTCCGCACTACTCTCCGCATCTAGTTCAGCGACCCTTCTGCCCCGACATCTCCGTATGTCGTTAGGCCGGAGTGCGTCGCTGTTCCTCTTTTGGATCTCAGCGACATCACTCCGTCACCGACGACGCTAGAACCTATGCCTACCCGTGTTTCCCGGAGTTTTACCATGGCGAATCGCCGTTCCTTTCTTCAAAGCACCTTCGGTCTAGGTGCCGGGCTCTTTGCCAGCCGCGCCGTTGCCGAAACTACTCACAACGAGCCTCATACTTCCAGCCAGGTTCGAGCAGCTGGAGGCTATCAAGGCACAAGCAGTGGTTCCCTCTCCAAAGTCGATTCTCATGTCGGCTCGGTTAGAACCACACCGGTCGTCACGACAGATGTCGGCGATCTACGCTGATCATTGCGCGGTCTGCCACGTAAATAACGGAAGCGGCCAGTCCATGTTCGGCAAAGGCATGTACCCGAAGCCTCCGGATCTGCGTGGTGAAACCCAGACCATGAGCGACGGTGAGATTTTCTACGACATCGAGAACGGCATTCGAATGTCTGGGATGCCGGCGTTCGGAGGTGACGGTACCGCCGACGAGACCTGGAAGCTTGTTTCTTTCGTTCGCCATCTTCCGCATTTGACCCCAGCAGAAGAAACAGAAATGGAAGCCCTGACCCCAAAAACACCTGGCGAAGCTGCGGAGGAAAAACAGGAAGACCAGTTCCTGAACGGCGACTCTACTCCAACAGCAGCAATCCCACACCTGAAAGGACATTCCCGATGAAACGAACTTTCCTCCTGATACTCACGTTAGGCCTCTTCGCAGGAGCAGCCTACGCCCACAACGGCATGGTGCATGTCATGGGAACCGTAACTGCAGTAACCGACAACAGCATTTCCGCGAAAGCCATGAACGGCGCGGTCCAGACTGTCGCTCTTACGAGCGACACGAAGTACCTGCGGGTGATGCTCCCATTGCACCCAAGGAGATCAAGGTCGGCGACCATATCGTCATTCACGCAACCGGGAAGCCCGATCACCTCACAGTGGCAGAGGTCAAAATGGGAGCGATGAAGAGCATGAACGGCATGAACGGCATGAACGGCATGAACGGCATGAACGGCATGAACGGCATGAACGGCATGAAGATGGATGCGGCTTCCCAACCACCAACCCACTAGGCACACGCACGTGAGGAGAACGATGACCACGACTCTACCAGCCAACACTGAAGGCGATGCGGTGCTGGGCCGAATGCTGGCCCAGCGCACGAAGTTTCTCAGCTTCCTTTCCTCTCGCGTGGACCCGGCCCTCGTTGAGGATATCCTGCAATCCGCCTACATCAAGGTGATCGACCACGCTGGAGAGATTCGAGACGATGAAAGCGCCGTTGCGTGGTTCTACCGCATTCTTCGCAACGCAATCACAGACAGCTATCGCAGACAGTCCGCGCAGACCAGGGCACACGATAGCTTTGCTGCCGAGGCTCCTACAAGCTACGAGCTGGAGCTTGAGCAGACGGTGTGTGCCTGCATCGGCGATGTCATCCTGGACCTCAAGAGCGAGTACCGCGAAGCCATTGAGCAGGTCGATCTTGGTGGAGTGACTGTCCAGGCCTTTGCTGCCGCGCAAGGGACTTCTGCAAACAACGCTTCCGTCCGGCTTCATCGAGCGAGAAAGGATCTTGCCAAAAAGCTTACGGCCGTCTGCGGGGCCTGCGCGGAACACAAATGCCTCGACTGCACCTGTCGGCAGAGCCAACTGTAAGATCGCACCGCTTCCTGCGTCAGCAGTACTAGAACCATCAGGAGAAGACCATGTGCTGCTGCAGCAATAAACCAGAAACGTCTCAAGGCAACGTAATCGACCCGGTCTGCGGGATGAGTGTCGATCCAGCAACGGCAAGCACTAGTCAGTATGAGGGCATGACGTACCCCTTTTGCTGTGGGGGATGTAAGCGCAAGTTCGACAATGCTCCCCGCCAATATGCAACCACTTACAGTCCAGCCTCAGTGAGGTCCTAAATGGCTCAGCCGACAATCGATCCGGTTTGCGGGATGACAGTCGATCCCGCAAAAGCAGCCGCCACCGCAGAACAAAACGGTACGAGGTACTTCTTTTGCAGCCAAGGATGCGCTACCAAATTCAGTGCAGAACCAGAGAAATACCTTCAATCAAAACCGGCGGCAGCGGCTGCTTCGCCGGCGTCGGCGGACGAGGCTGCGCATGGAACCGAGTACATCTGTCCCATGGACCCGGAGGTCCATAAGATGGGTCCGGGTGCCTGTCCGAAGTGTGGAATGGCGCTCGAACCCGCGACCATCACCGCGCCGGCTAAGAAAACGGATTTCACCTGTCCAATGCATCCCGAGATCAGTCGCCAAGAGCCGGGTAATTGTCCGATCTGCGGTATGACGCTTGAACCTCGCGAGACTACCGCTAAGGAGATCAACCCCGAGTTGGTCGACATGACACGGCGCTTCTGGATCAGCGTTGCACTTGCCGTTCCACTGCTCGCGCTCATGGTCTCTGGAGTTTTGCCTTCCATGCCGCTTCAGCATCTTGTTTCCGCGCGAACATGGGCGTGGATCGAATTCGCCTTGGCTACTCCGGTGGTGCTCTGGTGCGGTTGGCCCTTCTTCGTTCGAGCCTGGCAGTCCGTCATGAATCGCAGCCTGAATATGTTCACACTGATCGCTCTGGGAACCGGCGCGGCCTACCTATACAGCGTCGTTGCAACGTTCGTCCCGCAGCTCTTTCCCCCATCGTTCCTTGCCAAGGGTGGCGAGATCGCGTTGTACTACGAGCCCGCAGTCGTCATTATCGCGCTCGTACTCTTAGGACAGGTTATGGAGCTGCGCGCCCGCAGCCAGACCGGAAGTGCGATCCGTGCGCTTTTGGGGTTGGCTCCTAAGACCGCGAAACGACTTGACGATCAGGGTGGCGAGGCGGACGTACCCCTCGATCAGGTCCAAGTAGGCGACCGGCTGCGGGTTCGACCGGGTGAGAAAATCCCCGTCGATGGCTTAGTGCTCGAAGGCCACAGTTCCGTCGATGAGTCGATGGTCAGCGGCGAACCGATTCCCGTCGAAAAAAGCGTAGCGGCTAAAGTGACGGGCGGCACTGTCAACGGCACTGGCGGCTTTGTGATGCGGGCAGAGCGGGTCGGTGCGGACACACTGCTCGCTCAAATTGTAAAGATGGTAAGCCAGGCGCAGCGGTCTCGTGCGCCGATTCAACGGCTCGCCGACCGCATAGCCTCGTATTTCGTTCCCGTCGTAATCCTTGCGGCCGTGGCTACATTCATCGTCTGGTATCTGGTTGGTCCTCAACCACGCTTCGCTCACGCTCTCGTCAACGCAGTTGCAGTCCTGATTGTGGCCTGCCCTTGCGCCTTGGGTTTGGCGACGCCGATGGCAATCATGGTCGGCACCGGTCGAGGAGCTAGTGCTGGCATCCTCATTCGTAACGCGGAAGCTTTGGAGACCTTCGGTAAGGTGAACACCCTTATCGTTGATAAAACCGGCACTCTGACCGAGGGCAAACCGACTCTCGCGTCTGTCGTCCCGCAGCCGGGCATCACCGAATCAGACCTCCTGCAACTTGTTGCCAGCCTGGAGCGTTCGAGCGAGCATCCTCTTGCGGCAGCCATCGTAAAGGGAGCTGAAGCAAGAAAACTTACTCTTACAGACGTGCAGGGTTTCGGCTCTACAACCGGAAAAGGAGTGAAAGGAGCTATTTCAGGCAAGCAGGTTGCCGTGGGCAATATGGAAATGTTTCGTGAGCTGGGCATTGACCCGGCACCTTCGATGCTCACCCAAGCCGAAACTCTGAGAAAAGAAGGCCAGACCGTCATGATGGTGGCCGTAGATAGTAAGCCCGCTGGTCTCGTCAGCGTCTCCGATCCAATCAAGGGATCAACGACCGACGCCATCCGCGAGCTGAAGGCAGCCGGCCTCAAAATCATTATGGTCACCGGAGATAACGCAACTACAGCACGGGCCGTTGCTGACAAACTAGGCATTGAGTTCGAGGCTGACGTTCTCCCTCAGCAAAAGGCCGAGGTGGTCAAAAAGCATCAGAAACAGGGTTCGATAGTGGCCATGGCCGGCGATGGGGTAAACGATGCACCCGCTCTGGCCCAAGCCAACATCGGGATCGCCCTGGGGACTGGAACAGACGTGGCGATGGAAGCGGGAGGGATCACGCTCCTCACGGGAGATTTACGCGGCATCCTCCGAGCACGCCGCCTCAGCCAATCCACCATGAGCAACATTCGACAAAACCTTTTCTTCGCCTTCATCTATAACGCAGTTGGCGTACCCCTCGCTGCTGGAGTGCTCTTCCCTGCTTTCGGTCTGCTGCTCAATCCCATGATTGCCGCCGCAGCCATGAGCTTCAGTTCCGTCTCCGTCATCGCCAACTCCTTGCGGCTGCGAACGGCGAAGCTATAGGGACGCTCATTGAGGCGAGTACCTTTGCGAAACGACCGTTCAACCTTCTTCTTGGGGCAGACCCAACAACGACACTGGTGGCGAATTCACGCGGCCGCTCGGAACTGGAGAGCGGCGAAGTGGGAACATCGTGTTTTCGCCAGGGGTGTTCCGTCGGTCCAGGCGGCGATTCTCAACAGGTTAATGGCGGCCGCAGTGACGACGTGCTGCAGATGGGTCTTGGGTAAGCCGCGGTAGCGCGTGCGTCGTAGCCCGCTTCGCTTGACGGCTTGCGCATGGGTACTCTCGATGCCGGCGCGAGCAGCATATG
>JAABUZ0100004714.1_pt1 | contig 18572 bp, 11 predicted proteins | sample 5562091 | NCBI WGS metagenome assembly JAABUZ01 (sample SAMN12813069, study PRJNA571459) | rock metagenome | isolation source: Antarctica rocks | place: Antarctica: Victoria Land, Linnaeus Terrace sud | collected 2015-12-21 | reverse complement strand
AAGACCCGGCGCGAGGCCATCCGCTGCCTGAAGCGCTACATCGCCCGCGAGGTCTACCACGACATCACCAGCACCAGAGCTGCACCCACGGCTCGATCAGCTGCTTGACATCCATAGGGGCATCAAGACCATTCAATCGCTATCGGGCACCCCGGTTGCCCTGCATGTAATGCCGATGAGGCTATACGGGGTGGTCCGACAGGCAGGCAGTGAGATGACATATGTCCGCGCCGCCCTGTTGGTCGCGTACCAGAACCGGCAGCTCGTCCCCCGCGGGCAGCGACTCATCCAGGACGAACCCCGTCAGGCCTGCGACGACACCCACGACGTGCACGACGACAGCGACGCGGCAGTTAGGAAGCGGCAGGAACACGGCCTGGCTTTCCGTCGACGTTGGTGTTAATGCCGGAAACGGGACGCCCGTGGCCATGGCGAACATCTGGTCGTACTCCGCGAGCGCTGCGGGGTCACACCGGTCTCCGAGGGCTGTCCTCCCCCAGAGGACGTCGCGGATACGGGCGCCAAGACCACTGGTCGTGAAGTCCTCGCCAAAAGCGAGTTCCCCGGCACCGAGGGCGATCTTCGCGGAGAGTCGGTGCGCGAGGACGAGCTTGTGAACGAGCGTCGTGGTGATCCATTGGTCTGCCACGTCGTCTCGGCGAGCTTCAGCGATCAACCGGTCCGCGGCCTCGCCGTCGACCCCGTAGTCCCGGCGGAGGATTTTGCGTACTTGGTCGGCGCTGCCCCGTAGCTCATATGTGCGCACCCCGCCGTCCTGCTTGACGGTCACAGGCTTGACGGATCTGAGCTCCCGGGTGCTGAAGTCGTAGCTGACCAACTCGCCCGTCTCTGAAGTCGTTCCCGACATTGCACGGCCAGTTCCTAGCCTCTGCGCGACCAAATTGAATAGTTCCCCTGGCCCCTGCAACGGGCCTTCGACGTCGTGACCGATGGCTGTTGCATTCGCGACAGCACCAAACTTGTGACCTGCCGCCCAGGGCTTTCACGAACACATGGTCCTTTGTGGGCCCTGCACCCAGCTCCGGCGGCCTCCGACAGTAGGGGCAGAGAGCGCGCGTCACTGGTGGCCGCCCGGCACGGGGCGAAAACACGTCACCCGGATCAGAGTACGAGAGACAACGTCCACGGCAGCGACATCATGCGCCGCTGGCTCCTGGAACGCCTCGACGACGAACGCGCCCACCAGCGCAGCGCCTGACCCCGTCTTCTTTCAGTGCAAGCGCTACCGCGGCAGCGTCGGCTCCAGCGCAGTACGAGACTTCCGCGGTGCCATGGCCGGCCGCGGCGACAAAGGCCTGCTGATCACCACAGGAACCTTCACCACCGACGCCAGAGCCGAAGCGTCACGTGACGGTGCCCCACCCATCGATCTCATCGACGGCGACCGCCTCTGCGACCTACTACGCACTTACCAGCCGGTCCAACCGCCACACCACCAACGTGTCCCCCACCCTCAGCTGATCGAACCCCGCCAACTGCGGACGGTCCGTCCTGGTACCGCTGGCGGTACCCGACCAAATCCGGGAACACCCCGCGGCCCTCAGCGCGTGCTCCTGCAACGCCGCGGTCTGCTCAGCGGTGGACACCCTCGCATAACCTAAAAAATCACTCATAACCCAGCACTGTTGCATAACCCGCCGACAAGCCTTCCGGTGACACACCGGTTTCGTACAGTGCTTCTGCAACACCCGGACGGCGCAGCGACGTGCACGTCAGTCTCGGCTGCTGGAGTGTTGCTTTAACGATCTTTTCTGCGACACCTGGGGATCCCGCGTCGCACGCACCCGCGCCTGTGGTCACTGGCCACCGGTCGAGGGTTGGTCGCTCAGGCACTCCCGGAGCCCCGCCGCCATCACGGCGATCGTGAGGATGTCGAGCAGTTCACCGGCGGTGTTGACCAGCCACTTGCGGCGGACGGAGCCGAGCCGGAGCCGCAGATGAATCCGAGTAAGCGGTGGCGCGTCGACTCCCGAATCGGGCAGAAGGGTCAAGGTGATCGACCAGGAGACTTGCATGTGGCCGCGCTGAGACCGGTAGACCAACGCTGAGGGTGGTTGCAGGATCGCCACCTGGAAGCTCTCGTTCTTCCCGCCGTAGTCGGGCACGACGTCCCCGACCTCGAGATGCCGCCAGACCGCGATGATGGTGCGGGCGGGCCGCCTCGAACGCGGGATGAATCGTTCCAGCGAACGAGGCAGGTACCAGCCCGCCCGTTGCTTGCCGAGTTGGAGCAACCAGGGCCACGCCCGCTCCGGCGGAGCGGTCACAGTGAGCGCCCGATCCATGACGACGTCGGCCTCGGTGACAATGTCGTCGCCCAAGCGTTGCGCGGCGACCTCATCGGGGCGGGCTCGGATGGCGTCGAACGGTCCGTTCATGACCCCATCCTCCCGGTCGGGTGACCACACGCCTGGCGGCCTCGGGTGACCCTGCGGGCGCCCGGGGGAACACCGGCCAACCGACCGGACGTCCGATGACCCGCACCGAGGTCCTCGACACCTACGGCTTCCAGACTTCCTTTGCCTCACGTTAAGTGCACGAGCGCCTCTGGAAGGCCCAGCCCTGTTGGGCGACAAACTGCGGCAAGGTCATCCGTGGCACCCTCATCGAGACGGAGACATCCGGATGTGCGGCTTGTTTTTCCGCTGAGGATCCCCTGCGTGACCGCGGTGCCATCGCCCTGGTCCTATAACTGGCACTCCTGGTGGTCACGAGGTCAGCAAAAACCGCTCCAAGCGCTCGCATGCTGGTAGCAGGCGGCAGGTGCCTGGACCGAGTTTGCTGCGAGCCATCCTCAGGCCGCTCGGGATGACCGCCACCAGTCCATCGAGCAGCTACTCTCGCCTCAAGCTCATAATCTGCGAGACGGGGTCCGGCCATGGGTACGCAACGACAAACGACCAGTGATCTGCTGGTGACAGCAAACTTCATACGTGCAACGCGAGAATCCGGCTACGTCAGCCTGGCGACCGCTCTGGCTGAACTGATCGACAATTCGCTTCAGGCGAGCGCCTCCGAGGTAGCGATCACGATCAGCCGTGAATCCGAGACCGGACTCCCGACGATCCAGGTCGAAGACAATGGCCGTGGCATGAACGCCCAAGAACTTGCATCGTGCTTGCGCTTCGGCGGGTCGTCTCGCTTCGACGACCGAACATCGTTCGGGCGGTTCGGTATAGGCCTTCCTGCGGCTTCCCTTAGTCAGACTCGCTTCGTGCGAGTAACGGCATGGCAGGAGGACATTGTCCAGACCGTGTTCCTGGACGTAGACGCGATCGTTGCTGGCGCCGCCGTCGACCTCATGCCCACGGCCGGCTTGCGCGGATCGGGATCCTCCGGCTGCTGCGTCGTTTGGCAACGGTGTGACCGGATTGAGTACCGCCGTCTCGCATGGCTGGAACGTGCTCTCCGGCGCGACCTCGGCCGGATGTATCGGCGGTTCCTCGTAGGTGCGGTGAAGCTGACGATCAACGGTACCGCCGTCGACGCTGTCGACCCGACCCTCGTCTCAACCGTCGTCGACGGCACCACTGCACGGCTGGCTTTCGAGCCACTCCGCTACGAGATTGCCACCCCGACGGGCGACACCGCGTTCGTCACAGTCCGCTTCTCGATGCTGCCGGTACACCAGTGGCACAACCTCGACAACGTGACTAAGCGACGCGTTGGGATCGTGGGCCAACACGGTGTCTCAATTTTGCGGGCAGGACGCGAGATCGCGCACGGCTGGCACCTCATGGGATCCAAGCGCAAGGAGAACTATGACGACTGGTGGCGCTGCGAGATCGAGTTCGATCCGCTGCTCGACGAGCAGTTCGGCATCACGATTAACAAGCAGGGTATCCGGCCGTCGAGCACGCTTCGCGAGGCGCTGGAACCGGAGCTCGAGTCCATTGCCCGGATGCTGAACAGTCGCGTGCGCCAGGCGTTCGAGGAAGTGAAATTTCAAGCCGCTGCTGCGGCCTCCTGCCGCATCGCGGCAGCAGCAGACATCGACCTTCCAGTGATCAAGGGGCGAGGCCAAGCCAAGGGCGCCCTCAACTACCGGATCGGGTCCGCACCACTCCCGCTGGACACGATGTTCCGCTCCGAACTCAAGCAGCGAACACTCAATGTCACCCTCAACATCGACCACCCTGCTTTCGCCGCGCTCTACCGACCGCTGCAAGGCCTGGAGGAGTCAGCGGCCGCCGAACTGCGCACCGCGCTCGAACTGTTCCTACTGTCGTATGCCCGGGCCGCCCTACAGGGGGGCTGCGACAGCAGTGACATGCTTCGGGCATGGAGCGAGACCTACGGACGGATGCTCCAGCGATCGTGACGAGCGAGCCCAAGTATCTCCCATTAAGCCTCCCCACCAAGGCCACGCGCCGGGAACGGCGAGCCTTCGCGCGCCTCTGCGAGAACCTTGCGAGAACCGATCCGGCCATGGTCGGATCGGCTCTCGACCACAACGCCTGCGCCGAGGCTGCCGGTCTTGGCAACCTCTACGAGCAGCCCATCCTTGCCGCTGCTGCCCACACCTTGATCGACCTGGTCGACCAGGGATGGACGATCACCATCGACAAAGTCGGGTCCCTGTTGAGCCCACCCAAAGCCGGCAGCGATAGGGACGCCGAGAAGGCTCGTATCAGGCGCCAGGAGCACGTGCGACGGGACGAGCAGTTACGGAGGCCGAGCGTCCGTCGCTTCATCGAGAAGATGGAGCGAGCGCACCAGCAGGGTAACAACCTTGTCTCGGTGTTCAATCTCATGCGCGACGGCCGTGAACTCGCCCACTCGCTCGCGACTGCCGACGACCCGAACGCCGTCATTAAGCCGTATGTTCAGGTCGTTGACAACTCCACTTGCGAACTGACTGGTTTCAGACTCCAGGACATCTGGCGCTACTTCCGCCACACTTGGTCAAACGCCTACTCCACTGTGCCGGGCCGGTCCATGGCAATCCTTATCCGTGACGCTGCCACGACGCACCATGCGGTGATCGGCCTGGCGGCGATTTCCAGTCCTGTCGTGCAGATCGCCGAACGAGACGCCTGGATCGGTTGGGACACCGACAAGGTCCTGGCAGACATGGAGGCCAACCCGACTGAGAAGGTCGGCAGTTGGGTTGCACGTCGGGTCCAGACGCAGATCGATGAGATCTACGTGGACGATCTCATCCAAGCGGGGTTGCTTGAACCCGGTGGCCAGGGCATTGAGTCCGCTGACACCGTGGCACGGCTCAAGGCAGACGCCGAGCGCTATCGCCAGAAGCATCACCGCGCGAGCACCATCCGCGTTGTGCGCAACATCGAGACGGACGCCTGGATAGAGCGAGCCGAGACCTCTCTCTTTCGTAGCAAGCGTTCCGCCGCGCTTGCCGAAGCGCTGGAAATCGCCGCGCGTCTCGGGCAGTACTTCGAGTCAGAACCCACCGGGCTGGTCGGGTTAGAGAAGGCGCTAATGGACCCGAAGGCGCGCTCGCAGATCCGTCGCGTCATCCGTCGTGCCCGGGGCGAGCGCGTCGGAACTGTGATTGCCGACCTGACCGTGTGTGGCGCCGTCGCGCCGTACAACGCCCTGGCCGCGGGAAAGCTCGTCGGCGCCTTGGCTGTGTCCCCCAAGGTGCTCACCGCTTACCGAGAGAAGTACAGTCGCCCCAGCGAGATCGCGTCGGCCATGGCTGGTCGGGCGATGGAGCGCGAGGCACGACTGTCGTTTATTGGGACTACGTCGCTATACAGCACTGGCTCCAGTCAGTACAGCAGACTGTTTTGGCCATCGACTGTGGTGGGCGGCGAAACTGAAGCCAAGATGGGATTCTTCGAGCTTGGTCGTTCTCGGTCCTTCGGCACCTCGCACTTCTCAGACGAGACTGTGAACGCACTCGTTCGTGTAGCTCATCTCGATGGATCCCTGGTTCGGGTGAACAGCATGTTCGGCGAAGGCGTCAGCCCGCGGCTCCGGAAGGTCCGCCTGGGCCTCGGCACTCTCGGCTGGCCTGCCAATGACTTGTTAAAACACGGCCGCGAACGCATCCTTTACGGCGTGCCGCTCGTCGAGAACCTGCGGGAGTTCTCCCTTGGCATCGACCCTGAACCCAGGTACCTCCTAGATCCCGACCTCGCTGAAGCTGGCGACCAGGTCGCCGCCTGGTGGCTGCAGCGCTGGGCACTCAACCGCGCGGCGCAGCCCGCTGTGCAGGAGTCGATGCGAGCGCACCGACTCGTACGTCCCGTACGGCACGGTGCACGCGTACCACTCCCTCCCGACGACGAACTGCGACCGGTCGACGAGACGAAGTTGCAAGCTGCGGGCGACTAGTAATCACCGCCGGCGTCAACGACGAAGACCTCGGAGTTGGTTGTCAGGGTTGCGACGACCGCATCGACCTCTGGGTCGTCGTCCCGTCTGATGCCAAGTAAGCGCAACTGCTGGTCAGGAACTAGCTTTTGCCGGGGCGACGTAGTTCGAAGTAAAAGTGCTGTCTTGCGAGTCGATGGGTCAAGCATCCACCAACTCTTGACACCGTTTTGGTGGCCGACGATACCGTCGAAGTCGAACCAAGTACCATTGCGCAGCGTCTCCGGGTCCGGCGTGACGTCCTGCCAGTATTTGCTACACACGCTGCGTACCGAGCAGAGCCGGCAGTGTTCGCCGGTAATCGCTACCGGCGCCTGCGCCATGGCTCGAACATCCGCTCCGGCAACACGGCTCTTGGTCGCCTCGACGAGCGTTTGAAGCTCCGCCGCATCCGGGGCGGTGATCATCACGTCATTGGCGGGATACGAAGCGGTCAACTCACCCAACGGCGTTCGACTGTCGTTTGCTACCTCGTCCTGGTCCCAGAGCAGTGCGTAAAAACGCAATTGGTCGAGATGGCTTGGGTCCTCGGCACCCGTCTTGTGGTCGAGGATGTCGACTTGGCGGTTTGTAACGGTCAGCAAGTCCACGCGCCCATTGACGCGCAGCGCATTCGCTCGCAGTGACGCCTCGGGGTGCGTGCCAACACCCAAAGAACGACCGAACCGCCCGCCAGTTCCTGCATGACCCGAACTTGCCTCCGCGCTTGCTGTGTTCGAGATCAGGGATACTCGCTGCAAAAAGCCCTGAATCTGCATACGGGCCTCGGGAATCCGGTCCTCAAGCTGTCTCTGGATCCGCTCACGTCGGTCTTTGTCGATACGAGGGTTGCCATCCAATTGGGCCACGCGAGCCTCAAGCGCCGTAGCGGCCACCGCCGAGTATCCCCCTAGGTCACGGAGCACGGACACAGCCTCGGGAGACGCGGAGGACGCGCAGCCGGCGCCAACAAGGTCCTTGATGATCCGCTCCAACGAGGCGTGTACGACGTCACCGAACAGCGCCGCCGAATGCGGCAGCGGCGGGTAACCAAGGTCATCCCACAAATCGGGGTAGCTTGCGTGCCCGAGAACGTACCGCCGCGGACAAGTTTCGATTTCCTTGAGCGTGGAGTAACTCCAGTGCGCAGGTGGGGCGGGCAAGACCGCGATGGACTGGTGGACCCCCGTATCGAAAGTTCGCGCGTCGCCGGTCATGACAGCTTCTTGATCACCTGGCTCGTCGCGAACGGGAGGTTCCGCGCGATGACCATGTCGTCGATGAGTTGCACCTGGATGCCTCCGAACTCCTTGGCGTCATGCAATTCCTTGGTCGGCGGAACATCGAGAGTCAACGGTCCATGGACCCCGATAACCCAGCGCTGGCTTCCTCGGGTCGCCAGGATGGGCGCCGTGACAGGGCCGATACCCGGCACGTCGATCACAGCTCCGCGCTCGAAGTTTATCTCCTGCAGATCGCGGCTTTCAAGGTCGGCGAAGAGCTTGTCGGCCGACAGGTCGAGTCGCGCTTGGTCGAGCGTTGGCTGCTCATTGAACAGCACGTAGCGAAGCAGACTCGCCCCAACTTTACGGTCCAGAAGCCCGTGCTCGAACCGGTTCCGGAAGCTACGCAAGCACTGGTAGCAGGACGCGTCGCAGTTGGACGGACAGTGCTCCACCCGATCGAGCGCCGCTTGAAAGATGGACAGGCCGAAATCATGTACCCGCCGGGTGAAGCCTGCGCCACCCGCCAGGGTGTCATAGAGGTAGATCTCCGCCTCAAGCCCCTTGTGACCGAGCGGTGTCAGCGCCGGCCGGTACTCAGCCTGCAACTCGGTCGCTTCCACACCAAGCTTTTGCGTGGCCGCGATCGTGAGCGCCTCTGCGACGGTCCTGAGTGCGACGTGCGTCGACAGCCACTCCGGCCGCAGTCGCACCGGCGAGTCGACCCGAAGTCGCACCAACAGCACGTCCGACTTGAAGTCAGTCCCGAGCACCAGCCCGTGTGTCGAGTACGAGCCAGGGCAATCTGGCTTCTCCTCATCCGGATATGGCTTCTTGTGCGTGCCGAACACCTCGCCGCTCGCGTTCTTCACAGGCTCGATGAGGCCGCACATCGTGCAGTAGTTGTAGCCCTCGTTCTTCGGGCCCGTGTTGGTCACCAGCAGGGTAGAACGGTCGTAAGCCTGCGTCACACGATCGCTGACGGTGGCCCATTTGCTCTCCTCCTCCGTCCCCTCCGCCACGAGCTTCGCCCGGGTGGCATAGCTGACCGCGGGCGCATCGTCGGGACTGGTTCCCGGATCCTTGGTCGCCCGGTGCGCGAATCCCGGCGGGCGCATCCAGTTCATGGCTTTGCCGAAAGTTCCGGCCGAACCGCAGGCGGGGCAGTCGCGCTCTTCGCCGCGCTCCGCCTCCGACGAGCGAACGTGCATGGCGTAGTGGCAGACCGAGCATTCGAAGTACAGCCAGCGCTCCTGCCAAGCCTTGAACCGGTCTGCGTGCATGGGCGAGTAGATCGCCCCGGAAGTCCACTCCTTGTTGTCGATCCACACAACCTTGCCCGGCGCGTACTGACTCAGCGCGATGTTCAGGCCCTGGCTCGGCGAGTACCGGTACTCGGTGTGGAACCGCTCAGACTTGTTGACGTCGAAGACGTGGAACGACACGACATCGGTCGGGAAGGCGTAGCGGGGAAGCACGCCCTCATAGAGCAAGCGGTCGAGCAGGTTCGTCTGGCTGCGGGTCTCGCTGGGGACTTCGGCGCCGTCCTCCGCGGGACCCTCCGCCTCGACTTCGCTCTCCTTCGGCTCCGAGTCGCCTTCTTCGGGCTCAGGAAGCTGGCCTTCGTCGGTGACCTTGAGGGCTCGATCGACCTCTCTCAGCGTCTCGTCGACGATCCCGTCCAACATCTTCTGCCGGGCATTGCCGAGTTCATCGGGAAGCCAAGCTTCGAGTTCGCCGCGCAGTGTCGCCTCGTGCTCCTCCAGCCACTCCGCAAAGTCCGTGCGGTTCAGGGCCGAACTCGTACCGACGAACTCGCGCACGGTCCCTAGCACCTCGAACAATTGCGGCTGGCCCTCCGGGTCGATGGTGGGCAGGCGATCCTGGTGATACCGCTGCAGTAGGTAGGCCGTGACGTGGCGACGGGCGATCTCGTCGTTATCGAGGGTCAAAGAGGGATCTTCGACCTTGCCGCGAATCATCGCCGCCGGGTCGCGAAAGTAGTGGTCATCGTGGGTGTCGGCACTACCGAACGCGATGACCGTTGCGACGGCGTTACCGCGACGTCCGGCTCGACCAGCGCGCTGCTGGTAGTTGGCGCGCGACGGCGGCATGTTGCGCAGCGCCACTCCGGACAGACTGCCGATGTCGATGCCGACCTCCATCGTCGTCGTGCAGGACAACACATCGATGGCCGGCTGCGCTTGATCCGCTTGGCCAGGCAGCGTGACGTTGACGTCCTGGAAGAGCAACTCGTACTGCTCCGCGCGCGAAAAAACTTCGTCAGACTGCGCCGCATTGAGTTGCGCGGTGTGTTCTCGCGCGATGATGCTCATCGGAGTCTCCGGCGGGTCCTGCAGCGCCCGGACAGCGCTCGCTCGGTAATAGCCCTTACGTGCCTGGAAGACCTCGTCAGCGTTGGGATCGAGTACCCGCACGGCGTCCTGCCCGCAGCTCACGCACTTCTTCGAACCCGGGAACGGACGCTGGGTGTACCGGCAATGCTCGCAGTAGCCCCAGAACTCGGAAGTGTCGAGCGCAACGTTCTGTGCAAGCAGGCGGTACTTGCCGCCGATCGCCTCGCAGAACGTGGGCAGCAACACCGGCAGCCATCCATCGTTGAACTTCTTTTTGGCGGCGTTGGACCCGATCCACTTGTTCAGGCCGCCGAACTTGCCGGTGTGCGGGTGGACGCCACCCTTGATCTTCCACCACTCGCCCTCCTGCATCGAGCGAAACCAGATGCCCTTGGTGGTCCAGAAGGCCAACCACATGCGAACAAGTGCAATCCGCTGCTCTTCCGTGGTCGCAACGCCGTCGATCGAAGGCAGCTTCGCGAGCAGTTCCTGAGTCTTGGTCTTGGTGCCAGCCTCACGAAGAGACGCCAACCCCAGCGATGCAATGCCGTAGTACTTGTCGGTGAGTGTGGCGTACATCGCCCGCAGCAGCGATACCGGCGGTGTCGTCGGAAGCATGACGAGACCGACAAGTTCGATCACGTTACCCGTGAGGGCTCCGGCGTCGATCTTGGCTGCCACCTGGTCCATGACCTGCATGGACTCGGTGGGCTTGAGTTCGGGACGCAAGCGGGCGGTGAGCCTTTTCGTGCCAACCATGGTCGCCAGAAACAAGTGCTCGAGGCTCAGATCGTTCTTAATGGGGTCTTGTGCCTCCAACTCGGTCCAGCCCCGCAAGATCAGCGGACGTATGACGTCGCGCATCGAGTACGTCTGGAGGTTGGGCGCAAGACGAGCAGCGACCTGGCGAGAGTCGGAAAAGGCCAGAACCTTCCGTCCGCGGAGCGGTGCGAAGTCCGAGTATTCGCGGCTGGGCGGCTGGACCTCGATCTGCCGGGTGATGAGCGCCTGGAACGGCTGGTCGCCCTTGGTCTGGTGATCCTGCACCGACGAACGGCCATAGCCCGCAGCGCGCTCACAAACGCCGCATGGCTTGAACTCGCCATTCGCGTCGACTTGCTCGGAGTCTTCCTCGTCGGTGTCGGTCGTAATCGGCTCGCCGGCGCGCTGACGCGGCAGGAACACGCGACGGCTTCGCATCCCCAGCTTCTTCGGGTTGAGGCAGCCGGTCACCAGGTCGAGGTCGGCCAGTTCGATCTCGATCGTCGGTTCCTCGAGCAACAGGTCGAGTGCAAAAAGTTCTGGGATCGAACCGGCTGCGGCCTGGAATGACCCGCCTTGCTCGTGCCACAGGAAGGTTGGCTTGATCAGGTCGTCGGTGTAGGTCCGGGCGTACGACGATCCACAGTGTCTGCAGGTGAAGTACTCGAACACCCGAGCACCACAGCCGCACGTCGCCCGCGGCTGGGCGTACAGCTTTCCGATCGGTCCCTCGCCGCGCAGGTGCGCATCGAGTTCCCCGCACTCCGGATCCAAGCATGCCCACAGGCCAGCCAGACCCCGAAAGAAGCCATGCACACGACAGGGCAGCAAGCCAGCCTCGTCGGACTTCTCCCGCGCGGCGCTGCCGAGTGCAATAAGGTTGGAAACGGCCTGGTCGGCCAACAACGACTCGGCGCCGGGGAACAGTGCCGGGCCAAGTTCGCTGACGGGCTGTGCCTTCTCCATCGTCTCGTTGACCAAGAGGCTCATTGGCTCGAACTCGTGTAGCGCGTCGTAGAGCAGTTTAGCAACAGGACGTTCGTCCACCTCAACCTTGCGATAGGCCAGCAGGTCACTGACGGCAGCGGTCTTCTCGGTGTCCGTTTCGGCGTCGTAGTAGTCCCGGATCGGGACCGCGGCGAGCATGGCCGCGTCCTCAGGTGTTCCCGCTGCGGCCGATTCGCGGAGCTTGAGTTGACCGACAACGGTGCGGAACTCCGCGACGTCTTTGCCGCTGAGTTGAGCCGCGAATTTCCGCGCGTAGTCAGCGCTGGCAAAGCTCGCGCTGGTGGTGATGACCTGGAGCCGCTCGGGCGCAATGCCGAGGCGAGAACGCAGCCGACGGAGTAGCAGCGCCACCTCGGCACCTGCCGCGCCTCGGTACAGGTGCGCCTCGTCGACAACGAGCAGGAAGCGCTCGTTGGGGTTTTCGTCCAGCCACTTGCGAGTGGCTTCGAAGACGGGCCGCTCGAGCGGCCGCATGAGCATGTACTCCAGCATCGAGTAGTTGGTGATGAGGACGTCCGGAGGCGCCGCTAGCACCTCGTGGCGCGTGAGCAGTTCGGGATCCTCCGGCTGCATGACGGCGCGGATGAACTCGTCTGCCTTGTTTTGCCAGCGGCTGTTCTTCTCGCCGTACCACTTCCTGATATCCGGCTTACTCGGCCACTTACCGCGTGCATGCAGCTTTTCGATGAGCTCAACGGCTTCCGCGTGCCACTGGTCCTGGGGATTCGCGGCACGGTCGTGCAGCAGCACGTAGAAGTCCTCGATGGGCCCGAGTCTCTGCTGGTCACGTTTGCGAGTGCGTACACCTGGATACAGTGTCCGGCTCGTATAGCGGGCAAAGCGGGCGGGGCGCCCGGCCCATGCGTCGAACTGTGCGGTGACTCTAGGGTCACCCAGCAACAGGCGGAGACGGCCCAACTGGTCATTGACTAGCGCGTTCATGGGATAGAGAAGCATGGCCCGGACTGCCGGCGCGGCAAACGACTTCGGATGGTAAGCAGCTTCGGTTGCCAGCTTGGCGATCATTGGGAGCAAGAAGGCCTCAGTCTTACCAGAGCCCGTACCGGTGGTAATGGCCAGGCTTGCGCCGTCGCGGGATGCCCACTCAAGCGCCTCTGCCTGATGGGTGTACGGCGGGTCGTACAACAGCGCGTCAAGCCCCCCACTCTTATGCGTCAGGCTCTTGAGCAGTGCCTGTACGGCGGTGTTTAGTTCGAGGTCGCCGAACTTGCGGTCGGTGCGGTAACGCGGCGTGCTCTCGATGAACGGCTCGCGGAACAGCACGCCCTCGGTCTCGAGGAGTTGGCGTCGTTGCTCAATCGCCATCGGGTGTCCGACATGGTAGGTCGCCTCGATGTAGTCGCGCAGCGCCGACTGAATCTCGGCTACCGTCTCAGCGATCGTGGGTGCATCGGCCGTCACGGTGTCTCCTCCTTGGGCACGCCATCCATCCAAAGCATGCCAGTCAGCAGATGCTCCAGGGCAGGGATCGCATCGTTTGGCACTCGGAACGCGAACAAGGCACCCGTCACCCCAGGCAGCGCCAGCCCCACCAGTTGTAGATACCGCTCGGCGAAGCCCGGGATGGGCGAGAAGAACTTCACGACGGTTGCGTCATTCGACGCCGCGGGGTCGGTGCGGTAGCGCTGCGGAACGCCCCGTAGCGAGTCGAGGGCCATCTGCATTCGCCAGGCTTCATCGCGGCCAGGCACCAGCGGATCATCAGCGGGGAACTCGACCATCTTCGTGGATGCCCCGTCGACGAGCCGCACCATGCACCAGAGGTCGGCGCCGTACGCCTGCGGACGCCGCGCCACGAAATTCCCCTCGTCACCGAGCTTCGGCGAGCGCCACCGACCGCGGTAGTACCGAACCGGCGTCGCGGGGTCGAGCACCTGCAAGTCCTCGATGTCGCCAGAGGTGCCGGAGACATCCAGGCGTCCCCTGATGCGTCCCACGAAGGACACCGCGTCCTCCATTCGGGGACTGGCGACCCAGCGTTCGCCTTCGATCTGCTGCAGGCCGGCGCTCAGGAGTCGCTCATCGGCAGTTGCGGGCTCGAGCCGAAGCGTTCGCGTGTGTCCTTCACGCTCGACCTGCGCGCTCAACTCCGAATCCAGCAGCGACATTCCGAACGGGCGCACGCCCAGCAGCAGATAAGCGCCCGGATGGCACTCGATGTAGGACGGTGGTCCCAAGTAGAGGAGGCGAACCGAACTCTCTCGTCCGTGGCGCAGTTCCAGCAAATCTCCCGCAGCGATCAGGAGGTCGAGCAGATCAGCTAGTTGCTCCCGGGCAATCGCTCCATCCGGTGCGAGCGGGCGTAAGACGCCGAGGACCGCGTTAATCAGTCGACTTGGACTCGTGGGGCACATGAAAGAAGCAGCGCGCCTGAGCGATGCAGCGACGCCTTCCTGGCTGGTCAGCTCAATGAGCTCGGCATCCAGGCCGAGGGTGCGAACCGACAGTTTGGAGCCCTCCGCCGCAGTCAGACTCGAAAGGATCATCAAAAGCCTCCCGCAGCTGATTCGAGATCGTTGAGGATACGGGTGCCAAGCACGGCGAAGCGGGCCGCGCGCAGCAGGACCGGTGAGCTGACGATCCGCTCCAGGAGATACTTACGGTCGCTAGCGGGCCATTCGGTGACATAGCCTGGTCGGCCTGCGAGGATTAGCAAGAAGCGGGCAGCAGACGGCTGCTTCTTCACGCCGGTTTCAGTAAGCATCGAAGCAATGACTGTATCGAAGCCCGGCAACAGCGCCTCCGGCTGTAGCCAGTGATATAGGTTCTGCCCGATCTCGACACCGAGCGCCTTGTGGGCCCGCGATATGCCGATCGCGTCCTTCATCTCTTCTAGATAGTCGGCGGGGTCCTCGGCCCGCTCCAGCTTCCGCTCCAACGTCGCCCAGTGAGAGCCGCAGATCAGCATCACGTTTGCACGTGCGATAGCTTCGACGGTCAGTTGCTGCTGGTGCACAGCAAACGGATCGGGAGGCAACTGGGCCGTCGCCCACAGCCGGTGCGCGTCTACTAGCTTCATGATCCCGGCGACTGATTTGTCGCCGTACGGGATGTGTGGTTGAACCCTGCCAAGCGCCACGACGGCGGTCGGGTTGGTGGGCGCGACGCTGATAGCGGCGGCTTTTTCGGAGCAGGCACGCAGTAGACCCCCTTGGGGCGGCAGCGTCACGGTTGCACCGGGTTTGTATGGGATCGGATCCAGCGGAGCGTTCACTGCGAAGAGATCGACGTGCGTGTTGTCACCGTCTGTCCGATCGTGGAGCGTCGCCGTGCGGCTGCCGTCGCGGTGCTTGGAGAATCGCCAACGAAGTGCCTGGAAGCCGTGCTCGCAGGTGAGCGACGCCATGCCGACGCCTTCGCGACGCACGGCCAGCACACAGGAGTCGGCTTGGTCGTACGCGTCCTTGAACAGGGGATCGGCCCGGAACGACTTGGCGCAGTCAACCCACGCTTCGTCGCCTATTGGGAGTTCGACCTTTCGATTGATAACGGTAAGTGCTACGTACTCGCTCTCCCGTAAGGTGACGACCAAATCCACCTCAGCCTCGGGCGGGCCATCGATGGTCACACGTGCGCGTTCATCCCAGAGCTCTGCCAGCGTTGGCCGTGCCGGCGAGGCCAGCAGGCGGATACCTTCGCCGACCGTGGCGTTCTCGGGTCGAACCTGTGGGTCGCGGATCGTAATCGCCAGCGACTCACTCGTCGGTTTCTGGTCGTCTGTGCCGAATAGCACGACGCCCATCTCGTGCGAGCCCACCTCCAGGCCATCGAGTGACAGGATGAGCTCCGACTGGCCGTCGGGCCAAGAGACGAAGTAGGACTCGCCGTCGATGGTCACCCGGCATCGCGCAGGGACGAGCTCCGAGCGGATCCCAATAATCGCGGGCTCCCCCGCGAGCCACTCAACGGAACCCTCTCCATCCCAGGCGCTCGCCACAATCCCAACGGGCCGGATCGCCACAGTGGAGAGCACAGATAGACCGCATGCCACGAGCAGCGAAGCGTCAGCATCAGTAAGTTGGTGCGGGACCTCGAGTTGGTAGGCGCCCGCCCCCGACACCTGTAGCGACACCGGTGCCGACCACGCCACGGCGGGCGGCGGCTGGCCATCTTTGCCCACGAGGATGTACCTGTGGCCGGGGCGTAGGAAGCGCCCCTTGACCTCGATAGCCATGCCCGAGCCCTGGCGTCGGTACAGCCACCACGGTCCGCTGGTCATGACGCACTGATCAGCCAGGATCGCGTTCACCGTCTCAGTGCCGCGCTCCAATTGCACAAAGGGCTTCGAAGGGTCGGGCCACGACTCGAAGCGGATCTCCTGTCCGCCGTACACGAGCCCCCCGCTGGGCACTGGCCGTCGACCACCGATCACCTTGCCCCGGAGGGTCCGCAATTCGTCGTAGACGTCGGGAAGGCGTTCGCTCAGCAGGGTCATGTTGGGTAACTCAGCGTAGGCGTTCCACGCTCCGTCCAGATACCGCAGAAACAACCTCGGGTCGGTTGCCGTGGGCAGGCGCTCCTGCTTGGGTTTGGAGTCGCCGCCGGACGCGCTCCGTTTAGACCCGATCGCGCGGACCCCGCTGGCAGCGTGCCGTGCGGACTCGAGCCAACGCCGTGACTGACGCTCACGCGACAGCCCTTCCAGCAGACGGTCGAGTGTCGACTGCACCAGATAAGGCGACTCTTCTTCCTCGCGAGAAAGGAGCGCCGCTGCTACCTGGCCGAGCAGGTCAGTGTTCTGGCAGAAGATCCGGAACCGGTCGCTGTACCCGCGGGCACGCACGGCTAACCGAACGCCCAACTCCTTCGGATCGCCCAGCAATGCCGAAGAAAGTCCAGTGCGGAACTCGAACAGGAGTTGAGCCAACTGCCACTGCAGATACGTGGGTAGGACAGCGTGGGTGATCGGCCAGGCGATGATCGTGAAGTTCGTCGCGAACGCCCCGGTTGGCACGGCACCGCCGTAATCGCGTGCAAACTTGACGAACCAGGTCTTGATCCAGTGCCGCTGGTCGCTTCGCCACCCAGGAGTCAAGCGCTCGAAGCTCGGCCAGTACTCGTCGCCAATATAGTCATACCCGGACTCGGCGGCGTACACGACGAACGGCAGCCAGTACGCCCGGTGCCGCTCCCCCATACCTTGAACGATCGCCGAGCGCACGCTGTCGAGCAGCAAATCGTACTCGGTCCGCTCCAAGTCATGTTCAAGCGCGAAGACGGGCGACGGCGGCTCCAGTTGCTTTCGCTGCTTGTACAACTGCCAAAACTGCATATCGAGCTTACCGTGAAGGTACCGCAGCACCTCGACGCTGCCACTCGGGGTGACGTCAACCATGCTCGACGTCACCCTTCGTCGAACCAGAGTGACAACTGATTTAGTGGCTGGGCGGCTTCGTCAGGCCACTCGTTTGGCTGGTCGACGATTTTCCCGCACATCAGTCTATTTGGACTCAAAGCGCGAATCCCGAGACAATTGCGCGGCCCGCCCCTTCGACAAGCCGGTCGCCGCAGCGATGCGGTCGTAGGACCAACCGGTCTCCCGTAATGTGCGTATCGCATCCAATCGAACTTCCGCGATGCGCTCCAACTCATGGTCGAAAGCTGCGAAGGCATCGCCCACGGCAATCACCTGGGATGCCGGGTCGTCGATCGAGTCCAGTCGTCGGACCTCATCCCGGACCGCTTGCTGCAAGCTGGGAGAGAGTTGGCCGGGCCGAGCGCCGGCGCGACGCGCACGAGGAGACACCAGGACAGTGCAGCGCGTGTAGACCCCTACACGCGCTGAGGCGCGCGCAATGCGCGACGTCGAGGCAACTGTGACGCTGCTGGTGATGGCCGGTACCTACGTCGCGGACCGGGCTCGCCCCACCGCCGAGGCGGACTCGGTGGTAGATGCCTCGCCCTCCTCGGCTGCGGAGTCCTCCGACTCCCCGCCGGACAGTGCTGCCCTCCCCCGCTGAGAGTGACTTTTCAGGCCGCGCACCATCTCATTCCTACCGGTGTTCCCGGCTGCCACGGTGTTCTTGCCGTGCCTTGTTCAGTGTGGCGTACATCGCTGAGCGGGACAGGCCGCTGATGTCCATCAGCTGCGCGGCGCTGTACTCCCCGGATTCGTAGTCCGCGAGGAGTCGCTTCCGTTGCAGTACCGACAGTTTTGAGGGCTTGCCCAGGAGTCGTCCACGCTTGGCGGCCTCCCGCATGCCCTCGACGGTGCGCGAGCGGATCAGGTCCGACTCGAACTCGGCCATCAGGGCGAGCATCCCGAAGAACATTTTGCCGATCGGGTCCCCCGGGTCGTGAATGCTCCCACCGATGCTGAGCTTGATCCCCTTGCCGGCGAGCTCGGCGGCGATGTCGTGCAGGTCGCGTGCCGAGCGACCGAGCCGGTCCAACTTGGTCACCACCAGGACGTCCCCGTCCCGGACCGCACCCAGCGCCGCGGTGAGCCCCGGCCGCTCCCGGTTGCGTCCGGTCCTGCCCCGATTGGTGTGCAGATGCTCGTCGGTGACCCCGAGCTGTTTCAGGGCTGAGAGCTGCGCACGCACATCTTGGCTCGTGGTGGAGCATCGGGCGTACCCGACGAAGATTTCGGCCACCAGCGGAGCCTAGTCCGGGTTAAGCCAGCCTTACCGGATTCACTACCAAGACGGTCAACCAGGACGGCCCATGCTGGCCGTTCTCGGCCCCCCAAGTGGGTGCGGGACCGTCCTGTAGAGCGATCGTCATACAGGACAACGTCAGACGCACCAACACGAAATTGAACCAGTGCGGGTGCGTTCGGCGAGCAGATGGAAGGCGACCGGGTCCGTGTTTGCTTTCACACCTCGTGCATCATCGATGCCGAACCGGCAACGAC
>JAABUZ0100004713.1_pt1 | contig 18574 bp, 21 predicted proteins | sample 5562091 | NCBI WGS metagenome assembly JAABUZ01 (sample SAMN12813069, study PRJNA571459) | rock metagenome | isolation source: Antarctica rocks | place: Antarctica: Victoria Land, Linnaeus Terrace sud | collected 2015-12-21 | reverse complement strand
GCGCGCACAGCCCTGCACGTGCAAAGCATCTCGCACTGGGCGCCCGCTAATATCGGTCCCTATGCTCAGGCCGTCTGCGTCGACGGGGCGGTTTTCGTGGCGGGCCAGATCCCGCTGCAGCCCGCGTGCATGCGGATCGTGCATGGATACGCGCCGGTCGATCTAGCGCTCATGCATGCGCTGCGCATCGTGGACGCGGTCGCGGCGTCGGTGCGCACGGCGGTGGTGTACGTCACCTCGGCGCTACACGTGTCGGATGTGTGGAGGGCGGCGGTGGTGCCGGATCTGTGCATCCAGGTGCTGGCGCTGCCGCGAGATGCGCCGGTGGAGTGGTGCCTCACTGCCGCGTCCGCCTCGTTTGCCATGCAGACGGAAGTTGGCACTCTCGCGCGCATCTCCTCTCTCCTGCCCACCGTCGTCTTTGCTACGCTGTATGTGACTGCGGAGATTGATGGGGCGTGGGACGGGGTGCAGACTATATATGCGGAGGCAATATGGACAGCCATGGGCCAACACGAATGTGCTCTATATTTCTATGCGGGGTAGGCAGCATGGTGGCTATCCGGGCAAGGACATAAAGTGCTCTATTCTATGTGGCAGTCTATCGATCTTCGTCGTGGTCTAATTACATCTTTTCATGCCGGCGATGCACGCGCCGTCGCTCGGCAAATTTCAATACTTCGTCTATGAGAATGACCGGCAGGCTGATCCCAACAACCGCCCGCCACTCCGTCATGCTAAGTGGCACCGTCTGAAAGAGCGTCTGTAGGGGAGGCAAGTAGAGGAGAGCACAGTGCAGGGCCATCGAGAGGGTGATTGCCCATACCAGCACCATGTTCTCCCATACCGGCAGCGTCAGCAGCGAGTCGTTGCTGCTCACTGAATTTACCGCGTTCATCATCTCAATCACCACCAGACTACAATTAGCTTGCTAAGAGAGTAAGACTCACATCGACAGGGAGATGGTGGATGCGTGCTTGGCCATTTCGCCTGTGAACATGCTGCATCCGATGTTGGGGAAGGACGCCGCGCACTGGTGAAAGTGCGAGAGCTGGTGGAACGTGATTTGCGGGCCGGCCGGGTTATAGAGGAACCACCATGCATAGCCAAATACAGTCGCGGCGCCCACGTACGTGCCAATGACCATGTATCGAAAGAAGAGCCATCCACTAACAATCGGATCGTCGCGGCCCCGCGGCGGCTGGCGCATGATGTCGCGGTTCTTGGGGTTGAAGGAAAGGGCAGTGGCGGGCAAGCCGTCCGTAACTAGATTCACCCACAGCAGCTGCACGGGGATCAGGGCCTCTGGCATGCCCAGCAGCACGGTGAGGAAGATCGAGACGACTTCGCCAATGTTGGAGGAAATGAGGTATCGTATGAATTGCTGCGTGTTGTTGTAAATCGCCCGTCCCTCCTCCACCGCCAACTCAATCGTGGCGAAATTGTCGTCCGCTAGCACCATATCGGCAGCCAGCTTGGCGACGTCCGTGCCACTGCCCATGGCGATCCCAATATCGGCCTTTTTAAGGGCTGGCGCATCGTTGACGCCATCGCCCGTCATGGCAACAATTGCACCCGTGCTCTGCAGCAGGTCGACCAGCCGGCTCTTGTGCGCAGGCTCGGTGCGCGAGAAGAGCGAGGCATGTTGTACCACTTCCAGCTGTTCGAGATCCGTCAGGCCATCAAATTGCCGCCCGGTGTAGCTCTTGCTGCGCACGTCTTCGTCCTCTCCAAACAAGCCAATCTGTCGGCAGATCGTCTCGGCTGTTTGCTGATTGTCGCCCGTGATGACGACCACGCGGATCCCGGCATCCTGGCACTTGCAGATGGAATCGGCCACCTCGGGTCGTGGGGGGTCGAGCATGGCGACGAGTCCGACTAACGTCATTCCCTGCTCCAGCCGCTCGTAGGCTTTGGTCGTCGTGTAGGCGTGGGCGTCAAAGGCGGCCGGCAGGTTGGTGTGGTAGGCAAAGGCCATCACGCGCAGTCCTGCAGTAGCATACTCGCTCAGCTTGGTATTCACGATGCGTCGAATGGAGGGTGTCAGTGGGGCTGACTTTCCTTCCGTCCCCACCATAACACTCGTCGAGCGGTCAAGAATGGACTCGGGCGCCCCTTTAACTAGCAGGTGAAGGCCTTTGGGGGACTCTGCCACAACAGACATGCTTTTTCGGTCGCGCGAGAATTCAAACGTCACGCGGCGCGTCATGGCAGCCTCGTAGAACTGGTTTGCAGCATTTATGTGCCCATTCCCATTCCTATTCCCATTCATCCCAACCACTCCATTTGTAATTCCTTTGAACTGCGGTGCTCCCAATTTCTCCACCAAGACCCGAAGAGCCGCCTCGGTGGGCTCGCCGACATTGCTATAGACAGAGGTTGCCGCATCATACTGGATCTCGGCGTCATTGCATACAGACGCGATTTCAGCCAGTCGTCGCACGGTCTGTGATGTGCTGGCTGGCGCAGTCCACACCTTCCCATCCGGCCCGTAGACACGACCGTGTGGAGCAAAGCTGGTTCCTTCGACACGGAACTCATCCAGCCCCGTCTGCTCTCCATTGAGAAAGACAGCGCGGGATACGCTCATTCGGTTGGTGGTCAGTGTGCCCGTCTTGTCGGAGCAGATGACACTCGTGCTCCCAAGCGTCTCGACAGACGGGAGGCTTCGCACAATAGCATGCTTCTGCGCCATCTTGCGTGTGCCAAGAGCAAGGCACGTTGTAATCACGACGGCCAGGCCCTCTGGAATGGCAGCCACTGCCAGCGCGACGGCAATCTTGAAGTAGTAGATGGCCCCCTTGACCCATCCGTGGTGCGAAGGATCGTTGAAGTTGCGGATATTGACGAGCCAGACGAGAATGCAAATGACCATAATCACCTTTGCCAGCAAGTCGCCAAAGTCGTTGAGCTTCTGCTTCAGCGGCGTGGGCTGGCTGATTTGGCTGACAATGCTTGTGTGGATATCGCCAATGGCCGTGCGCGCACCCGTCAGCGCAACCACTGCCCGTGCATGCCCCACCGTGATTGTGGTCCCGGAGAAGAGCATGTTGGTTTGATCCTGCTTGACTGCCTTGCCGTCCGTCACCACCCCCACATCCTTGACCACGCTCTCGCTCTCGCCCGTCAACAGCGCTTGATCCAGACGCAGGGAGTTGCTGCTGACAGACAGGAGGCGGCAGTCCGCAGGAATGCGATCGCCAACACCCACGTCCACAATATCGCCCGGCACCAGCTCCTCGGCCCGTATCCTCACCAGCTTCCCCTCCCGTAGCACCTTCGCCTCATCCGGCGCGTACTCCGACAGAGCCGCGATAGCCTTCTCCGCCCTTGCCTCCTGCGACACGCCAACGATAGCGTTGAGGATGAGGATAAGCAGGATCACAGCCGGGTCGACAAAAGCCAGCCGATCGTCTGGATCGTCGTCGACCAAGGCCAGTAGGAATGAAACGACGGCCGAAGCAAGCAGAATCAGCACAAGCTGGTCTTTGAATTGCTCTAGCACGAGTCGCCATAGCGCAGTCGGCGGGTCCTCCGCGAGGATGTTTTTTCCGTGCTTGCACTGCGCCTGGGATACCTCCTCCGCTCCCAGCCCTACCGCTTCGTCCACATGCAGCTCCGACAAAACAAGCGTCTTGGACTGGCTGAATGCATCTTCCATGCCTTGTGCTACCAAGAAAAGACAGCGCACGAAATCAGCTTCCTCAGCCTTTTATACACGCCGAGGAGGCCACGTCGAGGACACGTGAATTTAATATTGGATTCAGGCACGCTTCGCGTTGTTCTATGTACAGTTTGTTTGTTTACATGTCGTGATGTCGTTGATAGATGGGCAGCTCGTGCTCGACGTCGAGATAGGCTTCGGAGGGCGCAGAGGGCTGGGCGGCGGAGACTGGGCCAGGCGCGCTTTCCAGTGCCCGGAGTGCATCTTGGCGCGCTTCCTCGTGCTTGGTGGGTGGGGGGCCGCCTGCTTCCGTGCCATCAAGCGCCTCTGGCGCCTCTTCCCGCTCATCGTCTGCAGGGGCACTGGGTGCGCTGGCCGTTGCCACAGGGACGACCTCGGGTGCGGACGGCAGAAGCTGCTCCTCCGCACGCCGTATGGCCGCTTTTTCGTCGTGCGAGGATGCGTCCGTGCGTGTGGTACTGCGCTGACCGACGACAGCGACCTGAGCTGCTTCTGGTTGAGAGGTGGGTCGGCGGGGTTGTTTCGGCGGAGGAGGGAAGGTGGGCGATGTATGACACATTGTGCCGATCGTAATCTCCTGCTGCATGTTTAGAATCCCGTTTTCGCGTTTGAGGGCATCCGTCTCTGCAAAGCCAAGAGTATTTGTCACCAGCTTCTTGCCTGATAAATCATTCCCCGTCAGCTTGCCCCGGAGGTCGAGGACGACTTCGACAAAGTACCGAAAGGAGATCAAGGGCGCCGTGGCGATGGTGGGGAAGGTATCCGGGGGGATGCGCAGGGAGGTGGAGACAGCGCCGGAGAGGGATTTGGGGTCGACGAAAAGGGGCGAGACGGTTTGGGCCAGGTCCTTGCGGAAGGACTTTGCCTCGGAGCTCTCGTTGTCGAAGCGGGAGAGTCGGTAGAGGGTGACGATGCAGCCACGCAAACTCTTGACCGGCTTCGTGTGGCACAGGATCGCCTTAACGCTGATGCTGTCGCCGGCCAGCGCCCCAGCTTGCCCCAGAAACACCTTCGCCTCTGTCCCGCGCATCTCCTTGTCCTTCTTTGTCTCCATGTAGCGCAGCATGGGTTTCGGGAGGGGCAGGCCGCCGACGTCGATGCTTTCGACAAGGGTGAGGTTGGCGCGGGCGGATAGTTTGGCATGGAGCATGGAGGAGCGGGTGCAGTCTGCCTCTAGCTGGTAGCGTATGTAGCCTTTTTCAAACTATATCAGTCTTTGCATGGGGGGATGACTTACATCCAGAGATGACGGGATCCGCTTGTAAGGGAACTCCATCTCAAAGGGCAGCTCGTGCACGCCCTGCTCCAGGATCATCCCGGCGTCCACCAGCTGCACGGCCTGCGGGGTGAAGATGGGGATGGTCTTGTTCGTGCCGGTTGAGAGGGACTTGAGCACCACATGGCCCTGCAGCGACACGTGCAGCAGCGTTCCCTTTGCCTTCTTTCTCAGCCGCAGCATCACCCTCCCAGTCACTGTGTCGCCGGGGCCGTAGCGGCGGTGGGGGTCGGCCAGCTGGATAAAGAGCTCGCGCACGTTGCGCCTGCGCTGGAAGGCGGACATGGCGCTGACCAGCTTCTTGGAGGATGAGGATGAGGACTCGCCTCGTCCATTACTCTCCCTGCCCGAGGAGGAGTTGGTGGTGGTGGTGGCGCTGTCCTGGGACTCGCTCCCTGTGGACATCGTGGGGGGGTGGTGGATGGCGGAAACGACCGTTATTCTGCCCGAACCACAGCAGCAGGGGCAGCATGGGGAAAGGAAGGAATATACACAGAGAAGGGCGGAGGAAGAGCATTAGGTTAGGGCTAGGGTAGGGCGAACATCTGGGCGAGCTGCTCCGGCCCCACGCCCTGCTGCAGCATCCAGTCACGGAGGGCGTCGATGTTGTCGGCCCAGCGGGCAGCAGCAGCACCGGCCTGCTCCGCTTCCATCCGTCGCTGGCGAAGAACAGCTGGGTCGGAGGCGGCCATGGGCTGGTAGGCGGCCAGCAGCCTTTGATGCCTCTCCTTGGTGCTGGCCAGCTGCTGCAGGAGGGCCAGGCGTTCGTCCGTCCCCAGCCTGCTGCGGCGGGCAGCGTCCACCTGCTCCCCCAGACTGGCTGCGCGCTGCTCCAGCTCTGTCTGCTGCCGCTGCAGGGCTTGCGTGGCCTGGGCGCGTGCATGGTGGGCGTCAGAGGGAAAGGCCCAGTAGGCGTTGCAGCTCCCGATGCGCTCGCAGTGGGCCAGGCTGTCGTCCAGGAGGGACTGCACGACCTCCTTCACGCTCTGCAGGGTGACGCCCGCCTTGGCCCCGAGCTTCTCCACCTCTTTCAACTGGTAGACCTGGGCCGTGGAGTGGAAGATGTGTAGGATGCGCTGCCTCTTCTGCTCCAGCGAGAGTCCTCGTTGTTTGCTCATTTGATCTCTCGTCTCTGATTGATCTGGTTGATCTAATCTGATGGATGGATGGATGTGGTTGATCTAATCTGATTACGATTTTACCAGTCTAGTCATGCCTGCCCTTGAGCGTGCGCTTCACCACCCTGTCCTTCGTCACCACGTAGACCACCCCTCCATACCCGCTCAGGGAATCCCTGTCCTGGGCATTCAGCAGCGCCTGCGAGACGGTCTCAAAGAGCTCCTCCGGCCCCAACCCCGGCTCCCACAGCGACTCGCACATCCCGTAGAGCTGGTCCGAGGAGGTGCCCGTCACCACAAAGTCCTTGGCAAAGTCGATGCAGCCAATCGAGTCAAAGGAGCAGATGAAGGGGGCGTGCGTGCGTGCGTTGATGCCGGCCACGATGGGCGATGTGAAGTAGGGCCCAAAGCGCTTCTCATACAAGCTCGAGCTGACCAAATTCGCCAGCACCTCCGGCTCGATCTCGCGCTCCTCCCGCAGCCGGTACATGTTGACGCGGAAGCGGAAGAGCTCGCTGAGGCTTATGACGTCGGTGGCGAGACCGGTCAAGCTGAGGAAGACGTCGCCATAGGAGAAGATCTTGGGGAAGTTGGAGGAGACAGTGAGCGATTGCAGGCCCAGGCGCAGGTCGCACGCGATGGCCACGCAGTCCTTGCCCACCATGGCGACGCTGGTGCCGCCATTGATTTCAAAGGGGTTGGACATGGAAGTAGTTCTCGTACTCGTAGTGGATGACGAGGCACCAATAGAGTGGCCGATAACCACGCATAAATATGTCTGAATAATCTAAGATCTCGCCTAGTCTAGAGTACTCGACAAGGTCAGTTCCCCAGATGCCCCGAGGGGTTGTTAAAGTCATACTCCAAATGCACAAACGCGCGCTCCACAAACGGCAGCGTCTCAATCGCATACTGCAGCGCCTCCCCCACGTCGTGTGCGTCGCGCAGGCTATTGCTGTCCGCCATCATCACATCCACCTCGACATGCAGGCGGTCGCCCGCGTGGTATGCCTTGACGGCCGAGACATGGCGGATGCTCGTGGCGAAGCGCATGCACATGTAGAGAATCACCTGTCTGTCCTCCACACTTGCTGCTGCACCGCACAGGTGGCGAATATGCTCCAGCGAGGTGTCGCTCCATGTCTTGATGATGTAGAAGGAGAGGAGCACGGCGCCCAGCGGGTCAAGCCACCCCTCCTGCAGCGCCAGCCCGAGCACGGGGAAGGCAATCGAGGCCGAGTTGAAAATGACATCTGTCATGGCATCCTGCCCGAGTGCTTTGACGGAGGAGGTTTGGAAGGTTAGGCGGCAGTAGAGCCAGCAGCCACCCTTGACCACGACAGTGGAGACCATGATGAGGATCGAGGCAAGCCCGAGATGCACTACGGCGAGGTTGCTGCCTGCCAATCGCTGCAGCGCCTCTAGAGCCACCTGGCAAAAGGCCACCGTCATGATGACGCCAAAGATGACCACGCCAATGGGCTCCATGCGATTGCGGCCCACTGGGTACTCATAGTCCATCTTCCAGCTCTTGCGCGCAATGAAGGAAGTCGTCATCCATATAATCACCGAACTCAAAAAGTCCAGCACAGAGTCCACCAGGGAGGCCACAATGGAGAGCGAGTTGGTGGAGACGGCCACAAACACCTTGAGAATGAGGAGGATGACATTAGCAATGAAGTTCACCACGATAGCACGATGCACTGCTCTCTCCACCTGCTCGCTCTTGCTCGTGCTCTTCAGCGGCTCTCTTTCTCCGTTCCCTTGCCCTCCATCTCCATCCTCACGTTCGCTATCGCTCAGCGCATCAATCTCACGCAAGTTGGAGGGTGTGCGTCGTCGCTGTTCATGGCCAGGGAGGTAGGTCCGAATGAGGGACTGCGGGAGATTACTGCTGAGCAGGCGATCCACGCGCGAGTACCGCTTAATGAGCCGGTTCTGCCGCTCGTAAAACGCCCATACCTTTCGCTTCTTGCCTTTCAGCTCGTCCCCTTCTACGAGGTAGTCAGTCCACGTCACCGGCGGGCCATCATTGCCCAGTAGCTTGTGGATGCGTGCTTGCTGGTAGGAGGTGGAACGCTCGCTCCCGTCTGTCTGGCTTTCGTGTCTGGCCAGCTTCAGCAAGGTCGCTAGCGACTTGGTGCGCAGAGCTACGGCGTCAATGCCATCCTCGTCCTCCTCGTCATACTCTCTCTCGTTCATGCTCCCGTTCGGAGATTTCCATGGTTTCGCGCCTTCTGATTGGCTGGCAACGGTCACTACCATGGACGACGACTTGGCGATCGTGCGACCAGGGAGCGATGACAAGCAGGTCCAGGGCATGCCTGCGCTCATTCCCATCATTCAAGTCAACCAGTGGTACGAGGAGGGGAAGTATCACTGCCTGGAGGAGCACAGAGCGACGAGCTCTTCCTCGATCTGATTGTCGTCGGCGTGGTCCACCGGCTGGCAGACGATGCACATGTTCAGGTCAGTGGCTTTTCGGTTGTGCGTTTTGCAGTCATGTTCCTCCCGATCTGGACAATGGTCGCCGACTACCGCATGTTTATCAATGCCTTCGGCGTCTACGACATCATGCAAAGGCTCCACTCTCTCCTGCTAATGGCACTGATCATCGGGTATATGGTGAATGTTACGGGTGTACTTGCTATAGATGAACTCGGCCTTGCGAGTAGTTACAACAATTCAGCGGTGCACTTCTCTGTGGCCTTCTTCCTCGTGGCAAAGGCAATCAAAAGCGGACTCTACCTGCTCTACGCTATCGCACTCCCAAAGTTTCGCTTCCACATGCTGTTCAATTTTGCATGCGGTCTGATCCCCATTGTCGTGATCTGCTCGGTCCTTGGAACAGGCAATCCCGTTCTCTTCTATTCCCTGATCCCTTGCACAAAAGGCTGGGAATGAACGTTTGCTTATGTGGAAGGATACTTTGTCCGGAAGTGTCGAAGCAGCCGTTTTCGCACCTCGGTGGAGCAGAAGCTGCATATCAAGATTGGGTGTTTGGTGGCTACCAATGTCGAGCACGTCATTGAAAGAGCAAGCGCGCTGGTTGAAATCGTGTTGGGTGAAACTGTCGTGAGTATCCTCTACAGTGTTGTGCAGTATCCGGATGCAGCTGGCCTCACGCCGTTCTATGGTCGTGCCGTCTTGGTTCTCATAATTGCATTCGCCGTGAACTGGGTCTACTTCACGGGAGAATTAAGTATCTACCGCACACACGATCTAAAGAAGCATTGGTTTACGTCACTCGCATATGTCGACGTGCACTGGCCGCTATGTCTAAGCCTGATTCTTGCATCGTCTGCAGTGACCACACTGGTGGAAGCTGAGTACACGTCCATCGGACTGCGCTACTACTGGGGCGGCGGCGTGGCAGCGGGGCTGTTTTGTATCACTCTCCTTGAGATCCTTCATCAGCGAGACTCGAAGAACGCCCTCTGGTCTATGTCGGGCCTATTGGCGGGCCTGCGTCGCTCAGTAGTCCGGGCGGGGGCGTGTGTCGCTTTCTCCGTAACGCCGGGAACAAGCATCTCCAATTTGAGTCTCCTCGGTGTGGGTGTGGGTGCTATGATTGTCATTCTCGAGTCTAGTTTCGGCCGTGTGGTATCGGACGCTCACGTGAGATTGGGGAGGGGCATGTCGAGGCATACTACGTTGACTGTGTCCAGCATGCCCCCAGACTTGGTGCACCATCCGTCGGGCGAGACACATGCTTCAACTCCACCTAATTGTGAGCAAATCAGCAAGACGGAGTAGATTATATATTTGTTCAAATAGACTTGAGCGGCGGCGTAAGCTGACTTATTTAAATAGAGGAAAAAGCCGGAAAGGTCCGGATTGATATTTTGAGTGGACCTTGTTGCACTATGAACTCCATCGGATTATCGTCACGTGCGACGTCATTGTGACAGATGGCATCAAGTGGAATATTGACCGACTACTACCAGCTGCTCGGCATTCCCAGCACCGTCTCGACCAGCGAGGTCAGGGAGGCGTACAAGAAGGCCGCTCTGTCCACGCATCCTGACCGCTTCCCCGTCAACTCACGCGAGGCCGGAATAGCCACCCAGCGCTTCCAAGAGGTCAACGACGCGTACTACACACTGGGCGACCCTGACCGGCGCAGAGAGTACGACAAGGCGCGCAAGTACCAGCAGAGCTCATGGAATCCCTTCAGCGGTGGTGCAGGAGCGGAGAAGGAGCCGGAGCAGCGGAGCGAGGAGCAGTTTGGGTCCGCGTTTGAGGAAATGCTTCGGGAGGAGGGTGTTGCGCCCGAGCACAAGAAGCTGGTCGGCAAGTATTCTTTGATTGGCAGCCTGAGTGGCGCGGCGCTGGGCTTCATCCTGGCCAACATCCCAGGGGCCATGGCAGGGCTGCTGGCTGGAAATCGCCTGGGGGCCATTCGCGATACCAAGGGCAAGGCGGTCTACCAGGTCTTCCAGGATCTTCCACAGGCAGAAAAGGCGCGTGTGCTTTCGGATCTGGCGCGCCGGGTGTTTACGCAGGTTACGTAGTAATTATTATTTCCCCTTTCCCCCCATCGGCCTTTTCCCTGAAGCTGAGGCTGAGGCTGTGGCTGTGCAGGTGGCTGTGCAGCTGTTGCCAGGGTAAAATTCGGATTTTCTCATCCCGAATATCTCATCAACACATCCTCCGCTCGGATTTTGCTCGGACCGCACGACCAGCCCATCAAGAGCAGCGCCACCACCAAGATCACGAGCGTCATCCCCACATTCGTTCATGTTCTTCGTTCACCATTGGTGGCTGCCCATGATCTCGGCCCTCGTCTGGCTGTGCCTGCTGGTCTCGATGCTGATATGGTATGGGTAAGTCGGTCCTGCTGCTCCTCTCTGACATTAGCGTTGAAGGCCGTCCCATCCTGCCTAGTATGAACGGCACCGTGCCTTTCATCTCCGACATCGGCGCAACCTATCCCTTCAAAATTGCTTTCATCGCCTGCTGCTCAGTTGTTGGCGCCTCCTTCATCCTGACGCTGGTGGCCGGACGCTACCTGCACCATGCGGATCGACTGCCGCGGGAGAACAGAAGACGTGAGAAAATACTGGCGGTCATTGCAACCGTATTCGCCATCACAGGCAGCGCGGGGCTTATCTTGTTGTCTGTATTCGACACCGTGCATTATCCCTCACGACATGATGGATTTCTTCTCATGTTCATCGTCAGCGTTGTCCTGTCTGCCATCGCGACGTTTTTGGAGTACTTTTGGATTCGAAAGGACTATCCAGATATGAGGTCTCTGCGCACGAGCTACATTGTCAAAATCATTGTCATTGGCGTCGCCTTTTGCTGTGCGATTGCATTTGGGGTTTGCATTGGCACGTCGCATGAGAATCCTGCTGGCGTTTTGGAATGGGTGACGGCCTTGATGTTTGACTTCTACCTATGGACTTTTGTCTACGATCATTTTCCTGGTGCTAGCAATCGACAGCGTAAGCAACAGACAGAAGGTTCAGATGGGGCCCGATTCTATGCCTGATGCCTAACTATTTAATTATTACGATCAAGGCCCCTTGCAGGTCTATTGTACTTTAGAAGTTGTACTGGTAATAGACGATCTTGTAGTACTGGCTTTTTGACCAATGAGATGCTGTGTGATGGTGGATCTGGACCATGTTGCTGTACTCCCAGTGGTGCAGTCACGCTTACCTCATCTCGTGTCTGCATGGGGAAGTGTAAGCGAGGCGGCTCACGACCACGCGTAGTTCGATGCTGAGGACGAATGACGGTACTTATTGCTGCCTTGTATCTGCCCTACACAGTCTCATTTGATGTCTTGCGCAGGCATATACCGGAGAAGAAGTCCACGTCGCAATGGCAGGTCCCATCGCCGCCCCTCCGACAGTCCTCTCAGGATGGGTCGCGCACCCCAATTCCTTCTATGATGGGAGTACTCTCGGCTCTTCACCAGCCTTCACCGCCAATAACTCCTCCAATGAGTGTAGAGACGGTGGATTTCTTCTCCCAGAGGCTTCCAGTGGATATCGACGCTGTCCGAAAGAAACTTACACAACCCCAGTCAACTGCAGCCACACCGCCCCAAAGTGGAATTGTCCCTCCGAGACGTCCAGCTGTTCCTACGGGTACGTCAATCAGATCACGTCGCCGAAGCGGTGTGAGCGATATTGTAAAGTTCACATCCGCCCCTTGGTCTATTGAACCGACGACACAAGGGAATGGCGGCTTGCGAAATGCAGTCACGGCAGTTGTCGGTTCTGGAGATCTCAAGGAAAAGAAGTGGATTGGGACGTTGGGAATGCCGACGGACTCATTGACTGAGCGGAAGGAGGAGATTTCGCGTTCCTTTCGCGAGCTCGATTGCGAGATTGTCTACGTGCCGGATAGCGACATGGACGGCCATTACATTCAATACTGCAAGCAGATTCTATGGCCAACTTTTCATTATCAGATTCCGGATAATCCGAAAAATAAGGCCTACGAAGACCACTCATGGGGCAATTATGTGGCTGTGAACCGTGCGTTTGCTGATCTTATGGTGGAGCAGTTTGTCGAGGGAGATGTGATCTGGGTGCACGACTATCACCTCCTCCTGGTCCCTGCTATGGTTCGGGAGCGACTACCGCATGCTACGGTGGGATTTTTCATGCACGTTGCTTTTCCCTCGTCAGAGGTGTTTCGTTGTCTCCCAGTGCGTAAGGAGCTGCTGGAAGGTATGCTTGGGGCTAATGTCATTGGCTTTCAAACTGCAGACTACGCTCGTCATTTTCTACAGACATGTAATCGACTTCTTGGCGTTGAGGCGGATGCGGAAGGCATCTACCTCGAGGACAGATTTGTGCAAGTAGTCAATGATCCTATTGGTATTGATCCAGAGTATCTCCGGCAACGACTGTGCTCTGTCGAGGTGCAGGAGTGGATTCGATTACTAAAGGGAAGATACGAAGGGAAGCGAGTGCTGGTAGCCCGAGATAAGCTCGATCACATCCGCGGCATCCGACACAAGTTCTTGGCCTTTGAGACATTTCTCAAAAAGCATCCGGAAATGAAAGATGTCGTGCTCATTCAGGTGGCTCTCTCTACCACCGAACAGAATGAGTTGGGGTCTTCTGTCTCGGACCTCGTTACCCGCATAAACTCAAATCACACTTTAGGCCACCAGCCACTTATTTTTCTCCACCAAGACATCTCATTTGCTCAGTACTTGGCTCTCCTGACCATTGCAGACGCACTGGTGGTGACCTCGTTGCGCGAAGGTATGAACTTGACATCCCATGAGTTTGTGTATTGCCAACAAGAGCATTGGGGATCATTAGTGTTGTCTGAGTTTACGGGTACTGCACCACTTTTTGATCCTTCTGCAATTAGTGTGAACCCATGGGATTCGCAGTCTACGGCTGCTGCTATTTATAAAGCGCTGACCATGGCTATGGACGAGAGAAAGGAGAGATGGAAGCATATGTATGAGGATGTCACTCGACACACCTCCCTGCAGTGGTGGAACTTTTTCCTTCAAACCCTTCGCGAGCATTCCCAGCATGAGGAGCAGCGCGAGCGCCATTTAATACCTCGCCTTTCGGTGGATAAAATTAGTGACGCCTACAAGTCTGCCTCGCGCCGTATCTTCATTATTGACTACGAAGGGACGTTGGCGAATTGGGGAAGTGCCAATAGCATTATTCAAACCTCGCCCCAGCGCGTGATTGACGTCCTGACGGATCTTGTCTCGGACTCACGCAATACCGTATACGTCATGTCTGGAATCACGCCGAATGAGATGGAGCGCCTCTTCCGGCGGGTACCGATGCTTGGCTTCATTGCCGAGAGCGGGTGCTTCATCCGGTATTATGGCGAGCCCAACTTCACCAGCTTGGTGGATGAAGCCGATAACAAGTGGAAGGAGACCGTGGCGCCCATTCTGGAGTACTATGCCGAGCGCACGACGGGTACGCGCATTGAGGAGAAGAATTGCAGCTTCACATTTCACTATGAGGCGGCAGAGGACCAGGCACACGCGGCATGGCAGGCGGGGGAGTGTGCAAACCATGTGAACGATGCATGCGCGTCGCTGCGGGTGCATGCAGTGCCATTGGAGTCTGCGCTATTGGTGGAGCACCTCGACTATACCAAAGTGCGAGCGGTGCGCCGGATCTTTGAGCATGAGGAGTGGGATTTTGTGTTTGTGGCGGGAAACGAGCGATCGGATGAGGAGGTCTTTCGTTTGGCATTGGAAATCTCAGGCGAGGCTGTGCGGGTGAGTGTTGGCGAGCGAATGTTTGATTGTGCGCAGTACATGGTGCAGGGACCGACTGGTGAGTTTCTTTCCTTCCGTCGGAGCTAATGCAGGTCTGGTGAGCGTGTTGCAAGGGCTGTTGAAGGTGGCGCCGGTACGAGCACGAAGGACGACCATGTTCCGTAGCTGATCTCTGACTCTCTATCTCTTACTCTACTGACCTCCTTATCTCCTTCATGAGATAGCTCCTCCTGGTCACATGTCCCTTCCATTTTCGCCTATCGTACGGGAGTGCGGGGAAGCGCGCTTTGTCCGCGAAATTCCCCAAACGCCCAAGCCACACCCAACCCACCCCCTTTCCCTATTGCCGGCGCCACCCCACCCAGCACAACCAGCGCGAGCACGAGCAGCAGCAGGCAGGCGGCAGGATGCAGCCCATTGGCGAGGAAGACCAGCACCATCGCAGCCGCAGCGTTTCCAGCGGCTTTGCAGGCTTCTTTGCTCGGGGAGAGCGCGGCAGTCCGCCTGGGACCCTCGCCCCGCAACCACCCCGGCGGCCCTCCCTCAGCCCGGACGCCATGCGCGCACGTAGTCTGAGCACTACGAGCAGCGGAAGTGCCATCATCGACGAACTGGACGGCAGCGCCGAGGAGTCCAGGGTGGGTGGAGGGCCCATTGGACGGCGGTTGTCAGTGGGAGCCCGCGCCATGGGAGGCTTCATCAAGCGGCCTTCCTTCTCACCGCCCACATCGCCGGAGGGGGGCAAAGAGCAGGGGCGGGATCTGTTTGAGGAGGATCCCTTTCGGAGGGCGCCCGAGGAGGCAAAGGTCATGCACCGACGGCGGCATTCCTGTGCGGTGCCGGCCAAGAGCGAGATCCAGAGCCGGCTGGAACCGATCATCCAGCGCGCGCCATCGCCTACCAGCGACCGCATCCTGGCCGGCGACTTCTCATTTTAGCCTGAGCAAACTAGAGCAAGCAAGGAGGAGCAGGAGGAGTGGGAGAGAGGGGACGATGGGGCAGTGGGTTAGGGTTCGTCGCGGGCGTTTCCACGGGGATGGTTCGAGTCGGGGGATGTTGTAGGTAAAATTGGGCGTCGAGCTTCTTTGTTTGATATTATCCCACCATCCATCACACGCCCGCGGATCCGAATGAGCAATCACGTACGTCGCTAGTGCCCTCCCCCAATGAGTGACTGACCGATTGCAGATAGACAAAGAGCAGCAGGTCTTCCTGGCCAAGCTGTGCGAGCAGGCTGAGCGGTATGATGGTGCGACCCCGCGGTGAAGAAAAAAGAAAGCTAACAAAATCCAGAAATGGTCGACTTCATGAAGAGTGTGGCCTCGCACGACGAGGAGATGAGCGTGGAGGAGCGCAATCTCTTCAGCGTCGCCTACAAGAATGTCATTGGCGCGCGACGCGCCAGCTGGCGGATCATCTCGAGCATTGAGAGCAAGGAGGAGCAGCGGGGCGGCGAGGAGCACGTGGCCAAGATCAAGTCCTACCGATCGCTCATTGAAGACGAGCTCAAGGGGCTTTGCAACGAGGTGCTCTCGGTCTTGTCCAAGCACTTGATTCCCTCCGCAGTCGGCGGCGAAGGGAAGGTCTTTTACCATAAAATGTGAGCTGACCGATGCAAATGGCTCATAATTAGGCAAGGCGACTATCAACGCTACCTGGCGGAGTTTGCCAGCGGCGACGAGCGAAAGGAGGCTGCTACGGCTGCGCACGAGGGATACAAGAATGCGACCGATGTGGCCCAATCCGAGCTGCCACCGACGCACCCCATCCGTCTCGGCCTGGCCCTCAACTTCTCCGTCTTCTACTACGAGATCCTCAACTCGCCTGATCGCGCATGTCACCTGGCCAAGAGAGCCTTTGACGATGCCATTGCAGAGCTGGATTCTTTGAGCGAGGAGTCCTACCGGGATTCAACCCTCATCATGCAGCTCCTGCGCGACAACCTAACCCTTTGGACGAGCGACGTGAAGGAGGGCGAGAAGGAGGGCGACAAAGAGGGTGACAAGGAGGGCGAGAAGGAGACGACGGCCTAGGAGGAAGTGTAGTCTGTTGTACCTGCTACTTTGCCTCACAATTGTCCGAGTGCTGTTTTGTTGCGTGCTGCCATCTCACCTTGAGCTCCATCCATCTAGCACTTCCAATATGTGGCGACAGCGCGCTGAAACACTTCGTAGTACTCTCCAATGGGACGTCTGAGTCACAGCGCAAGGATGGAAGCGTGCGACAGCAGCTACAAGTGGTTGCACATTTCATTTGAGAAGCTCGTGCTCCCTGCGCAGGCAGACCTGGGGCCATTCGAGGACTCCAAACGACCGCGTCTATAAGCAGCCTCACCAAGTACCTCCATCCAGCCTCTGATCATACAGGCTCTTGATCCCTCCCTCTTGTGGTCAGAAATTGGTCAGAAATCATTCTTTGGGAGAGCGGGGAACTCCCCTTGCATTTCATTTCCACTTTGGGTAAAGTAATGCGTTTTCGCCAACGCTTCGGACGCCAACAGCCATGCTCGTCCTCACGCTCATTTACACAGCTTTAGTCTATGGCCAGTCCATCGCCAACCTCCCGCCATGCGCGCAGACGTGCGTGCAGCAGGCGCTCTCAGCGACCGGCTGCAACCTCTTTGACGTTCATTGCATCTGCACCCACAGCGCCTTGCTCAACACCTTCCTTCCCTGCATCAAATCAGGGTGCAGTGCAACCGACCAGCAGACAGCAGCTCAGTACGCGCGCGGATTGTGCGCTGCAAACGGCGTCACATTGACTAGTGTTGCGGCGCGTCTGTCAGCTGCAACAAGCACAATAGTGAAGGCCACTTCGAGCAACGCGTCGGCTCCGACGACAAGCATGACTTTTGTGTTTGGCACGTCTGCAACTGCATCTACTTCCTCCCACAACTCATCGATGGCGCTCACTTCCTCCGTGACGTCGAACTCATCGAACTCAAGTATGCCGGTGTTGACGCACAAAAGCTCCAGCATGCCAATAACCAGCATGTCTCATGGGACGGGCGCAAGTAGCACGGGTACTGCATCCGCCTCGGCACCCAAGAGCGCATCGCCCAGCGCAAAAACAGCGTCGAGGGCGTCAAAGGCGTCGAAGCTGCCCATGATGATCTGGGCGGTGCTCTTGTCTCTTGTCATGTAGTCTCGGCGCTGTCTTTGGCGTAGGAGTATAGTAACATATTGGTTTAGTCGCCTCCCTGATGAATGAATGACAGCCTTGACAGGTTGAATGAATGACAGCGAGCGAGCCTTACTTGCATTTGTACTGCGCTTGGCCAATGCCTTTGTCGTGTGCACTTTCTTCCAACCCGATGAGTACTTTCAATCCCTCGAGCCGGCGCACCGCCTGGTGTTTGGATGGGGCTATCTGACATGGGAATGGCATCACGCGCTGCGCTCCATCGCACATTCGCTGCTCTACGCCATTCCATACACCATGGCACGCATGTTGCCGTACGGAGAGCGGACGCTTGTGCTCATGGGGCCTAAGCTGGTGGGAGCTGCCATCGCCGCATCCATTGACCTCGCGACGGCGAGGTTGGCGCGAGCGTGCTTTGGCAGAGAAGCAGCCCACGTAGCATTCCTGCTCTCGCTCTCGTCCGGATGGATGTTTTTTGCTTCGACGCGTGCATTGTCAAATACACTAGAGGCATTGCTCACGGCTGCTGGGCTGTCGTTCTGGCCGTGGACGGTCTCGCAGGACGTGAGACGCACGCAAAAGGCATTGTTGTGCGCGGCTATGGGGTGTGCACTTCGGCCTACGAATGGACTGATCTGGATGTACCTCTCCCTTCACCACCTCTGGCGCCAAAGAGTGACTTTGGCGTTCTTACTGGACGCTGTATGGATTGGATCATCGGTATTGACAATCAACGGGATCCTCGATACGTGGTACTATGGCCGCCCCGTCTTTCCACCCGCCAAGTTTTTTCTCTTCAATTTTGTTGATTCCTCTGCTTCATTCTATGGTATTTCAGGAGGCGCATACTACCTCTTGCAGGGCATTCCTTTTTTGCTTCTTGCTGCGCTTCCGCATACCATCTACGCGAGCTGGATCCTGAGGAGCCACCCTCTCGTACAGGCTGTGGTCTTTGTGACTGCGGCTTACTCGTGTATACCTCACAAGGAAATTCGATTCCTATTTCCGCTCCTCGCACCCCTACTCGCAATCACGGCTAATTTGCTCTCCCGTCAGGGAGGGAGGAGGGTCCGCTGGATCCTGTTTTCTATCTTTCTCATCAATGCACTCCCGGCGATCTTCCT
>JAABUZ0100004712.1_pt1 | contig 18579 bp, 30 predicted proteins | sample 5562091 | NCBI WGS metagenome assembly JAABUZ01 (sample SAMN12813069, study PRJNA571459) | rock metagenome | isolation source: Antarctica rocks | place: Antarctica: Victoria Land, Linnaeus Terrace sud | collected 2015-12-21 | reverse complement strand
TCGCCCGGCTTGGCGCCCTTCCACAGCACAAAGTCGGCCGGGTTGCGCTTGGCCGCGCTCACCGCCACGCGCTCGCCCGCGCGGTTGTCTTCCTGGTGCGCCCGCCGCTGTCAGGCTCATGCCGACTTCTATATGACAGTGGTGGCGCTTTGCACTTTTGTCACATACCTTGTTGTTATAACCTGGCAAGTGTGTACATGATAAACCCCAACAGACCCCAACAGAAAGAATGCCACACAAGAGACGAATTGCGACGCCATTGCTGTTAACAGCATGACGTGACCTCCTGCACATCAGCGACGGCAATTTGCCACGGCTCTGCAGACATGCATCCCTGCGCTTACGCTCCAGCCGCGTTCATACACAGGAGGGAGCATGCGCACCAGCGAGCGCCCAGACAGGCGGCCGTAGCCCTCCACGCTGTCCACGGCGAAGAGGACGTCGCCGCCGGCCGCGTACGCGTGGCCGCTGGCCACCATGCGCTCGATGTCGGCCACCATGACGCCCACGTGGTCGGTCGCGCGCGGCTCCAGGTCGGGCGGCCGGCAGTTCAGCGCGGCCATGTCCGCGTGGAACTCCAAAATGAACCTGCGTGAGGCTGCAGCAATGAGAGGCCGCGATGACAAAGGCTTGATTGTGTCCCTTCTGGGCTAGCTCTCGATGCTAGCTCTTGAACATGTGGTCAGCCTGCAACTCTGACCCGGCGCCTGCCTGCTATGACTTACATGTAACGTATGTGTGCACTGAAGCAATGTACTGGCGCATAATGTGTATACGATTGAGTAATGATGCTGCAGTCTCTGTATGTAACACGTCACGCCGCCACGTCCGTGACCTGAAAGCTCCCATGAGGCCCTGCAATACCATGATGAGGACCCGCTCACGCACACCCACTTGCGCACAGGTGGAAGGCGCGGACAGCAGGCACGAGCAACAGTGTGCATGGGGTTGCACCGCTGCGCGAGGGCGAGCGGGTCTTCTCCAGCCTCGCGCGCGCGCGCGATGATCTTGTCGTCGATGTCGGTGAAGTTGCGCACGTAGGTCACGCTGTAGCCCAGGTGGCGCAGCACGCGCACGAGCACGTCGAAGCAGCAGTAAACCCGCGCATGCCCTGTTGAAACGGGCCACTATTCACACCTTTACAAAGAAATACGTAACTGCTTGATAACGCTCTTGTCCATTGAGGGGCATGCCTCTGAGCTTCTGCATGCAAGGTGCGCACGAGCGTTGAACGGCAGGCTGGGGAGTGGTCAGGGAGCGGCCGGGCGTCAAGGGTGGACTCCTGGCTAACAAAGCAGTCATGCTCTTCTGGCAGGCGCGCCAAGTAAGTCGAAGGTGCTCCCGCAGGCCGAGCACCTATGTGACTGTAGTCGTACACGGTCACCCCGCAGCAGTAGAGGCTGACTCGGTCGCCCTGGTCCGGGCGTGGCGCAAAGGGCTGCTTCCGCCTCGCCATGGTGTTGAAGAGCACGAGCGGGTGTGCGGCCCCCGGCTCTGCCTGCACAGATCCAGCCCGCCACTTTACGGTGATCTGCAGATATGGAGCGCTATGAACAGGCTATGTTGTTGTGCAGTCGCCAACAACACTGCATGCACTCCGCCTGTGCGTTAGAGCCAGGTGTGCCAGTGCTGCACCTGGCAGTGCCACTGGCTTATGCAAGCTCTTGTACTGGCTTTCTTGCAACGTGTACAGAAAGAGGCTGGGTCGTACGCTCTCAGGTGCTGCCGTGGCGCCAACGGGCGCTTGCACCGCAGTGGCGCTGGCAGCAGCAGCGGCGGAGTGCAGGCGGCGCTCAGCGGCCTGCTGGCAGCCCTGCCTTGGTGGCAGCCGCGCTCGCTGGAAGCCCCACTGCCTCTGGAAGCGCCAGGGAGCGAGCGTGTTTGCAAGAGCGACCTTCTCGGAGCAGAGAAGAGCAACCAGAAGGGGGTCACGCACACATGGTCTGCACCTCCGGTACCAACTGTGAACAGCTTCACGCTCACACGGTATGCGACGGCAAAGAAGGGCGTGAGAGCGGCGGTGCGCCGCACCGTGTCGGCCCCATGCAACGCCTCTAGCAAGCCGCCGGTGGCAGAGCAGGAGTGCAGCCGTACTGAAGCCACGCGCATGTGCCAGCAAGAGTGGCGCAGTATTCGACCCATCAGCTGGCAATGGTGCATGCCAAAGGTCACAGCATCCCCTCGGCTGTCTTTTGGCTCACGCTAGCTTGCAAGGACGCGATGGCCTTGTCGCTGGCTCTGTTGACATCAGCATAACTCCGGCGCACGTGCGAGCGATGAGGGCTTTGGCCGAGCAAAGTGTGAAGCCGGGGTCGCGCACTCAGTTGCACCACAGGGAACTGTCTTACTTTAGGTGTGTGTACCTTGAGGTGTGTGTAGGCCCTGGCAACTTTGCCACCAGCTCTCATCAGCCGTCAATCTGAGAATGGTCGTGCGAGGTGAAGAGATGTAAGCTGTCAATTATTCACTTTCAACTCAACACAGCGCAGGATGGGTACCGAAGCAAGCGCAGAGGACGTTCAGGTTACATGCAAGTTCACCACGCGGCTCCCCGCCGAGTACAAGGTGCCAGCAACAGCTGTGGTGCGTTCCCAGGCAGTCCCGTGGCTTGCACAGCTGCTGGAGACCACGGAGGCTGCCTCCGCTCCACTGCATTTGCGTATTCCAGATGTGAACAAGGCGCGGACCATGCAGGCAGTACCGGCAAAGCTGACACGCTATGGCCTATCACAAGTAGTCAACCACCTCCTGGGCCTGGGTGCGGGCTTCAAGCGGCGCCCCAAGCGAAGTGTGTGACTGCCGGCTAGCGCACACTGAGCGCTCTGTCTCTGAACTCTGAGGGAGCCTGCAGGCACTATCCCGCTGCAACGACCTGTGTACGCTGCTCACTACTTGTGGCGCTCCTGCAGACCCGTCCCAGGCGTTTGACTTCCTGGTGAGCGGCGAGCTTGTACGCTTGTCGCTGGAGCAGCTGCTGCTCGCGCAGGGCGCGTCCGCGGTGCGCGTCTCAACGTGCGGGCAGTCAAGGCGCTCGCGGGGTATTTCACTCTTGCTGGGAGCCTGTCCAGGGCCTTTCGTGGCAAGCCAGTAGTCAGCCTGCTTGTGGTGTACACAGGCACCGAGCGTTCAGTCCTGCAGTCGCACACACTGTGGCAGGCAAGAGTTGGCTGCAAGCATGGAGAACGTGCTCACTGGTGTTCCAGCGACGGGCAGGAAGCTGTGTTGGAAGTGGAGTATTTCCTGGCGGTGGTGCCGCCGTCCGCGGAGCAGGCGCTCCCACACGACGACTGGTGCGACGGGCAGCAGTGCGCTGTGTGCCAACCACGGATGCATTTTACTGGGGCCACTAGCTTCCGATGTGTTGCGCAGGACACGCTCAGTGGTGTGTGAGCAAGGCACACAGGAGCCCTGTGGTGCTGGGATTATTACAATGAAGCTCCATGCAGTGCATGCAGGCCACAGCTGATTGTGGTGGAAACGGCAATGTGCACTGTAACACAGATGATGCGCATGCATAGCGAGTTCCGCGGGTGCATGTGGGTTACTCCAGCTTGTGAGCATTGCACTGCTCCAGCCACATCCAGCAGGCAACCAACCAGAACCACTGTGCATGCGCTGGCTGCAGCATGCAAACATGCGTTGACGGGCCAAATGCCCGCAGGGTGAGCGCCGTGGATGGCAGCCGTGTGGACGCGCTGGTGAGCGGCTCATACGATGGCATGCTGCGGGTCTGGACAGGCGAGGGCCCCCCGCCCGTACCGACTCGAGCAATACATGCGACCTGGCTGGCCGCTTTCAGCCTCCGTTGCTTTGCAGCTCTTCTAAGGCTTTAATCACACATTCGAGAGGACTACTCCCAAGGCTTAAACGACGCGCGTGACAGTGTCATGGTGGTCTGCTCGCCTGTGGCTGGCGCGTGTCTGGTGACTGTCTCGGAGACTATTGCAGGTATTTTTTGCAGGTACTTTCGAGAGCACGCAACTCCATTAATGGGTCTGGGAATGCTTCGGGCCATGAGCAGCTGCTTGCACACCGAAGACGCTGAGCGCGGCTGTGCTCGCCGGGCAGGCGCGGGCGCGTGCCTCAGCAGCGTGTGCGCGCACCGCGGGCCCATCCATGCGGTGGCCGCGCTGCCGCGCGCGCAGGGCGCCGCGCTGCTGTCCGCCGGCAAGGACGCGCTCCTGCGGCTAATCCGCGCGCCCGCGCTCGACGCCGCCGACGCGCCCGCCGGCGAGCACAACGGGGTGCGCGCTGCGGGCGCCAGAGTTCTTGTCACCCGGGCAATAAGTGCAGCCAAGCTCTTGTTGCTTACCAATGCGAGCAACCACCTTCTGGCACCCCTGCACTGTGGTTGTCGATAACACCCATGTGCAGGGCCATTGGTTGCTCTTGTGTTGCTTGTTGATGGTGCTGCTGGACATCTTGTTAGTCGCTGCTAGATATGCGCGTCACGCACTTGGCGCATCTCGCAGTAGTGAGAGCCGAGCCGAGTGAGACGCCCGCTGTGGACGCCTGCAGACCGCTGGGGCAGCCGGGGGCGCCAATGGGGTGCTGGCGCCGCTGGAGGTGGCGGCCGTGTGCCGGGGCCACACGGACGCGGTGGAGAGCCTGGCGGCCAGCCCGGCGGGCGACCTGTGCGCTAGCGGCAGCTGGGACGCTACCCTGCGCGTCTGGCGCACAGGTGGGGCGCTTGCCAGCAGAGATACTAGCCAAAGGGATGTAGCGGCTGTTAAGAAAATGTGGCGCTGGGCTGATTTGGCATTTGCACTTTCATGTGAGTGATCAGGATTCTACTGTGCCTAGCCGTTGTGGGTTGCAGAGTGCAGCAACACCGTTTGCGTTGATGAGCTGAGGGGTGCCCGTTGGATGTGTCGTGCAGGCGCGGCCGTGCTGGAGGCGAGCGAGGCTGCGGCGGGCGCGGCCGCCGAGCCGGCGCCCCTGTCGCGCAGCATGGCCGCGAAGAAGCGCAAGGCGGGCAGCGGCGGCGCCGCGGTGCCGGCCGCGCCGCTGGAGGAGGAGGCGCGCGCGACGCTGGCGGGGCACACGCAGTGCGTGGCCGCTGTCGCGTGGCCCATGCCCGGCACGCTCTTCAGCGGCAGCTGGGACCACTCGGTGCGCGCCTCGGGCTGGAGGCCTGGTCGCCCCGTGCGCTCCGCGCGCGGGCGCAGCATGAGCATGCGCGCTGAGGTGGTGGGTGTGTTCTCAGGCCCGCAAGGCCATGTTTGCGCGTCCTGCACTGAGACGTGTCACACATGGAGCTGGGACCAAGCTACAGCTGCCCAACTATGGAAGATGGATGAGTCCATTTGCCACGGCAAGTCTGTGATGCTATTTAAGCACCAGGGCCCCATACTTTGTAACGCTGAGTCAGGTGCGCCCTATGGGAGTATTGGACAGCGAAACGAAGAGCGGTGAATGTAGCAGTATGGAGTAACATGCATGCTTGGCAGCCGCTGCTGACTACACTAGCCAGCCCGTAGAGAGCTGGCACGCCGCGGCATGTACGTGCTCTCACCTAGCTGCCACCGCGCCCGCCCAGGTGCGCCGCTGGGATGTGGAGAGCGGCGCGGCGACGGACACGCTGAACGCGAGCAAGGCGGTGTACTGCGTGGCGGCGCCGCCGCGCGACGCCGGCGGCGCCGGCCTGGTCGCGTTTGGCGGCGCGGAGCGCGTGCTGCACCTGTGGGACCCGCGCACGGCGCCGGGCGAGGCCCTGGTGCGCGGGCCTGGAGCTGTCGGGCACCTGTGAGGGAGTGATCGCTAGCGCTGCACGCATGGTGGCGCCAGCGCAACTGCTTTGGGCCTGTGGACCGCGTGCCGCGCCTGGCCTATGTGCACATGACCCGTATATTGCCCCGTATCACATGGCCCCATATTCCACCTAGGCCCCAGGCCAGGTGTGCACTCGAGCACACGCTGCGCGAAGGCTGTTGCTGGGGCGGACGTTGTCCAGCGCCCCACAGGAAGCTCATGGGACTCCGCCTGCATTGCAAGCCCCAGGGAAGCCCCAAGGATAGGCCGGCAAGGCGGTGGTGCGCTCTGCACACTCGCCCAGGTTGCATGAGCCTGCTGTCCTTGCATGCCGGGTCAGCTGGATATTTACTACGACAGAGGCGACGGGCGCGCAGGCCAAGCGCGCGTTCACATCGCACACCGACTGGATTACCGCGGCGGCGTGGCACCCGGCCTCGCCGCACCACCTGGCCACCGCGTCGTTCGACCGCACAGTCAAGCTGTGGGACCTGCGCGCGCTCATGCCGCTGCACACGCTCGCCGCGCACACCGACAAGGCGCTCGCCGTGTCCTGGGCCGGGCCGGCGCGCCTGGCCAGCGGCGGCGCCGACGGCGCGCTGCGAATGTTTGCCGTGTCGCTGTCAGGGCCGTGAGGCTCTGGCCCGCATGCATGCCGGACTGCAGGTTGCGCCGTGCGACGCGCGCGCGCGGGCCGCTGCACACTTGGGCCGGGACAAATGAAAGCACTTGCTGAGCAGGGCTGGGCTTGCTCGCTTGACCAGCGGCGGCGTCGACTGCGAAGTGCGCATGCTCGCCATGGCGCTGTGACGCTGTCAGCAGCGCCAGGATGATCTCAAGCTCAAGCAAGCTCAGCCTTGAGTAAGACCAACTCGGTCCCAACCCTAGGCAGCAATCAAAGCATCTGCACGAAGGTCACTGCATGTGAGGTAGGGACACCCCAAGCAAAACTAAAGGCGTCGCTGCTAAGCACACCTTTCAGCGACGGGTGTTTGCTATGCAGCAGGCAATACGCAGCACAGCAAATCGTGATGCGTATATGAGCGTCAAGATGTCTAGTCATGTCAGAGACGCTGAGCATGCATGGAGTGCATAATGCGCGGCACTGGGATTCCGCCGCTGCAAAGTAGCGGCGGCATGTGAAGCCAATGACCCGGGCCCTACCCTGATGACTACTGCTTCCCTCAGTGCACCTGCCTGCTGCCTTGAGTGCTTCCGCTGCGATCAAACTCACGCCAGCGCTAGGACCCTTTGCTTGCGTGCCTTCACTTTATTCAAGCAAGGTGTATTCACGCAGCGCCTGAAGTTTGCACGGAGCGCAACCCTGTGCGGCAGGTGTGCTGCGTGGCGTGCCTGTGGCAACATCAGTGTTGTCTGATATTAAATCAAAGCCAGGACTGCGAGACAAGTGTAGCGGGTTGATTTCAAACACACGCGCGTGAGTCCGTTCAACCGAGGTCTGTCTATAGCGGCTCCCGCCGCATGCACCTGGTGCACTAGGGCTGGCGGTGATGGGCGGAAGTAGACCTTGAAGTTTGGAAGTCGCTGCCGGCAACCCCTTTCCAACTCACCTTCAACTGACTTTACAAGGTGTCCTCTTTGTGTGAACGCTTGCGGTTAACGCAGGCAACCATCTGCGGCGGGGAGGAGGCGCGTACCTGGGTCGCCCGAGTTTGCCGCTCTTGGCTGATCCAGCAGGATGAGGCCCAGACGCTGTCTGGTGAGCTCCCGCAGACACTGCCTTGCGCTCTGCTGCTTGGCATCCCGGCGTGTGTGCACCGCCCGTGCCGGCCCTGACTCCCCGCGCTTGCAGGGCCCCGCGGGGGCGCTGCTGGCGCTCCTGCTGGTGTCGGCGGCCGCGCTGGCCACGCCCGCGCCCACAGACGCCAAGGCGGCGGCGGCAGACCCGGGCGCGCAGCCCGGCGCGACGACTGCCAAGGCGGTCCCGGGCGCCGTCAACACCAAGGCGGCCCCGGGCGCAAAGGCAGGGGATGCCAAGGCGGCCGCGACCGAGGCGAAGACCGGCGCCGCGCTGGACCGCGCGGTGGAGGCGAATGTGGAGGCGCAGGACTACCAGGAGGAGACGGTGCCCGTCAAGGCGCAGGCGCGCGCTCCCCACCGGAGGAGAGCGCTCCCCGGCAGAGGAGAGCGCTCCCCAGAGGAGAGCGCTCCCCGGAGGAGAGCGCCCCCGGGAGGACATCGCTCCATAGGAGTAGTCCACCGGAGAGCGCTCCCCGAGGAGAGCGCTCCCCGGCAGGCTCTGCACCAGAGCGAGAGGGAGTGCTGGGGTGCTCTCCACTGCTGTCTGTGACGGAAGAGGCGCTCGTTGTGGCCGAAGCAGTGGGCGGCTGGCGCTGCTCCTGCTGGGCCCGTGGTCTACTGGATGCAGGCTCTACTGGGTGCAGGCTCTGCGGGCGCCTCGCGCTGAAGCACTTGCGCGAGGCCAGCGTCGCTTCAGAGGCGTGCATGGGCTGGCGTGCAGGTGGTGCAGGGCGAGCCGGCCGCGCTGCTGGCCAGCGGCACGGGCGACATCTCTACCACGGGTGCGTATCCCAACCTGCGGCATCTCCCCTGTTGCTGCCCTGGGCGCGCTCTGAGCCCTCCGCGTCGCCCGCCATCTCGTCGCCAGCAAGGGAGCAGCCCGAACCATGTGATGCAGCTTCTGCTGCTGCCTGAGTCCGCCGCTGCGCCCGCACGCTGTGGACCGGGCTAAGGCGGGCGTCATGGGGAGCTGCTTTGGGAACGCACACAGGAGTGGCATTGTAAGGGTAAGAGGGACCTCAGCCCAGCAGGGCGGGCAGGCGAGACAGCCGCCAGGAGGGAGCTCACTGAGAGGCGCCGGAGGCCGGAGGCCTGGAAGGGCCGGCGCGCGTCCGGGCGACGGGGACCCGCGCTCACAGCTGCGGCGGCGCGGGGCCGGCGGCCAGGCGAATGCCAGGAGGAGCTGGACCAGTGGTGCGGCGCGGTCAAGCCCGGCGAGGGCCGCCTGGCGCGCTGCATGACCGACCAGCTGGCCGAGGAGGCTAAAGACGGCTACAAGGGCGCGCGCACCGGCGCGCCGTGTCAGAAGGCGCTGTCGGGCTTCCGCGTCGCGCGCGCCGGGAACATCAACGCGGACCTGCCGCTCGCGCGCGCCTGCAAGGCCGACGCCGAGAAGCTCTGCGCCAACCGGCCGGCGGCGCGCGCCCCGGCCCAGGCCGCGCCGCTCCGCTCGCAGTGCATTGTCTGGAAAGGGTAGGTTTAGGTCGCGAGCGTGCCCTGCATTGTGGCACCGCTTGCTGGTGGCGCGGTGATTGCCCGCTCACGCCAGGGCCAGCGCTGCAGTGGCTTCCTGTATGCTGTGCATGCACAACAGGCGCGAGTGCTGCCGCACCGGACTCTGGCAGCCCGCGCGCGCAGGATTTCAGCATCCTGGGCTGCCTGCGCGACCACAAGGACGAGCTGGCGGCCGCGTGCCGCGAGGAGGTGTTCAAGCGCCAGCAGGACGCCGCCGATGACTGGCGCACCGACAAGGAGCTGGCCGCCGCCTGCAAGGCGCGCCGCGCCTCGCGCGGGCCTTCCTTGCCGCCGCGGCCGCGGAGCTGCGGCCTAGTCGCCTCCCGGCGCACGCTCTCCCAAGCGTGCTGCACAAGGCAGGACTGGGCTGTGCCTTGTGAGGGACTGCACCGGCTCTGCCACCCAGCCGCCTGTGAGGTTGTGCTGAGTGGGCCAATAGTGCGCGTCACCCGTCTCCTGGGCGCCGCTCGCCACAAGGCCGGCTCACGTAGGGTTTGCAGAGGGGTTTGCAGAGAACCCTCGCGGCTTGGCCGACGCGGGGCCGCGCCCGCGCGCGCGCAGTCGGACGTGGACATCAACTGCAAGGACGCGGCGCCAGTGGGCGGCAAGGTGCAGGAGTGCCTGGCGGCCAAGCGCGCGCTGCTGTCCTGGGACTGCCAGGAGCAGCTGTTCCGGCAGGAGGTGGAGGACGCGGACGACATGCGCCTGTCCGCGCGCCTCTTCCGCGCCTGCCTCACCGACAAGAAGCAGGCGCGGGCGCGCGGGTTAGGGTAGGGTATGGCGCTGGCTGCTTTGCAGGCGCATCCTGGAGAAGACAGCGGCTGCAGCATATGCAGCGCGCGCATGCGTCGAGCGGACCAGCTGTCGCCTTCCGCGTCCGGCATGCTGGAGGCCGGTCGCTGGGGCGCCACGATTCCGCTTGCGGAGGTTTCTTGTCTTCATGGCAGGCGAACGCTGCCTGCCGCACCGCGCGGGTGCGCGCGGGGCCGCTGACGCGCGCGCGCGCGCGGCCCGCGGCAGTTCTGCCCGGAGGTGCAGCCCGGCAACGCGCGCGCCAAGGAGTGCCTGGAGGACAGCCGCGAGAAGGAGGGCTTCTCGAAGCCCTGCCGCGAGGAGCTGGAGAAGATGATGGCCGCGCGCGCGGCCGACTTCCGCCTGGACCCCAAGCTGCGCCAGCTGTGCGCGCGCGACATCCAGGCGCGCGCGCGCGCTGGGCCCTGTGCTCCTGCTGCGCGGGGCGCCCGCCGCCCTGGATGCATCCGGAGCTGCGCTGGTGCTTGGTCCGCTGGCTTCGCTTGATTTAGGCCGTTCCCTGCTGCCTCATCCAGTGTGCTCCTGGTGCATGGCGGCAGTGTGAAAAGGTGTCGCGCCGCAGCTTTGCCGGTGCTAGCTGGCCATTGGGGGTAGTGCGACTGCAGCACGGTCTGCTTTGCTGATGGATGCGGCTGGCACTGGCCATGCAGGTCGTGTGCGGGTATGAGCGCGACTCCATGGGCAGCACCGTGGGCGAGGACGCGCGCGTAATCCAGTGCCTGCAGGACTACAGGTGCGCGGCCGCTGGTGTCGTTGCTTCCTTCCTGAGTGTTTGCTCCACCAGACCTCTCCCCTAATGCTGCTAGGGCTGTGCACGTGCATGCATGGTGCAAGTCTGCAGGGCCGGGTGCTGTTCTAAGTATTGGTTTTGCTGCTCTGCCATGGGAAGAGCTGTACGGGTGTGCTCATGAGCAGGGGAGGCTATGGGGCAGTGCTGCAAAGAACTCGAGATTAGTGGTGCAGAAGATGACCGAAGGGGCGGACTGCCTGAGCGCCTGCATGAATGCAGCGCTCCGCATCAGCCGGCCAGGCAAGCGTCCTCGCTCACGCGTGCGCGCGCCGCGCGCAGGGACGAGATCCAGAGCCAGGCGTGCGCGGCGCGCGTGCAGAAGATCATGGAGTATGCGTCCAGCGACATTCGTTTCGACGTGCCGCTTGCCGACGCGTGCTTCGAGGACCGCCAGGAGTTCTGCGCTAACGTGCCGCCGGGCTCCGCGCGCGTCATCCGCTGCCTGCAGGACAGGTGCTGCCCCAGCTCATATATCATGCACATGGTCATAAAGTGAGGCCAGGTCGAACACGGCCTTTGCAGAAAGGTACTAGTTTCTATGGCGCTGTGACTCACAGCCTGTGAGCATGTTGCAATCTCGAGTCCATGGTTTCTTGTCGCTCGGCAAAGCCATCGCATGGAGTGCAGGCCCCTGGCCCCGCGCAACCCGCAGCGAACTCGGCACCCCGCGCCGGCTCAACGGTCCTGCGACAGCCCGCCAGCGCCCGTCCCGCTAGGCCGACCCCGAGCCTGACCGGGGGCCGCGCGGCAGGCGCTCGGACCTGAGCTACGAGTGCAAGGCCACGCTGTTCGACCAGGAGGTCCGCATGGCCGAGAACATCGACTTCCAGTTCCCCATGAAGAAGAGCTGCGGCGCCGACATCGGCCGCTTCTGCAAGGACGTGCAGCACGGGCACGCCAAGACCATCCGCTGCCTGCAGGACAACCTGGCGGACCCGGGCATGTCCGCGCCGTGCAAGGCCGAGGTGGAGAAGCACGTGCAGCACGCCGCGCAGGACTACCGGTGCGCCGGGCCCGGCCCCCTTGCCTCCCGGCGTGCCCACTCCCACCCTATGGCGGGAGGAGATCCAAGGCGTGCCCACGGCAGTCAATGCAGCCCCATAGCAGTGGTACACTTCCTTAGGCTCACGCACTGCCTGGCTTGAGAGTATCACACATCCTCTGTAGCCTTGGTACTAATTGCTGCTGCGAGTGCTCTTAAGCATTAGGCCGGCGCTGCGCCTGCTCAGGCGCGGGCCCTGCGAGGGCCGCGATGGGCCGGGCACCTGCCTGCCGCTCCTGCGCCGCCCATTATGCATGAGCTCCCAGGGCGCACCACCGTGCCCTGTCCTAACCCCATCTTAACCCTACCCGCGCGCAGGCTGAACTACCGCCTGAGCATCTCGTGCCACGACACGATCGTGGACAAGTGCGCCGACGCGTGCACCAGCACCAGCATCGAGCAGCCCTGCGGCGGCACCGTGCTGCGCTGCCTGACCGAGAAGCTGGAGGACATCACGGACGCCGAGTGCAAGAAGGAGGTGTTCTACTTCGTCAAGATGGAGGCGCGCCCCCGCCGGGCCCAACCTAATCTGGCCCCAACCCAGTCTGGCCCAGTCGACACAGCGGGCCCCTCGGATCAGGGCTAGCGCCGCGTGCTGGATGGCTGTCGCAGGACGTCTGTGTTCTACTTTGTCAAATCGGAGGCGCGGCCGCCGCGTTGGGCCTGGCCGGGGAGCGATCCCTGGTCTGAGGGGCTCAGAGGCAGGGCGAGGGCCGCGTCCGGGGCGGCTGTTTCTGTATGTGTGTCTCATTCGTAGACCTACCAGCACCTGGCTTTAAAAGCCCTCTGTGGGAGCCGCCAGAAGGTGCTGTGTACGCCACGCTGCACTAGCTGTCTCCTGTCTGGCGCTCCTGTGGCGCACGCGCGCCGGTGACTGGCTGCGAGTCGTTGCGACAACGCGCGCCCCGCCGCCGGCAGGTGCGCGACTTCCGCAACGACGTCATCCTGGCCGAGGCGTGCCGCACGGACGTGGAGCTGCACTGCCCCAACGTGCCTGCGGGTGCGCCGCGCCGCGCCCGCGCCCGCCGCTCTCATACCTGTGTCTGTGGCGACGGGCGTGCCGCTCGCAAGGCACGCTGACGAGCCTGAAGCACCGACTGGTTCAGAAGCCGTGCGCCGCTCCGGGAGCGGCGGCCGCGCGGGCGCCCCCGGCTCAGCGGGCGCCGCGGCGGGGGCGCAGGCGAGGGGCGCGTGCACCAGTGCCTGCGCGACAACCGCGACAAGCTGTCCGAGGCGTGCCGCCGCGAGGAGACCAAGCTGGCGATCATTGAGTCGTCCAACACCGAGCTCATGCCCAACCTGGCGCGCGCGTGCAAGGCGCGCGCCCCGCGCCTCAGCACGGTCCAAATCTGGCATACATGACTGATCTGGACTGCTCGACCCTTTGAAATTATCGGCACTCCTCTTGTTTATACCTCTGTCGCGATCAGCACGGGACAAGTTCTCCAGCCGCCGCGCCCCACGAGCAGCCGTGGCTGGCGCCCCGGCCCGCACGCTGCACCATCGCGCTGAGCTGGTAGCCTCTGCGCCGCGGTGCTTGCTGCGTGAGGTCCACACTGGCTGCAAGGAACGGATGGTCGCTGGCAAGAGCGGCATAGGCGGTGTGCGCAGCGCCCGCGTGCATGCAGAGTGGACCCGTGCGACCCGTCCCGGCGCGCACTCGCGGCTGGGCCGAGCGGCGGCCGCGCGCGCGCAGGCGGAGCGCGCGGTGCACTGCGAGGGCGTACGCCCGGGCAAGGCGCGCGTGTTCAACTGCCTGCTGGCGGCGGCCGGGTACGCAGACTTTAGCGGCGCGTGCCGCGAGCAGCTGGCGCGCGGGCAGGCGCGGCGCGTCAAGGACTGGCGCCTCGACTACGACCTGCGCATGGCGTGCAAGGAGGACGTGCCCAAGGCGCGCCTCCGCCCGCATCAGGAGACAACAGCGCGATAGATAGAGCACTGTGACCAGAGTTGGCTCAGGTGCGAGTGGGAACAGCTCTCACCAGCAGGCCGCCCTTAGCGGCCTGCTTCTCACTGGGGCGCCCGTGCTGCGGTTGCCACCGTCTCGCCTGGCGTGCCCAAGAGTGCACGCAGCGGCCCACCAGATTTGGACGGAAGGCTCTGCCTCCTGTCCTGCGCAATAATGACAGGCCGTCCTGCGCAACAGCAGCAGGAAGTCCATAGCGAGCCTGGGCGCGCCGGCAGGTGTGCGCGGCGGCGCGCGCGGGCCAGGACAAGGCCGACGGCGGCGTGCTGCAGTGCCTGGTGGCCAACGAGAAGGCGACCTCGGAGGCGTGTGCGCGCGAGACGGCGCGCGCCGTGCGCAACGCGCTGTCGTTCTGGACGCCGGCCGGGCCGGTCACCGCCGTGTGCGACATCGATGTCGACAAGCACTGCCCCAGCGCCAAGCCGTCCGCCGAGCGGCGCATGGGCGAGGTGCGCGGCGCGCCGCGAGCGTCGCACTCCCACGGCGTCCGAAGCACGCGGCAGCATGCGCGTAACACGACATGCCCGCCATAAGCTTAAAACAAGGCGCTGCAATCATGCAGCGATGTCCACAAGGCCCAGGACCGAGTCTCCGGAGCAGGTCAGTGCTTGCCGTGTCAGCGGTCAAATGCGCTGGTTTCAGTGAGCACACTTGCACTCCCGCTGAACAATTACCATCACGCTGTGTTGTTGTCGCTGAGGAGGTAGAGAGATGAGTGCCGCGGCAAAGCCCTACGTATGGCGGCTGCTGCCGAAGGCGCCCGGCTGAACGCCCTGACGGGGCGGTCGCGCGCGCGCAGGTGCGCGAGTGCCTGGCGGCGCTGGCGCTGCCGTCGCTGCCGGAGCCGCCGATGGTCGCGTCGCTGGCCACTGAGGAGGAGAAGGCGCGTTCCTGAGCCCATGTGTATCGACCTGCGTGATCACGGGGGCCTTCTGGCTCAGTTGAGAACGGCTGAGTCAGCATCGGCGGCGTATGGTCAGGCCAGTCTGGCGTGTAGTCGTGGTGCGTGACAGAGTCCGCCCACGTCTTCTACGCGCGCCGCCTCGGGTCAGGCTTGCAAACGGGGCAATGTCACAGATGCCGAGAGAGTTGCCCGCACAGGCATTTGTTGTGCTGTATCAACAGTCGTAGAGCATGTGTCCCACAGTCGTCTCGTCTGATCGCATGCACAAAGGCAGTCTTGGTGACAATTGCTTTGCTGCGCCGCGCAGGCGGCGATGAAGGCCGCCGGCACCAGCCTGGAGAGCAAGGCCGGCAACGGCAGCGCGGCGGCCGGCACCGCGGGCATCCCGGCCCGGCGGCTGCGGCGGCGGCTGCTCGCGCCCGCCACCGCCGAGGTCACGGAGGTCCCGGCCGAGAAACCCTGGGTGCCCGCCGGCAAGGCGCCGACGCCGCCGTCCGGGCAGGTCAGCCCCCCCCCCTGCAGCGCGCCCGCTCTGAGCGCCTGCAGCGCGCAGCAGCGCACACCAACCCAGGGTGCGCGTGTTGAGCTTCCCACCGAGCCAGGCCCAGGCACAGCCAGAGGCCGCAGCCAACAATGTGCCGTCTGACTCAGGCTAGGGTAGGTTTTTGTCTCTCACTCTCTCTCCTACCCTACCCCAACCCTACCACGGGGCGCGCAGCTGACGCCGGAGTGCCAGGCGCTGGTCGAGATGGCCAGCCCGCCCGACTCGTACGAGGTGTACACGACCGCCATCAGCGCGGCCGCCGTGTCCACGCAGATCAAGGCGATCGAGTCGCGCCTGGGCCTGAAGGCGCGCCGCCCGGCCCTGCTCGCATGCCTGCAGGGGCGGCGGGCGGGTATAGGGTTATGGTTAGGGAATTGCATTACAGGACAGTGTGGAAGCGGGCTGTGCCAGGGGGCGCCCGGCGGCTTTCAGCGCCTTGGGCGGCGCGCATGCGCACAGGGCTGTTTTTGGGGTCTGGCTTGCAGCCGTGACGTGTTGGCCTTGTGCGCCCGGTGCTGGGCTTTCACACGTCCTCAAGCTCATCTGCATGCGTGAGGAGACCCAGCTGACGCTGATTGGGCGACGCCCCGCACCACTGCCAACGTCTGTAGCAAGCACGCCATGCCATGGCTGCAGCAGCCCACATGTGTGGTCACATGGCGCGCATGCGCGAGGACACGCTCGCGCCCATGCAGAGCGTGACACGACATGTGCTGGCCTGCATGCTTCACCTGGCTGAGTGCACAGCGACCATTGACACTGAGCATGTGCGACCACTGGTACTGAGCGTGTGTGCCGCGCGTGAGCAGGAGGGCACGCTGGCGCCGGCCAATGCGGGCGACGGCATGCTCACGCTGACTGGCTGGAGCGCCGCGCTGGGGCTGCTCGCGATCGTGGTGGTCGCCGTTGTCGGCGCGGGGCTCGCCTACCGGCGCTACAAGGGCTACGACCAGATGAGCACCTACACGCTGGTCAACAAGGGCCTCGCCAAGTAGCTATGGCCCGGGGGCTATGGTTAGGGTTAGGCTGCTCGGGTTCGCCTGCGCCCCCGGGCGAGGTGATACGGGCTCCTGGGGGCCGCACAGGAGCCGGCTGCGGCTAATGCCGTGGCTGCACCTGCGCCGCCGCGCCGTGCGGCCTGCGGCGCAGTCAGCGCATGCAAGCGTTGCCAGCGAGGGTACAGCCACTTAGACCGCGCCGCATCGGCACAGCGAGGGGGAGAACGCCTGCAGCTGCTGTACGGTACCGGGCAAATGACTGAAGTAGCCATGTCATGAGGGGACAGCCCTGCAGCTTCAGCGGCGTGTGTCAAGCATGCATGGATGCGGCTGTGCCCGGTTGTGTGCGGAGCCTCTCTGGCGCTGGCAGCCTGAGTTGGGGCAGGAGAGCTGGGTGTCTATAAGTACCGAGGCGGTGAGTCATCGCTCGAGGATGAATGAGCCAGCTGTACAGTTCGCTAGGCTCATCGCAGTGCAAAACTGCATGCGCCAACATTGTGAGGGGGTCAAGAAGCCTGCCGTGACCACCAGAGGTCTGCAGTGCACATTTGTGCGGCTATGTGTTCGCAGCGGTCTGTGATGTGGTCGTGTCGGGCCTGTGTGCTGCAGCGCGGATGGCAGGCATTGTGCTGTGTAAGGAGGCGCCCTGCTGTCACTCCACTTGGGCCACCAATGCCGACATATGCGCACATGCAGAGCTTCAAACAGAATGTGTTAAAAATAATTTAATGGGGAAACCATACATGTAGGGAATAGGGTATAGGTCTCGAAAGTGATGGAGCGTTGGCCTCATCAGGCTCCTTGGGCCTCCCGCCAAATCTTCTGACGGTGCAACGTCTTCGCCTGTCCACTTCTCTCCTTGCAGCGCTGAAAGGCAGCACGGTGGCAGCAGCACGCCACTGTGGTGTGCAGGCACCAGGCGCAGAAGGCTGCTTTGCGCGCTTGTAACCTCCCTGCGCCTCGATGGCTGACACCGACGAGGAGCTGGTGCGCAAGATCCACCTGGAGATCAATGGCCTGACGCGCCCGAGGCGCGCACGCGCTGCGCTGGAGGTGTCAGGTACGGAGCACTCTCATACGGGGTCGCTCCTCGTCTGTTCAGCTTGATTAGCCGCAGCCCGCTTGCTTTGCTCCCCATGGTGAGCAGCGACTCTATCACTGTTCCTGCACGGCCGCAGGCGCGCTGAAGCGGCAGATCGAGAAGCAGGCGGCCAGCACGCCGCGCACGTCCCCGTCGGCGACAGACGGGCCCGGCAGCCACGCGGTGGGCGAGAAGCGGCCGCGGCCGGCCAGCGCAGGGGCGGGCGGGTCTGTGCGCCTGGAGCCAAAGCCCAAGCTGAAGCGCATCGAGAAGCACCGCGACAGTGCGGCCCCCGCCTGTATCAGCACCAGAGAGTATTTGTTTCAGCAGGGCTGATGTTGCCGTAAGTGGAGGCTGTGCGCGTACCATACCCCAACAAATGAAGCCAAGCAAAGCGCCGCACAGGCGGGGCCACCACCGAGCCGCTGCCGCGGCCTTCCAAGCTGGGTGCGGTGGCGGCCGTAAAGCATGAGGAGCTGTGCGAGGGGGACAAGGCGGTGTCGGAGGCGCCGGACTTTGCGCGGCAGGCGGAGCCGCGCGGCTCGGTGCACCATGAGGCCCCAGAGCACCCGGCGCAGCAGGCGCGCGCCTGCTGCTCTGTGCAGAGTGCATTGAAGGCGGTGTCCGCAACCCCATCCTCTGCAGCTGCCCAAAACGTGCTGTCTAGACACAGCACCAAGCCTCTGGGAGGAGAACGCTGCAGGCGCGTGCTAGGTCTCCCTGCTCAGGGCGGCAACATTGCCGCCCTGAGCAGGGAAATCAAACATGTTCTGACTTGCCGTACCTTTCATTGTTCCCCGCGCATCATTCGCCAGTGTCTTTCTGGGTAGCCGACAGCACTCTCAGCAGGGCGCATGAACCAGCACAGCATATGCTGTGGCTTGAAGAGCGTAAGCGGGCTCTGGATGAGCGGCGGCCTGCCTGCCTGCCTCCGCTTGCAGCATAATTGTATGTATAGGGGTTAGGCAAATCAGTCAGCTGCGCTCACAGTCGCTCACGCGGTGGCAGGAGGTGTCGGGCTCGCGCTCGAGCGAGCGCACATACCTGGCGCCCGCGCTGCTGGCCGCAGCCAACGCGCGCAAGGCGGTGCGGCGGCGCGACGGCAGCTGCAGAAACGACCCCGCGCTCCAAAGGTGGTGCCTAAGGCTGCCTGCTTGTTAGCTTCAAAGTGTGATCAAGAGCACATTGCCAACATGATCATCCTTATAGCAGCAGCAGTGCTGCACAGCGCTCCTGGAGCTTAAGCGGCACATCGAGCCACCGAATCAAGCGAATGCCCTGCTGCCTGTAGCGCGTGTCAACGTCTGGTGCAGAAGGGCGGGGATCCCGCAGCGGGCGCGAGCGTGCCGGGCGCGCGCGCAGGGTGAAGTGCTTCGTGGCGGGCGCGCGCTGGGGCCTCACGCTCGCGCCGGCG
>JAABUZ0100004711.1_pt1 | contig 18585 bp, 18 predicted proteins | sample 5562091 | NCBI WGS metagenome assembly JAABUZ01 (sample SAMN12813069, study PRJNA571459) | rock metagenome | isolation source: Antarctica rocks | place: Antarctica: Victoria Land, Linnaeus Terrace sud | collected 2015-12-21 | reverse complement strand
GGCGGCGCCGGACGGCTGGCTGCTGGGCCAGTGACCGCCGTGCCGAAACCCGCGAGCCGCCGTTGACCTCCGCGCGGCTGCTTCCCGAGCCGTCGGTACCGGGCGCGGACCTGCCGGTGCGCGCCGTGCTCGACCGCTTTCTGGACGCCAGCGCGGCGGCCGGCACCGGCGTCCTGGTCGCCCCGCCGGGAGCCGGCAAGACCTCACTGCTGCCGCTCGCGATGGCCGATCTGGGCCCGGGACGGGTCCTGGTCGCCGAACCTCGCCGCATCGCCACCCGGGCGGCCGCGCGCCGGATGGCGGCGCTGCTGGGCGAGCCGCTCGGTGAGCGGGTGGGCTACGCCATTCGCGGTGAGCGCGTCGTCGGCCCGGACTGCCGGGTCGAGGTCGTCACGACCGGCCTGCTGGTACAGCGGCTGCAACGCGATCTGGAGCTGCCCGGCGTCCGCGCGGTGCTGATCGATGAGTGCCACGAGCGGCACCTGGACTCTGACCTCGCGTTGGCGTTCTGCCTGGACGCGCGGGCAACCCTGCGCGAGGACCTGACCCTGGTCGCGACCTCGGCGACGCCCGACACCGGCCGGCTGGCGCTGACCCTCGGCGGCAGCGGCGCCGGTAGCGGTGGTGGCACCGCCCCGGTCGTCGAGGCCCGGGTGCGCCGGCATCCGGTCGAGGTCCGGTGGGTGCCGGGCGGCCTGCCGCTGCTGCGCGATGCCCGGGTCAGTCCGGAGTTTCTCGACGCGGTGGCCGGCACCGTCCGCCGCGCGGTGGACAGCGGCCCCGGCGACGTCCTGGTGTTCCTGCCGGGTGAGCGCGAGATCGAGAGCGTGGCGCGCCGGCTGGGCTCGGCCGTCCCGGTGCTCAGCCTCTTCGGACGGCAGTCCGCGGCCGAGCAGGACCGGGCGCTGCGGCCCTCCGGCCAGCGCCGGATCGTCCTCAGCACCGCGCTCGCCGAGACCAGCCTCACCGTGCCCGGGGTCCGCATCGTCGTCGACGCCGGCCTGTCCCGGGAGCCCCGGACGGACCACAGCCGGGGTCTGAGCACCCTGATCACCACGCGGGTGTCGCGGGCGGCGGCCGAGCAGCGGGCCGGACGCGCCGGGCGGCAGGGCCCCGGGGTGGTCTATCGCTGCTGGTCCGAGACCGAGCACGCCCACCTGGCCGAGCACGCCGAGCCCGAGATCGCCGTCGCCGACCTGACCGGGTTCGCGCTCGCGGTGTCGGCCTGGGGCCAGCCGCGCGGGGACGGCCTGGCGCTGCTGGATCGGCCGCCGCCCGCCGCGCTGGACGTCGCCGAAGAGACCCTGCGGGCGCTGGGCGCGGTCGATGGCACCGGCCGGATCACCTCCCGGGGGCGCGAGCTCGCCGCCATCGGCGCCCATCCTCGGCTGGCCCGCGCGTTGCTGGACGGCTCGGCGGTGGTCGGGGTGGACCGGGCCGCCGAGGTGGTGGCGATGCTGTCGGAGGACTCCGCCGCCGGCTCGGACGACCTGGTAGCACTGTGGCGGAGCCTGCGAGCCGGCGCCCGCCCCGGTGGAACGGACCGGTGGCGGGACGAGGTCCGCCGGTTGAGTCGCGGGGTCGCGTCCCCGAGCAGGCCCCGGCGGCTTGCCGACGATCTCACCGCGGGCCTGGTGACCGGGCTGGCCTTTCCCGAGCGGCTGGCGCGGGTCCGCGTTCCGGGCAGTGCGGACTACCTGATGGCCGGCGGTACCGGCGCGGAGCTGGCCACCGGGTCGGCGCTGAGCGGGTCGGAGTGGATCGCCGTCGCGGTGGCGGACCGGCCCGCCGGACGGGCGGTGGCGCGGGTGCGGTTGGCGGTCGCGATAGATGCCGGCACGGCTCGTGCGGCCGGCGCCTCGCTGCTACGGACGGTGGACGAGATCGGCTGGGTCGCCGGCGATCTGCGGCTGCGGCGGGTGGACCGGCTCGGTGCGATTCCGTTGACCGAGCGGCCGCTGCCCGATCCCGACCCGGCAGCGGTAGTGGAAGCGGTGCGCGAGGGTTTGCGGCTGTCCGGCCTCGGTGTGCTGAGGTGGTCGGCCGACGCGGTCCAGTTGCGGTCCCGGCTGGCGTTCTGCCACGCCCTGCTCGGGAGCCCGTGGCCGGACGTCAGCGACGAGGCGCTGCTGGCCGGGCTCGAAAGCTGGCTCGGACCGGACCTCGGAACGGTGCGCCGGCGGCCGGACCTGGAGCGGATCGACGCCGGCCGGCCCCTGCGCCGGCTGCTGCCCTGGCCGGCCGCCGCGCGTCTGGACGAGCTGGCGCCGGAGCGGCTGGAGGTGCCGTCCGGGTCGCGCATCCGCGTCCAGTACGAGGACGGCGCGGCGTACCTGGCCGTCAAACTGCAGGAGGTCTTCGGCTGGCTGGTGACTCCGAGGCTCGCGGACGGCCGGGCGCCGGTGGTGCTGCGACTGCTCTCACCAGCGGGGCGGCCGGTCGCCGTGACCGCCGACCTGGCCTCGTTCTGGACGCGGGGCGGCTACGCCCAGGTGCGGGCTGAACTGCGGGGCCGCTATCCGCGCCATCCGTGGCCGGAGGATCCGCTGCGCGCCCAGCCGACCCGCCATCCGTGGCCGAAGAGCTGAATGTTCGATCGGCCGGAAAGCACGGCACGGGTCCGGAAAGCACGGCACGGGTCCGGAAAGCACGGCACGGGTCCGGAAAGACAGCTGCCGTGCTTCGGACCGGTAACGGACGGCTCGGGTTAGCGTCCCATTCACCTTGTTTCGGTTACGTTTCACTTCTCGGGTCGCTCGCCGACGATCCGCCAGCGCTATGGGGGCAGATTGGCAAGCGGAATTCAGACGACACGGCTCAGTGCGCGTCGCGAAACGGTGCGCTCGGATGCGAGCCCGCAGCGCACCAGCCATAAGAAGCGTGCCAGCCGTGAGAGGGCGCTCAGCCTCGTCCTGCTGGCTCCCTCGCTGGTGGTTTTCGGACTCTTCATCTTTTGGCCGCTGTACCGCACCTTCCAGCTCAGCACGACGGGACAGGATCTCTTCGGCCGGGCGGACCGGTCGGTCGGCCTGGCCAACTTCAAGTCGGTGCTGCAGGATCCGGAGTTCGGGCAGGTTCTCGGAGTCACGGCGGCCTACGTCCTGCTGACGGTCATTCCGAGCATCCTGCTGGCCCTGGTACTGGCGCTGTTGCTACAACAACCCATCCGGGGGCTGCGGATCATGCGCTCGGCGTTCGCGATGCCCTTCGCGTACTCGGTCGCCGCGGCGTCGGTGGTGTTCGCGGCGCTGTTCAACCCGGCGATCGGCATCGTCAACTACCTCGTCACCTCACTCGGCTTCTCGCCGGTGAGCTGGCTGACCAGCCCGGGTACGGCACTCATCAGCATCGCGATCACGACGGTGTGGATGAGCGTCGGCTACAACATGCTGGTGCTGCTGGCGGGGGTCGGCGGAGTGGACGAGCAGCTGTACGAGGCGGCCAAGCTCGACGGTGCCAGCACCTTCCGGATCGCACGGTCGATCACCATGCCGATGATCACGCCGAGCCTCTTCTTTCTCGTCGTGGTGGACACCATCTCGGCGCTGCAGAGCTTCGGCCAGATCCGGCTGCTGACCAAGGGCGGTCCGACCGGGCACACCACCACCCTGGTCTATTGGATCTACCACACCGCGTTCGAGAACGGTGCCTCCGATTACGGCACCGGCTCGGCACAGGCGATCGTGCTGCTGGCCGTCGTGATCGTGGTGACCGCCATCCAGTTCGGCGTCCTGGAGAGAAAGGTGTTCTACCGATGAGCGGGCGGGAGGAATCCGGCGGCTCGAAGGGCCTCTCGCTCGGACGGGTCGCCCGGGTGGTGGCCCTGCTCGTCCTCGCCGTCGTGGTGCTGTTCCCGGTCTATTACACCGTCGTCGGCAGCGTGATGGGTCCCGGAGACATCGCCTCCGCTCCCCCGTCGCTGTTTCCGCACAGCCTGACGCTGTCGAACTACCGCGGCGTGTTCCACGCCATTCCGCTGGGCCGGCAGTACCTGAACTCCACGCTGGTGGCAGTGGTGATCACGCTGGCGCAGATCTTCTGCGCGGTGCTCTCGGCGTACGCCTTCGTGTTCATGGCGCTGCCGTTCAAGCGGGCGTTCTTCGCGCTGTTCCTGCTCACCCTGATGGTGCCGTGGGAAGCCATCATCATCCCGAACTTCCTGTTCATGGCCGACCACCAGCTGCGCAACAACTATCTGGCGCTGATGCTGCCGTTCCTGGCGGGCGGCTTCGGAACGTTCCTGTTGCGGCAGGCCTTCCTCAGCTTCCCGGTCGAGCTGCGCGACGCGGCGACGCTGGACGGCGCCGGGCACTTCCGGTTCCTGTTCCGGATCCTGCTGCCGCTGTCGCGCCCGGCCATGGCCAGTGTCGGCATCTTCGTGTTCCTGTCGGCGTGGAACCAGTTCTTCTGGCCGCTGCTGATCACGGACTCACCCAACATGCAGACCTTGCAGATCGGCCTGGCGTCCCTCAACGACGCCGAGCAGGCCAACCCGGGTCTGATCCTGGCGGGAGTCAGCATGGCGCTGATTCCCACCGCGCTGCTGGTCGCCTTCGGCCAGCGGTTCCTGATCCGCGGACTCACCGCTGGTGCGGTCCGCTGACGTGATGCACCTACCTGTGAAAGGCAAATCGATGAAGCGAGGCTTGTGGAGCGGGCTGTCGACGACAGCTGTCGTGGCCGCTCTGACGTTGACCGCGGCCTGTGGTGGCGGCAGTTCCAAGAGTGACGGGGCGGGCACCAGCACCGCACCGGGTGCCGCCGCGCTGGGCAGCAGCCCGGTGACGGTCAACTTCTGGCACGCCATGAAGGGCGCCAACGCCGATGCGCTGACCGCGCTGGTCGCCAAGTTCAACGCCGCCCACCAGGGCAAGATCACCGTCAAGCCGACCTTCCAGGGCAGCTACGACGACACGGTGACCAAGTACAAGGCCGCGGTGCAGGCCAAGCAGACGCCGTCCATGATCCAGGTGTACGATGTCGGATCCGGATTCATGACCGACTCCGGCCAGATCATCCCCGCGCAGTCCTTCGCCGACGTGGACAAGATGAGCCTGGACGACCTGCAGCCGACCATCAGGGGCTACTACTCGCGTAGCGGCAAGCTGCAGTCGATGCCGTTCAACTCCTCCGTCCCGTTGCTCTACATCAACAAGACGGCGTTCACCAAGGCAGGTCTGGACCCGGCGAAGCCGCCGACGACGCTGGACGAGATCCGGACGGCCGCGCAGAAGATCAAGTCCTCGGGTGCGGCCAAGTACGGGTTCAACGCCGCCATCTACGGCTGGTTCTTCGAGCAGCTGACGGCTGAGGCGGGCAAGACGTACTGCAACAACGACAACGGCCGAAGCAAGCGCGCGGACGCTGTGACCTTCGATGACCCGGAGCAGGTCAAGGTACTGACCTGGTGGAAGGGAATGGTCGCCGACGGCCTGGCCACCAACACCGGCCGCAAGACCGACGACGCCCAGGCGGCGTTCAAGTCCGGCACCGTAGCGATGCACCTGGAGTCCACCGGCGCGCTAGGTGGCTACGTCAAGGCCGCTGCCGGCAAGTTCGAGGTGGCTACCGCACCGTTTCCGAAGGTGCAGAGTTCTGACACCGGCGGGCCGATCATCGGTGGCGCGTCGCTGTGGATCGACGGCCCCGGGCACTCGGCCGCTGAGCAGCGAGCGTCCTGGGAGTTCGAGAAGTTCCTGGTGCAGCCGGAGAACTCCGCCCAGTGGCACACCCAGACCGGGTACTTCCCGGTGTCCAAGGCCGCGCTGAACGAGCCCGTCGACAAGCAGTGGCTGGCGCAGAAGCCGCAGTTCAAGACCGCCATCGACCAGCTGGCCGCAAGCCCCGCCGGCATTCCGACCCAGGGCTGCCTGCTCGGCACGCTGCCGCAGGTCCGGGCGCTGGTCGAGAACGCGATCGAGTCGGTGCTGACCTCGAACAAGGACCCGAAGGCGGCCCTGGACGAGGCGGCGACCCAGGCCAAGGCGCTGATCAGCAAGTACAACGCCGCGGTGAAGTAGGTCCCGGCTGCCGCCGGGACGCGAAGTAGGTCCCGGCTGCCGCCGGGACGCGAAGTAGGTCCCGGCTGCCGCCGGGACGCGAAGTAGGTCCCGGCTGCCGCCGGTGGCGGGGCGCAGGAGCACAATCAGAGGATGCCGATCCAGAACATGGCGGACTCAGACCCGGACTGGGAGTACGCACCGCTGCGGATCCCCTCGGACGTCCCGAGGGTGAACGCGGCGGTGCGTCTCGCGTTGCACGCCGAGTACGGCGGCTGGGAGTTGGCCCGCGTCCGCAAATACACCGACGGCTCGCGTCAGGTGCTGCTGCGCCGCAGGCGCCGGGCCGAGCAGGTTCCGATGCCCGGCCTCAGCGCCTAGCAGTTAGTTCAGCGGGCAGTTGGCTCAGCAGCTGCGCAGGAATCGGTCCAAGGTGCGTACGCCGAACTGCAGGGCGCTGATCGGCACCCGCTCGTCGATGCCGTGGAACAGGGACGAGAAGTCCAGCTCCGGTGGCAGCAGCAGTGGTGAGAAGCCGAAGTTGCGGATGCCCAGCTGTGAGAACGACTTCGCGTCGGTACCGCCGGACATCAGGTAGGGCACCGGAATGCCGTGCGGGTCCTCCGCCTTCAGGGCGGCCGCCATCGCGTCCACGAGCTCGCCGTCGAAGTCGGTCTCGACGGCGATGTCGTGGGCGATGAACTCCCGGGTGACGTGCTCCCCGATCAGCTCGTCGATAGTGTCGAACAGTTCCTGCTCGTGCCCGGGCAGGAACCGGGTGTCGATGGTCGCCTCGGCGCTGGACGGGATCACGTTCGCCTTGTAGCCGGCCTGCAGCATGGTCGGGTTGGCGGTGTTGCGCAGGCTGGCCCCGATCATCCGTGCCATGCCGCCCAGGTGCGCCAGCGCGGCCTCGGGGTTCTCCGGGTCGATATCGAGGCCGGTGACATCGGCGATGCGGCTCAGGAACTGCCGGACCGTCGGGGTGACGTGCAGCGGAAACTCGTGCGCGCCGATCCGGGTGACGGCCTTGGCCAGTTCGGTGACCGCGTTGTCGGTATGCACCATCGAGCCGTGACCCGGCCGTGCTTCGGCGCGCAGCTTCAGCCAGCCGATGCCCTTCTCAGCGGTCTGGATCAGGTACAGCCGCAGGTCCGAGCCGACGGTCAGCGAGAAGCCACCGACCTCGCTGATCGCCTCGGCGCAGTCGGCGAAGAGATCCGGGTGATTGTCGACCAGCCAGTGCGCGCCCTGCCGGCCGCCGGCCTCCTCGTCCGAGACGAAGGCCAGCACGATGTCACGCTCGGGCTGGACGCCGTTGCGGGCCCAGTCCCGGATGACCGCCAGCGTCATCGCGTCCATGTCCTTCATGTCGACCGCACCGCGGCCCCAGACGTAGTCGTCCTTGATCTCGCCGCCGAAGGGGTCCACCGACCATTCAGAGGCATCCGCGGGGACGACGTCGAGGTGACCGTGGATGAGCAGCGGCTTGCGGTCGGGATTGCTGCCCCGCACCCGGGCGATGGTCGAGGCCCGGCCGGGTGCCGATTCGAGGATCGTCGACTCGATGCCCGCCTCCGCGAGCTTCTCAGCCACCCACTCCGCGGCTGGTCGCTCGGGGTGGGTCGGGTTCGAGGTGTTGATCCGGATGAGGTCCGACAGCAGCTCAGCTACCTCGTCGGACGCGGTCTTGGTGGTCGGAGCGTTGCTCCCAGGCGCTGCGGTCATACGTAGTTCCTACCAGTGTGTGGAGCGCCCGTTGCCGTCGGATAGACTCTCGTTCGCACTCGTCCGGGTGGCGGAATGGCAGACGCGCTAGCTTGAGGTGCTAGTGCCCTTTATTGGGCGTGGGGGTTCAAGTCCCCCCTCGGACACCGACAGGCCCCAGGGTTTCTGGGCACGAGACTGGCTAAGGTTAGTCATTTTCGGCCTCGTGATACTCCGGCGATACTGGGGTAGGTTTGCGCTGGATCTTGTTGCCCTTCTCGTCGCGCTCGGTCTTCTCAAGGTCGGCCAGACCCAAGCCAGCAAAGAGAAGCGTCAGCAAGGCGAGCAGCGCGGCTAGTAACCGCCAGAGGTGGCCGAGGTTCCATACGAAAATCGTGCCCGCGCCAATGATCAAGGCGAAGGACAGACCGATAACGACTCCATTCCAGCCGCGGCTTTTAGCGTCCGATTGGGTGCTTAGATGAACGATGCGGCTATTGATGTGGTCCATCAGAACCGTCTTGCTATGAACCTCATCAGGTAACTCCTTCCAAAGTTCAAGATCGGCATGGATCTCGTCGCGGAGCCCAGGCGGCCGCCGCACCAACTGATTGAGCAAGCCACCCACGACGCCGATGACACCGGTGGCTATGGCTCCAACTGTTGCCGAGTTCACGATGTGCCACCGTAAACGAGAGCGGCTAGTTTGCCAGCTGCCTCGCGCTGCAGCGTCGGGATCGCGTGCGAGTAGACCTCCAGCGTGATGCTGACCGTGGCGTGCCCCAGCCGCTCGCTGACGATCTTCGGATGGACGCCGGCCCGGAGCAGCAGTGTCGCGTGGGTGTGGCGGAGGTCGTGCAGGCGCAGCGGTGACAGTGCGTCGTCACCGAGGCTCTTACGAGCCGCGGTCACGCGATACTGGAAGGTCCGCGAGAACCGCTCGGGGTGGCGCAGGTCGCCCTGAACGGTGCCCAGCGCTACTGCGTCATCGCGGCCGAGCGCGAGCATGGTTGAGGCCTGCCTTGCCCGGTGAGCGCGCATTGACGCGAGCGTCTGCGGGTCCAAGTCGATCACCCGAGCCTTCCCACTCTTCGGCGGCCCGGTGATGATTTGCTCACCCGCGCCTTTGGTCTTAACGACCGTGACGGACCTACGGACGCTCACCGTGCCCGCGTCGAAGTCGCCCCAGCGGCCCCCAGCGCCTCGCCGCGGCGCATGCCCGTCATCGCCAGCAAGAGCCACGCCGGGTAAAGCTCATCTTGGATCGACTGCGACCAGTCCAGGAACGCCCGAAGTTGGTCACCATCCCAGGTGTGCATCTCAGGTGAAGCCGCCGCGCGGGCCGGGGGTGGCGTCGCCTTGTCGGCCGGATTGACCGCCAGCCGCCCGTCGCGTACCGCCGCGCCCAGCGCGCTATGGATGATCGTGTGGATATAGCGCACCGTCCGCGCGGATAGCCCACCAGCCAGGTCGGCTCGGCCCTCAGTCTCCAGCTGCCGGTAGAGCTTCGTGAGGCGCATCCCGGTGAGCTGGTCGAGTCGCAAGCTGCCGATGTGGGGCACCACGTGCAGCCGAACGTTCTTGCGGTAGCTGGCGACCGTGCTGGGGCTCTTGCGTAAGCCGTCCAGCCACTCTTTGCAGTGTTGGGCAACCGTCATCTTGGAGGTGATGACGTGGGCGCCCTTGCGGATCTCGGCGTTGATGTTGCCCAGCTCAGCAGCAGCGGCTTTCCGGTCAGCGAACGGCAGGCCGTCTTTCCCTCTGCGCCGGAGCACAATGCGCTTGCTGCCGTCGTCGAGGGTCACTGTGTACTTGATCAGCAGCCGAGTGCCGGCTTTCGTCTGGTACTCGCTAATCGTGCCTTCACCAGCCTGGCGGCGTCGGCCCTTCGGCCTGGTCATGCCTGCTCCCCCGCTTTGCCCGGAGTGGCCGCGCCGAGGTAGCCGCGATCTCGCGCGCGTTGTATCCATCGCCGTGCGGTCGGCAGCGAAACGTGTAGACGCTGCGCTAGCAGCTTGGTCGGTGCGTGTGGTGACTCGATGAGTGCCGCCCGGTACGCCTTGGCGACCTCGGCGAAATGCTCGTCGCTGTATCCGGCGGCGCCGGGTCGTACTACCCGGCCGGCCAGGGGCGCGCGCTCGTTCAAGCTGCGGATCATTGCTCCGAACTCGTCGGGGACATCGGCGTTTCGGATAGCTCCCGCAAGCAAGTGGGGTATCCGGATACCCCGTAGCACTGCCGCGTTGACTTCTCGGGGCCGCTCGTGGTGGGGCCAATGAAAGGGGTTGAGATCGCCGATCAGCAAACCGGTACAGACGAGCCGGCCCGAAACGCCATCCCGACCGAGCCGCACGAACACGTCGGGGCCATCTCTCTCGTTGACCAGAAACCAGTCGTGCTCATCGACCAGATTGCCCACCGTTGCGTTTTGTGGCCGGGTCCAGATACTGCCCTTCTCGTCTACCCGGCGCGGCCACCAACTCATCCACGCTTCGGGTGATGCCTCATCCTCTGCCATAGCCGCCACCTTAGCCACCCGATCATACGTGCGCAACATAATCGGCTAGTCTCTTTACAACCCGCTCAGCAAGTTAGCCGCGCAGCCCAATTATCTTGTTGCGCGCAGTTGACGGCTTATCCAGCATCCCGCCAGGCTTCTAACCATGAGTGACTGGGTTACGCGCCAATGAGCGCGCTTCTCGACGAGATCCGCAGCCGACCCAAGGCCCCCGCACCGCGGGTGGCTCAAGCCATCCGGGTCGGCGCGGGCATCAGTCAGTCCCGACTGGCCGAGGAACTCGGGGTGCACCCGGTAACGGTCGCCCGCTGGGAGTGCGGAACCCGCAGCCCACGCGGCGAAACGCTCCGGGCTTACGTGGCCCTGCTCGCCGAACTCCAGACGGTGATGGTGACGCAATGAGCATCGAGGAACTGCGGGCCAGCAGCGCCAACGTGCTCACCGTCGCCCAGGCCGTCACTGCCCTGGCCGCCCTGGACGGTGAGAAGCTCGACGAGCGCACCGTCCGACGCGCTTGTGAGGACGGCCAGCTGCCGAGTATCCGAGTCGGCCGGCGAATCCTCATCCCTCGGCTGCCGCTGATCGCGCTCCTTGAAGGCTCGCTGCCGCCGCTGGTGATGTCGTGAGCACTGATGCGCGACTGCCGTCGCACTGGCTCACCGATCCTGACGTGGACCTGCTCACCGATCGAGCTTGGCGCACCCTTACCGGCGCGCTGATGTGGAGCAACGGCGCCGGAACGGACGGCCGGATACGTCCGAACGCGCTTCGATTCCTGCACCCACTGGGGGTGGACGAGCCCACGGCCGCCGAGCTGGTGAGGGGCGGATATTGGACGTCGGTCGAGGGGGGCGGATATCAAGTCAGCCACTGGACGCGCAGTCAGTCTCTGGCCGCCGAAGTCGAGCGGCTGAGGGAGAACAACCGGACTCGTAAGCAGCAGCAGCGCCAACGAGAGCGAGAGGCAGCCTCAGTCACGCGTGACACCACGGAGGCTGTCACGGAGGTCGTCACGCGTGACACAGCAGGAGAGGACAGCGACAGGCAAGGATCAGTTAGAGAACTTGAGTTAGTCGGTAAGAGTGCTGGCGAATCTCCCCCGGCCTTGACCTCTGTCCCTGCCCCTGGTGAGTGCCCGAACTGCGCGCGCCTAAGAGTCAACGGGCCGTGCAACAGTCACTACCGGAGGGGCGCGTGAATTCCGGTGCCCCCGCTGATCCTCACCGGCCGGCGCACCGTGTCAGGTGGACCCCGGCGCCTGTTTGCGGATCGCACGAGAGCCGCTGCCCGTGGCATTCGCACCCATGAAGTGTCGGGTGCAAGTGTCCACCGATCGAATGCACCCTCGCCCACACTCCAGCGAGGGCCTGCCACCCGTCGAGTTTCGCTCTCTGCGCGTACCCGTGGAGTGTCTATCTGCGCGGCGGGCCAGCGCGCCCGCTTCCTGCACCTCTCGAAAGGTGGCCATCAGGGTCCACCCATCGACAGCGCCCCGCTCCGTGCACCCATCGACAGTCAGGCTCGCCAGTGGCCGGGAGCGACCCAGTACAGCCATGCGGAGTATCAAACTTGGTATCGGGAGGGCCGGCCGCGTTGTTGCTGGGCGCCTGGCGCACCGGAAAACGGCGCCTCAGTGCGGTTGGCAAGGGTGACGGTCAGTCCCCCCTCAGCCGCGCCAGCCACCCCAGTTAGCAGTGGCTCGCGTCTTTAACAACCCAGCAGGCACCGGAATTGGATGATGGTGGACGTGTCCGCCGCGTGACAGGATGGCTGCCTGTACACAGATCAGCTTTTCGGTGCTGTCAGATGGCGAGGTGCCGCAGCACTGGGCAGAAACGATTCGGGGCGGCTATTACGTGAATCCTGACGACTAGTGAGCGAAAACTGGCAAGACGCGGAGAGGCGCGATGTCGACGAAATCGCATATGCATTGGCAGGCGAAGAGTACGCGGAGGTTGTCGTAGCGAAAGCTCGGGCCGCCCGAGAATGGTCTATCTGGCGCAGAGGGCACCTTGGGTCCCCCGACCTTGAGAGATGCGAGGCCGCCGCCGAGGCCATTTACAAGCACTTTCCTCATCCTGAGCAGTGGGCGAAAGCTCGTTGCCTCGATCTCGTTTGTCCCCAACAACACCGCGTAGCGGAGGTAGTTCGAGCTCCGGGCGGCAGAATGATCATTATTGTCCGCTGGTGGCAGGTCAATCTCCGGATGGCGGAGAAGGACGGTGAGGCGGTTCGCGTGGTTGGGCCAGAGGAAGAGCATGGATTGCTGGCCGATTGGCTTGACGAAAGCACGTCCAGCTATGTCGAAGACGGCCTATTTCTCTTCCAGTGTCGGAGGTGCCACATAGATAGTCGTGACTCGCGGCTGAGGCTAAGCATGGCGCTCGAAGAAGTGATCGCTGCCGCATCGCTAGGCAGACGGCGCCGGCAAGTCGTTCCCCTGGCACCGCTGTAGTGCTGTCTGTGCTATAAAGCACCTACACACCGATGTTCCCGGCGACTACCGCCACCGTCGTGGATTTGGGACCCGACCTCTACTAGATAGAGGTTGTCATGCCCAGAGATCTTCGTCGGGGTTCACTTGTCCATCTCGCTGCAGTTGTCGTATCGGGTGGGCCGCTTTACCTCACACACTGCGCAAATCGGATTGCCCGTTGGGCGTCCTCGTCCCGCGTAACGACCCAAAATGAGCACTGGACCTTAGCCAGACATCCATTCATCGCCGCGCCCGACGGCATCTCCTGCGCAGCCTGCGAACTGCCTACGGGGAACCAACGCCATCGAACGAACGGATAGCGCAGTCCTCGATCGCCAAGTGATTCATCAGACGGGCGGCGCTGTGCTGATCGCTTCCAACGCGCCTGATCTAGGAGGAGCCTGACAGGCCCGCTGGTCAGCAACTCACCATGTCGTCTCGGTGAGTAGGTACGCATGCTGATCTCTCGCAGGTAGTCGTCTATCGGATGACGCTGGGTGCCCGTGCAGTGCTAGCCCTGCACAGGAGAACGGCAGGTGGCGTTTGTGCCACCTGCCGCCCTCGGGTCGTGCCGGTGTCAGTCGGTCATGAACACCGGTACGTGGTGCGGTGGGCGCCAGCCGTCCGCAACGCCCGCCGTCTCGGCCAAATGGGCCGCCAGGTTGCGGATGATCGACGCGGGAACAGTGCAGCGGAACGGCTGCCCAGCGTCGTCCTCCGCCGGATCGAACTCGATCGCCAACCGGGTCTCACCGCCGGCGTGCCCCAACTGGCCGAAGCGGAACGGGCGCACCAGATAGGCCGAGAAGAATCCCGGCCGGCCGTCCTCGGACACAGCACCGAAGAAGAATCCGTCATAGCTGCGGCACTCGGTGCGGTGATGGTTCAGCGACGGGTAGCCGTCCTCTTGAAACTGCGGGCAGCTAGCCCGGTCAGCGCACCAGGGCGCGCCGTAGTCGCGGTGGTAAGGCGCTCCGTCGTCCTCGTCAGCGACGGGTCGCCACGGCCGGTCAGGCGTGGGGGCCCACTCCGGGCTTTCACCGGGGCCGGCAGGTACGGGGCGGCTGTTGTCGTTATCGTCGCTCATTGGGTCGTACTCCCTATCGAAGGTAGGTGGTGCGATCAAGGCCTCGGCTCGGTGCTCACAACACCGACCGGGGCCGCCTTTGCTTGTCGTGCGAGGTGTGCGCGAGGGTCGCTCGCTGGGTGGTCCTCGCGGGCGCCGGCTGATACTTCGCGTGATACTGCCGCCGCTGCCCAGCGATGTATCCAGACGCTTCCGACGCGGCACTGCGAAAACGCGGAGTCGCGTTTTAACGGGCCTGTGGGGCGAGGATGCGCCTAGATGTACCGCCGCGGGCGGGAGTTTAAGTCCCCCCTCGGACACTTCCCATAACCCCACGGTTGGGGTTCTGATGCCGGCTTCTGCGCGGACGAGGCGCTTGTTCGGTTCGTAGGTCACCGTGGTGCCGAGTTGGCGGTAAACCTCGGCCTTGTCCTCGGGATGAGCGTTTGCGAGCACGGCACCAATGTTGCCGAGGGTGTCGACCAGGGCTCGGATCTCATCGCTTGTCATCCGGGGCTGTCCTCATCGTCGGACACCACTAGACCGTGGTCGCGGCAGCCACCGCTTCGAGTTGGCCTCGCAGGCCACGGTGATCGCTGACGACTGACGTTCAGGTGTGCTGTAGCCAGTCCTCAAGGGGTGGCGGATTGGACTTGGCTGCGTGCAGCCAAGTGTCGAGTGCGTCGATGAGCGGGCCGGGGTTGCGTCGGGAGCGGGGGAAGCTGCGGCTGCTGGTGAACAGCAACGGTGCCGCGGCCTGACCCAGTTCCTCGGCCCGGCGAAGCAGCGGGGCGAAGTCCTTGACGTTCTCGGTCACGATGCGACGACCGCGCTCGGCTGCCCAGCGAAACAGCTCCTCGTCGGTCAACGCCCGTAGCTCGTCCTGCTCGACGACAGCGACGACGTCGTGGCCGCGGTCGCGCAGCGCCGCGGCCACGACGGGCGCATGCATCTCATCCAGCAGCAGTTCCACGCTCACGCAAGCAGCTGCCGCTCGACATGCCAGGCGCGCTCCGCCTCCGCCGAGAGGCGGTCACTCTCATCGATCTCGCTGTCAATCTCCTCGGGATAGCCGGCGTAGTAGTGCATCGCCACCCGCACCTTCGCCGGCGGCAACGCCAGCAGCTCCGCTGCGGCAGCCACAGCCGGTTCGCCCCGTTCATCGAGCTCGCGCAGCACCTTGATCACTTCCCACACGTCCGGGCCGAACGCGAGCGCGGCCCGTCGCCCGCTCGGCCCGTCCTTGAACACGACGCCGGGGTGGTCGGCCATCCGCAGGCCCTCATCCACCAGGCGTTGAGCCAACCCGGACGGGGTGGCTCCAGGCGTCGACTGTGTGCGGCGGCGCAACCGTTCCAGGAGGCGTGGCTCGAATCGGATTGACAGTGGCGTGCTCATAAGCCCAGTCTACCGTGTTGTAGCGCAGTACGGCATCTGCGCTACAAGGCTGTTATAGCTACGGCAGCCACAGATCGGCGCGGAGCGCGACGGTGGGCCAGCGGGCTTGATCCCCCCTCGGACACGCTGGTTGAGACAGCAGGAGGCCCCAGAGATGGGGCCTCCACTCAGTTGTACGAGTGAATCCGTTGTCCCGCGTCCGGAGTGACGCGGGGATCGATGATGTGGGTGAGGCTCACCCCTCACCTTCTGGACGCTGATCATCGACCTCTCGGCACGCTGCTCGCCGTCCCGCTCACCCTGTCCCGTGAAGGCCATACTTATCGACGCCGACCCGACCGTGCAGTGGCTACGTCCGCTACTCTGCGACCAGCCCAACAACACGCCGGCGACGTCGTCACCAACCGGTTACGGAGGCAGACGTGCGACTGAGCCCGGCACACATCGCCAACTATCCCGCGCTTGGGTGCGACACAGGTGATCACCCGTGAAACGAATGGCGGTTACCGTCGTCGGCGGTTTGCTGTTGCTCGCCGGCATCGCCACCCTCGTCCTCCCCGGGCCTGGCATGGTCCTGTGCGCAGCCGGTCTCACCCTCCTCGGCACCCAATACACGTGGGCCCGCAACAGCGTGGGCTGGGCCAAGCACCAAGCCCGGCAAGGAGTGGAACGGACCGGCTCCAGCCGCCTCCTAACCTCGGATCCGTCGCCTGCGGGCTCGTCCTGCTCGGGGTCGGCATTACCGAGATCTTCGCCGACCTGCGCCGAGGTCGACGATCCGCGCGTCCATCATGTCGGTCTGACTACTACGTCTGTCCCAGCCACGCCATCGCGGCGGTCACCATGGCGGTGGTGCCGACGTCGAGTGTCGGCTGAATGACCGGCGCGAAGTTGGCTGCGTGGTTGACCGGGATGTCTTGAGAGATGCGATCGGCCTTTTTGGCCGCTGCATAGAGGTCCCGATCGATGCAGCCGATTCCCCAGTATGTGTAAGGGGTCCCGAGCGCGGTCGGGATGTCGCTGAAGTCCTCGCTTGCGGTCTGGCGATCGATCGGTGTGGCGTGTGTGCTGAATACGGCTGCGAACGCTTCGGCGGTCCGCGCGGTTGCCTGTTCGTCGTTGGTCGTCAGTGGGAAGTGGTCATAGATCTCGAACTCGGGCTCTTCAGGTGAGTTCGAGGCGTGGCACTCGGCGGTGACGATTCGTTTGATGGCGGAGATGATGGCTTCGCGTGTCTGGTCGCCATAGGTGCGGATGTTCAGCTCGATGACGGCGTGGTCGGGGATGACGTTGCTTGTTGTTCCCGCTTGGACGCTGCCGACCGTGACCACGGCGAACTCTCCGGGCTGTATTTCTCGGGAGATGATCGTCTGGAGGCGGACCACGATCATGGCGGCCATGACCACCGGGTCGACCGCCGCCTGCGGCATGGAGCCGTGGGCGCCACGTCCGTGGACGGTGATCCGCATGCTGTCGGCCGCGGAGAGGAATGCCCCGGGGTGCGTGCCGACGTCTCCTGCGGGGAAGGGCAGTACGTGCTGCGCCAGGGCGACGTCCGGGTGCGGGATTATGTCGGTCAGCCCGTCCTCGCTCATTCCGCGCGCTCCGTCACCGACTTCCTCGGCTGGTTGGAAGAGGACGACGGCGGTGCCGCTCCACTGCTGTGTGCTCTCGGAGAGTAGGTGGGCGGTTCCGAGAAGGCAGGTGACGTGGACGTCGTGGCCGCACGCGTGCATGACAGGCACCTGTGTGCCCGAGCTGTCCGTGACCGTTTCGGTGCTCGCGTAGGGCAGGTCGGTCACCTCCAGCACCGGCAGTGCGTCCATGTCCGCGCGCATCAGCACCGTGGCTCCGTTGCCATTACGGAGGACGCCCACAACGCCGGTTCCGCCGATCCGCTCGTGAACCTCATAACCTGCCTGTGTCAACCGCTCGGCGACCATTCGCGCCGTTCGCTGTTCCTGGTGGGAGAGCTCCGGGTGCTGGTGCAGATCTCGGTAGACGTCCTCCAACCAGCCACGCGCCGCGCCCAGGCCCTGGAGCACCGCGGATGTTGTCGATGCCGAAGCTGTCATGATGATTCCTCTCCGGAACTGCCCGCGCCGCTGCCAGTGCGACGCAAGGACACCTCCTTTGGCAGCATCCACCCGCGCCACCGTGCGAGCAAGCACAGGGCCGCCCCGAACACCGTGGCGATCAGCGGTCCAACCCTGGTCAGGCTGTTCACGTGGAGGATGACCAGGAGGCCGCTGGCGGCCAGCGCGCAGGTCGCATAAAGCGTGTTGCCTCCGAAAATGCTCGGAAGTCGGCCCAGCACGACGTCGCGCACCGCGCCACCCCCCACAGCGGTCACCGTCCCCAGCAGCACCGCCGGTAGCCAGCCCAGCCCGACCAGCAGCGTCTTCTGGGCTCCCGACGCCGCCCAGCAACCGAGGGCAAGGGCGTCGACAAGCGGGAAGACCCGCTGCCAAACCCGTCCGTCGAGCGGGACGAGAAACGCGACCGCCGCGCCACCGAGCGCCATCACGAGGTATGCGAAGTCAGTCAGGGCCACTGGTGTGCCGCGCTGAAGCAACACGTCACGGATCACACCGCCCCCGAGACCGGACAAGATGGCCAGCACCCCGAACCCCACCGGATCGAGCCGGTGCTGGCGGGCCACGACGCCACCGAGCAATGCATTGGCCAGGACGCCGGTTAGATCCAGCGCGCGTAGCAGCTCGGGAATCACCGTGGAGACTTCGGCCATGAGACGCCTCTCCCCCTGCACCAGCCGGCTGATCGGTCGCAGCACGACCATAGCCCTACCAAAGCCCTACGAACGCGGCGCGAAACCGCGCGGAGGGACGGGCGAGCACGCCGCAACCTGCACCGTGCTTCAGGTGCTCCGGACGCCCACAGAAGAACCAGGAGGAGGCGAGCAGCTGAACGGTCCGCGACCGGAGCTGGCGTGTCGTACCACGGCGACCAGCTGTGTCACCGTGTCCTGCGTGGCGACCGTGTTATCTCGATCGTGGAATCCAGCAGTCTTCTGGGCGACGGATCTCAGCCGCAGAGATCGGGCCGCAGACGACCACACCAACAGTTACACCTGGGCTCAACATCTGGCCGTGCCAGGTGCCGAACAGGCTCAGCCAGCAGCATTGAACAGGACAAACCAATCGCGGCCATTTTGCCGACCACGAACAGCGTCTTAAACGATGGTCGGGCTCTCGAGGTTGCCCTCCGGGGCGGATGACTCGGTGCCGTCGAGACGGCTGCCGTCCTCCGGCTCAGAGGATCTACGGCGCGGCCGGACATTGACGACCACCGCCCGGGCGTTGACCAGCGCCCGGTCGATTGCTTCCCTGTCCCACCTGGCCTGGATCTGCTGCTTCATCTGATCCTGGACCATGACGAAGTCCAACCGCCGAGTCAACCA
>JAABUZ0100004710.1_pt1 | contig 18594 bp, 15 predicted proteins | sample 5562091 | NCBI WGS metagenome assembly JAABUZ01 (sample SAMN12813069, study PRJNA571459) | rock metagenome | isolation source: Antarctica rocks | place: Antarctica: Victoria Land, Linnaeus Terrace sud | collected 2015-12-21 | reverse complement strand
GAGCGAAGGTTGTGCTGGTAGCACAACAACTTGATGCATTGGAAGAACTGGAAGATGCACTGCTGGCTACAGGAGCAGACGTTATGGCCGTGCCGACAGACATCACGGATGCGGCCGCAGTACAGACATTACAGTACGAGATTCAGCAACACTATGGCCGGGTAGATATTCTGATCAATAACGCAGCGATCGCAGTCCTCAAGCCGATTGTACAGACGACACAGGAGGAGTGGCAAGGGATGACAGCAGTCAATTTGCACGCAATGTTCCACCTGACACAGCTCTTCTTGCCTCCGATGATAGAGCGGCGCTCAGGCGTCATCATCAACATGTCCGCCGCCCTGGCGCGCAACGGATTCCCCAACCTCGCGGTCTACAGTGCAACCAAGGCCGGAGTGATCGCTTTTACCGAGGCCATCGCAAAAGAGGTGCGGCGGTACGGTGTCCAGGCATACGCCATCTGTCCTCACGGTGTTCATACCGATTTGTACCAGCGGCTCTTCGGGGCAACCGATCCAGCAAAGCTACTCTCGCCTGAGCGCGTGGCGACGGAGGTGGTGAAGGTTGCGGCAGGTGAAGCTGGAATCAAGAGTGGACAGACGCTCGACATCTCTCTATAGTAAAGGTGCTTCTATTATTTATTTTTGCTTTTCTCTCCATTTCGGGCAGAGCCCGAAATGGAGAGAAAAGCAAAAATAAATAATAGGTTTTTTATGATGTTCATTTTCGCACAATCCAGGCTGAGCCTGGATTGTGCGAAAATGAACATCATAAAAAACCGGACTTGAAAGCTTCCCTCCTATGCTACAATGGCTTTGTTCATCATCGGATTGAATAGCGCAAGCAAGCCTTAAAATTCAGCAGAGGAGAGTTTTGATGGGAGCAGTTGGTGTCATTGGTAGCGGTGCGTGGGGAACAACTCTGGCCCTACTACTGGCGCACAAAGGAATTACGACAACGCTCTGGGATCATCACGTCGAGCGTGCCACAGCTATGCACAGGCAGCGGGAGAACACAGCCTTTCTTCCCGAACTCTATTTTCCAGATACACTCGAAGTCACTTCATCACTAACAGAAGCGGTGCGGGGCAAAGAGATGCTGCTGCTGGTCCCACCATCGCAGCGCCTGCGTGAAAATCTGCGTCTCCTCGCTCCCCACCTCGCGCTGGGCACTATTCTTGTCAGCGCCAGCAAGGGCATTGAGATCGCCAGCCTGAAGCGTATGACCGAGGTTATCGAGGAAGAGCTACCAGCTTTTCAGAATTCTATCGCGGCTCTCAGTGGCCCGAACCTGTCGCGCGAGGTAGCCCAGGAGAAACCAACGGCAGCCGTCGTTGCCGCCCGGCAACACGATGTCGCCGTGCATATACGCAGCCTGTTAAGCACCACTGCATTTCGTATCTACACCTCGGAGGACGTTATTGGCGTTGAGCTGGGGGGCGCACTCAAAAATATCATCGCCATTAGCGCGGGTATCAACGATGGGCTGGGCTATGGAGCAAATGCAAAGGCGGCCATGATTACGCGCGGCCTGGCCGAGATCTCGCGCCTGGGCATAGCCGCAGGTGCCAATCCACTGACATTCGCGGGACTTGCGGGTCTGGGCGATCTGGTCGCGACCTGCACCAGTTCGCTCAGTCGCAATCAGCAGTTGGGCCAGCGCCTCGCTAAGGGCGAGAGGCTACAGGACATTCTACAATCTACACGCTCGGTGGCCGAGGGCGTCTCTACCACACAGGCTGCACTTCAACTCGCCGTACGCTACAACGTTGAGATGCCAATTGCTCAGCAGCTTGGCCTGGTCCTCTTCAAAGGGCTCGATCCTCACAAAGCCGTATCCGAATTAATGCTGCGCGACCCGAAGGGTGAGTTGGAAGGGATTGCATAATTTGAGATTTCTAGAGAGTTTATTCTAAAGAGGTAGAGGTGTTCGCAGAGATCCATTGAGCCACTGGGCCTGTTACAGATCCATTAGAAGCGCACGAAAGGACAAGAACGATGCCATCGCAGGCACAGATACAAACATACACAACCTATACTCAGTCAACATTTCCAGAGCTCCTCCAGCGTTTTCGCGCAGCATTAGTTCGCCTGGGTTGTACGGATCAGCAGGTCCTTGATTGGGTGGTCTCTATTTCGCTTCCAGAATCAGAGGATGACGGCTTTGGTGATGTCTATGCCTCACCCATCACGCTGACACCTACGAGGACACAGAACATCGTGTGCGAAGACATTGAGATCACACTCTATACTGAGTTAGCCATTCCCAGTACGGAAGAGCTACCGTCCTGGGTAGGCTTTACCTTGCCGATCGATACTTCAGAACTACAGGCTAACCCTACTTCTTCCTACGACACAGAGGCCGGGCGCGCCATCTGGCACATTCTCCTTGAGCTAGCCCATACTTTTCCAGAGCTGGGGGCCTACTTCACCGACGAATGGCAAGAGAACCAGGTCTGGCGCACACTCGTTGAAAAGGCGGGTGACCCGTGGGTATTTGAGATGGGTATATTTCCACGCCGTCTGGCACAATACTTTGCAACCGTGCCAGACGGTTATAAAGGCACCGTCATTGATGATGCCTTCGGCTTCGCCCTATCGAATCGCTGGCAACAACTTCCGTGGACGGAAGCATAGCAAAAAAGTGCCATCACAAAAGTGTGACATTTTTCCACGTTTGGGAGTCTAATAGCATATAGCACAGCGCTTCTTAAGAAGTCACCAGAATTTAAAAAACTTTGTCAAAAATTCTTTCGGAAAAAAAGCTGATGTGTAACCAGCTTTCTATGCTATACTAGAGTAAAACCATATGTAGTACATCTCCTAAGGAGACACCGGAATGGGGAAGAAAATACTGGTGGTCGATGATGACGAAGGAATAGTAGAGGTTGTGCAAATCGTCCTGGAGGGCGAGGGTTATCAAGTACATACGAGCATGGACGGTGAGCGTTTAAAGCATCTCGGCCAGGATGAGCCGGATTTAATCTTACTTGACGTGTTATTATCAGGAATTGATGGACGTGATATTTGTAAATCGCTGAAAAGCAATGAGGCCACACGGCACATTCCTATTATTATGCTCTCCGCCCACTCAGATGCCAGCAAGGTGGCAGATTCAGGTGGGGCCGACGATTTTCTGGAAAAGCCCTTCGACGTGGATGTTCTGATCGATATAGTAGCAAAACATCTCTCATCAGCAGGATCAACGGCTATTTAAAACGTATAACACGCTTCTATACAAACGTCTCTGACCTCTTTGAGAGGTCAGAGACGTTTCATACTACGATGGGAATCCGCGTAGCGACAATCCCTGATGGCAATAGAGATTAATGCGTGACCTCCTGGCCGCGTGTCCAGCGCAAATTTGGTTTACGGGCGGCCAGGGCTTGATCTAATCGACCAACGACAGTTGTATGTGGTGCAGTCTTGACTAGTTCTGGCTGCATATGCGCCTCTTCCGCTATCTGATGCATAACACACACAAATTCATCTAACGCCTCGCGTGTCTCCGTCTCCGTCGGTTCGATCATCATCGCTTCATGGACGATCAAGGGGAAGTAGACGGTGGGAGCATACATACCAAAGTCTAGCAGGCGCTTGGCGATGTCCGTTGCCGTGATACCATGCTCATCCTTCTGACGCTGTGCCGTGGCAACGAATTCATGTTGACAGATCTGGGGATAGGCAATCTCGTAGTCCGATGCTAGTTGATGCTTGAGATAGTTGGCATTGAGGATGGCGCTCTCGGCGACATGGCGCAGGCCATCCGGACCATTAAAGCGAATATAGGCGTATGCGCGCACCAGTATGCCGAAGTTACCTAGATTGGCGCGCACTTTGCCGATAGACTGTGGGCCTGCATCCTGCCAGTAGTATCCCTGTTCGTTCTTCGCGGGCAAGGGACCGGGAAGGAATGAGATCAGGTGAGACTTCACGCCGATTGGGCCAGCACCAGGACCACCGCCACCGTGCGGCGTACTACATGTCTTATGCAGATTGAAGTGCACAACATCGAAGCCCATATCGCCCGGCCTCGTAATACCCAGCACAGCATTTGCATTCGCTCCATCATAATAAAGCTGTCCACCTACCTCGTGGATCATACGCCCAATCTCCGCAATATTCTGGTCGAACAGCCCCAGAGTATTGGGATTGGTCAGCATAATCGCCGCGACATTGGACCCCTGCGCCTCCAGCACCTTCTTTAGATGCTCTATTTCGATGCCGCCCGTCTCCGGATCACTCTCGATCTCGACCGCTTTATAGTCGGCCAGGGTTGCACTCGCTGGATTGGTCCCGTGAGCGTTGTCTGGAATAAGCACGAGGTTGCGATGCCCCTGCCCTCTATTCTGATGATATGCCTTGATAAGCATCAGTCCGGTTAATTCGCCATGCGCCCCCGCTGAAGGCTGTAAGGTTACCCGTGCCATGCCTGAGATCTCGGCCAGATAGCGTTCTAGCTCGTAGATCAACTGGATCGCGCCCTGGACGGTTTGTGCGGGCTGCAATGGATGAATGTGCGCGAAGCCTGGCAGGGCAGCCATATCTTCGTTTAACTTGGGATTATACTTCATAGTACACGAGCCCAGTGGATAAAAACCGGTATCGACGCCGAAGTTGCGCTGCGAGAGATGTGTATAGTGGCGCACAACCTCGATCTCGCTCACCTCCGGCAGAGGTGCAGCCTCCTCGCGTAGCAGGCTCACTGGAATCATGCTCTCCAGCGCCTCGGTTGGCACATCCATCGCCGGCATCGTCGCGGCGCGACGACCGGCCGCGCCCTTCTCAAAGATCAATGACTCAACGCTCATCCTTGCACCTCCTTCAACACTGCAACCAGTAGATCAATATCCTCTTTTGTACGCGTCTCTGTCACGCAGAAGAGCAGCGCATTGTCCATCCCTGGATAGCTCTCAGCCAGTGAGTAGCCGCCGATAATGCCGGCTTGGATAAAATGCTGCTCAAGCTTGTTTAGGGAGATCGGACATTTAATGACGAATTCGTCGAAGAAGGGAGCACTAAAGGCCGCCTCGAAACCAGGAAGAGCAGTTATCTGACGGAACGCATAATGCGCCTTCTGCACACACAGTTCCCCCAGTTCGGAAAAGCCCTGCTTGCCAAGGGCGGCGAGGAAGATCGTCGCGCCAACTGCCAGGAGAGACTGGTTGGTGCAGATATTTGAGGTGGCTCGTTCGCGGCGAATATGCTGCTCGCGCGTCTGCAGAGTGAGCACATAGCCAGTCTGTTTCTTCTCGCCCTCCTCAACCGTCTGCCCGACCAGGCGGCCAGGGAGCAAGCGCATAAACTTCTGCTTCGTCGCCATAAAGCCGAGCGCCGGTGCACCGTAGTTCATATTATTGCCGAAGCTCATCATCTCGCCAACGGCAATGTCCGCATTGTATGTTCCAGGTGGGGCGATCAGGCCGAGCGATGCAGGCTCGGTGATGACCGAGACAAAGAGCGTTTTACCCTGATGGGCGATAGGTTCGATGGCGCGTACGTCCTCGATGCAGCCAAAGAAATTCGGCTGTTGCACGATGACGGCGGCCGTGTTGCTACTTACAGCAGTGCGCAGGTCCTCCAGCGAGGTGACGCCATCTTGCACGGCGACCTCTTTGATGCTGAAGCCGCGCGCAAATGCGTATGTCTGCAGCACACGTCGATATTGTGGATCGACACCAGCGGATATAACAACCTCGCCGCGCCCACCGGGTCCGAGCGCCATCAGGACGGCCTCGACCATTGCGGTCGAGCCGTCATAGAGCGAGGCGTTGGCGATATCCATGCCAGTAACCTGGCAGACCATCGTCTGAAACTCATAGATGGCCTGTAGCATACCCTGGCTCACTTCTGGCTGATAGGGTGTGTATGAGGTAACAAATTCGGAGCGTTGCTGTAGATGCGGTACGACACTGGGAATTGAGCGGTCGTAAGTACCTGCGCCCAGAAAAGAGATAGTGCGATCAAGATCCTGGTTGCGCGCCGCCATACGGCTCATAAGACGTTTTAAATCTGGTTCGGAAAGGGCTGGTGGGAGATCAAGTGGCACCTGTAGTCGCACTTCGGCTGGGACTGGCTCCAGAAGGTCTTCTAGCGTGGAAAGCCCAAGGCTCTCGAGCATCGCCTGCTGCTCTTCCGCTGTATTTGGTACATAACTCATTCGATGGACTCTCCTCTAATCAGGCATGTTTCTTTCATTTTTACATATTTTATCAACTACCGCGCGGAGCGCGATAGTTGATAAAATATGTAAAAATGAAAGAAACATGCCTAAAAAATTATTTAGCGACCTTCAAGGTAGGCAAGATATTGTTTGGCATCCATAAGCTGGTCCAGTTGAGATACATCGGCGAGCTTGACGACAAACATCCAGCCTTTTTCATAGGGATAGTCATTGATGAGCTCAGGGTGCTCTTTCAGGTCGGCATTTGTGCTGGTCACTTCGCCACTCAGAGGAGACATAAGCTCAGATGTGGCCTTGACCGACTCGATATCGCCAAACTTCTCGTCGAGGGTCACGCCCTGCCCGGCGTCCCACGGGAGTTCTATATAGACGATATCGCCCAGTTGATCCTGCGCATAGTCGGTGATGCCGACAGTCGCCTGATCGCCCTCCACACGCACCCACTCATCTGTCTTGCTATACTTCAGGTTATCTGGATGTTTCAGACTAGCCATTATCTCTCTCTTCCTTTCTCAGAACGAACTATAGTATCGATGAAATAACATGCTTATGCTTTCCGCGTGAATCCTAGTTTTTGAATAGTTTTTCATTTTACAAACGTTTGTAAAATGAAAAACTATTCAAAAACTAGGATTCACGTTTGTAAAATGGCAGAGCGACGATCTGAGCCGCACTGCGCTTGCCGCGAATCTCCACCTGTATCTGCTTGCCTACGATGGCCTGTGATGCCTCTACGTAGCCCATACCAATATGTTTATGGACGGTAGGACCCGGACCACCACTGGTCAGGTTGCCTATTCGCTCTTCCTGCGAGTAGAGCAGATAGCCACCGCGCAGTACTCCACGCTCAAGCAGTTCAACGCCCACCAGCAGACGCTCTGAGCCTTGCTCTTTGACCGCTTGCAAGGTCTCGCGCCCGATGAAATTTCCCTCTTTTTTGAGCTTCACAGTCCAGCCCAGCCGGGCTTCGAGTGGATTCGTCTGGTCATCCAGCTCGTGGCCGTACAAGCACAGGCCAGCCTCCAGCCGCAGCGTGTCGCGCGCGCCCAGGCCAGCTGGAATAAGGCCCTGAGACTTACCGGCTTGTAGCAGATCGGTCCACAGTTTAACTACGTCGGCAGGAGAGCAATAAAGCTCAAAGCCGTCCTCACCGGTGTAGCCAGTGCGCGAGATGATACAACTCACACCATCCACAGCATCCGCCACAAAACGATAGTAGCGCAACTCTTTGAGATCGATCTGTGTAAGCGTCTGTAGGATTTCTTGCGCCAGAGGTCCCTGGATGGCTAGAAGGGCCGTAGTCTCCGATTGATCCCATACTGTCACATCCTCGAAGTGCTGCGTCTGCCCCTGCACCCATGCAAGATCCTTGCTGATATTGGCGGCATTCACGACCAGCATATAGTGCTGCTCCGCCAGGCAGTAGATCAGCAGATCATCGATGATGTTCCCGGTCGGAAGACAGAGCTGAGTATAGAGAGCCTGATGCACCGCCAGGCGCGCAACATCGTTCGGTACTAGATATTGCAGAAATGCCTGGGCATCGCGCCCCTCGACCTTAAATTCGCCCATATGACTGACATCGAAGAGGCCCGCGCGCGATCGTACAGCGTGATGCTCATCCAGAATACTCGTGTAGTGCACCGGCATCTCCCATCCACCGAACTCAACCAGCCGCGCGCCAAGCGCACGATGTTGTTCATACAGAGGGGTACGCTTTAATTGAGGGGCAACGCTATCGTGTGTTGTCATACAGACACTCCTATGAAGATCAGAGCATAGACTACTATCAGTTTCACTATATCAGATTTCAGCAGTGACGACAATGAGAAAAGGAATGGTCCACATCCGCGTAGCGACAATCCCTTGCGTGTCAACCGCGATCAAGCGGTTTGGAGTTGTCCCTTTTGCAAATTTTTACTTGTTTTGTTGCACTCGGCTCACGACAACTGCAAGGGATTGTCGCTACGCGGGTAGCAAGGATTGGTTTCTTATTCTCGTACTCGCAGTTTCTCTTCGACTCTCGCCAGCGTTGGAATACCTTTTATACCCGGTTGCGTGATCGAAAAGGCGGCGGTGCAATTGGCAAAATCGACCGCCTGCTCAGGATTGTGATGGCGATAGAGGTGGGTGAGGAAGGCAGCGGCAAAGACATCACCCGCGCCCGTAGGATCTATCTCCTGAACAGGATACGCTGGAAAATGCTGTATTCGCCCACTCTGAAAAAGGGTGGCACCGTGTCGGCCATCAGTCGCGACGAGTAGGGGTACAAATGTGCTCCAGTGCTTAAGCAGAGCATCAGCCTCGCGACGCTGACCATTGGCAAAGGGGAGCAGATCGTCGTGGCTCAGAATAAGCACGTCGAGGGCGGGCAAGATGAGTTCGGCATCTCGCCAGGGTGTGGGCCAGACGCGTCCATCCGCGTCCCAGCGCCGCAGCCAGCCCTGTGGAGTTGCGGCCAGAATCTTGCCAGGGTGGCGTGGGAAATTCAGCACGATCTCTGGATGAAGTTCCTGGGCGAGTGGACCAAATAAGACAACACCAGCATCTAGCCAGTCAATAGGAATATCTGTGCTTTGCAGATCGTCGGCCTTTGCATAAAGATACTGCGTACGAAATCCATCATGATACCGGTTCGCAAAAGTGGTCGTCTGTGCAGAGGGGCCGATGTGTAGCGAGACGGGAGGAAGCAAGCCAGGTAGAATTGCAGCCAGTTCTGCATCTGCGCGGGTCACAATTCCAGCGACTAATCCTAAAAAGTAGGCGGTGACGGTAGCAAACGTTACGGTACCGCCAGGCGAAAAGGAACCATTTGAATGCACATCGCGTGTCACGTGACCAATCGAAAGGAAGTCAAGCCGTGAACGCTGAGCAGATTGAGAGTCCATAGAAAGTTCCTCGCCTGACGTATGGTATTAACGAATAGCGCGCTTGAGAGAAATGACCACACGCCGCTCCTCACCCTCTCCAATACTCTCCGTACTGATATCCTTACTATCGGATAAGGCTATGTGTACGATACGTCGTTCGTGGGGTGGCATGGCCTCTAGAGCAATTGAGCGGCGATAGTTTCGTACCTGCTGTGCGACACGCAGCGCGAGAGAGCGCAAGTTTTCCTCGCGCCGTTCGCGATAATTTTCCGCGTCCACAATAATGCGCATACGATGCTTGGTTCGATGGCTGACAATGAGATTCACGAGCAGTTGCAGCGAGGCCAGTGTCTCTCCACGCCGGCCAATCAGTAGGCCCAGATTCTCGTTGATGCCACGAATATTGAGCGTTAGGGGACTGGTTGAGCGCACCTGGACGGTTGCATGAATATTCATGTACCGTAAAATATGTTGGAGCACATCAACCGTAATCTCGACATCCTCGCGCGAAGGATGCTCGACATCCTGCAAATCGTCGCCAGCAGTGACCTCTTCAGTTTGCTCTAACAGAGGTTGAGGTGGAAGAGCCGCCGAAGTAATGAAAGGCACGGACTCTTCCTCCTCTAGCTCTTCATCCTCATACTCCTCGTCTTCATCTAAATATTCCTCCTCATCCTCCTCGTCCTCATACTCCTCGTCATAGATCTCCTCCTCTTGATCAGGGAGAGGGACCTCGATACCACCGGGACCGAGCATCGCATCGGCCATCTCTGGCGTGATCACCGCGCCCGAGACGTGTGCACCCGGAACGGCGGTGCGAGCAGTGACCCGGACGCGCGCTTCCCGGCTCCCTAGCCCAAAAGCACCACGGCTGGGTTCTTGCAACACAGCGATATCTACTTCGTCACGGCGTTTGCCCAGGCGCACCAGAGCCTGTGTGATCGCCTCTTCAACACTTTTGCCACTAGCCTCTATGCTTTCCACTATTTCCGTGCCTCCCTGTAAAAATTATTGATAGATCGCCCTACCGCATGGACGGCAGGGCGATCTCAAGCAGAGCGATCTTTCTCTCTTATCGTCTTGATCTTTGAGCGCCGCCACGACGACGTGCCGAAGCGCTCCCACCGCGTTGGCGGCGCGTGTATTGTGAAGGACCACTACCAGCGGGCCTGGGGGTCGTACGCAATTTCTCTTCGATAGGCCCACGCTCCTCCTCACCCTCCTCATCTTCCTCGTCCGCCTCCACAATCTCGCGCGGCGTGGGCGTCGTCTTTGCAGTCTGATTCTGACGGCGGGCCGGCGAGGGAACAGCACCTACAACTTTGCCATTCGCAGTGCCATTTGCAGAACCATTGCTAGCTACAACACGCGCTGGTGTGCTCGCCGCAACTTTCTTCGTAAGCGTCGGCGTCCCGGTCAACAAAGAACCCCAACCGGTAACGAAGTACTGCTGCACAGCCTGGAACAGAGATGAGATCGTCCAGTAGAGCGCCAGGCCAGCGGGGAAGCTCCAACCAATAAAAACGGTGAACAGCGGCATGATATATTGCATCGTCTTCATTGTTTGAGCGGTGGGATCAGGTTGACCCGTCTTAGCCTTGCTGCTTGCCGCCGCGGCAGCAGCTTGATTTGGCTGCGACATACGCAACTGCACAAATGTGGCCAGACCGGCGATAATTGGCAGAACGTGTGAAGGATCGGGATAGTTGAGCGGGAACGTCCAACTCAAATGCAGACCGAGAAGCGGATTGAGGAACGACAACCATTCAAACCACCGGAATGTGAGATCGGGAAATTTCGCAAAATGTGGAATAAACGAATAAATGTGGGCGTTAACGTCACGTAGATTACTTGTACGTACTACAGTACTGAGTGCATAATACAAACCGTAGAGCACGGGTAGCTGGATCACTAAGGGCAGACAACCAGATAGCGGATTTACGCCGTACTCTTTGTAAAGAGCTTGCGTCGCCTGCATCTGTGCTTGCTGATCATTCGCGTATTTCTTGCGAATTTCCTGCATCATTGGCTGCAATACCTGATTAGCCTTCATGGATTTAAGTTGTTGCAGCGTCAGAGGGAACAAGACCAGCTTGATGATCAGGGTCAGAACTACAATGGAGAGAGCAAAGTCACCGAAGAGGTGATAGAGCACCACCAGGCCATTGAAGATCGGAAATGTGAAAATGAGATTGAATAAGTTACCTATCTCGCCCACGAATACTCTCCTGCCTTCCTTGATCTAATTCCCAAGCTGCTCAGGAACCGGATCATAGAGGTCACCGTTATAGAAAGGATGGCATCGTCCAATGCGTTTGATCGCCAACCATCCACCACGGAAAAAGCCGTAACGTTCAATTGCCTCATATCCATAGTGTGAACATGAGGGATAAAACCGACACGATGAGGGCAGGACTACCGACAGCGTGTGCTGATATATACGAATGAAAGCAAGTGCTATATATTTCATAGGAAGAACCCTCGTGCGCCTTCAACTGCTTGTCTTTACGATTCTGGGAAGCTCAAGCAATCGCGCTCGCCGTAACAGTTGTGAAACATCCTGTGCAAGGGCAGGCAGAGGAACACCAATGACCTGACTTTTTGCACTGAACACTATATCCCAGCCTGAGGGAAGATCAGAGAGGACAGGCCGGACTGCCTCGGAGAGTAATCTTTTAATATAATTCCGTTCCACTGCGCGCTTTGAGACCCGTTTACTGACTACAAAGCCGACATGCAGCACTGCTTGCTCGTTTGGTGCCCACGCGAGGATAAGCAGCCGGGAAGCTGTACTCCGCCCCTGCTGCCTTACTCGCTGGAAATCACTATTCTTACGTAAGCGTAACGCACGATTGAGTGCCACAATATGTCTGTTTTACTAGACGGTTAAGCTCCAGCGCCCTTTAGCGCGGCGAGCTTTAAGGACACGTCGTCCGTTACGTGTGGCCATGCGCTTCATAAAGCCATGCTCACGTTTACGCGGAATACGTTTTGGTTGCCAGGTACGTTTCATAAGTTCTTTCTGTAGCCTCCACTAAAGATAATCCCAATCAGGTTAATCCCGTAGATTATAACGAGTATCATGCGTACTGTCAAATTTACTCAACGCTATGATTACTCTTTCTTTAAAAGTATACGTGGCGACAGCCAAAGTGGTTGTCGCTATTCTGAGTCTTTTTCATCGTTTTCCATTTTTCTACAATGTGGGCGAAGCCCGCATTGTAGAAAAATGGAAAACGATGAAAAAGACTCAAATTCTAAGATTCCTTTCAAATTTACTTTTTGCACATTTCGGGCTTCGCCCGAAATGTGCAAAAAGTAAATTTGAAAGGAAAAACAATCGTCATAGTATTTCAAATCCATAAGGGCCTGGAATACTATGAGGTTTTGAAACGTAGTAGGACACGCCCCAGTCGAACTTCGTCATTATCGTTAAGTGGCTGGGGCGTCTTCCCCGCGAGGCGCTGGCGGTTGAGGAACGTGAAGTTGGTACTATTCTCGTCCTCTAGCATGTACTGACCGTTCTCAACAAAGATGCGCGCGTGCAGGCGAGAGACGCCGCCCTCTTCACCACCATGTGGTGTGAGATCTACGTCAGGATACATGTTGCTTACGGCATCTTCGCGCCCAATGGTGATGTTATCTTTTCCACTGAGATCAAATTCCTGGTTATCGGCCTCGACGATCAGGCGCGCCTGAAGTGCACCGTGCTGCTGTGGTGCAGCGACGGGAGCCTGGATCGGCTGCTGCTGATCAATCGGCTGGGCAGGAACTGTAGCTTCGACTGGCACAGAGCCAGCTAGAAGGCTACTACCACAGGACGAGCAGAAAGTATCACCTTCGGGATTAGGCGCTCCACACGATGGGCAGGTCTGAGTGCCTACTGGGGCCTGTTGTGAGTGTGCCGGCTCCACCACCTGTTGTATGGGCGGGGCCTGCGTTGCTACGGCAGTCGGTGCTCCCGTTGCAGCGGGCAGCGGCTCACCACATTCATCACAAAATGCTGATCCATCAGGACTTTCGTGACCTTGTGAACATCTTACTGACATAAGAATCTATCCTTCCTCTGTATTATCTGTAGTATAGGCATATACTATGTGTCTACAACGAGCAGCAAAGAACTGCTCTGTCACCACAATCTAAACAACGTTCAAAAAAGCGAACTTGTTTGAGAGTATTAAGGCAACAGATCATCTAAGCGCTGCGTCAATTTACGCGTCTTATTGCCGATCGATTTTACTTGCTCTTGCGAGATCTGTTCGCCCTGGTTGATCTGTTCAATCGCACCTAACGTCTCTGAGTCAAGGACACGCGTCACGTTGGGCGCAAGTCTTGTCGTCGCTTTTCCAGTACGCTTGTACTCATCCAGAATACGGGTTACCAGGCGTTGCGCGTTCGCCTTCTCAGCGAAGTTCATAACCAGCGCATTCACCTGAGAGGTCTGATTGGCATCATTACTGAAGGTCACTTTGATGTCTTCGCGCAACTTTTCGCTCGTCAACCCCACAACGGGCACATCATAGGTCAGGTCGGCCTGCGCTATACGGAAGAGACCGGCGGGGCGAGGATCGATCATTAACTCGACTAGAACGGACTGCGCCGCGTCCTTCTCTAAGTCGCCCAGCGGAATCACAACCTGGCGATCGGACAACGATGACGCGTCCACATCGCGAATAATTGGCAGGACCTTCACAGCCTTTCTGGGCGAAACACCGGCTGGTAGACGTAACGTCAGAGTTGCATTACGGACTGCTACGGCGACCGCGCTCTGCAACTGCTGCTCAAAGATCAACATGGCGTCAGCCGGAGACTTGATAAACTCGGCCGGCATGCCGCCGCTCAGTTGCCCAACATCATCCAGTAGATTCTCATCCCAGTCGGAGCCGATGCCCAGAGGATAGATTGCGATTCCTGCCGCAGCAGCATCACGCGCCAACTGGCGGCACTGATCGGTGTCTCCATACGTCACACCATCAGTCAACAGAATCATACGGTTAATTGCATTTGGAATATTCCAGCGCCGCAATTCGCCGAGGCCCTGAATCATACCGCGCGACATCGTTGTGCCGCCTGCATCTTGAATACGATCAATGGCTGCCTTCATACCAGGCTTGTCGTTGGCAGGCATTGACGGAATAATCACCTGAGCACTATCATCAAAAATGACAACTGATATATAGTCGGTCGGCTCCAGGCGATCAATGACCATTTTCACGGCCTCGCGCACATTTCTTAGTTTCGCACCCTTCATCGAACCCGAGTGGTCAATCACCAGGGCAAAATTCAATGGCATACGCACCTGGGCCATCAAAGCCGTTGGTTTAGCCTCTAATAAAACGTATGCTAGCTGGCTTCCACCGGTGACGGGCATATAATCTTTCCCCAATTGGTGAGCCAGGGTTACCTCTCCAGGCATAGTAGGTCCGCTCCTTTCGCATTCCGTTGATCCCCAGTGCAAAATTAATTGACATACCTGGGATTGCACAATCTATTCTTCTTGCAGCGCGACACCAGAAGATCACTGGCCGCTCTTCCTCTTCGCCTTTTTCGCTTTGCCGTCAGGATACTGCAACAGAATACTGCAACAGTTATATTAACGCACAAAGACGACGACCGCGCTTACATTATCTTCTCCTCCATTGGCATTGGCGGCCTCTATCAAGTGTTTGCACGCCGTCTGGGGATCGCTTGCCTGATTGAGGATCTCGGTGATTTGCGGATCTCGCACCATTTCCCACAATCCATCAGAGCAGCTCAGCAGGATATCACCTGGATGTACCTGTTGCTTAAAGAGGTCGATCTGCACGTTGGGCTTATCACCAATGCTGCGGAAGATTTGATTGCGCTGGGGATGCGTGTAGACATCATCAGGTTCAATCAGGCCACCGGCCACCAATTGTCCGACAAGAGAGTGATCATTTGTCAACTGATAGAGTTTTTCATCTCGTAACATATACGTACGACTATCACCAACGTTGAAGATGTACGCGTGATCTCCGACCATCATAAAGCCAGTGAGCGTCGAGCCCATATCGGTCTTGTCGCGCTGATTGATTTGACAGAGAGTACCATTAGCATCCTCTATCGAGCCATGCAGCAGTGTAAGCAGAGCCTCTTCGTCCAGAGTATTGCTCGCCTCGCCGGACTTTTCGGCGCTCAGAGGGGGCATGATCAACTCACGGACAATACGCTCAGAAATGAGAGCAATGGTCGCCCGGCTCGCGCCCTGACCATTGGCGTGACCGCCCATACCATCAGCGACGATAAAGATGCCTGTGGGAGCTGAGATCGACTCATGCACGCGCTCGAAGAGCAGAGTGAGTGTGCTGTCCTCGTTTGCCTCACTACGCCGCACAGTGCCTGCGTCCGAGTCGCTGGATGCCAGCAGGTGAACGCCGTTAGGAGCCGAGATTTGCGCGGCCTGGGGCTGCTCGATTACATAGGTGTGCCCCTGATAGACGAGCGTATTTGCGATGCTCCCCTGAAGCACGCGGGCATCGCCATCTCCGTTTTCGGCCGGATACTCATGCATAATGTATGGCGCATTGAGAAGTTCAGCTCCACAGTCATTACAAAACTCGTCGCCGACTGCATTCTCTTTCGAACCACAATTCCAGCACTGCTGATATCCCTGATGATCGGTTACGGCATAGGTGTGTTCCTCGGCGGAGTCGCTGATCACCTGATTGATTTCGTAGCGTCCATCAACAAGCGCGCCCACAGCTAGAAGCGGGAAAGCTGTCGTCGCTTGCTCTTGTGAACTGCCGTTACTTGCTTCCTGAACAGTATTTGTATTACTCGTAGTCTCTGGAATATTCACCTGCTCTGGCACCGCTTCCGGGCCTGTCGTTTGCTCCACAGAAATCCCCTCATTACTAGTAGAAGTTACGGCAGTAGCTTTTGCCGCCATATCTTGTTCAGACTCATGCATCCGCTCATTGATAGCTTCGTTTTTGTACACGATGCCAGGTGCCATATTGGATTCTATACCAGGTGCAGTACTGGCACTCGTGGGTTCCTCTCCTCCTGATGCAGGAGGCTTTCCTGCGGACTGCGATGCTTCTGCCGCAGGCTGTGATTCTACAGTTACAGGGGACGAGGGCGGCGTCACATGAGCACTCTGGGTAGCAGTCGTTGGCGGGAGCACCGAGCTTGATGAATTCTGTACAGATACGCCTGACGCCAACTCACTCATCGATGGAGTGATAATAGTCGGATAGTCAGCGATATCGCGTGCAGATTCAGGTGCGGCAGACTGTGTCATGCTTTGTGACATTGTGGGCATATCGGAAACGTCACCAGAGGCTACTTGCTGCTGCTCACGCTCCATCTCCTCTTGCCAGCGCTTCTGATGCAACGCTAGCATCTGCTGCGGCATGAGAATCTGTGTTGGCTCACTGCTTATATCTTGAACTGGTTGAGCGGGGTGCGCATTTACTGGTGCTGGCGGCTCAACCGATGCAGACGATCCGGCGACAGAGTCCCCAGTTTGCCAGGAAGAGGGAGAACTCTGTCCATACACGGTATCCTCCACAGCTTGAAAAGATGGTGGGAGTACCTCATGAGCCTGCACCGGCTGTACTGACCCGGCATCTGCTGAAGTCAGCGGCTGGGAGGCAACTCCCTCTTCAGACAGGACGCGCCCACACCCTTTGCAAAATTTAGCGTTGTCTCGATTTTCTGTATGACACAACGGACAGAGCATTTCTGCCCTCCTTTAGGTTTGTTTAAATTTGTTTTTGTAAACGAATCGCCTCAGCATTGTTTGGATCACGTTGCAGTGCCTCGCTCACCATTTGCCGAGCATCGGGCTTTTTATTTATTTTCAGGAAACATGTGGCCATCGCGCTGTAAATCCCAGAGGCATACGGATTCACCTGACGAGCACGTTCTAGCGCACTCAGAGCGGGCTTCCACTCTCTCTCTTTCATGTGCGCACGTCCCAACTCGTACCAGGCCTCCCACAAAGCGGGATCAACCTGTATAGCACGCTGTAGTGAGCTAATTGCAATCGGAAGTTGTTGCCGACTCTCTGCATAGAGACGACCGAGTGCGACCAGGATCAATGCATGATCAGGATTGATTTTTAAGCCATCCCGAAAGTAGGTCTCGGCCTCACGACTCGACCCTTGCTCCACAGCAACCAACCCTAGTTGATAATAGATTGCGGGGTCCTTTGGAGCTAACGCGAGCGCTTTCTTAAAGGTCGTTGCCGCCCTGGGATAGAGTGCCAGATCGCGGTAACACATGCCGAGCTGAAAGTAGGCATCGAATGCATCAGGCTTGAGACGCAGCGCCTCCTCGAAGTATTCAGCACCATGCGTCATATTTTCGCTGAAGAGCTTCTGATCCCGTTCCCGGATGGATTGCCCATATTGACGATAGGCCCGGCCTAGATTATAGAGCACATCGTAGGACGTATTGCCTTGTGTTTGCGCTAATTTAAACTGACTAATAGCAGCGGGAAAGTTTTTGCTCGCCAATTGTTGCAAGCCCGCCCGATAGGCAACCATTGGATCGACGGAGTTGTTGTTGGCCGAGCGAGCCAGGATTGGCTGTGGAGGACGCGCCTGCGTGCTTGTCGCCTGCACAGGTCGGGCTTTAATTGGCTGCGAAGGGCGAGATGGGATCGCTTGCTGCACAGGACTCGCCTGAATTGACACCCGCGCCGCTTGAGCACGAATTTGAGGTGGAGCGGCAATGCCCGCGACGAGCGGCTGCCCATCGCGCTTACAAAACTTTGCTCCCGGCCGATTCTGAAAACCACATTTCGGGCAGATTAACCCTGAAGTACCGTTCCCAGCGTGCGCTCCACCCGCTGGATGGACCACAATCGTCGCATTCGCTGTCATCGCAGGAATCTGGATCGTGGCGGGCGCTGCATTGGACAGACATTGCTGCAAAGCGACACGCATGGCCTCAGCGCTTTGAAAGCGTTGTGCCGGGTCCTGCTGCATAGCCTTGATGATCACCTGCTCCACTGGACAGACAATCTTACCACCCACCTGGATCGTGCGTAGGCGTGGATTCTTCGCCCGAATGCTGCCAGGTGTGGGCGTCTGAATGGGATCAGGTTCATAATTTGTCAAGAGGTGATACATCGTCGCACCCAGCGAATAAATGTCGGAGCGTGCATCCGTCTGGACTAGCTTGCCCGGATTCTGGGCCGTGCGTCTCTGACCCGGCATGGTAATCGAACCCAGATGCTCCGGTGATGCATACGAGATTGTGCCGAGGTTTTCGGTATTTGTACGCTTATTGGGATCAAAACGGCGCGCAATACCAAAGTCGATCAGTTGTACTTCGTCGTCTGGTGTGATCATGACGTTGCCGGGCTTCAAGTCGCGTAGAATGATCGGCGGATTACGCGAATGAATATAGCTCAATGCCTCACAGACTTGCATCATCCACTTGATTACCTGTTGCTCTGGCAGAGGGCCTTTTGCGTCCTCCAGCCTCTTTTCCAGGCTACGCCCCGGCACAAATTCCATTGCGAAGTACGAGTTCCCTCGCTCCTGAAAGGGAAGCATCAGGGCAGCAA
>JAABUZ0100004708.1_pt1 | contig 18595 bp, 15 predicted proteins | sample 5562091 | NCBI WGS metagenome assembly JAABUZ01 (sample SAMN12813069, study PRJNA571459) | rock metagenome | isolation source: Antarctica rocks | place: Antarctica: Victoria Land, Linnaeus Terrace sud | collected 2015-12-21 | reverse complement strand
ATCAACATCTGGGACTATCGCAGCCCCGAGGAGCGCGGCGGCAAGCTGAGCTTCCTCAAGGCGGCCCACGAGATCATGTTGAGCCGGCCGGGCGAGCGCCTGGGCGACCGCGAGAAGGGGCTGCTGGACGTGGCCATCCGCCACGTCTACGCGCGCCACCCCGCGGACCATCCCGACGGGCCGATCCCGCTGGAGCGCGAGCTGGTGGCCTTGCTGGAGGACCAGGCCGGCGACCCGACGCGGCCGGAGACGGAGCGCGAGCTGCTGGCCACCATGGCCGCGACGCTGGGGCAGTACGTCGGCGAGGGGGAGCACGCGCACCTGATCGACCGGCCGACCACCGTGGACGTGGACGCGGCGCTGCTGGCCTTCAACCTCGGCAAGGTCAGCTCCACGCTGTACGCTCTGCTGATGCTGACTATCGTGGACGTGGTGACGCGCCGCGCCGAGCAGACGTGGGCCGCGACCAGCGGGACCGGGCGGGAGATGCTGGTGATCGACGAGGGCTGGTGGGTGACCCGGTACAGCACCGCCGGCGAGTGGCTGGACCAGCTGGCGCGGCGGGCGCGCCACATCGGGCTGGCGCTGCTGTTCCTGACGCAGCAGCTCAGCGACCTGACCGACAACGAGATCGCGCGCGGCATCTTCAACGCGTCGTCGGTCAAATGCCTGTTCCAGCAGGTCGATATCCGCACCAGCGGCGGCAAGAGCGTGGTGGAGTGGCTGGCCGAGGCGCTGCAGATCTCGCCCGAGGAGGCGCGCGAACTGACCAACCTGCCCGCCGGCCGCATGATGCTGGTGCGCACCTCGCTGAGCGAGCCGACGCGGCGCGGCCTGGTGGACGTGCGCGCGAGCCAACTGGAGTACTGGACGTTCACGAGCAAACGCAGCGACCTGGCGGCGCGCGCGGCCGCGATCCAGGCCGCGGGTGGCGACGTGCTGGAGGCGCTGCTAGCCCTGGCCGGGGACGCAGATGGACGCACGACCAAGGAGAGAAGCGCATGACCCGGACCCTGCGGGGAGCCCCTGCCCGCCGCCTGCTCCTGCTGGCGGCCCTGCTGATCATCGGCCTGCGGATCGGAATCGCGGGGCCGGCCCTGCCGGCGACCGCGGCCACGGGAGAGAGCCGCGCGACCGGCGCCGCGCCGGCCGTGGCCCTGCCCGCGGCCGCGCCGACGCACACCCCGACGCCGACGGACACCCCGACAGATACGCCCACGCCCACGTCCACCGCGACGCCCACCAGCACGCCGAGCCCCACGCCCTCGCCGACCCCGAAAGTGTTGCCGGCGCTGGTGCTCTCGGTCAACCACGGCATCACGGGCACCGCCCTTGGGGTGGAGGGCGACCACTTCCACCCCGGCGACGAGGTGCGGCTGCACTGGGATCAGCGCACTGAGGTCCTCAACAGGGCCGACGCGGACGGCGGCGGCCACGTCTACCTCTCGGTGCAGATCCCGGACAACGCGACCACCGGACCCAACGAGATTAGGGGCGAGAACGGCAGCCAGACCGCGTACGCGCTGGTCCAGGTGGACCACGCGGCGACGAACACCCCCGACGACGGCGCGTGCGTCGATGTCTTCGGCGCCCGGCTCTGCATCCCCACGCCGTCGAGCATTATGTACGGGTTGGCCAACAACCTGAGTCACTTCTGGGGCAACGCCTTCACCGCGGCCACCGCGCCGTTCACGGGCATGCTGACGAGTAATCCGAGCATCGGCGACGACGCGAAGCTCTCGGGCGTGCGCCAGATGCAGGACCATCTGTCCGGGGTCGCGGCCGTCCTGCTGGTGTTCTTCCTGACCATCGGCGCCCTGGCGGCGTACATGACGGTGATCGGGCACGGGAACTTCGCGCCGCTGCTCGCCCCCGTCGGCCGTGCCATGTTCGTGACCGGGTTCGTGGCCGGCTACGTGGAGCTGTTCAAGACGGCGTTCAAGCTCATCGGCGGGGTCACCGACGTCATCAATACTATCCCGACTGGGGCGAACGACGACACCTTCACCGCCCTCGGCAAGAGCCTCGGCACGATCCAGGACTTGCTGAGCCCCCAGGCCGTGATCAACATGGCCATCATCCTGTTCGCCGTGGTGATCTGCATCCTGGCCGTGGTCATCAAATCCACGGCGATGGGCTACCTCTACCTGCTCTACGTGGCGGGGCCGCTGATGCTCGTCACCTGGGTCTCGCCGCAGTTCAGCTTCATCGCCCGGTGGTGGTGGAAGACGGTGCTGGGCTTGGCCCTACTGCCCGTCGCCTACGCGCTGGTGCTCAAGTTGATCAGCAACCTGCTCGCGGGCGACATGACCATCTTCGGGAGTAGCGGGAGCGCGACCCTGCCCACGCTGGGCCTGATCCTGGTGATCTACCGCGTGCCGGGCATGGTCAGTTCGGTGATCGGCGCGGGAACGGGCTTCTTCGGCTCCGCCGCCTCGGCGGCCACGGACGCGGGCATTAGCTTCGCCATCAGCATGGCCTCGCGCGGGGTCGGGGATAAGATATTTAGCCGAACCGAGGGAACTGCGGGAGGATCTCACTCATGACCATACACAACGAATCTAAGCGCCGCCACTGGTGGGGCGCGCGGGCCTGGCTCCCCTGGTCACCGTTCACCGACAGCGCCACGGACAATCGCCGTCGCGCCGCGGCTGGACCTCTCACGCCAGCTCATGGCCGCCACGCCGCGCTGCTCACGCTTACCACAGCCTTGGTCGTGACCACCGCCGTCCTCTCCCTCGCCCTGCCACAGATGAGTCTCCTCGTCGAGATTATTGGCGGCCTCCTGGTGAGCGTAGTCGTCCTGATCGGTACAAACCGCATCGGCGACGTACCTGTTGCATTGCGCGAGTTGCGAGTTACAATCGAAGAAGGAGCCGAGCGATCATCGTTCGCGTCGCAGATGTACTTGCTGCGGCTCGGGCTGCTCGACCTGCTACTCCGTGTACAAGCTCGACGAGCGGAGGCCCGTCAAGCCAATGCGCTACCAGAGGAGACTCCCGATGCACACTACTCTCGCAGGAGCACAGTTCCCCATCCCACTAGCAGACGAGACCTGGGAGTACACGTACATGGACGTCAAAATGGGCACGATGGCCGATGCCATCAGCACGATGAACCAGGCCGGAGCAGAGGGCTGGGAAATGGTTTGCGGACTTCCGCTGTCGCTAGGCGGTGGATTCCACGATCCCAGTCTGACAACAATGGCTCTGTTCGTCTTCAAGCGCCGGCGCCAGCACTAGCATCCCCCTCGACCTCGACGCATCGGCCTGACACCCCGCGGGCCGACGCGTCCCCTCCCGTCCTCTTTCCCCCCGTGTCAGCGGGCGGCGTTGATCAACGTCCCCGCCGGGTTCGGCGTCGGGGAAAGATGTCCTCCACCACCCCTCTTACTCCTGCTGCTCCTGCCCCCCCTGCTTCTCCTCCCGTCCGCGAGAGCCTGGCTCTCCGCCAGGCGAGCGAGGGAGGCCCACGGTGAGCCGCGGCCATTCTCGGCAGCGCCCCGGCCCGCATCCCACACATCCCGTATCCCCGCTGGACCACAGGGACCACGCGGATCACGGACGTAGGGAGGCTTCGGCCGCCCCGCGTCGTGACCCCGCGGCCTACGCGCGCACCCATGAGTCGCGCATGGAGGGCCAGGCCGACTGGCGGCGCGCGCATCCCACGGTGCCCGAGCAGCAGATGATGGGGCTGCTGGCCGGGGCGGGGGAGCACTACCGGCAGCACTATCAGCGCGAGCACAAGATTACCACCCCCGATGGCCGCTTCGTCACGCACGTGGACTTCGCGTGGCCGGACGAACGGCTGGCCCTGGAGGTCTACGGCGGCGTGCATTACGGCCGCTACTTCGACGCCGACGGGCGGCGCAGCGCGGATGACGCGCGGCGGGTGCGCGCGGTGGAGTCGACGGGGTGGGAGGTGCTGGTGGTGCGCGACGATGAACTGACACAGGACCGTTGGTCGGCGACGCTCGACCGCGTGACGGCCTGGCTGGAGGACAACCGCAGCCGCTGGTAGTTGCTGGTAGCCGCGGCCGACGACACGGTACCTTTGGGCGACTCTGACGATACATGTGACACGATGGACACCGGAAACGATACGAAGGAGAGATGGACGATGGAGAGGACGACGATAGAGACGGACGGCCGTGCGGCCCCGATGGGCGTGGAGCGCGTCGCGGGGGCGGTGCTGTGGCTGAACCCGGCGCCGTGGGAGGACGCGCTGGAGGTGCAGGGCCAGCACGCGCCCATCCCGCTGGAGGCCTGGATCGCCGAGACGACCACGGGCGGCTACACGGTGCGGCGGCTGCCGGAGGGCACGATCGACGCTGGCCCCTATGCGGGCGGCGTGGTGGTCGCCGCCGAGGGCAACGACGGCCGCCACTACTTCGCGGTGCCCCCCGAGCTGATCGCGCGGCTGGCGGAGATGATGCCGCCGGCGGAGTATCGCCAGGTGCGCGACGACCTGGATGCGGGGCAGGGCCGGTCCCTCGCTGGGACCGCCGGGACCACCGGGACCGCTGAGAACGGGACGCCGGCCGAGGCCGAGGCCGAGGGGGACGGCGTCGCCTGGCGGACCGTCGAGGTGCTGTGGATCGAGGCGGCGGCCTGGAGCGAGCGCGGGGCGGTGGTCCCGGTCCACGCGCCGATCCCCACGGGCGAGTGGGCACGCATCATCCGCGACGGGGGGATGAGGGTCACGCTGCCGGACTACCCTCGCGGGTTGGGCGCACACACCCCATGCCCGGGCGGGGTCGTGGTGACGGTCGACGACGCCGAGGGTCGCCGCTACTTCGCGGTGCCGCGCACGGCCTGGAGCGTGGCCCGCGACCTGGCGGTGGAGACCGCCGGCGTGGGCGTGGGTGCAGTGGGTGCAGTGGGCGCGGATCGCCGCACGGGAGGCGCGTGATGGCCCTCGACGACCTGCTGCCGCTCACGCCGGCCGTGTATCGGATCATGCTCGCGCTCGTGGACGGTGAGCGGCACGGCTACGCAATCCTGCGCGCGCTCGCGGCCACTGCGGACCCGCCGAGCATCGGGCCGACGACCCTCTATCGGTCGCTCCATCACATGCGGGGCGCCGGCTTCATCGCGGTGACGGGCGAACGCCCCGATCCCGCACTGGACAACGAGCGGCGCGCCTACTATCGGCTCACGGACTTGGGCAAGCGGGTCTTCGCCGCCGAGACGGAGCGCATCGTGTGCCTTGCGCGCGCGGGCGAGGCGGCGCGGGAGCGCTTGCGGCGACCGGGGCTGAGCCGCGCCGCCTCGCCCGTCCCGCTCCGCGTAGGAGGCGCGTGATGACCTTCTTCGACGACGCGCAAACGAAAGCGTTCAAGGCGCAGCTCCGGGCGCTGGACGTGGATCGCTACGAGGTCACGGTGCGCACGCCCAACGACGGGGTGCAGGCCTCGACGCTCTCACAGGGCGACGTGCTGAAACAGGAGAAGTGGCTGCGCGGGCAGAACGAGCGGGGGGCGCAGATCCGGGTGCAGCTGGACGGACCGAGCCCGCTGGTGCTGGTGGGGCCGCTGCGTCCGACGCAGCTAGAGCGGATGACCGACGATGGTTTCCCGCCGGCGCTGGCCACCATCACCGGCGACGACCGCGTGGAGGCGTGGGTGCGCCTGTCGCGCGACGATGTGCCCGCCGGCCTGGCCGAGGCGATGGGCCAGGTGCTCAATGGGCGCTACACCGACGGCGGGCCGGGGGGCGCGCCGCGCGAGGGCAGCCTGGCGGCGGGCTTCGTGGACACGCGCGACCCGCTGACGCGCGCGCCCGAGAACCGGGGGCTGTACGTGGACGTGATCCAGACGAGCCGCGAGGTCGCACCGGGGGCGGCCTTGCTCCGTGACGAGGTGCTGGAGCACATGCGCCTGCCGGGCGATGCCCTCGTCGCTCTGATACGGACGGACCGAGATGAGCGCGGGGCGACGGAACGCGTCACAGCGGAGCGCGGCGTCACCGTGCGCGGCGCGATAGAGCGGGGCGCGACGGAGAGTGTGGATGGTCAGGGCGACCGAGGCGACCGGGCGGAGCCCACGCCGGCGCAGCGGTTCGGGGCCTATCGGGACGCGGCCCTCCAGACTCCACGGGCGGATGGGACGCCGCAGGAGGCGTGGCGGGCCGAGTGGGCGGCCGCGCACCAACTGCTGCGCACGGTCCCCGGCCTCTCGCGCGACGCCCTGGTGGCGGCGATGCGCGACGGCGGCGCGACGGGAGCCTCGGACAGGGGCGCGCCTCCCGATCGCGACGGCTACCTGGTGGCGACGGCGACGCGGGCGCTGGAGGCGGCGCAGCGGCAGGGTCCGCCGCAGACACCGCGTGGCGGGGAGCGTGGCCGATGATGACCGCTGACATGACCACGAACCATCGCGCGTGCACGACCAACGCGCCGGCAGCGGTGCCGGCGGGGACGGCCGACGACAGGGCAGTGGTGTTCCGGGTGGTTGCCGCGCTTGTCGCGGGGGCGGCCGCCGACCTTCACCTCGCCGCGCTGACGGACGCGCAGCGGAGCCTACTCGTCGATGCCCTCGCGTCCCTACCCGCGCTTGACGACGCGTCCGGCCCACCCTCCGCGCCCGACCCGGCCGACGTGGCCGACACGCGCGATGGAGATCGGTGGAGATCGGGTGTGCCATCACAGCCGCCCTACGGTCTCACACAGTTCCGCACTTCGCACCGTCACGGGATTGGGGCAACTGGGCTGAAGGGTAACGGACGCACCCGCCCAGGCCCCCACCGGTTGGGCACGTCCGCTCCCGTCGCCACTGTACCACATCCGTCACCGGTGCGGGCGGCCCCCCGACGGGCGTCACCGCAGGTAGCGGCGGCCGCATCGCCCCCACTGCGGGGGACGGAACCGCCGCGTGCCGCAGCCGAAGCAGGATAAAGGCCGCAGTTGCCTCGACGTTAGCTGGCCATTTCGTGCTTATTCCGCAACGTTAGCCCAACGTTTCGACGATGTGGCAATAGCGGTACCGCTATTGGTGGCCCCGGAGCAGGCAGGAGCAGGCAGGAGTAGCCAGGAGCAGGAGGACGCCATGAGAGAGCAAGGAGAGAGGGACTGGATGGACCCGCGTAGACCGGCGCAGGATGTCCCCCGGCAGGTCACGTTGCGGCTGACGCCGGCGACGAACATGGCGTTGCAGGCCGAGGCGACGCGGCGCGGCGTGACCTACTCGGCGCTGGCCGAGGAGTTGATCGTGGCGGGACTGGCGGACCAGACGGCGGCCCGCCTGGAGGACCGGGCGCTCCCCACGTTCATCGCCGCCGTCGAGGGCGTGCTGCTCAAGCACGCACGGCGGCAAGAGCGACGGGACGCGGCACGCTTGGCGCCGGTGGCGCGCAACGCGGGGATGGCCGCGCGGGTGGCCTACGCCCACCTGTACCGTGACTACCCGGACCAGGCGGAGGGGGACTGGCAGGAGGCCGGCGTGGAGATCGAGGCGGCCCTCACGGAGCGGGAGCTGCCGCTCGTGGGCGGCGAGATCCGGGCCGGCGTCGAGTAGCGCGCGCCCGGCTAGGTACGAGACACAGGACAGGACGGGACCTCTGGAAGGGAGAGACAATGGCGACGACGCAGGTGATCGTGTGGCTGCAAGAGGAGACGGCGGCGGTGCTGCGCAGGGAGGCCAACGCGCAGGGCATCAAGATGTCACACCTCGCCGACGCCGCCCTTCGCCAGGCCCTCGGGCTGGGCTCACTGGCGATAGACGCCACGTCACCCGGCGCCACGATCACGCTGCGAGACCTGGAGGACCTGGTGCGGCGGATCGTCGACGACGCGGCGCGCGTCGAGGCCGAGCGGGCGCGTGCCGCCACGGAGCGTCTGGCCAGCCTCCAGGTGAAGACGTTGCGCGAGGCCAGCGTGGCGCGCTGGTTGGCCTACGCGGCGATCCTGCACGCCCGTGGCCGCGCCGTGGCCGACGAGGACGCCGCCCGGGCCTTCACGGCCGCGGGCAAGACCGTGCGCGGGCGCGTCGAACCGGTGGGCGCGGCCGATGAGCCGGTGGCGCGCTGATGAGCGCGGCGCTAGCGACCGTGCCGCGGACCGTGACGGTCGCCAACGGCCGCTACGTCCCAGGGACACGGCCCCCTCACGCGCGCGGCAAGAGCGCAGCGGGTCAATGCTATGACGCGTTGCACTACATGCAGACACGGGAGCTGGGGGAGAACGAACGACCGGAGGATCGCCGGTTCTTCGGCGCGGAGCGCGAGGGCGGGAGGTGGGAGGCGGCGCGCGCGGTCATCATGGACCACGCCACGGACCGCGTGGCGTTCCACCGGTTGATCCTCTCCCCGGGGCAGGAGGTCGCCGACCTGCGGGAGTGGACGCGCATGGTCATGGACGAGTTGTCGGACCGGCTCGGCCAGGAACTGCATTGGGTGGCCGTCGTCCACCGCAACACGGCCCACGCGCATGCCCACGTGCTGCTAGCGGGTGGCGGGGAGCGCGAGCGGGAGGGCGTCCTCACACCGGTGGTGTTGCGCCGTGAGCACTACGGGTTCCTACGGCAGGCGGGCGACCGCAGTGCCGAGCACTTGCGGGGGGTGGGGCGCGCGCAGGGGGCCGCGATCCACGCAGCCGTCGAGCGAGAGGCGTCCCGCGCCGAACGATCGCTCCAGGCGGCGCACGAGGCGGCGCACGAGGCGGCCCAGGAGCAGGATCGCGCGGCCCGCCAACGCGAGGACACGGGCGTGGGGAGAGGGGACACCGCGGCGATCAACGCGCCGCCGCGGGCGGCGGAGAAAGAGGCGCGCGCGACACCGACACCGACACCGGAGCCGCCGGTGCGGCCACAGGGTGGAGTGAAAGGGGGGCATGGTCGGGGCCGGGCGGGCGTGACGGCCGCGGGGCGTGCGTTGCGCGACCTGCTGCGAGAGCACGGTGGCGGCGACACGGCCGAGCCCGACGAGGGCCGCGGCCGCACAGGGCGCGGCGGCCCAGAGCGATAGGGCGATGAGACGATCACGAGACGCACAACATAAGGAGAAAGGAAGAGACGATGCACATCGGACGATTGCTACTGCTGCTGCTGGCGCCGCTGCTCGTCGCCGGGGCCCTGCTGCTGGGCGTGGTGGAGCGGGCGCAGGCGTGGGGCGCCCAGGGCTATCGGGCGGCCTACGTCACCTTGGCGTACCCGGTCGCCAGCGCCCTAGGCGGCCTGGAGGGGCTGGCGCGCAGCAACGCGCTCGACGGCCTGCTGCCGGGGAAGACGACAACAACGACGACGACGACGACACTGCATAGCCCAGCCGTGGAACATGATGGTCCAGGCCACGGCCCGACGCACCCCGCACGTGCGGTGCGCCGTGGTCATCGGGCGACGACACCGGCGCCGGCGTCGACGTGGGGCGCGGGGCTGATCTCCTGGGGCACGTGGATGCGCCACGGCGTGGCCTGGCGCTGGGGCCGGCTGCACGCGCGCGGCGGCGCGGGCGCGGCGATCCGCACCGGTATGAAGGCCACGTACGGCCTCGTGGCGCTGCTGCTGTTGCTCGTCGTGCGGGTGCCGCTCCAATTGCTGGCCACGCGCGGGCGGCGGCTCAGAACCACCGGAGACACCGCGCGCGCGCGCTGGGCCACCTGGCGCGACCTGCGGCGCTACCGCTGGCGGAAGGGGCGCCCGGCCGTCATGCTCGGGCGGCTGAAGGGGCGGGTGGTGGCCCTGACCGGCGAGCTGCAATTCCTCAACCTGCTGGTGCTGGCGCCGCCCGGCATGGGCAAGACCTCGGGCTTCATCATCCCCAACCTGCTGGCGGAGCGGGGCGACCGAGGATGGCGCCGGCGGGGACGCAGCCTGATCGTGGGCGACCTCAAGGGGGAACTGGCGCGCACGACCGTCGCGGCCAAGAGCCGGACCCACCGCTGCATCGTGCTCGACTTCTACGACCCGGCGGTCTCGGTCGGCTACAACCCGCTGGCGCACGTGACCACGCCGACGGACGTGGCCGAGTTGCTCGACGTGCTGTTTGCCAACACTGGCGGCATCTCCAAGAGCGATGCGTACTTCGACAAATCGACGCAGCTCGTCCTGCAGGGGGTGATCCTGCACCTCAAGGTGGTGGCCGCGGAGGAGGACCGCGAGGCGACGCTGGCCGAACTGCGCACCTTCCTGCGCCAGGGGCCGGAGGCGGTGGCCACGGCCCTGCTGACCAGCCCGAGCGACGAGGCGTTCGCGGTGGGTAAGGAATTCCTGACCGTGGCCGCCCCCAACGAGAAAATCATCTCGGGCGTGTTCACCGACTTCCCCAACCGCTTGCGCGTGCTGCTCGACGAGGCGGTGCGCGCCGTCACCAGCCGCAACGAGCTGGTCTTCGAGGAGCTATGCAGTGCCCGCGTGCGGCCGACGTGCCTGTACCTGGCGCTCGATCCCGAGCGCGGCCAGGTCCTGAACGCGATCTTCTTCCACCAACTCTTCAAGGCGCTGACGCGCGCGGCGAAGCGGGCCGGCGGCCGGTTGCCGCGCCATGTGGTCTGCTATCTGGACGAATTCGGCAATTGCGGGACCATCACCAACCTGCTGGCCATGATCACCACGGCGCGCGACGCGCGGGTGGCGTTCATCCTGATCGTGCAAACGCTCTCCCAGCTGGAGCGGCTGTACGAGCGCGCCGGCAAGGACACGCTGTTGGCCGGGTGCGCGACCAAGGTGGCCCTGCCAGGAACGGGCGGAGAGGACGCGGCGTGGTTCGCCAAGGAGGCGGGCAAGCGCACGGCGACGACGGCCAACAGCGGGCGCAGTCGGAAGTTCATGGGCGTGGTGCCGCACCACACGACCACGGGCTACAGCGAGACGACGACCGAGCTGATCGCGGCGGACGAGGTGCGGACGCTGCCCGACGGGGAGCTGGTGGCGATCAGCCGCAACGCGCGGCCGCTGCGGCTGCGGCAGCGGCCGTGGTACGAGCGCCGCTACCTGGACAACTGGCGCCTGATCCGCCAGATGGCCCGACGCTATGGCGCGCCGTGGTGGTGGCCGTGGGGCGGGGAGACGATCACGGGGACCGGCCCCTTGCGCGCGGCGCCGCTGCTGGCGCCACCGGAACCGATCCGCGCGCGTCCGGCGACGACGGAGGCGCCGGAGACGATGGAGGCGTTGGACGGGGAGGCGGCGCCCCCGGCGGCCGCCGTCCCGACGAGCGACGCGGAGAACGACCCGGCCGTCTCGTCGCGGGCGACCACCGCCCCCGTTGAGCGTCACCAGGGCGCGCCGGCGACCTTTGGCCACCTCACGGCCCTGATGCCGGCGGCGGTCGCTCCCCAGGCTCCCCAGGCCACCGAGAGCGCAGAGGTCCCCCTGGAGTCCTTGGGGCCCACGCAGGCCGCCGCGGCCGCCGCGGCGCCGTCCCAGCCCGTGCCGGCGGTGACTCAGCGGACGAGCGTGCCGCAGCCGACCCCACGCCCGCAGCCGACCCCACGCCCCCCCGCCGTGTCCCCGCGCCGCGACGGCGTGTGACCGGAGCGGAGCGCGGCCCGGACGGACGCGGACCGGCCACCCGCGCTGCCGGAGGTGCAGGAGCCCGCGTGGATGCGCGCCGCGCCGCCAGCGAACCGGGAGACCATCGTGATCGATCCCCACACGGACGCCGCGCACAGGGGAGACGAGAGGAGAGGAGGGCCGATGGCACACGAACACGATCGTGGCTATGCGCTGACGGCGCGGGCGGTGGAGCGCCAGTTGCGCGCGATGGGCGCGGAGGCGTACGAGGTGGGCCTGCGCGACCAGGTGACAGATAAGATGCTACCCCGGATCTACACTGTAGACCAGGCGCTGACCGCCGTGGGCTGGTTGCGCGAGCGGAACGGCGCCAACGACAACATCCTGGTGCGGCCGGCCACGGACCCGGAGCGGCCGCACAACGTCGGCCTGGTGCTCGTCGACGACCTCACGCCCGCGCGGGCGCGCCAGCTCTACCGCGACGGGCTGACGCCGGCGGCGGTGACGGAGACGAGCCGGGACAACTACCAGGCGTGGGTGCGCCTGACGTGGGACCCGCTGGCGCCGGAGGTGGCCACAGCGGCGGCGCGCGAGTTGGCGGCGCGCTACGGGGGCGACCCCGCCTCGGCCGATTGGAGGCACTTAGATGTTAGCTCGGATAATACGCCGTCGATCCAGCGGGCTATCGACCATGACGACCGATGGCGGCAGAGACAGAAGCAATGACGAGGAGGCGTAGATGGTCAAGATGGTCGAAGCCTACATGGACCGCTTCATCCATGTCAGGGAGCACTACGCGCAGCAGCTGAGCCACGGGCGGGCGGGCTATGTGCGCATCGCCGAGCCCTTGACGCGCGCGATCGTGCAGGCCCATTTGGACGGGGACATGAGCATCGGGCTCTACCTTCTCGACTCCCACGACCGCTGTCGGTACGGGGTGCTGGATCACGACGGCTATCGGCTGGACCGCGACGCCGACGGCCACGTCCTGCGCGTGCCCGAGGACGGGGTGCGGGTCCTGCAAGGCGTGCGCCGACGACTCGCCCACCAGGGCCTGGACTCCGCGGTCGAGAGTAGCCGACGCGGGGCCCATTTGTGGGTGTTCGCCGCGGAGCCGGTCCCCGCACGCGACATGCGCGCGCTCTTGCTGTGGGCGGCGGACGGTCGGCCGATGGAGATCTACCCGAAGCAGGACACGCGCGGGAGCGGCGTCGGCAGCCTGATCCGCGCCCCCTTGGGCGTGCATCTGGCGAGCGGGCGCCGCTATGGGTTCCTCACCGCCTACGATGAGCCCGTGGTGCCGACGGTCAAGGGCCACGTCGCCTACCTGGCGACAATCCGCTCGATCGATGTGCACCGTGAGATTGGCGCGCGTCCGCAGATCCGCGACGCACAGGCCAGCGCGGAGGCGGGATCGTCGATGATGGTCGCGCCCACCGGGCATCCTACGGCGCCGACGCCCGTCCCGGTGTCGCCGGGCGAGCGGAGCGTTATCCGCACGTGGCTCGAGGCGGTGCGGTGCGAGGATGTGGTGCGGGCCTATATCCCGCTGGATTGGCGCGGCGTGGGACATTGCCCCTGGCCCGCGCATCATGCCCATGGGGATCGCGCCGCCAGCTTCCAGGTGCTGACCCGCGTCCAACGCTGGAAGTGCTATGCCACCGAGGAGACGGGCAATGCCTTCGATTTCGTCTGTCGCATGGAAAACGCCACACCGAAGGACGCGCTGGCCTATTGCCTGGATCGGTGGCCGCTCGCGCAGCGGCAGCGGCCGCGGGACGGCCGCGGTCGTTGATCCTCCCTGCAATCATCAGCAGCTCTTGCCGCCCGCCGCCCGCCGTCCGCCGCCCGCCGTCCGCCGCCCGCCGTCCGCCGCCCGCCGTCCGCCGCCCGCCGTCCGCCCGCACGATGCGCCCCAGAGCGGCGCGTCCATCAGGTCGCGTGGGAGGGTGATGGATGGGAGATCACGACAAGGAGTGAAAGGAGTGAGGGGATGTTCACCGTGAACTGGAGCTTGTATCCGCGCGTCGGAGCCCATCAGATCACCCGAGGATTCATCGACGCGTACGCGTGGGACGGCCCGCCAAAAACGATCGACGCCTATGCCCGGAATCTGGAGGACCTGCTGTGCTTCTTCGACGACCCCTCACTGGAGCGCGTGATCGACGCGGGGCGACACGATCTGCAGGCCTACGTCCATGCCTTGCGCACGCGCCCTGCCGCGACGAGGGTGGCGCGCGCGCCCGGTGTGGCCACCGCTGCGCGCCCGCTGCTCTCGACGGCCACCATCCGGCAACGCGTGGTGACGGCGCGCCTCTTCTACGCCTACCTGATCGACAGCGGCCATCGGTGCGACCGGACCAATCCGGTGCGTCGCGGGCGGCAGGGCGCCAACGGTGAGCACCCCCTCCGTGGCGCCCTCGGCGCGCAGCGCGTCCGGTTGCCGTGGATCCCGAGCGATGAGCAATGGGAACGGTTGGTGCGGCACGTGTCCATGCACGAGCCGCTCCGCGATCTGTGCCTGATCCTGCTCGCCTACGACGGGGCTCTCCGCCGCCAGGAGGTGGTGCAACTGCGCCTCGACGATATTGCGTGGGGCGCCGGGCTGATCGTGATCCGCCCCGCGCTGTCCAAGACGGGGCTGCGGCGCACCGTTACCTTCTCGGCGGCCACGGCCACGGCGCTGGCCCGCTACCTCATGGACGAGCGCGCGCCGCTCCTCGCCGCGTGCGGGGGCGACCCGGACGGCCCGCTCTTCCTCTCGGTCTCGAACCGCAATCCTGGCGCGCCGCTGCGCATTGGCGCCTTTAACGATGTGATCGAGCGGATTCGCGCGGTGGTGGGGATGCCGCAGCTGCGGACCCACACCTTCCGCCACTTGCGCTGCACCGTCCTGCGGCGTTGTGGCATCGACCATCAGGACATTGCGCTGTACGCCGGCCATGCGTCGGTCGCCTCGACGCAGATCTACATCCACCTCACCCCATCAGTGCTGGCCAAGCGGATCGGCGCCGCAACGGCGCCGCACGAGGCGCGCCTGCAGCGTCTGCTCGCGGAGGCCACGCATGGACAGGAGTGAGCACGGGGGCTGTCCGCCGTCCGCGCGTCCCTGGCGCATGCCCATCGTGCCGGAGGACTACGACCGCAGCCCGCTCAGCACGGCGGAGGAGGCGGCGCTGGAGGAGCGCCGGGCGCTGATGGGCGGTGGAACCGGGACGCGCCGGGCACAGGCGGTGCGCGCCGCCCTGCGGCGCTTGACGACCCCGCTGGTCGACGTCACCGCGCGCGAGGAACGGGCGGCCGGCCGGCGCGGTGTCCTTGTCGCGGCGACGACGGCCCTGTGCAACGAGATGTTGGGGCGACGGCGGGCCTTCTGGCAATGGTCGACGGAGGACTGGCTGGAGACCGTCGCGGCCACCCCGGCGGCGTACACGCGGCGCCATTTCGCGCAGTACGGGTACAGCGCTTCCGCGGGTCGCGGGCCGCTGCGGATGATGGCGTATTTCCTGGGCGAGATCGCGGACCTGCGCGCGGCGGGGATGGGGAAGACCGCCTCAGGCGCGGCCCAGGTCGCGTTCGGATCGGACCTCATTGCCCGGGAGCAGGGGCGCATTCGGGCCGTGCTGACGGTGGGCGAGGGCTACAGCGACGGCGGGACCTGGGATCGCCTGCGCACCGCGCTCAGCCTGCTCGCCTTGCTCAATCGGAGCCCTTATCTTGAGGATATGTCCCTCGCGTCGCTGATCGACACGGCGACCGCGGGGCTCGCCACGCCGCATCGCAGGGACTACTACCAGGTGCGCCACATCGCGCGCGCGCTCCACGCCCTGCACATCCTCGACGACGATGCGTACGGGCGCATCCCGGTCCATGTGCCCGTCAAGGGGCGCGCCAACGCACCGGACACGCAAGGGATCGCGCCCGAGTGGGTGGCGTGGTGCGACGCCTGGCGGCAGGCGGTGATCGACCTGGAGACGCCAGCGCGCGACAACTACTATACGGATGCGCTGGCCGCAGGGCGGTGGCTGGCGCGCACCCATCCCACGATCACCGCGCCCGACCAGTGGACGCTGACGCTAGCCCGTGCGTTCGTCGCCGACGTCTGCCAGGCCGGCGTCGGCGACGATGCGCAAGCGAACCAGCGGGAGATGTTCGCGCGGCACGGGCGCCTGGGACAGCCGCTCGGCCCGCTGCGGATCGACGCGCGCCTGGCGACCATGCGCCGTGTCTTTAGCGACTGGCAGGATACCGCCCATGCGGTTGCCGAGCAACCGCCGCGCCGGATCGGGCTGCACTTCAAGCCCTCCGTGGCGTTCCGGACGCCGCGCACGGTGCAGCGCAAACTCCAGCCCTCTCCGCGCGACATCGACCTGACGGTGTGGCACAAGCTCACGGGCGCGGCGGCACAACTGAGTGCGGCGGACCTCGGCCCCAACGACCACTACCCGTTGGCCTTCGTGCGCGCCGCGGCCCTGCTGTGGGTCACCTCCGCGCGGCGCCCAAACGAGATCGCACGCTTGCGGGTCGGATGTGTGCGCCGGGAGTGGGACCCGGAGATGCTGGACGACGCGGGGGAGCCGCTGGAGCGGGACACCCACTTCACCTACCTCCTGATCCCGGCGGGCAAGACGAGGGGGCCGTTCTGGATCCCGATCCCCGCCTTCGCGGGCGACGCCGTCAAGGCCTGGGAGCGGGAGCGGCCAGCGGGCCAATCGGCGCTACGCGACCCAAAGGACGGGCGCAACGCGGATTTCCTCTTCTGCTGTCGGAACACGCGGATGGGGGATGATTGGCTCGGGACTGTCCTCGTCCCCTTGCTGTGTCGCAAGGCCAATGTCGAGGCCTCCGACGCGGTGGGGCGCTTCACGCCGCACCGCGGGCGCAGCACGATCGCGACGCTGCTGCGGCGGGCCGGGGTTCCGCTCGACAGCATCTCTGCCTTCCTCGGGCATAGCAGCCCGGAGATGGTGCGTCGGTATGTCCGGGACGACCCTCATCGGCAGGCGCGGACAATGCGCCAGGCCGATGTCCTGGTGCGGACGATGCGCGGGCTATACGACCCGGGCGCCGCGGGGGCAGGCCTGCCCTCGGTGTTCTTCTACCTGGCCTACGGCGTCGACAAACGCCCGCGGCTGTGCGCGAGTCCCCAGCACCTGGCCTGTCCCCATCGTTTGCGCTGTGTCCAGTGCGCCATGTTCCTCGACGCGGAGGAGGCGGAACGGGTGGAGCGCACCCCCGGCGTGCTCCAGATCACGGTCCCGGTGCCGATGGATGCGGGGGACGTGGCCCTGGAGAGGGGGAACAAGGCGGCGCTCGACACGATCCTGGACGAGCGGGCCGCGTTGCCCCCACCGGACCCACCGAGTCCCGCCTTCCGCGTCAACATGTGGGCTGGTCGCCCGGACGAGGAGGTGCCGACGAGCTATCTGATCGGATCATCGAACGTGCGCGCGCTCGAGAACAGGTGGGCTACATTGAGGGGGGAGCTAGCACGATTGGCGCGGGACAAGAAAGATAACCGGAACCGACTGGTCACGGCGCTCAAGCAACAGATGCGAGAGATCGAGGAGGCGGTCGCTGCCATCATGAGGGGATCGGGCCGGGACGACAACGCCGAGGGGCCGATCGAACACGAAGATGCAGGCGCGGGAGCGACCATGCCCGATCCTCCTCGCACGCGCGAGGACGGTCTCGGCGGGACGAATCGGGGACGGGAGAGGGAGGGAGGCAGCATGGCATATGACAAGGCAAAGTGGCACGCCAAGGCGGTGCGCGCCGCGCAGCTACCGGAGGAGCAGGCCGCTGTCCACACCGGGTTATTCCTGACGTGGATTATCGATCATGACCTCTACAGCGCGGAGTTCCTCGACGATGTCGGGGACGGTATCCCGGCGGTGAAAGACAGGCGCGTCACCGGAACGTCCCTTTATATGGAGGGGGATGGCGTGCTCGCCGAGGACATGCTGAACGACGAAGGCAACGCCTTCACGCGCTACTACTACAGCGCCGTGGCGAGCGCTGATCCGCACTATCTCAAGGACCTTCATGCTGTTCTCGCTCCCGGATCGAACAACGCCTACGAGATGAACGATTCGTGGGACACGTACCGCGTGATCTCCGCGATGATTGATGCGCGCTATCGGGAGTGGGTGCACGCTGGTCGCCCCTCCGGTCCCCGTTCCTGATGAGGCCGAGCGTGCCATGCCGTGCACACGACCAAGGCGGTGACGATAGCGCGCAAACAGCTGAAGATGGGGGGAGGATGTGATGGCAGACGACCTTGACGATTCCAGGTTATCCTACCTAATGGGGCGGCTGGCCGGCTTCACGAACCGCAAAGAGGAGCACCGGCAGGCCGACGGCCGCTACCCCTACACCACGCTCCATGACGCCAGCGGCGCCCAGGCGGCGGACGCGCCGGCGATCCTCGACCGGGCGCGCGCAGGCCGCGCAGGGACGACGGGCAACGACGGACCGGGCCGCCGACGCGGGGGGCGCAGAGTCGCCGCGGGAGCGGGCCGCGCGGCGGGAGGCGTTCACCCGGCCCCTGGCCGGGCCTGTGTCGCCGCTGGGCCGCGAGTACGCGCATCGCGCCCAACGGCTGTTGGAGCGGTACCCCAACGCCGTGCTGACGGACCTGCACCGGCTCGACTGGATGGTGACGCGCGACCTAGCGCGGGCGCACCCTGACGCGAGCAAGGAGGACCTGACGCGCGCCATTCAGGAGGGCAGCCCCCGGATCGAGGCGCGCAAGCGGGGCCACGTCTACGACTACGCGGAGCGCACCACGCGGTACGTGCTCATGGACCCGGACGTGGAGCGGGTCCGGGGCGAGGCGGCCCGCGTCGCCACCCGCGAACGGGATCGCTGGTTCTGAATCGCGGGAACGCGCGTTCCCACGCGATGGAGGGCGGCGCCGCTTGACGGCGCCGCCCTCTTTGTTGTCCACGGTCGTCCATGGTCATTGCGCGGTGCGGAACGACGACCCGGTTGCTGTATGCCACGGGGTTGGCGCGGCCACACAGACTTTCTATGTCAAGGCTGGGGCAAAAACGAAAGGTCCTGTGCAATGGGTGCCTGGTCTACCGCTTAGACATGGTTCACGCAACGCTCGATCAAGCTTGACAGTTTAAGCCTTCAGCAGGCGCA